>Ga0209239_1002910_pt1 | contig 10106 bp, 6 predicted proteins | sample GraSoi013_2_20cm_FD_185824 | JGI IMG/M metagenome (GOLD analysis project Ga0209239, IMG submission 185824) | Grasslands soil microbial communities from the Angelo Coastal Reserve, California, USA - Sample 10_02_2013_2_20cm (SPAdes) (version 2) | ecosystem: Environmental > Terrestrial > Soil >...
GAAGCCGCCGCCTGCGCCACGAGCAGCGCGAGCGACCTCGCGCCGGGCATCGCGTCCACGCCAGAGGGCCTGACGGCATGTCCCATCGGTCCGAACAGCCCCGTGGCCGCCACGCCGGCCGCGTGCAACGACAGCCAGACGACCACCAGCGGCACGCCGGCGGACAATCCAACGGTCGCACCCAGCGTCCCGATCACCTCGCTCAAGCCGGTGGCCGCCATCCAGAAGCTGAGCCTTTCCGCCAGCGCGAGCGCGACCCAGGCGGAGCACAACGTGACCCTGACCGCGCTCGCCGGCGTCGGCGTTGCCGGCACAGGCATGGCGATCGAGATCTTCGACAAGACCACCGGCACTCTCATCGCTGCCTGCACTCGCGGCACAGAATGCTCGGTCGCTTACGCGGCGAAGGCCGGTGTGCACACCTTCGTGGCCTACGTCACCCCGCCGACCTCGACACCGCCAGTGGGGAACTTGCCGGCCTCGAACCAGGTTTCGGTCGGGTGGATCGGGCTGAAGCTTGCATCGGTGAACCCCGTGGTGGGACCAGGCAAGTCGGTGATCGTGACGGCGACCTCCAGCATCCCCGTCGACCTCTTCGGTTACGTGCTCGAGATGTTCGACCTGAGCGACATGAAGCGCATCACCTACTGCAGCCAGGGCACACACTGCAGCGTGTCGATGACCCAGCCCGCGAGCGGAAGCCGCTCGATCGTCGCCGCCGTCGGGAAACCCACCGCGACGTTCTCGATGCCAGACATCTGGGGCGTGTCAGACCACTTTTCGATGACGTGGCTTTCAATCGCCATGGGCGGGAGCTCGACATTCCAGGTCGGGGGCACGGTTCATCTCAACGCGACGGCAAACGCCGACCTGACCGACACGCCGTGGAGCATCGGCATCTTCGACGACCAGGGTCACCTGGTGGGCAAGCCGTGCAAAACAGGCAACAGGTGCAGTGCCGACGTCACGGTCGCGTCGTCGGCCACGCCCCACTTCAGCGCCGCGATCGGCGTGGTGCCGACGCAGCAGACCCCGACCAAGCTCGGCCAGCTCTTGAAGAATGTGACCGGCCCGTCGACTCTGACTAACGTCCAGGTGCGCTCGGCACCTGTACAGCCGACCCGCCTCCTGTGGGGGGTCGACTCGTGCAAGGCCTTCACCGGCGACCCCAGTGGTCACGAGGTGTACGCGGCAGTCGCAGGCTCGCTCGGCGCGCCCGACTTCTGGGGCCGCTACTTGACGTCGACCGTCTGTCCAGGCCTCAGCTGGCCAGAGATCTACATGGCTCAGAAGCTGCACATGGCCATCCTGCCGATCTACAACGATTACAACTGCTCCGCCGTCGTCGGCTACGACGCGGGCATGGGCTACGCGCAGGAAGCGACCGCGGAAGCGTCGCACATCTACATTCCCAAGGGCCGCGTGGTGGCGATCGACATCGAGCCGCCCGGAGCGGCTTGCCCGGGCGCGGTCAACGTCGACGCCGGCTTCATCAAGGGCTGGTACGACGGCGTGACCAAGGCGGGCTACGTGCCGGTCTTCTACGGCAACGGAACCTCGGGCAGCGAGTTCGGCAGCGCATGGTGCCAAGCGCAAAGCGACAACAACCAGATCTCACGCGACTCCTACATCTGGTCTTTCGAGCCGTCACTTGTCTCTAGTGGCTGGTCGAAGTCCAACGCCCCCGTCTGGCAGCCGGAAGTCACCGGCTGCCCTGACTACGTCGCCGCATGGCAGTACCAGCTGGGCAGTAACGGCCCCAACGAAGACATAGACATGGACGAGGCCTTGTCTGTCCTTCCGCTCTGGTACCCCTGATCTAGCGGATACCTCCCCTGACGCGCCCGGGTGGCACCAACCGCCCGGGCGTTTTCTTTGATGCCCGTTCATCGTTTTACACAGGTCAAGAGGAGTTAAGACGCAAATGGAACGAAGGGACACTGACATCGAACGCGATCCGGCGACCGGGCAAGTCCATGAGCACCGGGTCGTGAGCGAGGATCCAGGTGTGCCGCCGAGCCAGGCTGAGGTGGTCAGCACTTTCAACCCCGGCTGGCGCGCTGTGCAGCTCGTGTATCTGGTGTTCGGCGTGATCGACGGACTGCTCGTCATCCGCCTCGTGCTCAAGCTGCTGGGTGCCAACCCCCACGCCGCCTTCGCGAGCTGGATCTACGCCGTGACCGACGTCTTCCTGGGCCCGTTCAAGAACCTCTTGCCGACCATCGGCAACGAGCAGTCGCTGCTCGAGATGTCGGTGGTGGTGGCGATCCTGGTCTACGCCCTGCTCGCATGGGCCATCGCGCGGTTCGTCGAGATCGTCTTCTATCGCAATGTGACGGTGTCGAAGCGGTCCGGCGGTCTCCGACCTAGAGGCTTCTAGCCGGCCCTCAACCCGGGTGCGGCGGCCAGGTCCCGGATGTCCTGGACCTGGCGCGTGATCCAGCGCGCGATGTCGTTCGTCCGCACCACCTCGCGGGCCCCCTCGTTGCGGCGGCGCTTCTCGTCGACCCCCATCACGATCGCCTGATGCATGGCGTTCGCGGTCGCCTCGATGTCGAAAGGGTTGACCGACAGCACGTGCTGGTGCAGCTCCTCATGGGCTCCCACGTTCTCGGACAGCACGATCACCCCGTCGGAGCGATTCACCAGCGCGCCCTCTTTCGCCACGAGGTTGAGGCCGTCGTACACCGAGTTGACGACGAGGGCGTCGAAGTTGCGCATCGCGGCCATCGCCTTGCGGACGCTCTCGCCCAGCTCAAGCCGGATCGGCTGCCAACCCTGCGCTCCGTACTGGGCGTTGATGCGCAGCACTGTCTGCCGCACCTTGCGCACGTAGTTCCGATAGACGGCGACGTCCTGACGCGACGGCTGCAAGAACGCCCAGAACTGCACCCGGCCTTTCAGCTCGGGATGGTGCGCGAGCAGCTTCTCGTACGCGAGAAAGCCGCGGATGATGTTCTTCGAGGGGTCTGTACGGTCGATGCGCACGATGAGGTGCTGGGGCCGCCAGTCGCGCAGCTTTCTTTCCTCCACCATGACGCCGTGCGAGTAGGAGAGCCGCGTCGTGCCCGCCACGTCGATCGAGATCGGGTAGGCCCGCGCGTAGACGACGCGTCCGTCCACGAGCACCGCTTTCTCACGCTCGTCCACCGCCAACCCCGCGTTCTCCTCGCACGTCATCAAAAAGTTGCGCACGTCGAGGCTCGTCTGGAACCCGACGATGTCGCAGCCAAGCAGGCCGAACAGGATGGCGTCGCGCATCTCGCGTGGTAGGACTTTCCAGTACTGCGGTGTCGGCCACGGGATGTGGACGAAGTGCTGGATGATCGCCCCATGCAGCTGCTCGCGCACGAGCTTCGGCACCAGGTACAGCTGGTAGTCGTGGACCATCACCAGGGGCCTCCCGGGCAGGCCCCTCGCCACCTCGACCACCTTGCGCGCGACCTGTTTGTTGACCTCGACATAGCCGTTCTTCCACGCGCGATGAATGCGGCCGTTGATGACCGGCTGGTGCGCGAGGTCCCAGAGGTAGTGCTGGACGAACCACAACACCGGGTTTGAGATGACCGAGTAGTACTGCTCGTACTGCTCGGGCGTGGGCGTCGCGTAGTGCAATCGTGTTTCGCCCCGGATCAGGGGCGCTTTCCACGTCGTGCCGCGTTCCTCGATGAGTGCACGTTCGGCGTCGTTGCGAGCGCACGCCACCCAGTCGCCCGCGGTGACCTCGGCGAGCGTGAGCAGCGCAGTGATGACGCCTCCCGCGCCGCGCGTGAAGCCGCCGTCCGGTCGCGGTTCGTGGGGCGCCCGGTTGGCGACCACGATGGTCGAGCTGTGCGGCAGCGTGCGCGTCACGTAGGCGCGCAGCGATGTGCCGGGCCGGCGGCGTTCGACACTGTCCAGGAACGGAGGGTCTGGATTTCTCATGGCCAGCATCAGCTCGGAGAAGGTTGCGGCCCCGCGGCCGGCGGGCTGGCGGCAGGTGGGCTGGCGGCAGGCGATGCCGAAGGCGAGGCCGAAGGCGACGCTGAGGCTGAGGCTGAGGGGAGTATCGACGGCAGTATCGACGGCAGGGCCGTAGGGCTTCCACTTGGCGAAGCGCTGGGCGACGCAGACGCACTTGGCGTCGCGGTGCATGCGCCCTGGAGGAATGGATCCTGCGCGTCCCCCGCGCAACCCTGCACGACTCCCGGCGGACGCTGGTACCACGCGCGCATGCTCGTCGGCAACCCATTGACGAAACGCTTCATGATCGTGAGCCCGACGTTTTCACCATATGCTCGGATCAGTCCGCCCCCACCGTTGGGCGCCGTGTTGCCGATCCACACCCCCACCACGATGTCGGGGTTGTAGGCCATGATCCAGGAGTCGGGGATCCCACCCTTGCCGTTGTCGCTGGTCCCTGTCTTGCTCGCCATCTGGCGGTTCCAGCCGAAGCTCCACGTGTTCTGGTAGTGCTTCAGCACGTCGGTCATCAGAAAGGCTTCCGCAGGCGTGAGAACTGTGGTACTGGTGGGGTTCTCGTATTTGAAGGCGGTATGTCCGCTTGAGTCCTGCACCTCGTTGATCACGCGCAGGTCGACGCGCTGGCCCATGTTCGCGAAGGTCTGGTACCCCTGCACGTGCTCGTATAGCGTCACCGCGCTGGCTCCGATCGCCGTTGAGAGGTACGGCTCGAGCTTGCTTTTGATCCCCATCGCGTGGGCAAGCTCGACCACGTTGTTCATGCCTTCCATCTGTCCGACCTGCACCGCGGGGATGTTGCGGGAGTAGAGAATCGCCGTGCTGGCCTTGATGTCGCCCATGCCGCCGTTGTCAAAGTCGCGCGGCATGTACCCGTTGAAGTTGGTCAGCCGGTCGTGGAGGATCGTGGCCCACGTGATCTTGTGGTCGCGCAGGGCGGCTTCGTATACGTACGGCTTGAAAGACGATCCCGGCTGGCGCGGCGAGAGCACGACGTCGAACTGGCCCCCGATCTCGTCGTTGCCGTAATCGGCCGAGCCGACCCAGGCCCGTATCTCGCCGGTCTTGGGATCAGCGGCCAGCAGCGCGGAGTTGTTGACGTTGAATCGGCTGAGGTCCTGCACGCCGTTGGAGACAGCCGCGGCGGCAACCTGCTGGAGGTTCAGGTCGAGCGTGGTGCGCACTACGATGCCGCCCTGCTGCACCGCGGCGGAGCCAAAGAGCTTTTCCAGGTCGATGAGCACGTGGTCGACGAAATGGGGCGCCTTGCTCTGCCGCGCGGTCGACTGGATGTGGAGCTCTGACTTGACGTCCTCTTGGGCTGCCTTGTCCGCCTGCTCCGAGCTCAAGGCGCCCGTCGACACCATGCCCGCGAGGACGTAGAGCTGGCGCTCATGCGCGAGCTCGTAATGGACCTTCGGGTCGTATGCCGCGGGAGCCTGGACCAGCCCAGCGAGAAAAGCCGCCTCTGCCGGGGAAAGGTCCTTCGCGTCCTTATTGAAATACGTCCGCGCCGCCGCACCCACGCCGTACGCGCCATGCCCGAAATAGATGCGGTTCAAGTACATGCTGAGGATCTGGTCCTTGGAATACCGCTGCTCGAGCGCGATCGCCAGCACGATCTCCTGCACTTTTCGCGTCACCGATTTCTGAGGGGTGAGCAGCTGGATCTTCACCAGCTGCTGAGTGATCGTGCTGCCCCCCTGGTGCAGCCCACCCGATGTGATGTCGACCCACGCTGCGCGTGCCGTTGACAGGGGGTCGATGGCGCCGTGGTTGTAGAAGTTGCGATCTTCGGCCGCAAGGACGGCTTTGGGCGCGTAGGGGCCCATCTCCTTGAGCTGCAGCGTGACGTGGTAGTGACCGGCCGGACTCCAGTCTTCGATCAGCTTGCCGTTGCGATCGAGCACCATCACGTCGCCCGCCGCGAGCACGTTCTGGCTGGGGTCAGGCAGGTCCTTGATCGCCCACAACACGTAAAGCGTGGTGGCGATCAGCAACGCTCCGACCGCGGCGGAGATCCACGCCTTCTTCGCCCACAGCCATGCCAGCGGACGGAGCCAGGGCGATTGCTGGCCGCGGCCAGCGACCGGTCCGGATGACACCCTTCGCGCTCCTCCTCCGAGCGCTCATCTGGGCGGACCTAGTCCGCGTTTGAGCGCTTCGTCAGAACAACGCTCGCTAAATTCGCGCTACCCGAGATTCGAGTTCAGCTGAACTCGACTGCGATGTAGGCGTAACCGTTCCCTGCGACCACCCACGCGGTGGCGACGTAATGGTACGGGCCCATGATGTTGGCATAGTGGTCGGGGCTCGCCATGAACATGGAGTTGAGCTTCGGATCGTTGATCCCACCGGACCAGTAGCCGATGTTCTCGCCGGCCTGATGGCCCAGACCACACGACAGGTCAACCTGCGGTCCGTTGGTGTGCGTGAGAGAGCCCTGCGCGGCGATGCGTCTCGCGTTGCTCACTGCCACGTTGTAGAGGCAGCCGCTCCATGTCAGGGGAGCAAGTCCGTGCGCGGCCCGGTCCTGGTTGATCAGCGCCTGCTGCGTGGAGTTGACCACGATCGATGACTGCGACGCGGGCGGCCGCGCGGCCGGCGGCTCACCGGCGGCCGGATTGGAGGGAGCGGCGACCTCGACGGGGCTTGGCGGGTCGATCTTGTGGGGAGGATCGGGCACTGGGTCGTAAGCGCTGAACGACGTCCCTGCCGCGGCCTGGCGCGACGCGGTCAGAGCCGGCGCGGCACTGGTGTGCTGACGGGCGAGCGTGACCGCGCCGACGCTCGTGGCGACGGCGACCGCGATGAGGATTCCCCCGAACCATGAACCTAGCCGCATGGCAGACGGCAGAGTGTGACGGGCGGTGGGGGACTATCCGGCGCGCGTTTGGGTTAAGGCTTGTAAACAACCGCCGATGGATCTCGCGAACGCGGCTATTCGGGAAGGCGGCTCTTCAGACGCTCAAACCCCAAGACGAGATAGGTTTCCGCGACTCGGTGCCACCCTGGCTTCTGCATCCACATCGCGGACATCGCCCGCAGCGCAAACTGGAGCGCCTCGTAAACCCCAAATCGATGCAGGGTCGCGTGGGGTCGCAGCTCGCGGTAGCGGCGGATGAAGCGGACACGCCCCTCCTCCACAGCCACCGAGTCCCTCCAGTCTTTGGGACGGGACGGCACCAGGTAGGCGCAGAACTTTCCCAGGTCATAGCTCGTTTCAGCGGTCGCGTAATAGTCAAAATCCAGCAGCGTGAACTCGTCGTTATGGACCATGAACTGGTCGTACTTGAGGTCGCCGTGCGTCGGTAGCCATTCCTCTTCGACTGTCCTCTGCACCCGCTCCCGCATGTGGGTGATGAGGTCTCTGAGCAAGAAGTGACCGTCCGGATGGACGTATGCGAACTTCTCCGCGACCTTGTCGAGGCGTGCCAGCTCGGCCTCGATCGTGATTCGCTCATCGTTGTCCACGCGTGATTCGTGAATCACGGCCAGTGCTTCGGCCGCCGCTTCGGGCACGAGCATGAACTCGGCGCTGGTCCGACTTCCACCGAGTGGTTTGCCCCGTATGCCCTCCTCGATGAGCATGTTCATCTCCTCGACATAGCCCAGCGGCCGCGGCAACTTCAAGAATCCGGGGTACTTGGCCGAGGCCTGCCAGAGGCCCTCCACGATGCCGTTCGTGCGAAGGCCCCGCCGGCCTGGCTGGACCTTCCCGAAAATCACGTTTCGGCTTCCGCCGACGTCGATGGTGTAGCGCAGGATCGCGCTGACCTCGGGGAGATAGCGCACACGCTCGACCTCGATGTGTCGCGCCCCGGCCAGCAGGTCCTCGGGTTTGTCGAGCCCCAACAGGACGGCCGCCATCCGGATGGGGTCGTTCGCGAGGGGCAGATTGGACATCGAAAGGTCGTATGGGTAGAACCAGTAGGCGTGCCAGGTATCGGGAAACAGCCGCGGGTAGCCGATCCCGTTGATCGGGTCGCACGGGTTGCCGGCTCCGTGCCGCTCGAGGCGTGCGCTGAGCTTCTCCCAGGCCTCAGGGTTCAGGGCGCCCCTGGCGACAAGTCTCAGGTCGCGTTCTTCCCCGTCCTTATATATCTCGACGGCGAAGACCGACCAGTAGGAATTGGGGGGGTCCACGCGGTCCACACGGTGACGGATGGATTCGACCTCCCAGCCGCTACCAGCCAGCGTTTCTTCCACGAAAGCGGCGACCGACTCCTTGTCGGTCGCCGCCTCCATGGTTACTAAAGATGCAGTTCGCGTTTCCATTTCAAGCGTATTGCCCAACAAGGGAACGCTGAGCGGGGCGTTCTGCGACATATCCCTTCTGGGTAGAGGGGTTGGTGTCCGGGATGGCGGCAGGCAATCGCTCATTTCCACGTGGAGGTGGGCATTTGGAAGCGTTCGGCGAGTTCTTAGCCAGTCGACCCGTGCTCGCGCGGCGCCTGGCCGTCAACGCGTTCGTCCTCATGGCCGGACTTCTCCTCATGCTTGCTCGCACGTCTCCGGCTCTGGCATCGGACAACTCCAATGGCCAGGGCAAAGCACGCGACCATACGAGTGCTTCCGCGGTGGCTCAGCGCCAGGACAGCCCGACGGCGAAAAACGAGAGTCACGTTGGCGGCGGTGACGGCGACAGCAGCGGAGGGAAAGGCAAGGGCGGGGGCGGGACCGGCAGCGGCAGCCAAGCGAAAGCAGGCGGCAGCAGCCAGACGAGCGGGACAAGTCAGGCCAGCAGCCAAGCGAGTCACAGCAACAGCAGCAGCAATCAGACGAGCCAGACAAGTCAAGCCAGCAGCCAGTCGAGTCAGAGCAACAGCAGCCAGTCGAGCAGTGGCAGCAGCCATGCATCTGCACCTGAGCCGAAGGCCAGCTCGGGCGACAGCACCAAAGCTTCCAGCTCTGGGCAGTCGAGCAGCAGCAGCAGCCAAGCATCTGCACCTGAGCCGAAGGCCAGCTCGGGCGACAGCACCAAAGCTTCCAGCTCTGGGCAGTCGAGCAGCAGCAGCAGCCAAGCATCTGCACCTGAGCAGAAAGCCAGCTCGGGCGACAGCACCAAAGCATCTAGCTCTGGGCAGTCGAGCAGCGCCAAGTCGAACGGCAGCGCAAACGCAGGCGCTGACGCGAGCGTAAAGAGCAGCGGAAACGGTCACGCGAGTGCCGGGAGCAGCAATGCATCGTCGTCATCCGGCAACAGCGCAAAGGACGCCGGTTCCAGCAAGGGCAACAGCACCGCCGGCGCCTCGATGACGGCTTCCGGCAACGGTAACCACAAGGAAGTGGGCGAAGGCAACTCCGACTCTCGCGGTGATGTCGCGGGAGGCAAGTCAGGCAACGGTGACGATCGCACCAAGGCCACCAAGAAGTCACACGACGAAGACGAGGGCGATCGCAGCACCGGCTCGACAGGCCAGGGTTCAGCCCAGACCACCTCACAGGTCGGCAACAGCTCCGGCTCCGCCGGCAATGGTTCGGCCCAGACGGCCTCCCAGGTCGGCAACAGCTCAGGCTCCGCCGGCAACGGTTCGGCCCAGACGGCCTCCCAGGTCGGCAACAGCTCAGGCTCCAACGGCCAGGGTTCGGCCCAGACGGCCTCCCAGGTCGGCAACAGCAGCGGCTCCAACGGCCAGGGCTCGGAGCAGACGGCCTCCCAGGTCGGCAACAGCTCAGGCTCCAACGGCCAGGGTTCGGGCCAGACGGCCTCCCAGGTCGGCAACAGCTCAGGCTCCACCGGCAAGGGCTCGGCCCAGACGGCCTCCCAGGTCGGCAACAGCAGCGGCTCCAACGGCCAGGGTTCGGGCCAGACGGCATCCCAGGTCGGCAACAGCAGCGGCTCCAACGGCCAGGGTTCGGGCCAGACGGCCTCCCAGGTCGGCAACAGCAGCGGCTCCAACGGCCAGGGTTCGGGCCAGACGGCCTCCCAGGTCGGCAACAGCTCAGGCTCGGCCGGCAAGGGCTCGGCCCAGACGGCCTCCCAGGTCGGCAACAGCAGCGGCTCCAACGGCCAGGGCTCGGGCCAGACGGCATCCCAGGTCGGCAACAGCTCAGGCTCCAACGGCCAGGGTTCGGGCCAGACGGCATCCCAGGTCGGCAACAGCTCAGGCTCCAACGGCCAGGGTTCGGGCCAGACGGCCTCC
>Ga0209239_1002912_pt1 | contig 10103 bp, 7 predicted proteins | sample GraSoi013_2_20cm_FD_185824 | JGI IMG/M metagenome (GOLD analysis project Ga0209239, IMG submission 185824) | Grasslands soil microbial communities from the Angelo Coastal Reserve, California, USA - Sample 10_02_2013_2_20cm (SPAdes) (version 2) | ecosystem: Environmental > Terrestrial > Soil >...
CGAGTCGAGTGCGGAATGCGGAGTGCGGAGTGCGGAATCGACAGGCGAGCTCCCACTCCGCACTCCCCACTCCGCATTCCGCACTCCGGACCATTCACGACAGGCGTGGATCGGAACCACCTTCCCCGGGTTCACCCGCTCCTCCGGATCCCACACATGGCGCACTGCGCGCATGGCGGCGAGCGAATCGCCGTCGAACAGGAGCGGCATGTAGCGCAGCTTGTCGAGCCCGATGCCGTGCTCTCCCGTGATGGTGCCGCCGGCGGCGATGCACGTCGCCATGATCTCCGAGCTCGCCGCTTCCACCCGCTCGCGCAGGCCCGGCGTGCGGCCGTCGAACGAGATGTTGGGGTGCAGGTTGCCGTCGCCCGCGTGGAATACGTTGCTGACCGTGAGGCCGTACGCGGCGGCGATCCGGGCGATCGTCTCCAGCACGTCGGGGAGCGTGGAGCGGGGAACCACGGCGTCCTGCACCACCAGGTCGCGTGACAGCCGGCCCATCGCGCCGAACGCCTTCTTGCGACCGAGCCACAGCCGCTCGCGCTGCTGCGCGTCCGCGGCCACGAGCACTGATCGCGCTCCGTGCGCCCGTAGCACGGCTTCGATCGTTGCGGCGTCCGCCGCCACAGCTGCTTCGTGTCCGCCGTCGAGCTCGGCGAGCAGCACCGCCGCGGCATCGCGCGGGTAGCCGGCCGCGTACACCGAGTCCTCCACCGCCCGAATGCACGACTGATCCATCATCTCGAGCGCCGCGGGCACGATGCCGCTGGCGATCACGGCGGACACCGCCTCGCCCGCCGTACGCAGCGAGGTGAAGTCGGCGAGCAGCGTGCGCACCGCGCGCGCGATGGGGAGCAGCCGGACCGTGATACGGGTCGCGACGCCGAAGTTGCCCTCCGAGCCGACGAACAGGCCGACCAGGTCGGGGCCCCACGGCTCACCGCCCGGACTGCCCAGCTCCACGACGCGCCCGTCCGCCAGCGCCACCTCCAGCGCGAGCACGTGGGTGGCCGTCACGCCGTACTTGAGGCAGTGCGGTCCGCCCGCGTTTTCGGCGACGTTACCGCCGATGGTGCACGCGGTCTGACTCGACGGGTCGGGCGTATACTGCAACCCGTGGGGCGCGGCGGCGAGGGAGAGCCGGACATTGACGACGCCGGGCTCCACCACGGCCAGCCGGTTGCGGGCGTCGATCTTGAGGATACGATTCAGCCTGGTCAGCACGATCAGCACGGCGTCGCCGTCGGCGAGCGCGCCGCCCGAGAGGCCGGTGCCCGCGCCGCGCGGCACGAACGGCATGCCGAGCGCGGCGAGCAGCCGCACGATCGCGATTACCTCGTCGCGACTGCCGGGCAGCACGACCACGCCGGGCACGCGCCGGTGCGTGGGCAGCCCATCCTTGGCGTAGGTCACGCGCTCCGGCAGCGCCGTCCGCACGTGACGGGGGCCGACGATTTCGGCGAGGGTGTCGACTAACGGCGCAAGGTCTCGTGCCATGAGTAAATACTATACCGGCAGACGCCCAGACGCCGAGACGCCCAGCGGTGTGTAGCAAGAGGGGTCAGGAATCGTCTTCCTGACCCCTCAAACCGACACCCCGCTAGGCGTCTGGGCGTCTCGGCGTCTACGCTAGGCCGCCCTCCAGAACCCCTTGAGCGCCCGTCCGTCCGGCGACTCCCGCAGCTTCTCGAACGCCCGTTCGCGTATCTGTCTGATGCGTTCCCGCGTCACACCCATCAGTGCCCCGATCTTCTCGAGCGTCATCGCCTCGCTGCCTTCTTCGAGGCCGTAATAGAGATAGAGAATCTTGCGCTCGCGCGGGGTCAGGTACTTCTGGAAGATGCGGTCGATGAACTCACGCATCAGCTTGCCGTCGGTCTTTTCCTCGATCTCGCCGCCTTCCTGGCCGGCGAAACGCTCGCCCAGCGTGGCCGCGTCCTTGTCGCTCCGGTCCACGGGGGCGTCGAGCGACAGCTCCGCGGCCGTCATGCGACGCGCGGTGCGGACGTTCTCGACCGTGTCCTGGAGCGCCATCGCGATCTCGTCGTCGGTCGGCTCGCGCCCGAGCTCCTGCGACAGGTACGTCTCGGTGCGGCTCATGCGGATCAACTGCGAGTTCTGGTTCAGCGGGATCCGCACGCTGCGGGTCTGTTCGGCGAGCGCTTTCAAGACGGCCTGCCGCACCCACCACACCGCGTACGAGATGAACTTCACGCCTTGATCCGGATCGAACTTCTTGACCGCCTTGAGCAGCCCCTCGTTCCCGATCGCCACCAGCTCGGACAGGTCGAGACCGTGACCCTGGTATTTCTTGACGTAGGAGATGACAAAACGGAGGTTGGCGGTGACGAGCCGCTCCGCGGCCTTTTCGTCGCCGCGTTGCACCCGGCGCGCGAGTCGGCGTTCTTCAGCGGGATCTTTTATGAGGGGGAGCTTCTGGATGTCCTGCAGGTACTGGTCGAACGCGCCGGACGGATTGGCTCGAAAGAAGGCCTTGGCCTTGCCTCCGTTGGATCGCACCATGCTAGGGCTCCGACGGTGAAGACTCATGTTGAGCCGTGGAAAACTCTGCGAGCGGCGCCCAATATAGGAACCGCCCGTGAATGGTGCAAATCTATCTATTTTTCCACATCACAAATTCTTAGAGCACCGCATGACTTCCCCGTTTGTCCACTATCCACATGGTGTGTGGAAAAATTGGTGTTGATTCCGCGTTGACTCCGGGCCGTGCGGCATGTGGAGAGGTGCAGAGTAATGTGGGAAGTTGTTGACGCACCTGTGATTAGTCGCAGCCTGCGACTACCGCCCGGCGAGGACGCTCCGTACCACCCGTTCCGGCGCAGCCACCGTCCACCCGTTGCCATCGGCGTGCATGCGCCCCACCGCCTCCGGTAGCGCGAACCGCACGGTTCCGGCACGCGCCTTCTTGTCGCGCTGCATCGTCGCGAGCAGGTCGTCCGCGGTCGTGCTCTCGGGAAGCTCGAGCGGGAGACCGTAGCGCTCCAGCAGCCGGCGAATGCGATTGGCGGTTCCTGGTTGGGCGATTCCGAGCGTCTCTGCGAGCCGCGCTTCGTATACCATTCCGATCGCCACCGCCTCGCCGTGCAGCACGGCGAATTTCACCGTGGCCTCGACCGCGTGCGCCACCGTGTGGCCGAAGTTGAGGATGGCCCGACGGCCGGCCTCACGCGGGTCCGCGGCGACGACGGCCGCCTTGATCTCCACCGAGCGGCGCACCAGCTGCTCGAGCGCGCCGGACTGCTGTGTCGTCACCGCGTCGTGCTCGCGCTCCAGGAACGCGAAGTAGTCGGCGTCCGCGATCGCTCCGTGCTTGACGGCTTCGGCGATCCCGGCTGCGAGCTGTGACGCAGGCAGCGTGCCCAGCAGGTCCAGGTCGGCGACGACGAGACTGGGCTGGTGAAACGCGCCCAGCAGGTTCTTGCCGTCGGGGACGTCGACGCCCGTCTTGCCACCGATCGAGGAGTCGATCATCGCCAGCAGCGTCGTGGGCAGCTGGATGTAGGGGATGCCGCGCAAGTAGGTTGCAGCGACGAACCCCGCCACATCGCCCACCACGCCGCCGCCCAGGGCAATGACCCCGCAGTCGCGACCGAACTGACGCTGGAGCAGCCGATCGGAAAGGGATGCCCACGTTTCCCGAGTCTTGTTCGGTTCTCCTGCGGGAAACTCGAACAATTCCGCGTGCAACGTGGCGTCGCGGCATCGTGCCACGAGCTTTTCGCCGTACAGCTTCGCGACGTGCGAGTCGGTGATCACCGCATAGCGGGCGGCGGGGCAGGTGGCCTTGACGAGGGCCGGGAGATCCGCGGCCAGCCCCCGGCCGATGACGATGTCGTAGGAGGCGTCGTGCTGCTCCGCGATGGCGACGCGGATCGTCACCACGTGGGCTCGGGGCCGCCGGCGGTGTGGTTGGCCACGCGTGCCAGCACGAATAGCAGATCGGACAGCCGGTTGAGATACGGCACGATCGAAGACGAGCCGGCGGCCTTGTGGTCGCGGTGCAACGTCACCACGGCGCGCTCGGCCCGGCGGCAGATGGTGCGCGCCAGCTGCAGCGCGGCTGCCTTCGGGACGCCGCCCGGCAGGATGAACTGTTTGAGCGGCGGCAGCTGCGCCTCGTGCTGGTCGATCGCCTGCTCCAGCGCGGCCACCTGAGCGGCGCCAACGGGCGGCCCCCCCAGCGCCTTCACGAGCTTCGCCGGATCGGGCGTGGCCAGCTCGGCACCGATCGTGAACAGGTCGCGTTGCACCGCTTCGAGCAGATCGCGACACAGGGTCCGCGGCTCGAGCGCGAGCGCCACACCGAGCGCGGCGTTCAGCTCGTCGACCTGACCGTAGGCCTCGACTCGGGGGTGGTCCTTCGACACGCGACGCCCCCCCCCGAACAGCCCGGTGTCTCCGCCATCCCCGGTCTTGGTGTAGATCTTCAAGCGTGCACCGGATCGAACCTTTCCCCTCTCCCTTCTCCCACGACGTCCCGTTACGATTGGGCTCGATGCAAGAGGTCAAAGATATCACCATAATCGGCGCCGGCCCGACCGGGTTGTTCGGCGCGTTCTACGCCGGGATGCGCGGGGCGTCCTGCCGCCTGATCGACAACCTCGACCAGGTGGGGGGGCAGCTCACCGCGCTCTATCCCGAGAAGTACATCTTCGACGTGGCCGGCTTCCCGAAGGTGCTCGCGAAGGACCTCGTGAAGGGCATGGCCGAGCAGGCGTTCCAGTTCAAGCAGCCGGTCCACCTCGGTGAGAACGTGCTGGGCCTGAAGCGCGAGTCGGAGAACGGGAAGCCGGCCTTCACGGTGGTGACCGAGAAGGACGAGTACCCGTCGCGCACCGTGCTGATCGCCGGCGGCATCGGGGCATTCACGCCCCGCAAGCTCCCCCTCAAGGACGTGGATCGCTGGTACGGGAAAGGGCTGCACGATCGCATCCTGGACCCGAAGCTGTTCAGCGGCCAGCGCGTCCTGCTCGTGGGCGGGGGCGATTCGGCGTTCGACTGGGCCGTGAACCTGCAGGGAATCGCGCGGTCCATCGTCATGATTCACCGCCGCGACGGCTTCCGCGCGCATGCCGCCACGGTGCGCCAGGTGCAGGAGCTGTGCGCCGCGGGCAAAATGGAGCTGCGCACGTTCTGGGAGCTGAAGATGATCCACGGCCACGAGCGTGTAGACGCCGTGACCATCTACAACAGCAAGACCAAAGTCGAGGAGCGCCTGGCGGTCGACAGTGTGATCCCGCAGCTCGGCTTCATCTCCTCCCTCGGCGCCATCGCGCAGTGGGGGCTCGACATCGAGAAAGGCGAGATCACCGTCTCGCAGACCATGGCCACCAACCTCCCGGGCGTGTTCGCCGCCGGGGACATCACCACCTATCCGGGCAAGCTCAAGCTGATCGCGACCGGCGCCGCCGAGGCGGCGATCGCCGTCAACCACGCGGTGCACTTCATCAATCCTGCCGCCAAGGTCGAACCCGGGCACTCCTCGAACATGGCGCTGTTCGGGCAAACCGAAGACTGACGGTAGAGGGCGGCAGAGGGCGGTAGAGGTGTCTTCTACCGTCTTCTACCGTCCTCTACCGTCCTCTACCGTCTATTTCGTCTTACCGATCTCTACCACCACGGAGTCGATCTGGGCGAGCATCTGGGCATACGGCACCGCATGTCCGTTCGCTTGGACGCTGAACGTGACGGTTCGCCCGTTGCGCTGCTCGATGTAACCGGAGAGGCTGTTCACCCGGTCGATGCTGCCGGTTTTCGCGATCACGCGGCCCTCGAGCGGCGTGCCGACGAAGCGCTTGAGGAGCGAGCCGGGTTGTCCCGCGTGCGGCAGCGCGGCGACGAACGCCGCGCCCTTGGGGTGGCGATGCATGTAGGCCAGGAGCTGGGTGAACGCATGCGGCGTGACGAGGTTGCCGGCCGCGAGCCCCGACCCGTCCTCGAGCGCGATAGCGGTCGAGTCGATCTTCACCGAATCGATCAGGAAGCGGCGTTCCACGTCGAGCCCCGCCGCCCAGCTGCCCTCTCCCTTGATCTCGCGACCCAGCAGCTTGAGCAGCATCTCCGCGAACCAGTTTTGGCTGGTGTTGAGGATGGGGAAAATGACGTCGGGCAACGGTCGCCCGCGGTATTCGACGAGCGGTGAGCCGCAGCACCGCGCCGCCCGGTAGGCGAGCGAATCGGTGGTGCCCGCCGCGCCCCCGGCCACGGCGACGCCCTTGCGCCCGAGCGACGTCGCCAGCGCCCGCGCGGCGTAGACGTTCGGGTCCAGAAGCGCCACGCTCTCCACCCACGGCTTCCTGCCGAGCGCGACCGTGCCTTCCGCCCGTACGCTCCAGCCCCCGCCACTCCGGAAGAAGTTGTCGCCGATGGTCGTGGCCGAGTCCGCGACGACGGTGCGGGCGCGGTTTTCGAACGTGATGAGCCCCAGGTCGGGTGACCAGGTGATCACGGGGGGCGCGTCCACGGCCGGTCCGGGCGCGATGTGGAAGTCCACGCTGTTGTCGTGGAACCCGAGGCCGGAAACCGGGGCCGCATACCACCACGTCAGGTCCCAGGCGTTCCAGCCGTAGTGAATCAGCGTCGGCTCGAAATACGACCCGTCGCCCACCAGCTTCCCCGTGATGCGCCGGATCCCCCGGGCGCGCACGGAGTCGGCGATCGCGTCGATGGCGGTGAACGCCGAATCACATGCCCCGGGCGCGAGCGTGTCGACCGAGAAGCACCGCTCGGACCAGGTGGGATCGCCCCGTCCATAGAGGATCAGGTCGCCGTACAGCACGCCGGCGTCCACCCGCCCGTTCACGTACAGACTCGTCGTCACGCGGTAGTCCACCGGCAGCAGCACCGCCGCGGCTGCGGTCACCACGAGCTTGGTGTTGCTCGCTGGCACGGAGAGGTGATCGGCGTTGCGCCGGTACATCACGCGGCCGCGGTCGTCCACCACGTAGATCCCCCAGGTGGCGCGGTCGAACGGCGGCGCGTCGATCAGCTGCGCCAGCCGGCGCTCCAGCGAGCCGCTGAGCGCCACGGTACGCGGTCGCGTGGCGGGCGACTGCGCCGACAGCGCCGAGCTAATCGTAAGCGATGCGAGGATCAGCCTTCGCATAGAGCACGTCCGTCACGAGGTTCACCAGCACGAACACGAGGGACATGAACAGGACGCTCCCCTGGATCGCCGGCAGGTCGCGCTTCTCGATCGCGGTGAGCACGTAGCGCCCCAGGCCCGGCCAGCCGAAGATGGTCTCGGTGAGAATGCTGCCGGTCAGATAGCTCCCCGTGTCGAGGCCGAGCACCGTGATCACCGGCACGAGCGCGTTGCGGAGCCCGTGGCGCAGGATCACGGCCGCCTCGCTCAATCCCTTGGCCCGCGCCGTGCGCACGAAATCGCTCGACAGCACGTCGAGCATGGCAGCGCGCGTGATCCGGGACAGAAACGCGACCGAGCGCATCCCGAGCGTCAGCGCCGGCAAGACGAGATACGCGAGGCCGCCCGAGCCCGACGGCGGCAGCCAGTGGAGCCCCAGCGCGAACACGAGAATCAGCAGCAGCCCCACCCAGTACACGGGAAACGACACGCCGACATACGACACCAGCATGGCAAGCCGGTCGAACGCGCCCCCCGGCCGGACCGCCGACACCGCTCCCAGCGTGATGCCGCACAACGCGGCGAGCAGCATGGCGGCGAGGGCGAGCTGGGCCGTCTTGGGGAAGCGCTCTCCCAGGTCGCGGGCGATCGGTCGTTGCGTGATGTAGGAGCGCCCGAAGTCGCCGCGCAGCACGCCCCACAGATAGCGCCCGAACTGCAGCGGGAGCGGGTCGTCCAGGTGCAGCTCGGCGCGCAGCCGCGCGATCGTCGCCGAGTCGGCGCGCTCGCCCACCATCGCGGCGACGGGATCGCCCGGCGCGACGTTGAGCAGCAGAAAGGCGACCACCAGCACGCCGAACAGCGTCGGCAGCGTCATCAGCAGGCGATGCCCTACGAGCCGCATCACCGGACACCGGCTCGGGCGTGGGTCCAGCGCTGCCCGTTGAAGATGACCGGCAGGTCCCATCCGGTCACGTCGGGCCGCCGGGCCCACAGGTCCTTGGGAAACCAGAGGTAGAGCCAGGGCGCCGCGGCGTACACGCGGTCGTCGATCAGCCGGTACAGCGCCGTGCGGGCGGCCTCGTCCGTGGTGCGGCGGGCGGCCAGGATCAGCGAGTCCGTCACGCCGTCCGAGTAGAACGCATAGTTGCCGCCCGGGCCGAAGCTGCCCGAATAGAAAAGCGGGTAGAGAAAGTTGTCCGCGTCGGGATAGTCGGCCCACCAGTCGAGAATCACCATGTCGGTCTGACCCGTGCGGGCCGCCTCGCGCTGGCTCGAGGCGTCGCGCTCGATCAGCTCCACCCGCACCCCCACGGCGGCGAGCTGGGACTGGATCGCCTGGGCCGTGCGTGACAACTCGACGTTGGCCGCCGTGCGCCACAGCTGCAGGTCGATGCCCGTTGCGTACCCCGCCTCGGCGAGCAGCCGCCGCGCCGCGGCCGGATCGTAGCCGTACGCACGCCGCGTGGTGTCGCTCCCGGCCAGCGCCGGCGGGATCGCGCCGCGCGCCGCGATGCCGCGACCCCCGTACACGCTCGCCAGAATCTCCGGGACGTTCACCGCCTGGTTGACGGCCCGGCGCACGCGCACGTCGGAGAGCGGTCCGCGCCGGTTGTTGAGCGCGACGTATACGACCCGCAGCGCGGGCTTCTCCACCAGCCAGTCGGGGTGCTGCGCGCGCCACCGCGCCGTCTCGCCGAACGGGACTTCGATCACGCTCAACCGCCCCGCCTCGAACTCCGCGGCCCGCGTGAGTGGCTCAGGGACGACGCGTACCACCAGCGTGTCGGCGAGCGGGGCGCCGCCCCAGTAGTCGCGATGGCGCGCGAACGTGAGCGCATCGTCGTGCTGCCACGCCACGAACCGCCACGGGCCCGTGCCGATCGGTCGCTGCCCCAGCTCGGCGGGCGCTGGTGCGGGCACGACACTCGCGACCGGCATGGCGAGAAACTTCGGAAAGATGGCGAGCGGCTCGGTGAGCGTGAACGCCAGCCCGGAGTCGCCCAGCAGCGTCATGCCCCGCACGTCGCCGGCGCGTCCGGCCGCGTAGTCCTCCGCCCCGGCGATCGGGTAGAGCGGCCACGGCCGACCGCCCTTGGTCGCCGGCGCGAGCACCCGCAAAAAGCTCGCGCGCACCGCGGCGCTCGTGAGCGGCGTCCCGTTGTGGAACTTGACGCCCGCTCGCAGGTGAAACACGTAGCGTCGACCGTCGCGCGACGCGGTCCAGCGATCGGCCAGGGCCGGCTCGAGCCGGCCGTCGGGGTCGAACTGCGTCAACCCGTCGAAGGCGAGCGTGACCATCTCGCCGGTGGGCACGTCGGTCGACAACGCGGGATCGAGCGAGCGCGGGTCGTACGACTCGTAGTAGACGAGCCCGGCGCTCCCGGCCGCGGTCCCACCGCATGCCACGGCGGCTACGAGGGTGGTGTGGAGGAGGAGGGAGCGCGCGCGCATGGGGTCGAGTGTCGAAAAGGTTGACAGTGTGGCGGGAGCGAGCCAACATAGGGAGGCAGCCCGACCGCGTCAATTGCGCGCGCTTCTTCCGGTCCTCGTCGTCGCCGTCTTCGCGGCGGCTCGCCTCGCCGCGCAGCAAGAGCCGCAGCGGGTGGTCCGCGGGCTTTCCTTCGAGGGCAATCACGCGATCGACGATTACACGCTGAGCGCCGCGATCGCCACCACCAACTCGAGTGCGTTCGCAACCAGCCCCTTCCTGCGGTGGCTGGGGCTCGGGGAGAAGCGCTCCTTCAACGAGCTCGAGTTTCGTCGCGACGTCGTGAGGCTGCTGCTGCTGTATCGCCAGAGCGGCTACATGAACGCGACGATCGACACCCTGGTGCGCCGCGAGGCGCGGGACGTGTACGTGACCTTCCGGATCTACGAGGGCGACCCGGTGCGGCTCACCCGGCTCGACGTGCTGGGCGTCGACTCGATCCTCGACGTGCCGGCCCTGAAGCGCGCCCTGCCGCTCCAGGTCGGGGACCCGTTCAACCGGGCACTG
>Ga0209239_1002913_pt1 | contig 10103 bp, 8 predicted proteins | sample GraSoi013_2_20cm_FD_185824 | JGI IMG/M metagenome (GOLD analysis project Ga0209239, IMG submission 185824) | Grasslands soil microbial communities from the Angelo Coastal Reserve, California, USA - Sample 10_02_2013_2_20cm (SPAdes) (version 2) | ecosystem: Environmental > Terrestrial > Soil >...
TCCGTGCACATTCCCATTCCGTGCTCACGCCCCGTCCTGTATGACCGACCTCAAGCGCTCGCTGCGGTTGACCGACGGACTGGCCATGGTAGTGGGGATGACCGTCGGCGCCGGGATTTTCCGCACGCCGGGCATCGTGGCCGCGCGCCTCGGCCGCCCGGGGCTCACCTTCGTGGTCTGGGTGCTGGGCGCCGGACTGGCGTTCCTCGGCGCACTGTGCTTCGCCGAGCTCACCACGCGGCAACCTCGTGCCGCCGGCAAGTACGCCTTCGTGCGCGAGGCGTTCGGCTCCCGCGCCGGCTTCGTGGTGGGCTGGGTCGAGGCCCTGGGCACTAACGGCGTGGCGATCGCCGCGATCGGCGTCGCCGCGGGGGAGTTCCTGGTGCGGCTCTCCGGCTGGCCCGCCGCGCTCACCGCGCCGCTCGGCGCGGGACTGGTCGCGCTGTTCACGGCGATCAACGTGGTGGGCGTCGCGTCGGGGCGGTGGGTGCAGAACGTGGTGACCGCGGCGAAGCTGCTGGCGCTGGGCGGCGTGGTGGTGATCGCGTTCGCGCGGGGGACGGGGGCGGGCTGGCATGGTGGACTCCCCGGCGCGCCGGTGGGCTGGGGTGTATGGGTCGCGGTCGCGCTGGCCGCACACCCCGTCATCTGGACCTACTACGGCTACCCCGATCTCGCGAAGATCGCCGGCGAAGTGGTGGACCCGAGCCGCACGCTACCGCGCGTGCTGTTGGGCGGGCTCGTCGCTACCGCCGTCCTCTATCTGGCGCTCAACGCCGCGTTCCTCCAGGTCCTGCCGCTCGAGCGGATCGCCGCCTCGAACCTGGTGGCCGCGGACGTCATGGGCACGCTCGTCGGGGCGCGGGGTGGGGCGCTCGTCGCCGGGCTGGCACTGCTCGTGGTGCTCGCGTCCTTGAACGGGAACGTGTTCGTGACACCGCGCGTCCTGTTCGGCCTGGCGCGCGACGGCCTCGCCCCTGCCGCGCTCGCCCGCGTCAATGCGGGGGGAACTCCATGGATTGCAATGCTTGCCATCGGCGTCTTCGCCATCGCGCTCGCCGCCACCGGGACCTTCGAGCTGCTGCTGGGCCTGGCCATCGTCCAGGTCCTGGTGATCGACTCCTGGGCGGTGATCGCGCTGTTCCGGCTGCGCTCGCGCGACGGGCCGGCGCCGTTCAGCGTGCCGGGCTTTCCTTGGGTGCCCCTGTTGTTCGTCGCGGTATACACGGCGCTGCTAGTGGGCACGGCGCGGGCGCAACCCAAACTCGTCGCCGCGGCGCTGGCGATGCTGGTGGGGGCGTACGGGTTGAGTTGGGCGGTAACGGTAGAGGGCGGTAGAGGGCGGTAGAGGGCGGTAGAGGGCGGCAAAAGGTCACCCCTCTACCGTCCTCTACCGTCCCTTACCGTCCCCTACCGCCCTATCTTTCCCCTATGCCCCGCCTCGCCATCGCGCAGCTCCGCCCCACCAAGGGCGACTACGGCGCGAATCTCCAGAAGATCGGCGGCGTGCTGGCGCAGATCGCCAAACTCGACCCGCCGGCGGACCTGGTGGTCTTTCCCGAGACCGCCACGTCGGGCTACTTCGTGGAGGGCGGGGTACGCGACGTGGCCGTCACGGCGGGGACGTTGTTCCGCGACCTCACCGTGGAGCACGAGGCCGCGGGAGCCCCGCCCGTGGACGTCGCCATCGGGTTCTACGAGGTCTTCCAGAACCACTTCTACAATTCGTGTCTCTACGCCTCCCTCGGCAACGCTTCTCCCGGCAACGCCTCATCCGGTAACGCCTCACCCGGTATCCGGCACGTGCACCGCAAGGTGTTCCTTCCGACTTACGGGGTGTTCGATGAGGAGCGGTTCGTGGATCGCGGCCGCGAGATCCGGGCGTTCGACACCAGGTGGGGTCGGGCTGCGATCCTGATCTGCGAGGACGCGTGGCACTCGCTCGCGGGCACGATCGCCGCGCTCCAGGGGGCCCAGCTCGTGATCGTGCCGAGCGCGTCGCCGGCGCGCGGCACGGGGATGGACGAGGAAGGCACCCGGCTGCCGGCGAGCGTCGTGCGGTGGGAGCGCATCCTGCGGGGCATCGCGGACGAGCACGGCGTGTGGGTGGCGTTCGCAAGCCTGGTGGGGTTCGAGGGTGGGAAGGGCTTCCCCGGCGGCTCCGTGGTCGTGAGCCCGGCGGGTGAGATCGTGGTGCGAGGGCCCTTGTTCGAGGAAGCGGTGCTGACCTACGAAGTCGACTTCGAGGAGATCACGAGCGCGAGAGCGGAGGCGCCGCTGCTGGCGGATCTGGAAGTCAATCTCCCGCATCTGATCAAGAATCTCGGGAGCAGGGAGCAGGGAGCGGGGGGCAAGAAACGCAAGCGCAGAGTCGTGCCGTTTGACCCGGCCACGAACGGCACTGCTCCCGGCTCCCCGCTCCCTGCTCCCAAGATCCACGTGGTGGGGCGCGGGGTGGAGGAAGGAGACCCGCTGCAGATCGATGCCGACTTGGCTCGTCGGTGGCTGGTGTCGTTTCTCAAGGACGAAGTCGTCCGGCGCCGCGGGTTCACCAAGGGGATCGTGGGGCTCTCGGGCGGTGTGGACTCGTCGCTCACGGCGTTCCTCGCGGTTGAAGCACTCGGTAAAGAGAACGTGATCGGCGTGCGGATGCCGTACAGGACCTCCTCCCCCGAGAGCCTCGATCACGCGCAGCTCGTGACTCAGACGCTCGGCATCCAGGCGGTCACGGTGGACATCACCGGCGCGGTGGACGGCTATCTCTCCCAGGTGGAACAGAACGGCGACGCCGATCCTACGCGCCGCGGCAACGTGATGGCGCGCGAGCGCATGATCGTGCTGTTCGATTTGTCGGCGAAATACAAAGCCCTACCGATCGGGACCAGCAACAAGTCGGAGCGGCTGCTCGGCTACTTCACCTGGCACGCCGACGACACGCCGCCCGTGAACCCGCTGGGTGACCTGTTCAAGACGCAGGTGCGCGCCCTGGCGCGCCACGTGGGCGTTCCCGAGGTGATCCTCCGGAAGCCGCCCACGCCCGACCTGGTCCCTGGGCAAACGACCGAGGGGGACTACGGCATCAGCTACGACAAGGTCGATCGCATTCTCTACTATCTGATCCGCGGCATGAAGCCGGCGGAGGTGGTGGCGCGCGGATTCACACCGGAGGAAGTGGCGAAAGTCGCCGGGCGGCTCGAATCGACCCACTGGAAGCGCCGCCTCCCGACCGTGGCGATGATGTCCCAGACGGCGATCGGCGAGTTCTACCTGCGGCCGGTGGACTACTGATGCAGCCCAAGCATCCCCGCGATTCGGAGACGATCATGTCCGAGCTGATGATGCCGCAGCACGCGAACATCATGGGGAACGTGTTCGGGGGCGTGGTTCTGTCGCTCGTGGACCGGGTGGCCGCCGTGGCCGCGATCCGCCACGCCTCGAAGCCGTGCGTCACCGTATCCGTCGACAAGGTGGACTTCAAGGAGCCGATCCACGTGGGCGAGCTCTTGACCGCGTACGCGCGCGTCAACTTCGCTGGCCGCTCGTCGATGGAAGTGGGCGTCAAGATCATCGCCGAGGACGTGCTCACGGGCGTGAAGCGGCACACCAACTCGTGCTACGTGACCTACGTCGCGCTCGACGAGCAGGGCGTGCCCACCCAGGTGCCGCCGATCGTACCCGAGACGCCCGATGAAAAACGGAGATACGACCGAGCCGCCAAGCGGCGCGCCTCTCGGGTCATGGATCGCAGGTATGATACCGGAGCGGGGGAGTGACGAATGCGGAGTGCGGAATGCGGAATGCGGAATTGAAGGGGGAGGTCGTGCGGCGGCACGAGGCCCTCGCCGACACTCCGCATTCCGCATTCCACATTCCGCATTAGGGTCGGGCGGGGTGGCTCGGGTGGTGGCGGTCTTCGGGGGCGGCGGGGCCAAATCCCTCGCCCACGCCGGCGCCTGGAAAGCGCTCCTCGAAGCCGGTTACCAACCCTCCCATATCGTCGGCACCTCGATGGGCGCGGTGATCGGCGCCGCCTTCGCCGCCGGGTCGACCTACGACCGGCTGGTCGAGATCGCGCTGTCGCTTCAGAAGAAGGACTTCGCGGCCCTCGACGCGTGGTCGCTCGCGAAGGGGGTGTTCGCAGGGAACATCTTGAAGCCCGAGCCGCTGAAGCGCACGATTGCGCGGCTCGTCCCCGCCACGCGGTTCGCGGAGCTGCAGATCCCCCTCACGATCACGGCGACGGACCTCGATTCGGGGGAACTGGTGCTGTTTGGGGCACCGCTTGGGATGTCCCCATTGGACGACGTAGGGGCGCAGCATGCTGCGCCCCTACACAATGCCAGCACGGCCCCGGTCCACCTTGGTGATGCCGTCCCTCTCGTCGACGCGCTGTACGCCTCGTGTGCGCTGCCGCTCTACCTGCCGCCCGAGGTGATCGACGGACGCCGACTGGGGGACGGTGGCCTACGGGCCGTGGTGCCGCTCGACGTGGCGCGGCGCATCCGGGCGGATCTTGTGGTGGCGGTGGACGTGGGTCCCGGGTTCGACGAGCCGCCGGCTGCCAAGCAAGCTCCGATCCCGCCGCTGGTGCGGGCGCACGGCGAAGCGATCCGTGTCATGATGGCGGCACAGACGGAGCGCGCCATCGCTGATTGGCCCAAAGATGCGCCCCGGCTCGTGATGGTACGCGCGGTGGCGGAGCGGGAAGCGACATTTGCCGTCGGTGCCGGGCAGAGATACTTCGATGCGGGTTACCGGGAGACGAAGCGGGCATTGGGTGATACGTTAGACGCACAGACGCGGCAGACGCACAGGGGAGAATAGGTTGAGTAAAGTCAGGTAGACCTGTTACTCCCGGCTGTTCTCCCCTGTGCGTCTGTGCGTCTAGCCTTGGAGGTTCTTTGCTCGCCCGAGAGATCATGATTCCTGAGCCGTACGTGGCCGCCGCCGGCGCCACCAGCGCCGAGGTGGCGTTGTTGATGCGCGCCAAGGACATCTCCGTCGTGCCCGTGGTGGACAATCCCAAGGATCGCCGTTATCTGGGCACGATCTCCGACCGCGACATCGTCATGGACTGTGTGGCGGCAGGGCACGACCCGAAGACGTGCAAGGTGCAGACGCATGCGCGTCAGGATACGGTGGTGGTGACGCTCGATACCGAGCTCGAGGGATACAGGATCGAGCGGCTCGATGAAAAGGACACGCATATCCGCTCGACCATCGTGGTGGTGGACGGGAATAAGCGTGTGGTTGGGTTCATTCCCCATCCTGAATTCATTCAGGGCATAGTGATCGTTCGGGAATAGGAACTACACTGCTAGACGCACAGGGGAGAATAGGTTGAGTGATCAGGTATACCTGTTACTCGCCGCTGTTCTCCCCTGTGCGTCTGCTGCGTCTGTGTGTCTAGATTTGTCCTGTGCTCCGCAAATACTTTACGCTCGCTGAAGCGAACCGTACCCTGCCGCTCGTAAAGCGGATCGTGACCGACTTGATCGCTCTCCATCCCCAGTGGCGCGATCTGGTGGCGCAGTACGAGCTCGTCGCCGCGCAGGCCCGACCCGAATGGGGCGAGTCGACCGAGCAGGTCGCGCTGCGCGGCCGCATCGACGACATCGCGCGCGAGATCAACGATTTCCTGCTCGAGCTCGAGCAGATCGGCTGCGTGTTCAAGGGATTCGACCCGGGATTGGTCGACTTTTACGGCAAGCTCGATGGGAGAGAAATATTCTGGTGCTGGAAGCAGGGCGAACAAAAGATCGAGCATTGGCATGAACTCGAGGCCGGATACGGGGGGCGGCAACCCATCCCAGAAGTGGTTCAGAGCACGTAGAGGCTGGGAAAACCACTACTAGACGCACAGACGCACAGGGGAGAACAGGTTGAGTGATCAGGTCTACCTGTTACTCGGCCCTGTTCTCCCCTGTGCGTCTACGCGTCTGTGCGTCTAGTCTTTCGTGCGTCTGTGCGTCTAGTAGTGTAGTTCCTGTTCATCCGAAACCGGGAGCCTGTGATGCGTGGATTCTGGTTGTTGGTGCATGTCCTAGGTTTTACTCTCTGGCTCGGCGGCGGCATCGCCACCATGGTGGCCGGCGTGTCGGCCAAGGGTTTTGCGCCGGCCGAGCGTCTGGCGGCCTACAAACTCATCGGGGCGATTCAGCGGATTCTAGTGGGCCCGGGGGCCATGGCCGTGCTGCTCTCGGGGCTCGTCCTCGCCATGCCCTACATGAAGCAGGGCGCAGTGCCGGGCTGGATGGGCGTGATGATGATCGCCGGGATCGTGGGCGCGCTCGGCGCCGTGACGATCAGCGTGCCGACGGCGGCGAAGCTGGCACGGCTCGAGGTGGATGCGCGGGGCGGACTGCCGGAAGCGTTTCAGGGGCTCCGCAAACGCCAGATCCTCGCCGCGACGATCGCGGGGGGATTCGGGTTGATCGCGATGTTTGCCGTGACTCTAGGAAAGTGGTGAAGCACAGCGGGGACATACAAAGCTAGACGCGTAGACGCACAGGGGAGAATAGTTTGAGAAAAGACAGGTAGACCTGTTACTCCATCCTGTTCTCCCCTGCTGCGTCTGTGCGTCTAGCCTTTGCATGTTCCAGCTTTTGTCTCACCTCGCGCACGCTCGGTTGTAACTCCGCATCCGCATCCTTCCACAGTTCCACGAACCGGGTGTAATAGTCTCGCGCCCGCGTCGTGTCGCCCCGCTCCTGGTACAGCTCGCCGAGCCGGCGGTAGGTGGGTCCCAGCGTGGCGCTCTCCTCGAGCGCGCGGGTGTAGCCGGGCGTGGTGACGGCGCGCTCGTACACGGCGAGGGCGGAGTCACGCTCGCCGGCCCGCTCGTAGGCGCGCGCCAACAGGTACAACCCGCATACGGCGCAGCTATCCTCGTCGTACCAGGCCCGATACCACTTGATCGCGTCCTGGACTCGCCCCTCCGCGAACGCGATCTCGGCCACGGCGCCGTGGCGGAACGGCTGGCTGCGCCGGACGGCTTCGGGGAGCGCGGCCTCGTACTCGGAAAGGAGCTGCCTGGCACGGTCCGGCCGACCTAGGTGGGCGTACAGCCACGCGAGTCCGACGTACGGCCGGTCCGCGGCGGGAATGGAGGCGAGGGGGTGCCGGCGCAGCGCTGCTTCCACCTCGCGCCGCGCGGCATCGGGTGAGTTGTGGTAATGCACGTCGATCACCGCGAGCTCGATCGCGTCTCCGAGGTATTTGCCCGGAACGCCGCGCTGCTCGTTGACCGCCATCTCCCGGCGGAACTGCGTCTCGGCCAGCGTGAGCTTCCCCCGCACCAGGTTGATCGCGCCCAGTGTACCCGCCGCGGCCGCTTGCCAGGTGGGGTCCAGGGTCGACTGCGCCAGCGCCCGGGTCTCGACTTCGGCGCTGTCATAGTCACGCCGCGCCGCCGCCAAGAAGCAGCGTACGATGCGACCCATGGGGTTTGGCGGAGCTCGTCGCGCGAACAGAGCGGCCGTCCGCGCGGCGTCGGCGAACTTGCCCTGGCCGATCTGCGCCTGCATCGCGTTGAGGTACAGCGCCCACTGGGTGGGAGCGACGATCATGCCGCGGGCCGTGAGCGATTCCGCCTCCGCGAATCTCCTCATCTCATTGAAGTGCAGCGCCAGATTGTTGAGGGCCACGCCGTTCTCGGGGTCCTGCTCGAGCGCCGCGCGGTACGCGAGCTCGACCTTCGTCGGATCGTACTCGACCCGAGTGTAGTAGTAGGCCTCGGCCAGGTCACGCTCGAGCGGCGTGAGCCGGTCGCGATGTCGGAACGCCTTTGTAGCGGCCGCGACGATACGCGACGCTGCGCCGCCCGTGTTGCTCAACACGACCGCGAGCTTGCGGTACGCCATCGCGAACGTCGTGTCCAAGGCGATCGCTTCCTCCAAGAGCGTGGTGGCCCGCACCATGTCGGCCGCGTCGCTGGCCCGGACGCCCTGCGAGTACTTCCGCAGCGCCTCGAGCGACCGCGTGGTGACCTGCTCGAGCGGCTCGCTCGCGCGGATGCTCCGGAGCGACTCGCCGATCCGCTCCCGCAGCCTGCCCGACAGCCGATCGACCGCGGCGATGATCGCACCGTCGTCCTGCGCGGTCTCGCGCACGGACACGAGCGCGGCGCCGTCCGCGGCGGACACCAGCACGGCGGACACGACGTAGCCGCGGCCCAGCGGATCGACTTGACCGTGCACCACCGCCTTCGCGCCCTCACGCTGGGCGAGCTCGCGGGCCAGGGCCAGATCGAGTGACGCTGCCGGCGCGCGCCCCATTCGTCCGAGCGCCTGCCCGACCGCGGCCGCGTCGAGCAGCCGGATCACGCCCGATTGGGCGAGGTCGACCCGCAGGGCCTCCGTGAGCGACGGCCCCAACGTCGAGTCCGCCGTGCGGTTCTCGAAATCGGCGAGCACCAGCCGGTCGCGCTGGGCGAGCACACCGCTCGCGACCAGTGTGCCGACCGGTCCGATTCCGAGCAGCCGCATCGCCGTGTAGGCCGCGGTGCAGAGCCCGAGCAGCCCGAACGCGGCCGCGCCGGCGAGCAGCGCCCGGCGCCACGTGAACCAGCGATGCACACCGGCCGGCACGGCCGCCCGCCCCGTGCTCCCCGCCAGCGCCCGGCGCCGCTCGATCACTCCAGTCCACAGCATGATGGGCAGGCCTGCGGCGGCGAGCCCCACCGCTCCGACGAACGCCCAGTCGGGGAGCCCAAGCAAGTGCACCAGCAGGTAAGCGAGCGTGAGCACGCCGAGCGCGGCGAAGCCGAACAGGGTGGCGACGCGGACGGGGTGCGCCCGGCGGATGGCGGCCGCAGTGCCCGAGGAGATCTCGGCCTCGTGCGGGGTGATTCCACCGGTAGGCGTCGCCATCGCCTCGAGCTGGCCCACCAGCTCCTCGGCGCTCTGGGGTCGGTCCGCCGGGTGCTTCGCGAGGCAGCGCATGATCACCGCGGCGAGCGCGGGCGGCACGGTGTCGCGGTGGCGGGTCACCGGGTCGGGTGTGGTCGTCACCTGGGCCGCGAGCATGCCTTGCGGCGACAATCCGCCGAACGGCGTCCGCCCGGTGAGCAACTCGTAGCCGAGCGCCCCGACGGCGTACAGGTCGGCGCGGTGGTCCACCGTGGGATCTCCGGCGGCCTGCTCCGGCGCCATGTAGGCGGGCGTGCCGAGCGCCATGCCGAGCGAGGTCAGCGCCGTGGCGCCGCTCGAGCTCGCGACCGCCTTAGCGACGCCGAAGTCGGTGACGAGCGCGTGCTTCCCCGAGAGGAGCACGTTGTCGGGCTTCACGTCGCGATGGACGATGCCGTGGCCGTGCGCGTAGGCGAGGGCATCGCACACGTCGCGCAGGATGCGCACCGTGTCGCCCACCGGCAGCTCACGCTCGTGCGCGATGCGGGCGCGCAGCGACTCGCCCGCGATGTGCGGCATCACGTAGTAGAGCAGGTCGCCCTGTGATCCGGCGGTGAGGAGGGGGACGATATGCGGGTGCTGCAGCGCGGCGGCGAGCCGGATCTCGCGCTCGAACCGCTCGGCGCTCACACCGGCCGCCATCTCGGGGGGCAGCACCTTCACCACCACCTGCCGGCCAAGCCGCACTTCCTGGGCGAGGAACACGCGGCTCATGCCGCCGCCGCCGAGCTCACGCTCGATGCGGTACGCCGTGCCTAGGGCAGATTGGAGACGATCTCGAAGTTCGGGCACGCTCAATGATAGACCGACAAGACGGGGAAAGGCAAAAGCTAGACGCACAGACGCACAGGGGAGAATAGTTTGAGTAAAGTCAGGTAGACCTGTCGACCTGTTACTCCCCGCTGTTCTCCCCTGTGCGTCTACGCGTCTGTGCGTCTAGTCTTTCGTGCGTCTAGTCTTTCTGTGCGTCTAGTATTACCGGAGTATCCCTCCCCACTCCACCACCGTGAACCCCCGTCGCGCGGGAGGCGGGGGAAGGTCCGGCGCCTTGACCGGTTCTCTAGTCCACAAGGGCCGGAAATCCATGAGCACTCGAATCACGGCGTCCGGCTCGGGGGTCACGACCAGCGGTGCGAGCCGATCGATCGTCTCGCGAGGGAGGAACGTTATGAAGTAATACGGCGCCCCATGGAA
>Ga0209239_1002915_pt1 | contig 10098 bp, 8 predicted proteins | sample GraSoi013_2_20cm_FD_185824 | JGI IMG/M metagenome (GOLD analysis project Ga0209239, IMG submission 185824) | Grasslands soil microbial communities from the Angelo Coastal Reserve, California, USA - Sample 10_02_2013_2_20cm (SPAdes) (version 2) | ecosystem: Environmental > Terrestrial > Soil >...
GCCCGCCCGCCACAATTGAAAGGCCCTCGCCACTGCGGGCTTGACGTAGAACATAACACGAACTATGTTCACTGCCCGTTCTCGTCTGGGGAGTAAGTGACATGATCCGCGCCGTTGTTGAAGAAGCCGCCACATTGACCTCGCTGGCGCTGTTTTTGGGCATGGTTGCGATCTGGACGCAGGTGATCGCGGCGCTTTGAGTGGGGGGCCCGTCGCCGACGGGCATCGTCGCGCCGTCTTAAGAGCGATGATGTTGGGGACAAGCCGCCCCCAGGCGGCTCGCCCGCGATGGACAGCACCCGCACGCACCCTCACATTCGCAAGCGTATCAGAGAATCGCTGAGGGGTGAATGCCCGGCTTCGTCCATCTGCACGTGCACTCGTCCTATTCCCTGCTCGAAGGCGCCCTGACGATCGCGCGGCTGTGCGAGCTCGCCAAGGCCGACCGGCAACCGGCGCTCGCGCTCACCGACACCGACAACATGTTCGGTGCGCTCGAATTCTCCGACAAGATGGCGGCGGCCGGCATCCAGCCGATCGTCGGTTGCGCGCTCGCGATAGACTTTGCCGATCAAGAGGCCCTCCAGCGCGCCGGAAGTGCGCACCTCGACCGCCCGCGCATCGTTCTGGTGGCGGCGCGCGAGAACGGCTACCGCAGTCTGATGCGGCTCAATTCCCGCGCGTTTCTCGAAACCGCGCCGAGCGAACCGTCGCATGTGCGTCTGTCCTGGCTCGAGGGCGAGACCGAAGGGTTGATCGCCTTAACCGGCGGACCCGGCGGGCCGCTCGATGCGGCGTTTGCCGCCGGGCAGGGCCACCTGGCGCAGGCCCGCTGCGAGGCACTCGAGCAGCTGTTCGGCGACCGGCTCTACATCGAGCTGCAGCGCCATGGCAGCCGCACGGAACGCAGCGTCGAGCCGGCGCTCATTGCGCTCGCCTACGCGCGCGGGATCCCCCTCGTCGCCACCAACGAGCCGCTGTTTGCAACCCAGGACGACTACGAGGCGCATGACGCGCTCATCTGCATCGCCGAAGGGCGCCTGGTGGCGGAAACCGAGCGGCGCCAGTTCACGCCCGAACACCGCTTCAAGACGCGCGCGGAAATGGCCGCGCTGTTTGCCGACCTGCCCGAGGCTGTTGCCTCCACAGTCGAGATCGCGCGGCGCTGTGCATTCCGGCCGCGGGTGCAGGCACCGATCCTGCCTCGCTTCTCGGTCGGGGCGGACGGCGCCGCGGTCGACGAGGCAGCCGAATTGCGCAAACGCGCCGAAGCCGGGCTCGAACGCCGCATCAAGGTTCACGGCATCGCGCCCGGGCACACCGTCGAGGAGTATCACGACCGGCTCGCCTTCGAACTCAACGTCATCGAAGGCATGAAATATCCGGGCTATTTCCTGATCGTTTCCGATTTCATTCAGTGGGCGAAAGCGCATGGCATTCCGGTCGGGCCGGGCCGCGGCTCGGGCGCAGGCTCGCTGGTCTCCTACGCCCTGACCATTACCGATCTCGATCCCATTCGTTTCGGGCTTCTGTTCGAGCGTTTTCTCAATCCCGAGCGCGTGTCGATGCCAGATTTCGACATCGACTTCTGCCAGGATCGGCGCGACGAAGTCATCAGCTATGTCCAGGAGCGCTACGGCCGCGACCGCGTGGCGCAGATCATCACCTTCGGCACGCTGCAGGCGCGCGGCGTGCTGCGCGACGTCGGCCGCGTGTTGCAGATGCCTTATGGCCAGGTCGACAAATTGTGCAAGCTCGTGCCGCAGAACCCGCTCAATCCCGTCACGCTCAACCGGGCGATCGACGACGAGCCGCGGCTGCAGGCGGCGCGCGACAGCGATCCACTGCTCGCGCGCGCGTTCCATATCGCGCAAAAGCTCGAAGGGCTGCACCGCCACGCCTCGACGCACGCCGCAGGCATCGTCATTGGCGAACGGCCGTTGACCGAGATGGTGCCGCTCTATCGCGATCCCAAGTCCAATATGCCGGTGACCCAGTTCAACATGAAGTGGGTCGAGCAGGCGGGATTGGTGAAGTTCGACTTTCTCGGCCTCAAGACGCTCACCGTTCTGGAAAAGGCGGCAGCGCTGTTGCGCAAACGCGGGGTCGAGGTCGACCTTGCGGCGATCCCGCTCGACGACGAAAAGACCTACGCCACGCTGGCGCGGGCCGAAGCGGTGGGCATCTTCCAGCTGGAAAGTCAGGGCATGCGGCGCGCGTTGCTCGACATGCGGCCGGACCGCTTCGAGGACGTCATCGCGCTGGTTGCGCTCTACCGACCCGGCCCGATGGCCAACATCCCGACCTACTGCGCGCGCAAGCATCGCATGGAGCAGCCCGACTATATCCATCCCCAGCTCGAGCCGATCCTGCGCGAGACCTTCGGCGTCATCGTCTACCAGGAGCAGGTGATGCAGGCGGCGCAGATTCTCGCCGGGTACTCGCTCGGCGAAGCCGACCTGCTGCGGCGCGCGATGGGAAAGAAAATCCGCAGCGAAATGCAGAAGCAGCGCAGCCGGTTCGTCTCCGGCTGCGTCGAGCGCGGCATCGAACACGGTCAGGCCGAGGCGATCTTCGAGTTGCTCGCCCGTTTCGCCGATTATGGCTTCAACAAGAGCCACGCTGCCGCTTACGCGCTCGTCGCCTATCAAACTGCTTTCATGAAGGCGAACTATCCGGTCGAGTTTCTCGCGGCGTCCATGACCCTCGACATGGGCAATACCGACAAGCTTTCCGAATTTCGCGCGGAGGCCGAGCGGCTGGGCGTGAAAATCGAGCCGCCGTCGGTCAGTCGGTCGGGTGTCGATTTCGATGTGGAGGGCGCAACCATCCACTACGCGCTCGCGGCGCTCAAAGGGGTGGGCCGCCAAGCGGTTGAGGCCATCGTGGAAGCGCGCGGCGAGCGGCCGTTCTCCGACCTCTCCGATTTCGCTGCCCGCATCAATCCGCATGCGGTGAACAAGCGTGTGCTGGAAAGCCTCGCTGCGGCGGGCGCCTTCGATGCGCTCGAGCCAAATCGCGCGCGCGTATTTGCGGCCGTCGACGCGATGCTTGCGGCCGCACAGCGCACCCATGACGACCTTTCGGTTGGGCAGTCGGAACTATTTGGCGCCGGCGCGGCGCGCACCCCGCTCGCGCTCGGCCATGTCGAGCCATGGCTGCCGGCCGAGCGGCTGCAGAAGGAGTTTGCCGCCATCGGATTCTTCCTCTCCGGCCATCCACTCGATGACTACGCCGCTACGCTCAAGCGCATGCGGGTGCAGTCGTGGGCCGAGTTTGCGCGCGCCGTGCGCGCGGGCGCGAGCGCCGGCCGCGTTGCGGGCACCGTGGTGGCACGCACTGAGCGGCGCACGCGCACCGGCAGCAAGATGGGCATCATCGAGTTCTCCGATCCCACCGGGCACTACGAGGCGGTCGTGTTCTCGGAGGGGCTCGCGCAGTTCCGCGACCTGCTCGAGCCTGGTGCCGCGGTGCTGTTGATGCTCACGGCGGAACTGCAGGGTGACGACGTGCGTGCGCGCATCCAGATGGCTGAGCCGCTCGACCAGGCGGCGGCCAAGCTCGCTAAGGGCCTGCGCGTGTTCCTGCGCGACGAGGCGCCGATCGAGAGCGTGGCCAAGCGGCTTGAAGGTCCAGGCCGCGCGACGACCGACAACGGCGAGGTCGCGCTCGTGCTGATGCTGGGCGAAGGGACCGAGGTCGAGGTGAAGCTCCCTGGCCGGTTCAAGGTCTCGCCTCAGATCGCCGGTGCCATCAAGGCGGTACCCGGCGTGGTGTCGGTCGAGGCGGTTTAATCGATCGGCGCTCTTCGCCCTCGATCCTTGCCTCGGCCCATTCATGCCTATATAAGCCGCGGCATCTCACACGCGGACCTTGGCTTCGCAGCCGTCCGGTGGCTCATTCCGACCGCGAGGAAGGAGAGAGCTCACGGGTCCGCGGCGGCTCAACCGGAGAAGAAAATGGCAGTACCGGAATTTTCCATGCGCCAGCTCTTGGAGGCTGGCGTTCACTTTGGCCATCAGGCCCACCGCTGGAACCCGAAGATGGCGGAATACATCTTCGGCATCCGCAACAACATCCACATCATCGATCTCGCGCAATCCGTCCCGATGCTGCACCGCGCGTTGCAGGCAGTGAGCGACACGGTCGCGAACGGCGGGCGCATCCTCTTCGTCGGCACCAAACGCCAGGCGCAGGATGCCATCGCCGACGCCGCCAAGCGCTGCGCGCAGTATTACGTCAATTCGCGCTGGCTCGGCGGCACCCTCACCAACTGGAAGACCATCTCGCAATCGATCTCGCGATTGCGCAAGCTCGACGAGATGCTCTCCTCAGGGGAGGCCACGGGCTACACCAAGAAAGAGCGCCTCACGCTGCAGCGCGAGCGCGACAAGCTCGACCGCGCGCTCGGCGGCATCAAGGACATGGGCGGCCTTCCCGACCTGCTGTTCGTGATCGATACCAACAAGGAGGACATCGCGATCAAGGAGGCGCGGCGTCTCGGTCTGCCCGTCGCCGCCGTGGTCGACACCAACTGCGACCCCGACGGCATCAGCTATGTCGTGCCCGGCAACGATGACGCCAGTCGCGCCATCACGCTCTATTGCGATCTCGCGGCGAAGGCCGCCATCGACGGCATATCGCGCGCGCAAGGCGAACTTGGGGTCGACACGGGCGCCGCGGCCGAACCGATCGTGGAAGAGCTGCCGGCGCCCGCCGAGGGGCCCGGCTACGAGGTGCTGTCCGGCCCGCGCGGCGTCGCCGACGATCTCACGAAGCTTCACCATGTATCGCCCACCATCGAGAAGAAGCTCAACGATCTCGGGATCTTCCACTACTGGCAGATTGCAGGGCTCGGGTCCGACGCTGCCCGCAAGATCGGCGAGGAAGTTGGACTGCCCGGCCGGGTGGAAGGCTGGATCGCGCAGTCGAAAGAGCTGAGCCCAGAGTAGCGCGGTCATGCCCCGCTTGGTTCGGGCGGGTTTTTGTCACGGTGAGACGAGGAACACGGCCGCGCGCGTGCTGGTCCGAGCTGTGGCTTTCAAAGCGCCGCTTGTGGTGACGAACGCGGAGAGGACAAGGAATTTTAGAGATGGCCAACATCACGGCGCAAATGGTCAAAGAGCTGCGCGAGCGCACGGGCGCGGGCATGATGGACTGCAAGACTGCGCTGCAGGAAACCGGCGGCGAGATGGAGCAAGCCGTCGATCTGCTGCGCAAGCGGGGGCTCGCCAAAGCCGCTAAAAAGGCCGGCCGCATCGCGGCCGAAGGCCTCATCGGCGTGGCGGTCGACGAGTCCAAGGGTGTTGTGGTCGAGGTGAACTCGGAAACCGATTTCGTCGCTCGCAACGATCTGTTCCAGGGTCTGGTGAAGATGATCGCGAATGTCGCGCTGAGCGTCGGCACCGACGTGGAGAAGATCAAGGCCGCCAAAGTCGGCGATATCACGCTTGCGGAGGGCATTGGCGACACCATCGCCAAAATCGGTGAAAACATGTCGCTGCGACGGGCATCGTCGCTTTCGGTCGCAAACGGCGTCATCGGTACCTACGTCCACAATTCCGTCGACCAAGACCTCGGCAAGATCGGAGTCATTGTGGCGCTGGAATCGAACGCCAAGAGCGACGAGCTCAAGCGCTTCGGCCGTATGCTTGCAATGCATGTCGCCGCCTCCAATCCGCAGGCGATCGATCCTTCCGGTCTCGATCCAGATGTCGTTCGGCGGGAGAAGGAGGTGCTTGCAGACAAGTACAAAGCCCAGGGAAAACCCGCGAATGTGATCGACAAGATCGTCGAATCCGGGCTCAAGACTTTCTACAAGGAGGTATGCCTGCTCGATCAGGCCTACATCCACGATCCGGACAAGACAGTTTCCCAGGCGATCAAAGAAGCCGAGGGCAAAGTGGGCGCGCCGATCAAGGTGACGGGCTTTGTCCGTTATGCGCTGGGCGAGGGCATCGACCGGCCGGAGAACGATTTCGGCGGCGAGGTGGCGGCACTCGTCAAACCGAACTGAGCGCGCCGGCGATGCGAGCGGCCGTGCGCCGGCGGTCAAGCGCGGGAGATGCCATGACCAAACCCGTCTACCGGCGCGTCGTGGTGAAGGTCTCCGGCGAGGCTCTGATGGGCCCCGATCGGTTCGGCATCCATCAGCCAACGCTGGACCGGATCGCGGCTGACCTCTTGGCCTCGCGCGGTCTCGGCGTGGCGCTCGCCGTCGTGGTCGGCGGCGGCAACATCTTTCGTGGCGTGAACGTCTCCGAACAAGGCACCCCGCGCGCCACCGGCGACATGATGGGAATGCTCGCGACCGTCATGAACGCGCTCGCGCTCGAGAGCGCGATCGAAAGGACGGGGCTGCCAGCTCGCACCATGTCGGCGCTGGGCATGCCGCAAGTGTGCGAGACCTACGAGCGCTGCCGCGCGTTGCGCCATATCGAACAGGGGCGTGTGGTGCTGCTGGCAGGCGGAACCGGGAATCCGTTCTTCACCACCGATACTACAGCCGTGCTGCGCGCGGCCGAGCTGGGCGCTGAGGCAGTGCTCAAAGCCACCGACGTCGACGGCGTCTATAGCGCGGACCCCAAGCAGGACAGAGCCGCCAAGCGCTACGACCGCTTGACTCACCAGGAGGCGCTCGAGCGCAACCTGAAAGTGATGGATAGTACCGCCTTCGCGCTTGCTCGGGCAAACCGTATGCCTATCATCGTATTCTCGATCCGCGAAAAGGGAGCGATCGCGGCGGTGCTGCGCGGAGAAGGGCGCTCCACCGTCGTCGGCAGTTGACGCGGTCTCGCTACCACATCACGCGAAAATCAAGACATGGATCGACCAATTTGTTCGAGGGAACGCCATGGCAAACCCGACGCACGACATCAACGAGATCAAGCGCCGCATGCAGGGCGCAATCCAGTTGCTGAAACAGGAATTGGGTGGACTGCGCACGGGACGCGCCTCGGCGAGCCTGCTCGAACCGGTACACGTCGAGGCCTACGGCACCCGCATGCCGCTGAACCAAGTCGCGACCATCAGCGTGCCGGAACCCCGACTCATCTCGGTGCAGGTGTGGGACAAATCGATGGTGCACGCCGTCGAAAAGGCAATCGCCGCCTCTGATCTCGGTCTTACACCATCGACCGAAGGCCAGGTGCTGCGCCTGCGTATTCCTGAACTCAACGAAGAACGGCGCAAGGAGCTGGTCAAGGTCGCGCACAAATACGCCGAGGCGGCACGCGTTGCCGTGCGGCACGTCCGGCGCGACGGCCTTGATGTGCTCAAGCGGCTCGAAAAGGATCACAAAATCAGCGAAGACGAGGGCAAACGCTCGTCCGAGCAAGTGCAGAAGGCGACGGATGAAGCCATCGCCGAGGTCGACAAGATGTTGGCCAACAAGGAAAAGGAAATCCTCACGGTGTGAGGTTTACCGGATGCCGAAGAGCGGGCCGCTGCGCACTGCCGAGATCGGCGATTTCGCCGTGCCGCGGCACGTTGCCATCATCATGGACGGCAACGGACGCTGGGCAGCGGCGCGCGGACTGCCGCGCGGGGAAGGGCATCGCCGTGGGGTTGAAGCGCTACGCCGCACCGTGCGTGCCGCCGGCGATCTCGGAATAGGCTTTCTCACCATCTTTTCGTTCAGCGCCGAGAATTGGGCGCGACCGCCCACCGAGATTCGCGAGCTGATGGCGCTGTTGCGCCGCTTCATTCGTCACGATCTTGCGGATCTGCATCGCCGCGGCGTGCGTGTACGCGTGATCGGCGAGCGCGAGGATCTCGACCCCGACATTCGGCGGCTGCTCGAGGAAGCAGAAGAGTTGACCAAGAGCAATAACAGGCTCGTCCTCGTCGTCGCCTTCAACTACGGTGCACGGCAGGAGATTGCGCGAGCGGCCCGCCGCATGGCAGCCGCCGTCGCGGCCGGGGATTTCCCGGTGAGCGCCATCACTGCCGACAAGCTCGCCAGTTACCTCGACGCGCCCGACTTGCCCGATCCCGATCTCATCATCCGCACCAGCGGCGAGCAACGGCTCTCCAATTTCCTGCTGTGGCAAGCGGCCTATAGCGAGCTCGTGTTCGTGCCGGCCTATTGGCCCGATTTTGACCGTGCTGCGCTCGAAAGCGCGATTAACGAGTATCGACGGCGCGAACGTCGCTTCGGCGGTCTCGCCGCGCGGACCGGGTCGTAACCCGTGGCGGACGCGGAGCAGCCATTGCGCGCCGGCTGGCTTGGCAGCGAGCTTGCGCTGCGGGTCTGCTCGGCATTGGTGCTGGTGCCGCTCGCGATCGGTATAGCCTATCTCGGCGGATGGCCGTTCGCCCTGTTCTGGGGCGCAGCAGCAATGGGCGTGCTGTGGGAATGGATCGCGCTGGTGGCACGAAGCGACCAGCGATCCGTGCTGCTGACCGGCGGCGCCTCGCTTGCGCTTGCTGTCGCCCTCGTGGCCACCGGACATCTCTTGGCAGCGGTCGTGGTGTTGGCCATGGGCGCTATAGGCGCAGCATCCCTGGCACTGGCGGAGCGGCGGACCTGGGTCGCTGGCGGCATTCCCTACGCTGGCGCGCTTGCGCTGGCGCCCATCGTGCTGCGGGCCGACGACGAGGATGGCTTCCTTGCCATGATTTTTTTGTTCGCAATCGTCTGGGCTACCGACATCGGCGCCTACTTCGTGGGCCACGCGCTCGGCGGCCCAAAGCTCGTGCCGCAAGTGAGTCCGAACAAGACCTGGGCCGGAGCGCTGGGCGGCTTGATCGCGTCGGTCGTGGTCGCTGTCGCAGTCGCAAAAGTGGCGGCGCTCCCTGCATTGTTTGCGCTTGCCATGGTCGCCGTCGTGCTATCGGTCTTCGCGCAGGGGGGAGATTTGTTCGAGTCCTTTCTCAAGCGCCGGTTCCATGCCAAGGACTCCGGTCGTCTCATCCCCGGACACGGCGGGCTAATGGATCGTCTCGACGGCTTCGTGAGCGCCAGCGCCGCTGCTGCCCTGATCGGACTGGCGCGCGGTGGCTTCGAGGCCCCGGGCCACGGCCTGTTGGTATGGTGACTTGATGAAGTCTGAGATTTTGCGCGCGGCGTTGAGTCGGGCTCCGGCGGAGCGCACGGTCACCATCCTGGGCGCCACCGGCTCGATCGGGGCGAGCACCGTCGATCTGCTCAAGCGCGAGCGCAAACGCTTTCGCATCGAGGCGGTGAGCGCCAACAAGAACGCGGTTGCGCTCGCCGCGGTCGCGCGCGAACTTGGTGCATGTTTTGCCGCGATCGGCGATCCCACCGCCTACGGCGAGCTCAAAAGCGCGCTCTCCGGAACCGGAATCAAGGCGGCTGCGGGCGAAAGCGGGTTGCTCGAGGCGGCCCAGCGGCCGGCGGAATGGGTGATCGGAGCGATCACCGGCGCGGCCGGACTCAAGCCGACGCTCGCCGCCGCCGAGCGCGGCGCGATCGTCGCTCTCGCCAACAAGGAAACGCTGGTATGCGCCGGCGCGCTGTTCATGCGCCGCGCAGCGGCAGCGGGCGCGACCGTGTTGCCGGTCGATTCGGAACATAACGCCCTGTTTCAGGCCATGAGCGGGAGCCGGCGCGAGGACGTACGGCGCGTGATCCTCACTGCCTCCGGGGGCCCATTCCGGACCGCCAGTGCCGAGGCGGTGAGGACGGCTACCGTGGAGCAAGCGCTCAAGCACCCCAACTGGTCGATGGGGGCGAAGGTCACGATCGATTCGGCAACTTTGATGAACAAAGGACTGGAACTCATTGAGGCCCATCATCTTTTCGCGCTCGCGCCGGAGCAAATCGACGTCCTGGTGCATCCCCAATCCATCGTGCACAGCCTGGTCGAGTTTTGTGACGGCTCGCTCATTGCGCAGCTGGGGAGCCCAGACATGCGCATCCCGATCGCCTATTGCCTGGCTTGGCCTGAGCGTATTGCGGGGCCCGCCGCGCGGCTCGATCTCGCGCGCGCGGCGACATTGACGTTCGAGGAGCCCGATCTTGCGCGTTTTCCGGCCTTGACTCTGGCGCGGCGCGCACTGGAGGCGGGCGGGGCGGCACCCACGGTGCTCAACGCCGCCAACGAGGTAGCAGTGGCGGAATTTCTCGCGCGCCGG
>Ga0209239_1002916_pt1 | contig 10097 bp, 10 predicted proteins | sample GraSoi013_2_20cm_FD_185824 | JGI IMG/M metagenome (GOLD analysis project Ga0209239, IMG submission 185824) | Grasslands soil microbial communities from the Angelo Coastal Reserve, California, USA - Sample 10_02_2013_2_20cm (SPAdes) (version 2) | ecosystem: Environmental > Terrestrial > Soil >...
TGTCTGGGTCCTAACCGCCTACGGAGCGTCCGCTCTGGCACTGTTCGTAATCCTCGCCTATTATTTCTCCGACTTCATCACCCGATAACTTCGTGGAATGGGGTCTGCTGCTCTGAAGCTAGGGTCCTGTTTCCTGGCGAATCTGCTACTGACTCGAACGTGCTACAATGAGCCGCGCTTGAACGTTTCTCCCGGTTGACGGACACCAAAAACAGCGCATTCCCCACGTCTCATAAAGACGGATTGGTTCCTGTGGCCAACGACCCCTCGAATAGCTCCACTATCACCTATGCCGACGCCGGCGTAGACATCGACCGCGCTAACCGCACCAAGAAGCGAATTAAGTATCTCGCCCACAAGACCTTTACCCGCGGCGTACTTAGTCAAGTCGGCGGTTTTAGTGGGTTGTTTTCCATCGACACCAAGAAATACCTCAATCCCGTGCTGGTCTCCAGCGTCGATGGCGTGGGTACCAAGCTCAAAGTCGCCTTCGAGATGAACGTTCATCATACCGTCGGTGCGGATCTGGTCAACCATTGCGTCAACGACATAGCCGTGCAAGGCGCCGCGCCCTTGTTCTTCATGGACTACCTGGCCACGGGCAAGCTTGAGCCCGAAGTGGCGGAGAAAGTCATCGAAGGCCTGGCTGAGGCGTGCAAGCACAATGGCTGCGCGCTGATTGGCGGCGAAACCGCCGAGATGCCCGGTTTCTATCCGGAAGGTGAGTACGATCTTGCTGGATTCATCGTGGGCGTCGTCGAACGCGAACGAATGGTAACGGGCAAAACCGTAGAAGTCGGTGACGTCATTTTGGGATTGCTCTCCAATGGCCTGCACACCAACGGTTACTCGCTGGCCCGCAAACTGCTCTTCGAAGTCGCGCACTACACACCCGAAACCTACGTGAATGAACTCAAAGGCAAAGTCGGCAATGAGCTGATGCGTTCACACAAGAGCTATTGGCCGGCGATAAAAAGATTGGTGGATGCTGAATGCGTTTCAGCTATCGCGCACATCACCGGGGGCGGCATTACCGAAAATCTGCCGCGCGTCCTTCCTCGTGGCGTGGCCGCCGTCATCGATCTCGGTTCCTGGCCCGTGCTGCCCATCTTCGAGCACCTGCAGAATCTGGGAAACGTCGCTCAGGACGAGATGCTGCGCACCTTCAACATGGGGTTAGGAATGCTGCTGGTAGTTCCCTCAAAAAAGTTTAAGAAGGCACAGACAGTTCTAGAGCGTGCGGGGGAAAAAGGCTACACCGTCGGACGCATCGTGAAGGGCGACCGGAAGGTCCTCTACACGTGATTCAGCATTTAGCACTTAGCATTTAGCCAGTACAGGCCGGGCAAGGCCTCAATTTGGCGCTTGGAATTTAGTCCGATTCAGTTTGTGCATCTTGCACTGTTCTCGAATGGCTAAATGCCAAGTGCTAAATGCTAAGTGCTGGTCTTATCGCCTCAGCAAATCCACCGGTTCCCGCACGTCGTGCACTCGGAAATACTTCGCCAGCGCCGGATATTTCCTCACTACAGCCTCGTACATCGCATAGGCAACTCTGCGGTACGACATGTGTCCGGCGGGACCGCTGCGCAGTTCGGAGATGTACACCACCTCGGCGAAGTCCATCTTGAACAACGTCCGTTTGCGAAATCCCAAGGGAATTGCATATTGCGAATTCTCCCGCGCTTCGGCCGCGGATCGTTGTTCCAAGTCTTCAACTGATTCAGCCGTGCGCCGCATGATGGCATCGTAATTTTTCCGCACTCCCGCAGCTTCCAACTCTGGCGGCGTGTCGTAGCCATGCTTGGTGGTGAATCCCTGGCCAATCTGGATACAGCGCCGGTGCCGATGCATATCGCGGAAGCCGCCAATATCCATCAAGATATCGAAGCGAAATTGCTGCCCGGAGCAGAAGGCGCGCAACATTTCGTCATGACTACCGCGATGGCGGAGTCCTAAGTCAATAATTTCCCGCCGTGTCTTCTCGCCGGCAGCTTCCACCTCTCGGCGAATCTGTCGATAGGGATAATGACAGTGTTCGTATAGGAGTGTGGTGGCGAGCTCCACCTCGAGCGGCTCCTCATCCTGAAGGTCAACTGTTTCCGCCGAGGCGATAGCCGAGTTCCCCATGAGTTGCGCCGCTGCTTGTTGCAGTTCACGCCGGGTCTCGATTTCATACTTGTTAGGGTCGGCATATTTCACCAGCGTCGGCGCGACACGAATTTCCCGCAGCAGCTCTTGCTGTGCCCGTGCTGACAGTTCCGGCGAAATCATGCGGATCTCTTCCACCAGACGCTCCAGCGACTCGCGATTCACGTTGTACGCTGGCGAAGTGGCAGCGCGCTTCAACAATTCTCCCAAACGCCGGACTTCCTGATGGGTATGCGCGAGCAGATGCGAAACCTGGCTCTCCAAAGTTCGAGCATTGACGATCTCTCCCAACGACGTGTTGGTCGCCAGCGGCAGCAGGTAGCGCGAGATGTCGAACGCCCGAGCTCGGAGCGTGCGTTCATAAGCGTCTTGCTTCATCTCAGCCGGCTTCGGGGTTATTCCCATCAGGTAATGAAACATCTGCTCCGAAAGCGATTCGTACTCCGCAAAAAGGTTACCGATCGTGTTCTTGTATAAAGAGCGCGCCGGCTCATCCTCCCCGAAACTGGGGGTAAAGTAGCCACTCTTCTTAAAATCCTGATAGCGTGTCGAACGCTCCTGGCCATCCCATCGCTGCTCGTCGGCAACTGCAATGGCTGCAAGAATGGAGAGTTTCTCAATGGCCAACGCAATATGCGCCAAATCTGCAATTGAACGATGTCCGTACTGGAAGTAAAAAGTATTGAGAAACTTCTCCGCCTTCTGCTGGTTGATCTCCTGTAGCGACTCCTTCATGGAGAGCGCCGAGCGCGAATACTTGGCCATGGCATAGGCCAGGACCTCAGGCTCCACGCCATACACCGCAAAAATCTCCACCGCTGGTGCGTCGGAGGCTCCGTTACCGCTGTTGGCAGAACTGGGCGTGACGATGACTTCAGGCATGCCGAATGATGACCTCAATTTGAGTGAGACTACGAATCTTAATTGCCTTCATCACGATACACAACCGGCTTCCGAAACCAACCGAAGCTGACCTCGTATCCCAACCCAACATACCCTCCGTTCAAGCGTCAGCCCGTTAGGTTTCGACGCCGTCGCAAGCCGAATGCACAAGGAGACGTGTGCCTCGGCGGCTAGGACGGTGCCGGTTCGCGCGAGCACGCGGCTGCGCGCTCATGGAGCAGTTCGCGCTCGCGTGCGTTTCGAGTGAGCGATGCCGCGCGTTCGAACTCGGCGCGGGCTTGGGCGAAACGGCCGAGTTTGAACAGGAAGTCGCCTCGCACGCTCGGCAACAAGTGATAGTTTTCGAGTGAGCGTGAAGAGGTCAGCGCATCGACGAGTTTGAGGCCCTCTGCTGGACCGAACGCCATTGCAACCGCGACTGCGCGATTCAATTCCACAACGGGGGATGGCGTGAGCTGCGCGAGCGAATCGTAGAGCATGGCGATGCGCGGCCAAGCCGTTTCCTCCGGGGTACGCGCACGGGCGTGACAGGCAGCGATCGCGGCCTGCAAGGCGTACGGACCCTGCGCGACGCTGGGAGTTTCTGCGTCGAGATTTTCTGCGCGTCGCGTTCTCGTGCCCAGTTTCTGTACCCGTAACTTTTCTGCTCGCTCGAGCGCGGCGAGACCACGTCGGATTAAGAGTTGATCCCAGTGGGCGCGGTTTTGATCGTTGAGCAGGATGGGTTCTCCTGATGGGCCGACGCGCGCCCGCGAGCGGGATGCCTGGATCTCCATTAGCGCGACTAGGCCGTGGACCTCGGCCTCCTGCGGCGCCAGTTCGGCCAGGACCCGGCCGAGGCGGAGCGCTTCTTCACAAAGAGTGGGACGCATCCAGTCGTCACCGGCGGTCGCGGAGTAGCCCTCATTGAAGACGAGATAAATGACCGCGAGTACTGATGAAAGACGCGCGGCAAGCTCGTCGCCGCGGGGGACTTCGAATGGGACGCGCGCTTCGGCAAGAGTTCGTTTGGCGCGGACAATGCGCTGCGCGATGGTCGGCTCGGGGACGAGGAAGGCGCGCGCGATCTCGTCGGTGGTCAGGCCTCCGAGCAAGCGGAGAGTGAGCGCAACCCGCGCCTCAGTCGAGAGCGCGGGATGACAAGCGACGAACATGAGGCGTAAGAGGTCGTCGCCAACGTCGTCGTCAAAAGCTGCTTCGAGGTCTTTCATCTGGTCCTCGCCGGCACGGACCTCGCGTGCCCCGATCTTCTGAATGACGTTCTCGCGACCGAGCTCTTCGTGCTTGCGTTCCAGGCGCGTGTTGCGGCGGAAGTGATCGATGGCACGATGTTTGGCGGCGGCCATCAGCCATGCGCCCGGATTGTCGGGGACGCCCGACTGCGGCCACTGTTCGAGTGCGGCGACGAGAGCGTCCTGTGCCAGGTCCTCGGCTACGCCGACGTCGCGCACGATTCGCGCCAGCCCGGCGATGAGCCTGGGCGACTCGATCCTCCAGACGGCGTCGATGGCGCGATGGGTGTCGGTAGCTGTCACTGCTACCGATCACACCATCTTTGATCCGCGAACGCAATCCCGGACCCCTATGCCGTCTTCGCGAAGTCTTCCGGGCCGAACATTTGGCGGACTTCGGTCTCGCCCTCCCAGCCGGGCCAGTGTTGTTTGTGAAGTTCCATGAAGCGCACGGCTGCGTCGACGGCCTCTTTCTTGGACTTCAATTCAAACTGCGCATAGCCGCCGACGACTTCCTTGGCTTCGGTGAAAGGGCCGTCGGTCACGGTCACCTTTCCTCCGGAGAGCCGGACGCGGGCGCCCAGCCCGGTTGGCCCGAGGCCCCCGCCTCCGAGCATGGTGCCGGCTTTGGACGCGTCTTCGCTGAGCTTGTCAATCGCCTCCATCAGCGCCTTGGGTGGTGGGCCCTGATTCTCAGCGGCCTTGACTATCATCATGTAGCGCATATTCAGATCTCCTTTATTAGTTTTGGTTTGGGAGCCCGGCTCGTCTCTCGACCGGCTGAACCTGGGCTCGGTTTCTATCTCTATCTAGACGTCGAATGAGAAGGCGCGGAATCGACATCCCATATTTTTATTTTGAAAATATTTTTCAGGCGCGGGCAATGCTTTAACCTTCTCCGTGAAAAAATTCCGTAACAATACCGTTCCGGCGATGACGAGAAGCAGGGGCCAGAATGATATCAACATCCAGAGGAGACTCTGCAAGAACCCCTGGTGATCCAAGCCATAGGCCTGCACCGCTTGCGAGGCCGCCAGGACGGCCGAGGGCAGCACCCCGAGCGTCTCCGACGCGGCGGAGCCGAGCATATGCTTCATTTGCTCAGCGACCCTATCCAGGTTGCCAAACAGAATATGAAGCCCGAGCCCGACGAGGGCTCCTCCCACGATTGATTTAAGGCCCTCAGATGTTCTGTGCTGGCTTGCCATATCCGCCTCCTGAACCGCACTTTGCTTGCCTCTACTTACACGTCGAACCAGGGGCGGCGAGATCGACAGGTGTGGAATATTTTTTCCGTCAGGCGACCAGGCGGGGTAAGTATTGACTCCGCCGGAAATCAGCTTCGTAATATGGCGGCTGCTTAATTCAATGGAATAGATTTCCGCGGACTCCTTTTGCGGAGGATGGATGTCGTCGTTGGTACAGTAAGCAACGCTGCGGCTGTCCGGGGACCAGTTGGGATGGATGGTGCGAATCCCTTTTGGGGTTAGTGGTTCGACCTGCGAGCCGTCGGCATTCATCACCTGAATTTGTTCCAGGTCGCCCTTTTTTAACACGAAAGCTATGTGGTTTCCGTCCGGCGACCAGGCTGGATCCTCGTGGTCGGCATCATCGTGAGTCAATTGTTGCGGATTGGAGCCGTCCATGCCCATCCGGAAGATCTGTTCTTTGCCCGCAACCACGGAGATAAAGACCATTGACTTGCCGTCGGGGGAAAGCGATGGATCGAGAGTGATGGCGTGGTTGAATTGATAGGCAATGGTGAAAGGGGAATTCTGCGGCTGTGCGGTCGCGGAAAATATGCTTAGCCAGGCTAGCGAGAGCGGGAGAGCTATCGTCATCCGCATTTATGGTTCGACGAAAGCCGGGTCGGGGTAGTTAGCAAAACCTCCGGCGGCTAAAGCCGGTCTTTCTTAAGGGCCTACGGCGCGGCTGAGGCCGTGCCCTTCCCGAGCCAGGACAGGGGGCTAAAGCCCTCGATCTTGGATGGCTTACGCGGCGCTGAAGCGCCGCTCTTCCACGTTATTGTGCGGCGTCGATCAATTATTGCGTGGCGTCAATCCATAATTGTGAGGTTTCGACGGATTATTGTGCGGTTTCGACTGTGAGCTTCAATCCTACTGCTTTGGTCACGGCAACGAGGGTGGAAAGGCGAGGGTTTCCACGAACCGACAAGGCGCGGTATAGGCTTTCGCGCTCAATTCCGGCGGCTTTGGCGACCTTGGCGATGCCGCCTCGGGCTTCCGCGATGCGGCGCAGGGCGATGAGGAGCACGGCGGGCTCGTCGTCATCATCCAATGCGGCTCGGAGGTATTCAGCGGCGAACTCGGGATTGTCGCGCAGTTCACGGATTGTGGCTTCATCGTGGGATATGCTTGCTTTGCGTTTCATAATGTCCTTTCTCGGTAGTCTTTGAGATACTCCAGCGCGCGCTTGATGTCGGATGACTGCTTGCGTTTATCTCCGCCGCAAAGCAGCAAGATGCACACTCTGCCCACCAGCCCGTAATAAACGCGATAGCCGTGCCCCCAATTGATCCGCAGTTCAAACAAGCCGCCGCGCAGGGCTTTGCAGTCACCAAAATTTCCCGCAGACAGGCGGTCGAGCCGAGCTACGATCTTTGCTTTGGTCCGAGTGTCCCTCAGTCCTGCCAGCCACTCACCGAGAACATCTCTGCCAGATGCGGTCAGATAGCGGCGCAGTTCCATGGGTCAACCTATTGTAACTTATAAATTACAGGCCCGCAAGCGGCCAGATCCATTCAAAAACCAAGCGTGGAGCATCCGTCCCAAATCGCGCGCGGGCTGAGGCGTGGTCCTTACCCAGGTTGCTGGTAGAGGCCGATTACGTTGCCGGCGGGGTCGCGGAACCTGGCAGTGATTTCGGGGGTGTCGGCTCCGATGGGTTGGACGATTTCGCCTTGGTGGGCGAGGATGGTGTCGAGGGTGGCGGCCACGCTGTCGCACATAATGTAAAACAGAAGGCCGGGCTTGGCGGCGGGCGGGCGTCCGAGGACGAAGGCGCCGCTGACTTGGCCGGTGGTGTCGTCAAAGGCGGTGCTGCCATCGCCGCGTTTGCGGATGGTCCAGTGGAAGACTTGGTGGTAGAAGTCGGCGGAGCGCGGGATGTCGGTGGCGGGGAGCTCGAGGTAGCAGATTTTTCCGTTGGCGTAGGTGGGGGGCATCTTGGAGGGTGTCATTTTAATGGGGGAGGGGGCGTGGGGCAAGGAGAGCGGAGACCCCGGTAACCGAAGTCCTACATCCTGGGGGAGTTGCTTTCGGTTGAGGTTGCCAGGACAATGAGGCAATCAAGGGGCGCAACGCCGAAGGGGAGCCCCACATCTAATTTCGAGTAAGACGCGGTGCGCGCCACCGCGCCCCTAGGGATTGAGGGCCCAAATGGAGAGTCTGGAGCGGGCGGGGCAGTCGGGTAATTTGAACGAAAAAGATCAGGAAGCCCGAAAGATACGCCGGCTGCAGATCATGATGGGTATGGTGATGTCCGTGATCAGCCAGGATCCCAGTCTTACCGTGGAAGAAGCTTCCGAACTGGCCGCCGGCGCCAAACGTGCGGCGCTAGCGATGTTTCCGGACAAAGAACTGGCTTACGATTTGCTCTACAAACCCCGGTTACAGCGGTTGATGAATGAACGATTTCGACTGCAGTGAGATTTACGATTTTCGATTGACGATTTACGAAGTAACGTCAAAAGCTAGGAGTCTTAAATCGTACTTTGTAAATCGTACTTCGTAAATTCTTTCCCGCGTTGACCCTCTCTTTGCTCTCGACTAAACTCGCTCTTCTGCGGGGTGCCATGAAATATCTTGCCTGGTTGATCGCGGTTTTGCTGCCCTTGAGCTCTCCGGCGCTGGCCGATGGAGGTCATCATCACGAGGAAATGACAGCGGAACAACTGGGGACAGTGCATTTTCCCGTCTCGTGCGCGGCCTCTGTGCAGAAGCCGTTCGAACGCGGTGTCGCTTTGTTGCATTCGTTCTGGTACGAAGAGGCGACGAAGCACTTTGAACAGGTGGCGAAAGACGACCCGCAATGTGCCATGGCCCATTGGGGAGTGGCCATCAGTTTGTGGCATCAACTGTGGGACAATCCGGACAAGGCCACCATCAAACGAGGCTTGGGGGAAATAAAAAAGGCAAACTCACTCCATCCCAAAACTGATCGTGAGCGAGACTACCTTGCCGCGATTGATGCCTTCTATTCCAATTCGAAAAAACATGATCATGATGCGGGAGCGGATGCCTACGCGAGTGCGATGGAACAGATGTATCAGCGCTATCCGGATGATCGGGAGGCGGCGGCGTTCTACGCATTGTCGCTGTTGGCGTCAGAACCGCATCATGACAGCACATTTGCCAACCGGAAAAAAGCTGGCGTGGTGTTGGAAAAGTTATTTGCCCAAGAGCCCAACCATCCCGGTGTGGCTCACTATCTCATCCATACTTACGACAAACCACAACTGGCGGCGCAGGGACTTTCCGCAGCCCGCAGTTACGCAAAGATTGCTCCCGCCTCTCCGCATGCTTTGCACATGCCGTCGCACATTTTTGCTCGTCTGGGTTTATGGCAGGACGATATTGATTCCAACCTGGCCTCTATCGCGGCTACCCGCAAGACCGCTGCCATGCACATGGGAGGCGCGGCGCATCAATATCACGCCATGGATTTTTTGGTTTACGCCTACCTGCAAAGTGGGCGCGAGGCCGAAGCCCAGCGCGTCTATGAGGAAGTCAAGACTCTTCCTTCGTCGAAAGAGTATGGTTTCGACCCGCGCGCCTATGCCCTGGCGAGATTTCCTGCCATTTACGCGGTCGAGTTGCATCATTGGACCGAGGCCGCCGCACTTACTCCGGTGCCGGATACGGAACTTGGAGATAATGCGATTACCTATTGGGCTCGCGCTATCGGCGCCGCGCGCAACGGTAACGCAACCGAGGCTCGCAAGAACGTTGGCGAACTTGAGTCCATTCACCGGCAGTTGCTGGCCAAGAAGAGAAAATTCTTTGCCGAGGTCGTCGACCAGGATCGGAAAGAGGCGGAAGCTTGGGTTGCACACGCCGAAGGCAAGGATGATGACGCCGTTAAGATGTTGCGTGAGCTCGCCGAAAGAGAAGAATCAACCGGTGAAGAACCAGAGGGGATTCCTGCCCGCGAGATGCTCGCCGATCTGTTGCTCGACCTGAAACACCCAGAGCAGGCGCTGACTGAATACGAAGCCGACTTGAAGTTTAATCCCAATCGTTTCGATGGGCTCTACGGCGCAGCCCGGGCTGCGGAAACGGCAGGCAAGAGTAAGGAAGCAAGCAATTACTACGCGCAGTTAGTTAAGGTATGCGATGGTGGGAACTCAGACCGCCCTGAACTGAGCCGGGCGAAGGCCCTGCTGGCGAAGAACTGATCGTGGGAAGGCAGCACGCATGAGTCGGAAATAAAAAGTAAGAATCGGAAATCGGACTTCGTAAATCGTACTTCGTAAATTTTTCTCACCGTCGCTGCAGCTTGAATAGCAACGTGCCCCATTTTAGTTTGGAGCGGATTTGCACGGGAGCATGTTCAGCGTCGGAATCGAACCAAACCCAGACTGCGGCTTTGCCTTTCAGTAATCCAGAAATTGGCTGCGCCTCCACTCGCATCGTCTGAAAGGTACCGGCGGGAACTTTGACCTGCTCTAGCGCTTCCACACGCGCGATTATCTCGGACGTCTTCCCGCCATCATTGACGGGAAACGTGAATGTATTGCCCGGCTGCAGTGGAAGCGAAGCGACGTAGTAGAAAGCGCTAATTACGTCTGTG
>Ga0209239_1002917_pt1 | contig 10097 bp, 10 predicted proteins | sample GraSoi013_2_20cm_FD_185824 | JGI IMG/M metagenome (GOLD analysis project Ga0209239, IMG submission 185824) | Grasslands soil microbial communities from the Angelo Coastal Reserve, California, USA - Sample 10_02_2013_2_20cm (SPAdes) (version 2) | ecosystem: Environmental > Terrestrial > Soil >...
GACGGTGTCCGCGGGGTCGCCAATGTGGAACCGGTCACGGCCGAGACATCGCTGAAGCTGGGTCGCGCCGCCGCGCACGTTTTCACTCAGCTCAATCCACGCAAGAACCCAGAGGGCACGCGTCCCAAAATAGTGCTTGGCAAAGACACCCGTCTTTCCGGTTACATGCTCGAGAACGCGCTCGTCGCGGGAATCACCTCGCTCGGGGTCGATGTTCTCATCATCGGGCCGCTGCCGACGCCGGGCGTCGCGTACATCACGCGGTCGCTTCGCGCCGACGCCGGCATCATCCTCTCCGCCTCGCATAATTCGTACGAAGATAACGGAATCAAATTTTTCCGGCACGACGGCTACAAGCTGGACGATCAGGTGGAAGAACAAATCGAGCAGCTCGTTTTCACAGGTGAAATCGATTCCATCCGCCCGACTGCCGGAGGAATTGGACGGGCTGCGCGAATCGATGACGCGCTCGGTCGCTATGTCGAATTTGCCAAGGCGAGCTTTCCTCGCGGGATGTCGCTCGAAGAAATGCGCGTCGCCGTCGATGTTGCCAACGGCGCGGCTTATAAATCAACGCCGTGCGTTTTGCGCGAGCTCGGCGCAGACGTCGCCGTCGCGCACAACGAGCCAAACGGGATGAACATCAACGACGGCTGCGGCAGCATTTACCCCAAGGAGATTCAGCGAATCGTCAAAGACACCGGCGCGGACGTCGGTATCACGCATGATGGCGACGCTGATCGCGTTCTGCTTTGCGACGAGAACGGCGAGATTGTCGATGGCGATGAGATTCTCGCCATCGCAGCTATCGATCTTTTGCGCGCCGCCCGACTTGAGCAGAATACCGTCGTGGCCACTGTCATGAGCAATTTTGGTCTCGATGAAACGCTTGCGGCACAGGGCGGAAAAGTGATCCGCACGAAAGTGGGCGATCGCTATGTCATCGAAGAAATGGTGCGGAGGAAACTGAATCTCGGCGGCGAGCAGAGCGGTCACATCATTTTCCGTGATTTCACCACTACCGGCGACGGAATCATCAGTGCGCTCCAGATTTTGCGCATCATGCACCAGACCGGCCAACCGGTGAGCAAATTGAAAACCTGCCTGAACAAATACCCGCAAGCTCAACGCGATTTGCTGGTAAAAGAAAAACCGCCGCTCTCGGATCTTTCGGCTGTCATGAAGCTGGTAAACGAAGCGGAGGAAGAACTTTCCGGCAAGGGCCGGGTGCTGCTGCGTTATTCGGGCACCGAGCCGAAAATTCGCCTGCTCATCGAAGGCCGTGAATTCGACAAGATCGACAGGCAAGCAAACCGGATCGCCGACGCAATTCGACAAGCGATTGGAGCAAATTAGCCGGTTCACGGAATATGTTCACCGCCTGCGACCGATAGGGCATATGACTTTGTCTCGCGTAATCGAAGCCCTCCTTTTTAGCGCGCAAAAGCCGTTGTCCATCCGCGAACTGGCCGCCGCGATTAAAGGCGCAGGCGCGGAGGATCCGGCAGCCGCGGGACCTAACGAGTTCGCGCGCGTGGCTGAAGGGCAGATCGCTGCCGCGCTTGAAGAATTAAAGATAGCGTATGTTCAGGAGCAGCGTGCCTTTCAAATTATCGAGAAAGCGGAAGGCTGGCAGCTCGCCACCGATGCCGCATTTGCCAAGTGGGTGCGTCAGCTTTTCCCAGCGCCCAAACCGGCGCGCCTGACCGCGCCCGGGCTGGAGACGCTCGCGATTATCGCGTATCGCCAACCAATTACGCGCGCCGATGTCGAAGCCGTGCGCGGCGTGAACATCGATGGCGTGCTGCAAACCTTGATGGAACGCGGCCTTGTCAAAATCGCCGGCCGGGCCGAGATCCCGGGCCGCCCGCTTCTTTACGAAACGACGCAATTTTTTCTTGATCATTTCGGCCTGCGCAATCTGGACGAATTGCCCAACGTGGAAGAGTTGCGCACGCGCCATCTGCCGGTCGTGTGCCCTGTAGCCGGCGTCGGTGATGCCGGCCGGTCGGGGTCACCGACCGCGGCGACAACGGGGGAACCCGACGCGCCCTCTGAATCGTCGCCTGCCTAATTCGTTAGGGCCGACAGGCACGAGGAAGAACACGACGGCCACGAAGATGCTTCAATTTTCCGTCAGTTCGTGTTCTTCGTGGACTTCGTGGTTGAATTATCGACTAGCAACGCTGCTCATCGCGGTGCCGACAATCGCGTCTGCGGAAATCCACCCATCGGATTGTGTGCGCGCCGCAAAATATTCCGAGGGCAAACGCGGGGTCTCGATGCTCGTCATGCAGAACGGCCACACCATTTTCGAGCACTATGCCAATGGCGGATCGGCTCGCGGTAGATGGCCGATCTTCAGCGGGACAAAAAGCTTTTGGGGAATCGCCGCGCTGGCTGCGGTACGTGATGGCTTGTTTAAGCTGGACGATCCCGTCTCCGACACGATCACTGAATGGAAGAGCGACTCACGTAAATCGCAGATCACAATCCGGCAGTTGCTGAACCAGACCGACGGGATTGAAGGCGCTTCGCGTCTTCAGCGTGCATCGATTCGCGATCGGAATGCGATGGCGATTCGATTGCCGACCGTCGCTGAACCCGGCTCGACTTTCATCTATGGCCCGAGTCATCTTCAGATTTTTTCCGAGCTGCTGCACCGGAAATTAAAAGGGCGCGCAACAATCAGTTACATCGAAGAACATGTGTTGAGCCGACTCGGGATCGGTCGTCTCAATTACAAAAAGGACGGGCGTAGCAATCCACTGCCGGCGACAGGCTTTGAATTGACAGCGCGCGAATGGGCGCGGTTCGGCGAGGTGGTGCTCGGCCGCGGCAATTATCACGGGCGCCAAATTGTTCCGGCAGATTTGTTGCGCGAAGCGTTTACTGGCTCGCAAGCAAACCCTTCGTATGGCCTCACATTTTGGCTAAATCAGGGGGCGCCGACTGGGCGTGAGATTGACATGGAGCGAATGCTCGATCTGCCGTGGCAAAACGTTCAATGGACGGATGTTTGCATCTGCAAGGATGCGCCCGCCGACATGGTGGTGGCGCTTGGCTCGGATTACCAACGCTTGTTCATTATTCCATCGCTACACGCATTGATTGTGCGGCAAGGATCAAACGGGAAATTTTCCGACGCACATTTCTTGCGGGTGGTTTTAGGGAAATCCTCGTAGCACAGACAAGGTGTCTGTGCTACGAGCGGGGGTTGACTTGGCGGCGCATTTCCGGAACGGTTCAGAACCTTATGAACAAGTCTGTGATCGGTTGCGGAGCCGTGCTCGTCGTTCTGCTTTTCATTGTCGTTGTTGCGGCCCTCGCCCTGGGCGGCAGTTACAATCGCCTCGTCCGCTTGCAGCAAACCGTCGATCAAAGTTGGGCGCAGGTGCAAAACGTCTATCAGCGGCGGGCAGATTTGATTCCGAATCTGGTGAACACAGTCGCGGGCGCAGCCAACTTCGAAAAATCAACTCTCGTCGAAGTGACCAATGCGCGTGCCAGCGTCGGCCGTGTGCAACTCGACCCAAACAAAGCGCCTACCGATGCGGCGCAGCTGGAGCAATTCCAAGCCGCCCAGGGGCAATTGAGCAGTGCGCTTTCGCGTCTTCTCGTGGTAGTTGAACGCTATCCAGAACTAAAGGCCAACCAGAATTTTGTGGGTTTGCAGGCGCAGCTTGAAGGAACCGAGAATCGAATTTCAGTCGAACGCGGTAACTTCAACACTTCGGTGCAAAACTACAACGTTGCCGTGCGCAGTTTCCCGACCAATCTGATTGCGGGAATGCTCGGATTCCCGCCGCGGCCATTTTTCACCGCGCAAGCGGGCGCGGAGCGGCCACCCGCGGTGCAGTTTAACTTTGGCACGCCTGCTCCGGCGCCCGCCGCAACGGCGTCGCCGTGAGGTGACTCTGGATCATGCTCTAGTGGCGGGCGTGTCGCCCGCAGTCGAGCAGCCGACACGGCTGCCACTACAACGATTTCGCGTCAAACAAGTCGCAGCCTGCATCGCGGCGTTCGCTGCGTTGCTGCCAAAAGGCTCGCCAGCTGCCGAAGTCATTCCGCCGAAACCGGACCGCTACTTTAATGATTACGCCGGCGTCGTTTCGAAGGAAGCCGCTCATCGCTTCAATGAGCAACTGGCCCAATTTGAGCGCGACACTTCAGACCAAGTTCTGGTTGCTGTGTTTCCGAAAATGCAGAGCGACTCTGACATCGCGGATTACACGCAACGCGTCGCGCAAGTGTGGGGCGTCGGCCAAAAGGACCGGCGTAATGGCGTCGTGCTGTTTGTCTTTGTCGCAGACCGAAAGATGTTCATTCAGGTCGGTTACGGCCTGGAAGGGGCGCTGCCGGACATTACGGCGTTCGATATCACTGAGTACCGTATCAAGCCGCATTTTCGTAATGGCGATTATGAAGGCGGACTCGCGACCGGCATCGATTTGATCTGCAAAGCCATCCGCGGCGAATACAAAGGATCGGGAAAAACGGTTGCGGAACGACGCGGTAACACCGCTCCAAGTCTCTTGTTCTTCATCATCTTTGTCATTGTGTTGCTCGTGATTTCGAGAGTGGTGCGGCGACTTGCTGGTTACGGCTATTCATCAGGCCGAGGTGGTCCCATTTTTTTGCCAGTCAGCGGTGGGGGCGGAGGTTGGTCGTCCGGAGGCGGTGGAGGATTCAGTGGCTTCGGCGGCGGTGGCGGTAGTTTTGGAGGCGGCGGCGCTGGATCGAGCTGGTAACGAAATGCGAACGAAAGAATTCCTGAACAAGCTCGAGCACGACCGGATCGTGCAGGTGATTCGTGAAGCGGAATCAAAAACGTCCGGCCAGATTCGCGTTTACATTCAGCGCGGCAAGTTGAATGCCGATCCGCTGACTGCTGCCCAGAAGAAATTTCACCGGCTCGGCATGCACAAGACAAGCGAGCGCAATGCCGTGCTCATTTTCGTCGCGCCCCGCGCGCATAAATTCGCCGTGGTCGGCGACAAAGCGATTCACGAGAAATGCGGCGAGGAATTCTGGCAGCGAGTTGTCGATGTGATGCGCACGCATTTTCAAAACGAAAAATTTAGCCATGCTATCGTCGAAGCCGTTGAGGAGATCGGCAAATTGTTGGCCACGTATTTTCCGAAACAATCCAGATCTTCTAATGAATTGCCGGACGAGATTGTGGAAACGTAATTGCTAAGGACGGACCGCCGGGCCGTCCGTTTCAACACAGAGTCGGCGCCCGGCGGTCGCGCCCTATCAAGAATGCGACTTGCATTTCGTGCGACGTAATGTTGATTTATGCTCCGCAGCGAGTTTTTGAAATTACGCCGTCGGTCCCTGGGTCTCCGTCGTTGGACGTGAAACCACACTCGCCAGGGGGAACCCGGCGCTTGGAGGAATTTCGATTTAAGATTTTCGAATTTCGATTGCCTGGCCGCAGCTGGTCTTCAATCGCCAATCGAAAATCGACATTCGAAAATTAGATATGCCAATCCGTTACGGTCGTTTTGAGATGCCGAAAACCGTCGTTAAACACGAGAGCACAGCCACAGATACTTACGCCAAGTTCACTGCCGAGCCGTTTGAAGCCGGTTACGGCCACACGGTCGGAAATTCGCTCCGGCGCGTTCTGCTTTCCTCGTTGGAAGGCGCGGCCATCACTGCGGTAAAAATTAGCGGCGCACAACATGAGTTCGCCACGCTTCCGGGCGTGGTGGAGGACGTGACCGATATCGTCCTCAACCTCAAGAAAGTGAAATTTAAGGCCGACGATCATGAGCCGAGGAAGCTTTCTCTGACTGTAAATAAGGAAGGCGAAATCACTGCCGGTGACATTCAGGTGGTGCAAGGCTACGACGTGCTCAATCCCAAGCAGGTGATCTGCACGCTCGACAAGAAACATAAATTTGACGCCGAGCTCGAGGTGCGCGTCGGCCGTGGTTTCGCCACTGGCGAGGAAAACAAGCGCCCCGATCAACCGATCGGTTTGATCCCGATCGATTCGATCTTTTCACCGGTCACGCGCGTCAAGTACGCAGTCGAGAATACTCGCGTCGGTCAGCGCACCGATTACGACAAACTCATTCTCGAAATCTGGACCGACGGACGCCTGACGCCCGATGACGCACTGCTCCAGGCCTCCGCCATTTTCCGGCATCATCTTGATGTCTTCGTGAATTTCAACGAGGAGGTGATCGAATTCGACGAGACGCCGGCTGGCGTGAGCGAAGAAAACCTCAAGCTCAAGAAGCTGCTCAACATGAGTGTAAATGAGATCGAGCTCAGTGTGCGGGCGGCGAATTGCTTGAATAACGCGAATATCACGACGGTCGGTCAGCTTGCCCAAAAAACCGAGGCGGAGATGCTGAAGTATCGCAATTTCGGCAAGAAATCACTGAACGAAATCAAAGACAAACTGCAACAGCTTGGTTTAAGTCTCGGAATGAAATTCGATCCGGGCCTTGTGGACCTGCCGGTGAGCGGTGATGGTGCCAGCCCGAATGAGTCTGCTGCCAAAGAGTAATTCTTCGATCCGTCAAACCGCGTTCGCCACCTTATGAGGCACCAGAAAAAGACGATCAGGCTTGGCCGCACGACTGAGCACCGAAAAGCGCTGCTGGCGAATCAGGTTTGTTCCTTGATCGAATATCAACGCATCAAAACAACACTGGCAAACGCGAAGGCGGTACGACCGCTCGCGGAAAAGATGGTGACTCTCGGCAAGAGAGGATCGATTCATGCGCGCCGGACTGCCTTGGCGACATTGCGGCAAAAGAATACTGTCAAGAAACTCTTCGACGACATCGCACCGAGATCGACGGAGCGCAACGGCGGTTACACGCGCATTGTGAAGCTCGGCCAACGCAAGAGCGACTCCGCTCCGATGGCGTTCATCGAGTGGGTGGATGCAGTACAAGGCATCGAGGAAAAACCGGCGGAAGAAAAGAAGGCGAAACGGAAAGAAGCGGAGCCAATCGCAAAACAAAAGGAACCCGCGCGGAAACCAGAAGAACCAGCGACGAAACAAGAGGAACCGACGGCGCCGCCGGCGGAAGAACCGAAGCCGAAAAAGCGGAAATGGTTCAGCCGAAAATCGGCGGAGCTGGAGAAATAATTGCCGTGGCGTCCGGACTTGCCCGGAACGCTTTGTGGTTCAGCGAGGCAATCACCTCCTCAAGCGGACCTTTGTCGCTTTTTCGAGTCTGCCGATGTATGATTGGCTCTGCATCTCATGACGCCTAATCCTTATGTCTTTATCGTCATTTTCGTCGGCGTCGCGTTGGTTTTCCCGTTGATCCCGCTGGCGCTGGCTTGGCTGTGGCGACGATTATTCCAGCCGCCAAAGCCGGGCGCCCAAAAAAATGCCATTTACGAATGCGGAGTCGAGTCAATTGGCGAAGCACAGATCCAGTTTCGGTCGCAGTATTATCTTTATGCCATCATTTTCCTGATCTTCGACGTGGAAGCGATTTTCCTGGTGCCATTTGCGGTGGCCTTCACGGGTTTGCCCATCGGGGCGTTCGTCGCGATATTGGTTTTCCTCTTGCTCCTGATTGAAGGTCTCGTCTGGGCTTGGGGAAAGGGCTGCTTAAATTGGGCTCGCTAACGCGATAGTTAAGAGCGCCAAAAGGGATACATTGTTGCAACGGAAACGATGAGCGAAATCGACGAGGGGCTTCGCAAAGAATTGCAACGACAGGGAGTCTGGGTGACTTCGATGCAGGAGCTTTACAACTGGGGACGCAAGAACTCGATTTGGCCGTTGCAATTTGGGCTCGCCTGCTGCGCGATCGAGATGATCGCAACTGCCGCCTCGCGCTACGATATTGCGCGGTTTGGCGGCGAAGTTTTCCGGCCATCGCCGCGTCAGGCAGATCTCATGATTGTCGCCGGTACGGTGACAAAAAAAATGGCGCCGCAAATCGTCCGGCTCTACAACCAGATGCCCGATCCAAAATATGTGATTTCGATGGGGGCGTGCGCCATTTCTGGCGGGCCTTTCAAGGAAGGCTATAACGTGCTCAAAGGAATCGACCGTTACATCCCGGTCGATGTCTACATTCCCGGTTGCCCCCCGCGGCCAGAAGCATTGTTGCACGCTTTCATGGAACTGCAGCGCAAGATCGACAGTCAGAAACTGACGGGCGAGAACAGGGCCGAGCATCTCGATCCAGCGGAACCGAGCGAATTCCCGGTGCCATCATTTGGCGAGCACGATTTGGAGCCGCCGGCGAATCGGGATGTCTTTCAACCGCCGAAGATCGAGCGCACCTAAACGTGGAATCGGCAGAGCAAATCAAAGGGCGCGCCGAAGCGGCCGTGCCCGGCGCTAAGATCGACATCGTCCCGAATCCGGGTCCGGCAAATCAGCCGTCGCTTCTGATCGATAACGAACACGCGCCCGCGATCGCGCAGTTTCTGCGCGACGATCCGGCGTTGCGATTCGACTTTTGTTCAAACGTGACCGGCGTGGATTGGCTCGATCGAACGGTGAAGAAAACGGTGAAAGTGAAAAAATCGATCGATGGCGAAGAAAAGGAAGTCACGGAGACAACGGAAGAACATTTTCCGGGTTATCTCGAGGCGGTCTATCACCTTTACTCAATGACGCAGAAACACGGTCCGGTCGTGATTCGAATGCGGACCCCAAATCGAGCAGATGGCGCGCGTTTGCCTTCGCTTACGCCTATTTGGCGAAGCGCGGAACTTCAGGAGCGAGAGATTTTCGATCTCTACGGCATCCGGTTCGAAAGCCATCCAGATCTGCGGCGCATTCTGATGTGGGATGAATTTGTTGATCATCCGATGCGCAAAGATTATCGCGAACCCGACGATTACGAATACGAGCCGACGCCGCACGATGACGTGCTCGATCGCGCGAGACAACATTATGCGCCGCGACCGCAACTGGACGGCGCGGAACAAATTACAGCCACGGATTCACACGGATGAAACACAGAGGCGGAAACGATTTGGGCTTCGGAAATGCAAATCCGTGTCAATCCGTGTTCATCCGTGGCCTTTCTCAATTCGTTAAGCGAACATGACCGCGACCATCCAAACGCTGGAACCAGTCGAGCGACCGCCGACGACGATGGGCTCGCGACTCGAAGGCGAGCTGCTCGAAGTCTCGATGGGGCCGCAGCATCCATCGACTCATGGTGTGTTTCGCATGAACGTCGCGCTGGAAGGCGAAATCGTGCGCAGGCTCAAGCCGGTCTTCGGCTATTTGCATCGTAATCACGAAAAGATCGGTGAGAACGCGACCTACCTCAGTTCGATGCCGTACACCGACCGGCTCGATTATTTTTGCTCGATGACAAACAACTGGGCTTACGCGCTGAGTGTGGAGAAGCTGGCTGGTATCGAAGTCCCCGAGCGCGCGGAATATCTGCGCGTCATCCTCGCCGAATTGACGCGACTGCAAAATCACGCGTCGCTGCTCGGATTTCTGCTCAACGATATGGGTGCTTGGGGCACGCCGCTCATGTACGCGTTCCGCGAGCGCGAAAAGATTCTCGATCTGTTCGAATCGGTCTCCGGCTCGCGCATGATGTGCGACTACATGCGGTTTGGCGGATGCCGGTGCGACACGCCGCCGGGTTGGATGGAACACGCTAGGAAGCTTGTCGATGCCTTCCCCCGATTCATCGACGAGTTGGAGAAACTGGTGGTCAGGAACGAAGTTGTCATCGCGCGCACGCAGAATGTCGGAAAACTTTCAGCTGAGTTGGCGATCAATGCAGGCATTACCGGCCCAATGCTGCGTGCGTGCGGGGTCAATTACGATCTTCGGAAGGTGGATGGCTACGGATTTTATCCGCGTTTCAAATTCCGCATCCCGCTCGGCGAACACGGCGACACATACGACCGGTTGATGATGCGCGTACTCGAAATGCATGAGAGCGTCGGAATTTTGAAGCAAGCATTAGAACAAGTTCCCACTGGTCCAATCATGAATCCGAAAGTGAAGATCCGTGCCTTTCGTCCGCCGGTGGGCGAAGCGTACGGACGAATCGAAGCCCCCAAAGGCGAGCTCGGTTTCTATTTGATCAGCGATGGCGGAACCAACCCGTATCGTTACCGTGTGCGCC
>Ga0209239_1002919_pt1 | contig 10096 bp, 11 predicted proteins | sample GraSoi013_2_20cm_FD_185824 | JGI IMG/M metagenome (GOLD analysis project Ga0209239, IMG submission 185824) | Grasslands soil microbial communities from the Angelo Coastal Reserve, California, USA - Sample 10_02_2013_2_20cm (SPAdes) (version 2) | ecosystem: Environmental > Terrestrial > Soil >...
GATGCGGAGTCGGACGAGGCGGGCGAGGACGAGCAGGCACCCGGGGAAGGGCGCAGGCGGGGGCGCCGGGGCGGGCGCCGCCGGGTCCGCTGAGCCCGGCGATCATCCGACCGGCCGGGTAGGCTGGCCGGGTTTGACCGTCGTGGCGTCGAGACCTTGGACGATCTGACCCCTTGGAGGGGGTACAGGCGGCCAAGATCTGGGCGGGCCCCCGAGAGGAGTTTGTCGATGCGACGCCTGCTGGCCGTCGCGGTGCTGGGCGGGCTCGCCCTCGCCGGAGCAGGATGCGGAAGCAAGCCGGTACCGCCTGCCGCGGCGGCACCGTCCACACCGTCGCCGGCGGCATCGTCCGGCGGCACCGACCCGTACGCGGTCAACACGCATGAGGTGTGCTCGGCCGTCAACGGAGCCGTCCGGGACGGCGCCGCCCGGTTCGCCACCGACCTGGGCGCGATGGTGGGCCACCTGGCCGGCAGCAACCAGCCGGAGGCCGACAAGTCGCGCAAGGCGGCACAGGGCCGCCTCACCGAACTGGCCGGCAACGTCCGCGGTGCCGGCCAGCCGGCCGCCGACCCGGTACTGGTCACCGCCGTGGGCAGCGTGGCGGCTGGGCTCGACGCACTGGCCGCCGATCCGGCGTTCCTGACCGGCGTGAAGACCGTCGGCGACATCCCGGCGGCCAACCGGCGGGTGGCCGCCGCGGCTCAGCCGCTCGGCGGGGTATGCGTCTGACCCGGTTTTGTTCGGCCGCGGGACATGACGTAGGCTTGTCAGTCGGCGCACGTTCGTGCGCCCGGTTGCTGTGCGCCCCGCGCGGTGCGCGAAGCCACGATCCATCCGCAGCACGATCATTCGTGATGACGACAGGAGTCCGCGTCCGATGTACGCGATCGTCAAGACCGGCGGCAAGCAGTACAAGGTCGCCGAGGGCGACGTGATCGAGGTCGAGAAGCTGGTCGGCTCGCCCGGTGACGCGGTGTCGCTGTCCGCGGTCCTGGTCGTGGACGGTACCGACCTGGTCACCGACGCGGCCACGCTGGCCGGCGTCGCGGTGACCGGCGAGGTCGTCGCGCACACCAAGGGCCCCAAGATCCGGATCCACAAGTTCAAGAACAAGACCGGGTACCACAAGCGCCAGGGTCACCGCCAGCCGCTGACCCAGGTCAAGGTGACCGGCATCTCGACCGGGAAGTAGGCGTCAGCGATGGCACACAAGAAGGGTGCGTCCAGCTCGCGCAACGGCCGCGATTCCGCCGCGCAGCGGTTGGGCGTCAAGCGGTACGGCGGGCAGGTCGTGAACGCCGGAGAGATCCTGGTCCGCCAGCGGGGCACCAAGTTCCACCCCGGCGAGCTGGTCGGCCGGGGCAAGGACGACACGCTGTTCGCCCTCTCCGCCGGTGCAGTGGAATTCGCGACGAAGCGCGGCCGCAAGGTCGTCAACATCGTTCCGCAGTAACGTCCGTCCGCACGGGCCGGTCCGGGGCGCTCGCCTCGACCGGCTCGTTCTTTTTCGAGGAGCTCCGGTGACCACGTTCGTCGACCGCGTCGTGCTGCACGTACAGGCGGGCGACGGCGGGCACGGTTGCGTGTCGATCCTGCGGGAGAAGTTCAAGCCGTTCGGTGGGCCGGACGGCGGCAAAGGTGGGCACGGCGGGAGCGTCGTGCTGGTCGTCGATCCGGGCGTACACACGCTGCTCGACTTCCACTTCCGGCCGCACGTGAAGGCCGGCAACGGCAAGGGCGGCCAGGGCGCCAACCGGGACGGGGCCAACGGCGGGGACCTCGTCCTTCGGGTACCGGACGGGACGGTGGTACAGACGCCGGACGGCGAGGTGCTCGCCGATCTCGTCGGCGCCGGTACCAGCTTCGTCGTCGCCCACGGCGGGCGGGGCGGGCGGGGCAACGCCGCACTGGCCAACTCCCGCCGCCGGGCGCCCGGCTTCGCCGAACTCGGCGAGCCCGGTGACCACCTGGACGTCGTACTGGAGCTGAAGAGCGTCGCCGACGTCGGGCTGGTCGGCTTTCCGAGCGCGGGCAAGTCGTCGCTGATCTCGGTGCTCTCCGCGGCACGTCCGAAGATCGCCGACTACCCGTTCACCACGCTGGTACCGAACCTGGGCGTGGTCCAGGGTGGCGACGACACCTTCGTCATCGCCGACGTACCCGGGCTGATTCCGGGCGCGGCCACCGGCAAGGGGCTGGGCCTGGAGTTCCTGCGGCACATCGAGCGCTGCGCGGTGCTGGTACACGTGGTGGACACCGCCACCCTCGACCCCGGTCGCGACCCGCTCAGCGACATCGACGCGATCGAGGCGGAGCTGACCGCGTACGGGGGCCTGGCCGACCGGCCCCGGCTGGTCGTACTCAACAAGATCGACGTACCCGACGGGCGGGAGCTCGCCGAGCTGGTCCGGCCCGATCTCAAGGCTCGTGGGCTGCGCGTCTTCGAGGTGAGCGCGGCGACCCACGAAGGGCTCAAGGAGCTCACGTACGCGCTCGGCGACGTGGTCCGCGAGCACCGCGCGTCCGCGCCGCCACCGGAGGCGACCCGGATCGTGATCCGTCCCGTCGCCGTCGACGACGCGGGGTTCACGGTGGCGCTGGAAGACGACGTCTTCGTGGTGCACGGTGCCCGCCCGGAGCGATGGGTACGGCAGACCAACTTCGACAACGACGAGGCCGTCGGGTTCCTCGCGGACCGGCTGGCCCGGCTCGGCGTGGAGGAGGCGCTCGCCAAGGCCGGTGCCGAACCGGGCGCCCCGGTACGCATCGGTACCCGCGAGTTCGACTGGCAGCCGACCATTTACGCCGGAGACGAGTTCATGCCCGGCAACCGGGGTACCGACTACCGCCTGGAGGACACGGCCGCCCGGGCCTCGGCCGCCGACCGGCTGGCCGCCCGCAAGGCGCGCCGGCAACGCCCGGCTGCCGAGCCGGCCGACGCGACCGAGCCGGCCGATGCCACCGAGCGGACCGACGCGACCGAGCCGACCGACGCGACCGAGCGGACCGAAGCCATCGAGCCGGCCGATGCCACCGAGCCGGTCGAAGCGACCGGGCCGGCGGCGGCCGCCGATCGGGTTGACCCCGCCGGGCCGGCCGACGACGGCGATATCGACGATGACTGATTCTCGTGCGGCTTCTGTTAGCCAGCTTGGGGTACCCCTCCGGTAACTGAGCGGAAATCAATCCGGATTACCCTCATCCGGTGTTGATCGAGGCGCGTGACCCCCGTGATCCCGTTATCGTCCAACTCGTCAACGAACAGCGCGCCGAACTCGCGGCGGCGGAGGGTGACGAGCACATCAACTACCCGGTACGCGGCGGCATCGAGTTCGTGGCCGGGTTCGTGGACGGGCGGCCGGTGGCGTGTGGCGCCTTGCAGCCGCTCGAGGACGCGGTCGGCGAGATCAAGCGCATGTACGTCCGGCCGGCGTACCGGGGTCAGGGGTTGTCCCGGCTGATCCTCGCCGCGCTCGAGGAGCTGGCCGTACAGCGCGGGTACCGGGCGCTGCGGTTGGAGACCGGCAAGTACCTGGCGCCCGCGCTCGGCCTGTACCGGGGCGCCGGCTACCTTCCGATCCCGCTTTTCGGCGAGTACGTGGACAACCCGCGCAGCGTCTGCCTCGAGAAGTCCCTCGGCGCCGGCGAGGTGCCGCAAGCGCCTCAGGTGCCGACGGTGACCGGTGGCGCCTCGGTGTCCTCCGGCTGAGCGGCGCTGTTCTTCGCCTGCGGGCGTACCAGCAGTACGGACAGTGCTCCGATCCCGAGCACCACGATCGGCAGCCACAGCGTCACCCGCATCGCGTTGACGAACGCCTCACCGAAGACCGTCGCGGACAGCTGCTTGATCTGCTCCGGCGTACCGTCCGGGAACTTGAATCCGCCGGCCGTGTTGCCGATGTCGATGTTGCCGGTGGTGGCGTCATGGAACTTCGCCAGGAACGTGCTGCGCTGCGGATCCGGCAGTACCGTGCTCTCCTTCACGGCGGCGGCGTCGAGCTTCGCGACCAGCTGCGCCTGGAGCAGCGCGCCGACTGCCGCACCGCCGATCACGCCGCCCAGTTGGCGGGTGGTGTTGATGAAGCCGGACGCGGCGCCGGCCATCCGCGGCTGGACGTTGCGCATCGCGACCGTCTGCAGCGGCGCGAACGTCATGCCCATGCCGACGCCAGCCACGGCCAGCCCGGGAAGCAGGTGCCAGCGGGTCGTACCCAGGTGGGCGGACGCGATCAGGATGCCCATGCCGAGCGAGAACAGGCTCAGCCCGACGAACAGCAGCCATTTGCCGCCGACCTTGTCGGCGAGCCGGCCGGCGACCGGCGCGATGAACATCGAGATCAGCGACATCGGCGCGGTGGTCAGGCCGGCCTGGAGCGCGGACAGCCCGAGAACCGACTGCAGGAAGATGGTCAGCGGCAGGAACAGGCCGAGCATGCCGAACGCGATCGACCCGACCACGTAGTTCATGATCGAGTAGTTGCGGTCCCGGAAGATCTGGAACGGGATCAGCGGCTCGCCGTCGCGCTGCGCGCGTTGTTGGAAGAAGAACGCGACCATCACGACGACGCCGGCCGCGATGATCTCCGGGATCGTCACCGGGCCCCACACCTTGCCCCAGTCGTGGGTCTGGCCCTCGATGAGGCCGAAGGTGATCAGGAAGAGCCCGACGGTGGCCAGCAGGGTACCCACCCAGTCCAGCCGGTGCCGCCGGTTGAGCTTCAGGTTGGGCATCACGATCGCGGCGCCGACCAGGGCGACGATCCCCACGGGGACGTTGACGAAGAAGATCCAGCGCCAGCCGAAGTCGGTGACCAGCCAGCCGCCGACCACCGGGCCGGCGACGGTCGCGATGCCGGCCGTGGCGCCCCAGATGCCGAACGCCGCGCCGCGCTTGTCGGCCGGGAAGATCACCGTGAGTACGGAGAGCGTCTGCGGGGTTAGCAGCGCGCCGCCGAGCCCCTGGACCACCCGGAAGATGATCAGCTGGGTCGGGTTCTGGGCGAATCCGCAGGCAACCGACGCCAGCGTGAAGATCACCAGGCCGACGAGGAAGAGCTGTTTGGGGCCGTACAGGTCGCCCAGGCGGCCGGACGTGATCAGCAGGACCGCGTAGACCAGGATGTACGAGTTCAGGATCCAGAGGATGTCGGACAGCGACGCGTGCAGCTTGTCGCTGATCGCCGGGATCGCGATGTTCACGATCGTGGTGTCCAACAGGATCATGAAGAAGCCCAGGCACAGGATGGACAGCACCAGCCACGGGCTGTGCCTGCGCTCGGCCTGCTCGGCGGGTGCGGTCATCGGTGAACTCCCTCTCGTTCGGCTTCAGCGTATTCAGGATCTTCCGCGGCGCACACCGGACCGGTAAGAGCAGACCGAGCGAAGCGCGCACCTGCCGTACCCTCGGCTGGGCTTGCGCCCGCGCACGCCGCGCCCCTTCGCGCAGGATCCCGTCGACGGTCCGGGGGTCTTCGCGCAGCTCCGCGTAGCGTGCCTGGATCGGCCGCAGCGTCGCCACGACGCAGTCGGCCACGGCCTCCTTGAGTTCGCGGTACGACGAGAACAACGCCGCCAGCGTGCGCGGGTTGTCCTCGACACACCCGGCCAGGATCTCCAGCAGGTTGGCCACCCCCGGCTGGCCGACCGGATCGTAACGGACCTCGCGACCCGCATCGGTGACCGCGCGCATGACCTTCCGTCGCAGCACCTCCGGTGGGTCGAGCAGGTAGAGCACGCCCGCGTCGTTGTCGTTCGTCTTGCCCATCTTGGCGGTCGGGTCTGACAGTTCCCGGATCCGCGCGGCGAAACCCGGGTTGACCGCCTTGGGGACGGCGAACGTCAGCCCGTACCGGACGTTGAAGCGCACCGCGATGTCCCGGGCCAGTTCGACGTGCTGGGTCTGGTCCGCGCCGACCGGCACCTCGTCGGCGTCGTGCAGCAGGATGTCCGCCGCCATCAGCGTCGGATAGGTGAGCAGGGACAGCCGTACCTGCTGCTGGCTGGCCGCCTTCTCCTTGAACTGGATCATCCGGTGCGCCTCGCCGTAGCTGGTCGCGCACTCCAGGAGATAGTGCAGCTCGGTGTGCTCTGGAACGTGCGACTGCACGTAGAACAGGCAACGGTCCGGGTCGACCCCGGCGGCCAGCAGCAGCGTGGCCGCTTCGAGGGTCAGCGCGCGGACCCGGGTGGGTTCGTGCTCGACGGTCAGCGCGTGCAGGTCCGCGACGATCACGACAGAGTCGATCTCGTGCTGGGCCGCCACGGTCGGGCGGACCGCGCCGAGCAGGTTGCCCAGTTGCAGGTGGCCGGTCGGTTTGAAACCGGACAGGCGGCGGGGCATGGGTCGCTCCTTCGAAAGAAGGCGGACGCCCGCACCGGGCATGCGAAACGGCCGCCCGGTGCGGGCGGCCGCGATGAGTGGGTACGCGGAAGATGGGCCGCCCGTCAGGGCGCCCACCAGCCGGTGTTCGGCGTGTTCCGCATGACAGCGATGGTACCCGTTGCCGAGCCTGCTCGGGTCCCGCGCCCGGCCTGGCTCCCGCGTCCGGCCTGGCTTCCGCGTCCGGCCTGGCTTCCGCGTCCGGCCTGGCTTCCGCGTCCGGCCCCGCGCCCGGCGCCCTACGCCGGGTCCCCGAACCCTGCGTCCTACGCCGGTCCCGCGCTCGGCTCCCGCACGCCCGGCGGGCAGTCGCGGGCGTCTTCGTGGCTGGACCGGCGGCTCTGGCATGATCGATCGGTGGAATCCGCCGCGCGCCGGATCGGGATCATGGGCGGCACGTTCGATCCGATCCATCACGGGCACCTGGTCGCCGCCAGCGAGGTAGCCGGCCGGTTCGCGCTGGACGAGGTGGCGTTCGTACCGACCGGCCAGCCCTGGCAGAAGGCGGGGGAGAGGGTCAGCGCCGCCGAGGACCGGTACCTGATGACGGTCATCGCCACCGCGTCGAACCCGCGGTTCACCACCAGCCGGGTGGACATCGAGCGGGCCGGGCCGACGTACACCATCGACACCCTGCGCGACCTGCGCAACCAGTACGGCTCGGCAGCTGAGCTCTACTTCATCACCGGCGCGGATGCGCTGGAGAAGATCCTGTCGTGGAAGGACGTTGACGAGATGTTCGAACTCGCCCACTTCGTCGGGGTCACCCGGCCCGGGTTCGAGCTGACCGACGAGCACCTGCCTGACGACGCGGTGTCGCTGGTGACCGTACCGGCGATGGCGATCTCGTCGACCGACTGCCGCGCCCGGGTCGCGGCCGGACAACCGGTCTGGTACCTCGTGCCCGACGGCGTCGTCCAGTACATCGCCAAGCGTCGTTTGTACCTCTAGCACGCTGAATCGGCGTCTTATCCGATGCGGCGGCACCGGCGGGCCTGTGAGACGCTGGATACGGCACATCCGCCGACGGAAGGAGACCGGTGCCTGCCTCCGAGCGCGCCGTTGAGCTGGCCCTGGCTGCCGCACAGGCAGCCGCCGACAAGAAAGCCAACGACATCCTCGTCCTCGACGTGGCCGACCAGCTGGTGATCACCGATACCTTCCTCGTCGCCTCGGCGCCCAACGAACGCCAGGTACAGGCGATCGTCGACGCGATCGAGGAGCGGCTGCTCGGGCTACCGGAGAAGGCCAAGCCGGTACGCCGCGAAGGCGAGCGGGCCGGACGCTGGGTACTGCTGGACTACGTCGACCTCGTGGTGCACGTCCAGCACAGCGAGGAGCGCGAGTTCTACGCGCTGGACCGGCTCTGGAAGGACTGCCCGACGATCCCGTTCATCGACCGCGACCTCGTCCCGGTCGACCGCGAAGCGTCATAGGCCGGTGGGCGTGAGTCGGCTGGTCATCGTCCGGCACGGGCGGACCGGGTACAACGCGTCGCACCTCATTCAAGGGCAGCTCGACGTGGAGCTGGACCAGGTCGGTCGGGCGGAGGCCGCCGCCGTCGCGCCCCGGCTGGCCGCGCTCGAACCGGCCGTGATCGTCTCCAGCGACCTGCGGCGGGCCGCCGACACCGCTGCGGCGCTCGCCACGCTGACCGGGCTGCCGGTACGCCTCGATCCGCGGTTGCGCGAGCGCAGCTTCGGTCAGTGGCAGGGGCTGCACGGCAGCGAGATCTCCGAACGGTTCCCCGAGGAGTACGCCCGCTGGCAGGCCGGCAAAGAGGTTGATGGCTGTGGCGTCGAGGAGCTCGACGACCTGGCCAAACGCGCGAGTGCCGCGTTCGAGGATGCGGCCGACCTGGCCCCGGGCGGTACCGTCATGGTCTTCTGCCACGGCGGCACCGCCAAGTACGGAGTGGCGGCGCTGCTGGGCTGGCCGGCGTCGGTACTGCCCTCGCTCGGGCCGCTGGGCAACTGCCGCTGGATCGAGCTGCGCCGGGACACGGTGCGCGGCTGGCAACTGCGCGGGTACAACCTCGGGTAGTCACGGTGATCCGGAACCGCCGGACGGGCGGTAGCGTCGGAGGAGACATGGGTACTCGTCTTTGCATCGCCATAGCCGCAGTCGGCGCCGCGTTCCTGCTCGGCGCCTGCAGCCAGGGCCAGCCCGGATCGATCGCGGCATCGGGAGGCAGCATGTCACCGTCACCCACCAGCTCGCCGTCGCCGTCGGAGAGTTCGCCGGCACCGTTGCCGTCGGGGCTGACGTTGCCGCCGAGCCAGTCGGACAAGCCGGCCCAGGAGATCACCCTGACCGGTCAGGTGGAGCCCGGTGTCGAGCACGGCTGCCTGATCCTGCAGGATGGCGGCAAGACGTACCAGCTCATGAACGGCGACCCGGCGATCGTGAAGGCCTACGCCCGGGTCCGGGTCACCGGACACATCGCCATCGGCGTGATGAGCTACTGCATGCAGGGCCAGCCGTTCCGGGTCACCTCGGCGCAGGCGCTGTAGCCGCCGCGCCTCCCGCGCGCACCTCCCGCGCGATCTTGGAGTTGTGGCGGCGGCACAACGGGCCTGACCGCGGAGCTCGGAGATCGGCGAGGGGAGAGAGGGCATGGCGCGCGGCACCGTGGCGGTGGTCACCGATTCCACCGCGGGACTGCCCGACGCGCTCGTGTCGCGGTACCACCTGACCGTCGTACCGCTCACCGTCACCATCGGCGGCACCTCCGGACGGGAGGGCGTGGACGTCGCCCCGGCCGACGTGGCGAAGGCGCTGGAAGGGCCGCGGGCCACGGTCACCACCTCACGGCCCTCGCCCGGCGAGTTCGCCGCCGCCTACGCCCGGCTGCTCGACGCGGGCGCGCCCGGCATCGTGTCGGTACACCTGTCGGCCAAGCTGTCCGGTACCCAGGAGTCCGCCCGCCTGGCCGCCGCCGAGTTCCCCGGCCGGGTCGCCGTCGTCGACTCCCAGTCCACCGGCATGGGCCTGGGCTTCTGTGCGCTCGCCGCCGCCGGTACCCGCGATCTCGACGCCGCGCGGGCGGCGGCGCTCGCCGCGGTGCGCCGTACCACCACGCTGTTCTACGTGGACACCCTGGAGTACCTGCGCCGGGGCGGTCGGATCGGGGCGGCTTCCGCGCTGCTGGGTACCGCCCTGTCGGTCAAGCCGATCCTGCACATGGTCGACGGCGAGATCGTGGTGCGGGACAAGGTCCGCACCGCCAGCCGGGCGCTGGCCCGGCTGGTCGACCTCGCGATCGAGGCGGCCGGCGACGCGGAGGTCGAGGTGGGCGTCCACCACCTGGCCGCGCCGGGTCGCGCCGAAGAGTTGGTGGTACGGCTGACCGAGCGCCTCGGCGACCGCCTGCTCGCCTGTTATCAAACCGAGATCGGAGCTGCCGTAGGGGCGCATGTGGGCCCTGGCCTGGCATCGGTCGTCGTGCATACCAGATCAACTGCTTGATCGGTACGCCGTCCACAAGCACCCTCGCCGTCCACAGAACGTGATCGGCCCTCTGCGGTGGATCATCGTCGGCGCCTAGCGTCCCTGCCGTGCGTAGACGTGAGGACAGGGATCCGGAGGCGGCCCGGCGTTTCGCGGCGGTCTGGCCACCGAGCGGATCCGATTCCGACGACCGCCGGTCGCCGGGCGTCTGGCGGCCGAAGGTGCCCCCTCCCGTACTCAGGTCGCCAGCACGGCGGGCGGAGC
>Ga0209239_1002920_pt1 | contig 10092 bp, 7 predicted proteins | sample GraSoi013_2_20cm_FD_185824 | JGI IMG/M metagenome (GOLD analysis project Ga0209239, IMG submission 185824) | Grasslands soil microbial communities from the Angelo Coastal Reserve, California, USA - Sample 10_02_2013_2_20cm (SPAdes) (version 2) | ecosystem: Environmental > Terrestrial > Soil >...
AGCCCTCCAATTGGCAGTAACCCTGGTCAACTCCTCAAAAGTTTATTTGATGGTGACCCAGACTTTTGATTTTGCTAACGGAGCGGGCATCGCCAAAAAGCAGGACCCAGCCACCTTCGCCGCGCCTCCCAGCGGCACTTTCACTTTCCGCAACCACAATGTGAGTACGGCGCAGGGTTCTTCCGCGACGGTCGGCGTATTTACGGTTTCGGGTGGCACAGTTTCGGGCAGCGAGGACGTGAATCGTGCCGGCGTGCTGAGTTCTCCAACGTTTACTGGTTCGTTCAACTCCCCGGATACAAGCGGTCGCGGTACGGGAACCTTTACCGACAACGCGAATGTGACTTCGACGTTCATCTACTATGTGGTGGATACCAACAACCTGCGCTTCTTCTCCACCAATAACGGCGCACCCGGCCTGGGACGAGCGGAAACCCAAACCGGGGCGCCATTCGCGAACACGTCGCTAGCCGGCAGTTATGCTTTCGGCAGCAGTGGCGACGACAATTTCTCGGTTGCTGGCGCCAAGACGGTTGGCCGCTTTACGGCCGGTGGCGATGGCACAATCAGCGCAGGGGCCTACGACTCGGTCGAGGATGGAACTGTTTCTACTAACATAAGCTTCACCGGAACTTACAGCATGGCGTCGAATGGGCGGGCGACGGTCACGCTGAATCCATCCACTGGCACGATTCAGCAAATCTTCTGGATGGTCAGCCCATCGCGTGCTTTCTCCCTCACCAGCGATCCGAACAAAGTGGAAGACGGCACGCTCGATTTGCAGCAAGCAATTACTTTTTCGAATTCGACGATGAAGGGACAATTCGCAGTTCTTATGGATGGATTTGATCCTTTCGACTTCGTCGACCGTGTCGGCACATTGCAATGGGACGGCGCAGGCAATCTGACGCTGGATGAATTTATTAATCGTTCTGGAACGACTCAGACGCCGGGATTTATTACCGGAACCTACTCGATTGCGAGCAATGGGCGAGCCAGCGGCGCGATCAGCGGATTGTCCAATAACCTGGTTTTCTATCTGATTTCCGGCAGCGATGGTTACATCCTGCAGAATGATACTAGCACTGAGATCGACGGCGTCATGAGCAAGCAGCCTTAGCAACTTTTGATTAGTCGCCTTCGCCTTCCTGTAACTCGTAGGTGCGCCCTCTCGGAATCAAAATTTCTGTGTTGTCGCTCTCAAAAGGACCTATCACCAGACGATATGGCTTCGGTCGTGGGGGCCCAAAGAAGAGATGACCTTGCAGGCCAAGACTAGACTGGACGAACGCTGGCGATACTGACTTCGAACCAAAAGGTCCATTGAATACCAGCAGCACGAAATTCTGGAATGACTTCGAACGGTCTATCACGACGATCGCAAAATCGGTTGCAGCGCGAAATTGCTGGTGTCGTGCCAGCCATGTTGCCAGGATTTTCTGCTCTCGCGACGTCAGTGTGTGACCACCCCAACTGGGTGTGACTAGGACGAGGCAGATAAGGACTCCAAACGCGACTCGGCTGCTGAACATGATGTTAATAGTTTCACATCGACAATCGTAAGTCGAAACTCGTAAATGTTTACCCCACTTGCCATACTGTATCCAAAACCGTCCCGTCGACCCACTTCACCACAGCTACCGGACGATCTCCAAGCTGGGGCCGTGCCGGTTTGCCTCCGCAGATGCGCTCAACTTCGGCTTTGATGTCCTGGATGGGCCGAATCGGCAAACTTGAGCCTTTGACAGAATCCAACAAGTCTTGACGCAGCGGGTTGATAGCGATGCCACGCTCGGTTACGACCACGTCAATCAACTCGCCGGGGCCGGTGAGCGTGGTGACTTCATCCACAATCACGGGAATGCGATCGCGGAATGACGGCAACGCCAGAATGGTGCATCCGGCCGCCAGACAGTTTTGCCATCCCCCGATGCCGTGCAACAGACGGCCGTCGGAATGGGTAACGACATTGCCGTTGAAATTCACATCGACTTCGGTTGCGCCCAGGACCACGGCATCCACCATGGAAGCGAAATTTCCCTTGCCGTGGTAGTTGTAAGAAGTGAAGGGAGACGTCGGCACATGCCGAGGATCGCTGGCGATGGACTTCACAGCTTCGAGATCGAAGGTCTGCCCGTCGAGGATGTAATCGGTCAAGCCTTCCTGGAGCATTTCGACCAGGTAGCGCGTCGATCCTCCGCGCACGAAGCGGGCTTTCACTCCATCTTCTTTCATCATGCGCCGCAGGAAATCCACGAAGGCCAATGCGATTCCTCCGGCGCCTGCCTGAAACGAGAACCCGGTGCGCATGATTCCTGAATATCGAAGGAAGCGTGCGACCAATTCGGCGATTCGAAGACGGTCGGGAGAGCGCGTAATCTGCGTCGTACCGGAAACGATCTTCGCCGGATCGCCGATTGACTCGACTTCCACAACGTAGTCAACGTTGTTGCCTTGAATCTGCCAGGGAATGCAGGGGAATGGCACCAGGTTGTCGGTGACCACGATTACATTGTCGGCATAGATGGAATCGGCGAGTGCGAAGCCTAGTGATCCGCAGGCGGATTTGCCATGGGAACCGTCGGCGTTGCCGAAAAAATCTGCGGTGGGCGCGGCAATCACGGCGACATCTACGTGCACTTCTCCATCCTGGATTGCCTGCCAGCGTCCGCCGTGGGAGCGCAGCACGCCCATGCCGCGCATTTTGCCCTGAGTGCAGTAGTCGCCGAGTGGACCATTCATCGAGCCTTCGATGTGATGGATGACGCCTGACTCCATCAGCTCAATCGCGGCTTTTTGCGACGGGAAAGAGGCGCTGGGAAACCATGTGAGGTCCTTCACTCCCAATTTCGCCGCCACTTGTAACGCCATGAGAGCTACGCGGTCACCATCGCGCAGGTGATGATGGTTAGAGATCACCATGCCGTCGCGCAGTCCGCACTTGCGCAGCGCAGTTTCGAGATCGGGAACGCGCTTGTCGCCGTTTTCGGGATAGTCTTTGCTGGAGCGCACCGCGGGCGCGGCTTTGCGGGCGCGCGGCTGATATTTTTCGACGCCAAGATAAGGAATCTGAGGCTTGCTGTTGACCATGGCCGGCACCATGCGTCCTGCGGCGTTTTGCGCCAGTTCCACGCGTTCAGTCATTTGGTTCCCGCGCAATCCTTCAGAATCCACGAACGGTCAAGAGCAAACCCCAGCGGCTAAAGCCCTCAACCTCGAACCGGCACGCGGCCCTGAAGGGCCGCTCTTCCACGTTACTGTTAAGGTCGCTCTTGTTATCCCTAATGCCGTTCCTGCACATCATTGTTAAGGCCGCTTGAGTGTGGCGCGGGCGCCCCCGCCCGCGAGCGGGCTACCAATTTGCGTGCCCGTTCCACCACCGGCGCATCAATCATCTTCGAGCCCAGGCTTACTACTCCAAGTCCACGTTGCTGCGCTTCCTCAAACGCGGCGACAATCTTCAACGCCTTCTCAATCTCCGCCTGCGACGGAGTAAACGCATCATGAATCACTGCGATCTGAGAAGGATGAATGCATCCCATGCCTTCGAATCCTAATTCCCGCGAACTCTCAGCACAGCGGCGCAAACCATCTACATTGCCCACGTCGCCGAACACCGAATCGATGGCCTGAACTCCCGCTGCTTTTGCGGCATTCACCACACGCGCGCGGGCATAGAGCGATTCGCGTCCTTCAGGCGTCTTGGTCACGCCCAGGTCGGCCGTGTAATCCTCGAGACCGATGGTTAACGCCGCTACATTCGCAGTCGCGGTCGCGATAGTAAAAGCATTCTCAATACCGAGTGCGGATTCCAGGATCGGCATCAGCCAGATGGGACGATCGATCTTGTGGCGGTGCTTCAGCTCGCTGATCATGCGATCCACTTCAGTGACTTGTTGCGGATGTTCTGTCTTCGGAATCAATACCAGGTCCGGCGCTTCCGAAATAATTTCCGCGAGATCCTCCAATCCCATAGGGAGCTGGTTGATGCGCACCATGCGCTCGCAGCCACTGAAATCGACAGCACGCAGCGTGTTACGAACCAGGATGCGGGCAGCATCTTTCTGCGCGGGATGAACTGAATCTTCGAGATCGAGAATGACTGCGTCCGGCCCATGCAGCCCGGCGTTGATGAAGTATTTCGGCTCGGTGCCGGGCAGATACAATCTCGACCTGCGCAGGCGGCCCCGTGCCGAAGGCTGTGGCAGCGGAAACGGCTCGGGCAAAGCTTTTCGCGAGATCGGCAGGCCGGCCCGTTTGGCCGCAGTCTCAATCCGTGCAGAGATTACAAATGGCAGAGCGCCTTCGTCATGGATGGCGGCTCGAGCGTGCTTCACGCCGAGTGACTCAAGAACCTGCTTTGTCTGGGCAACGATCGAATCTCCATAATAAGGAGCGACGCGCGATTCCAGAGTGATCTCCAGGCCTCCGCTATCCCGCGGCTCGAGGGCGATGTGCAGGTCGGAGCGTATATCCTTGCCCCAGTTACCGGCTTCGGCGGATCGCGCCACTTTGGTTTCCGTCGAACTTTTCATGTTTTCTTTTGCGGTGATGGTGTGGCCCGGTTATTTCAGCTTTGCCAGAATCGCGTTCGTCATCTGCACAGTTGAGGCGGCACCCTGGCTGATTGACTTCGCGCCGCCCGGAATCCGCATCATGTCATACGTCCGCACTTTGCCTTCCTTCACTACGTCTGCAATGGCTTTACGGATGCGTTCAGCTTTCGCGCTTTCGCCCACGTGGTCGAGCATCATGGCTGCGGAAAGGATCATCGCGATTGGATTCACGATGGGTGGATTCAGCTCCGCATATTTCGGGGCTGAGCCATGCGTTGGCTCAAACACGGCGACTTCATCTCCGATATTTCCCGATGCTGCGAAACCCAAACCGCCGACCAGTCCGGCGAAGGCGTCGGACAAAATATCGCCGAAGAGGTTGGACGCAACGATCACGTTGTAATCTTCGGGATTCTTGTTCAGCCACATCAATTGAGCATCAATGTTCGTCGACCAGAGCGCGATTCCGGGATAATCCTTCGCCACATCCTTGGCCGTCTCTTCCATCATTCCGGAAGTTTCGCGCACCACGTTGGGCTTCTCACAGATAATCACGCCCTTGAACCCGCGCTTTTTGGCGTACTCGAATGCCGCCGTAACGATGCGTTTAGCGGCGGGGCGCGTGATGATTCGCAGGCTCACAGCGAGATCGGGGCCGGGCGTGGAAGCAAAGTGCTTGAACTTGGGATGGGTGCCGAGAGCGGAGCGAACATTTTCCGGCGGATTCGTCCATTCGACACCGGCATACATGCCCTCGGTATTCTGGCGGAATACGGTGGTGTCGATCTGCGGCTCGTCGAAGCGGCCGTCAGTCCGCTTGCGGATGTAGTTTAGAGGATTGCCGGTAAAACCGATGCATGGGCGCATGCAGATATCCAGATTGAACTTCTGCCGCATGCTCACGATCGGGCTGTAGTAAACGAATTTCTTGTCGCGCAGTTCCGGCTTCAGTTCGGCTTGAGCTTCTTTGTTTGGTTTCGAAGTGATCGCGCCGAACAGACCCAGCTTGTGTGTGGAGAGCAGATCAATGGTACGCTGCGGCAAAGCATTGCCTTCATTGCGCCAGATCTCCCATCCGATATCGGCGTGAACGTATTCGGCGTCGAATCCTACTGTTTTCAAAACTCGCAATGCCTCGGGCAGGACTTGATTGCCGATGCCATCCCCGGGCATGGTTACAACGGTGTGCTTGGCCATTCGTGCTATTTTTCTCCTGAAATAAAATCTGTTAGGCGAGTCCCAATCTGGTGGCTACCAGATTCTCCACTCCGCCGGCTATCACCAGCGACTGCGGGACACTTCCCAACGGTGGGAATGAGAATTGCTCCTCGCGACAGCGAATTACTCCCGAGGTGAAGTCGATATCAATCTCTTCGCCAGGGATAATCGTTTTCTCTTTCGCTGCGATCTCCTTTGCGAACTGCTGCCGTAAGCGCTTCACCAGTTCAGGCACTTCCACGCACAAGAAACCGTTGTTGAAAGCGTTGCGCAAATAAGTTTGCGAGAAGCTGGCGGCAATGACTAGTGGAATACCCTTGGCTTTGAGCGCAGTCACAGCCTGCTCGCGACTGGAGCCAGTTCCGAAATTGAAGCCACTCACGATCACATCGCCTTTCTGAGTGCGCGATGCAAATTTCGGATCGTAATTCTCCATAACTACTTTGGCCATCAGCTCCGGGGTCACGTCGTCGCGGTAAGTGTAGTCTTTCCCGTAAATGGCGTCGGTGTTGACGTTGTCCTGCGGCATGAACACCAATCGTCCACGCACGCGCTCAGGGAAACCGGGAAGAATATCAACTCTTTCCTCGGCCGCGCCGCTGGCAAATTCGGTATAGCTGCGGTCCGGAGCATGATCGCTCATGTGATGCGGACCGCAAATGTATCCAGCGAGCGCGGAGGCGGCCACCACTTCCGGACTGGCGAGATAACATTTGGCATCGCGTGATCCCATTCGACCTTTGAAATTACGATTGGTGGCCGAGATTCCAACCTCGCCGGGCTCAAGCAATCCCACTCCCAGGCCAATGCACGGACCGCAACCCGCAGGCAGAGGATTCGCGCCCGCGTCCAGCAATGTCTGCCAGATACCGCGCTTTTCGCCTTCCTCCTGAACCCATTTGCTGGCGGCGCCGAGATAAAACTTCACGCCCGGTGCGACTTTCTTTCCTCGCAGGACATTCGCGGCAGCCTGCAGGTCTTCAACGCGAGAATTGACGCAGGAAAGCAGATATGCTTTCTGAATCGCAACTTTATTCTTCTCCATTTCGGCGAGAGATGCCATCACCTGCACCGTGTCGGGGCCGGAGACATGCGGACTTACCTGATTCAAGTCCAGGACAATGCGTGCGGAATAGACTGCATCCGGGTCTGGACGCGGTGGATTCTTCGACCAGTTCTCGATATCTCGCTCGGTAAAACGCTCGATCCCCTGCGCGGCTAGACGCTGCTTCACACCTTTTAAATAGTCGATTGTCACTTGATCCACCGGGAACCAACCGACCATCGGTCCCCATTCGGTGGTCATATTCGAAATGGAGAGGCGTGCGTCCATGGACAGGCTGGCGACACCCGGTCCGGTGAATTCGACCGCGGCGTTCAGCACCTCATCATGGTTGTAGAGGCCGCAGAGCGTGATGATGATGTCTTTTCCCGTCGCGCCTTGCGGCAGTTTTCCCTCGAGCACAACCTGCACCGATCGCGGAATTTGCCACCAGAATTCTCCCGTCGCCCAGACTGCGGCGGCATCGGTGCGGACGATGGGCGTGCCTATCGCGCCCAGCGCGCCGTACATATTGGAATGTGAATCGGATGCAACCACGAAGGATCCAGGCACGACATACCCACGCTCCACCATAATCTGGTGGCCGATTCCAGAGCCCGCAGGATAGAAGTCCACGCCGTGTTGTTTTGCGAATGCTTCAATGGCGCGGTACTTGGCAAGATTCGAGTCTTCACGGTTTTGGATGTCATGATCAAGGGCGAAAACCAATTGCTTTGGATCGTGAATCTTTTTTGCGCCGATGCCTTTGAGTTTGCTCATCACCGCAGAGGTGTTGTCGTGGGTCATCACGTGATGCGGGCGGATAGAGACGAAGTCTCCGGTCCGGAGTGGCCGATTGGGACCTTCCGCCAGATGGGCTTGCGCGATTTTTTCAACGATGGTCTGGCCCATAAAGATTTCGGATCTTGCGCGCTTTTACTCCCTTTTTTTCTTCGGTTCCTTTTGGCTCTACTACGCGGCTCAATCCATCATCGCCCACCCAGCGCTGAAGCGCTGGGCTAATATTGTGCCGTCCCTGCGGGACTGTAGCGGGATGGTTCTAACGCTTCCCTCCTCGCTTACTTTCGTGAGCCCCAGATGCTGCCTTCTTTCGCGTATCCGCCTTCATCATTCCCATCAACGTGCTCACGGAAGGAATCTTCTCGAGGTTCCAGATGGCGTCTTTCAGCTGCTGCTGCGCGTTCTTTGAGAGTACGCCTTCTGCCAGCGCCGCAAATTTTTCTTCGATCTCCGTATCTGTAAGCGGATTGCGTGGATCGCCTTTGGGATAATCCAATTGCCTGGTGAACGTTCGCCCGTCTTTGGTGGTGATGTTCACAATCACGCGTTGCAGCGCAGGAAATACTTTTTCAATCTCGGGATCGGCGACTACTTCGATTTTCTTCAACTGCGCCCGGACTGCCGGATCCATGATCTTTTCCATGGTGAATTGCGCCGGAGTAACTTGCCGATCGACCAGCGCTGCGGCAATCACGTAGGGGAGCGAATGGTCCGCCGTCTCCTTGGATCGCGGATCGTACTTGCTGGGGTCCGACAAAATATCGGCGGCGCGGGCTAACGATCTGATTTGCACCTGCTGCACGTGGTCGTGCTTAAGATCGTTTTGTTTGACCAAGTCGAGCGTGGCTGAGATTGGAGTGTGCGTGAGACCTTCCGTGGGAAAAGCTTTCATTCCGCATTGCGTGATGCGCCAGGATTCTCCTAACCCATCGGTCAGCAGGTCCAACTTCCAATCTGGACCGAAGCAGTGAGTCAATCCTTCTTTGCCATCGACCACGTGCTCCGGGCCGGTGTAGCCCTTCTCGGCCATCAGCGCCGCCAGCACTCCGCTCTGTGTAGCCATCGGATCGACGGTGTTTTTCATCATCGTCAGCTTGCCCGCAGTGACCGCGCCTAGCGTGGCATGACGACTGGCGGAGATGCCGATCGAGTGCTGAATCTTCTCCCAGTCAAGGCGCAACGCGCGACCGGCAACGATTGGGGATACAAAAGCCGTCAGCGTGGCATGATGCCAGCCACGTTCGCGAATGCCGGGAAATGCGGCTTCGCAGAAACGCATTTCGAATTCATGCCCGAGGACAAGACCCACAATCAATTCTTTGCCATCACTTTTTACGCGCTCACAGCAGGCCAGCGCTGCGGGGAAAATATCTGAGGGATGCGAAGGGTCCTGCTTCCAGTAAATATCGTTGTAATCCATACACCGAATCATGAGCGCGTTGGCCAGCGATGCTGAGACCACATCGATCTTACTTCCCGTGCCAATGACTGTCGCCGGCCCCCGGCCAGCGATCTCATCGAGAACTTCGAGCGCAATTTTCACGTCATGCTGCTGATAGCCGCCCAGGGCGCAGCCCACGGAATCGAGCAGAAAACGTTTCGCCTGGTACACGGCATCCTGCGACAAATGTTTGTACTCGAGGCCGGCGGCCCAGCGTGCCATCTTGGCGGTGACTGGCTCTTTGGCTACAGGCATCTCTTTCGCAGTGGACAAAGTTTCTCCTATTTCACCTTGACGTTCTTCGGATTCTTGAACGGCAAAAACGCCATGAAGTCGGCGTGGTGCACGATGTAGGCCTCAGTAGTGCGCTTAACTAAATCTCCTTCCGCAGCGTGGGCGGCGATGATGTGGCAAACGGCATCAGGCACTCCGCACTCCAGCGCCAAGGCCACACCCGTGAAGGGATGGCGCAGTGCTTCTCCCCGCTCGCTCTGCCGGCTCTTCCCGTCCGGGCCGAGTTCGTACTCCAGCAACTTGCCGACGTCCGCGAGAATGGCGCCAGCAATCACCGTGTCCATGTCGATGGGCAGAGCGCGTCCCATAAACTCCTGCATGGCTCGTGCACTTTCTCGCGCGATATGCACCACACAGCGCTTGTGCTCCATGAAAGTGATAGGACAATTGGGCACCAGCAAGGTGAACGGAATGCGGTTCAGGTCGTCGGCCTTCAAAGGGCTGCGCTCCAGAGCCTTGATCCAGGTCTCGGTTACCTGGGAGCGCAATTTTGCGTTCTGGATCCACGCAATCTCCGGCCACAGCCGGGCGACCGCCTCACGCATGCGATGCAACCTCCGTCGGGAAACTATCTAGCTTATCGTGCGGGCTGAGGGGGCGTCGAGTGGGACAGGGAAGAATTTAGAAGCAAGAAGGCAGAAGTCAGAATTAAGACTGAGGTGTTCCTGCATTCTGCTTGTATCTATTTGGAGCTGCGCGTTATGCGGCGGTATCTTCCTCCGATATCGTCGGTGCCTTGG
>Ga0209239_1002925_pt1 | contig 10085 bp, 3 predicted proteins | sample GraSoi013_2_20cm_FD_185824 | JGI IMG/M metagenome (GOLD analysis project Ga0209239, IMG submission 185824) | Grasslands soil microbial communities from the Angelo Coastal Reserve, California, USA - Sample 10_02_2013_2_20cm (SPAdes) (version 2) | ecosystem: Environmental > Terrestrial > Soil >...
CCCTGGTCGTACCAGCCCGCGCCGGAAACCGAACCGTACGCGCTCGACACATCGAGGTAGAATTGAGTCCCGTATTGCGCGATCGCCGTCTTGGGACCGTCCATCAGGATCGGATCGGACGTGAGGTAGGTGCCGGTCGCATCTCCCGACCAACCCTGGAACTCAAGCCGCTCACCCGGATTCTGCGCAAAGTACTGATTCGAAACGGCTGCGTTCACGGTCGCGCCCGCGGGATACCAACCGCTGCCACCTGCACCGGACACCGGGGACGTGACATTCAGATAATATTCCGCGGAGAACGTCGCTTCGAAGGAGACCGCGGCGGTGAAGTGAACGACATGCGCCGCGGCACCGCCGTCGCTCCACTGTTGGAATTGATATCGCGTACCGGGAGTGCCAGATTGCTGGGTCGCGACGGAAATCGTGTGATACGAGTCGCGGGCGAACCAGAACGTGGTCGCCGACGAATAGGGGGTCCCGTCCACCGCGAAGGTGGCGCCGGAAGGCGTGGTGGAGACCCGCATCGCTTCTTGTTCCGTAAACGTCGCGGTGAGGACGAGCGCGGCGGTCGCACTGACCGAGTGTGCAGCCGATCCGCCGTCGCTCCACGAGAACCAGCTGTACCGCACGTCCGTGGACAGGTTCTGAGGTGTCGGCGCCTCCACTTGGTGAACCGAGCCGTCATCCCACCAGAAGGAGGCCGTCGCGGTGTGCGGCACCGAGTCGACCAACACACTGAGCCCGAGCCCCACCGGATCGAGGGCCACGCTGCTCTGATACTGCTTCGTGAAGGAGGCGGTGATCGTCGCGTCGTCGGTGCCGACGACGATCGAATGGGAAATTGCACCGCCGTCGCTCCAATTGGACCATGTATAGCGGGCGGTGGGCCCGAGGGAGATTGTGGACGCAACGCTCACGGTGTGCGATGATCCGACCAACCACGCGGTCACGACCGGAGCGGTCGACGTCACGCCGTCCACGGTGACAGGCAAGCCGGCAGGAGTCGTCGTCACCGTGACCGTGGACGTTGGAAAGCCGAGGCTCCTGGCGTAATAGATGTCAAAATCGGTGCCCCGTCCGTCGGTCCAGACGACGTAGATCATGTTGTCGAGGCCCGCCTCGATGGCGAAGTAGTCGCCGGGCCGGTCGAACGTGCCGGGCGTATCCTGGTCCGAAACGCGAACGTTCGGAGACCAAGTCTGTCCGCCGTCCGTCGAATTCGAGTAGAAGATGTTCCAATTTCCGAGGCGCTTGTCCTCCCACGCCGCGTGGACCTTACCGGTTCCGTCCACCGCGAGATCGACCATGTACTGCATCGAGCTGTCCGTGTTGTCGTTGATGCGTTCGTTCGCTCCCCACGTCTTGCCGCCATCCGTGGAGTTCGCGAGATAGATGTCCGGATTGCCGTTTCGGCTATCGGCCCAGGAGACATAGATTGCGCCAGAGTTCGGGTCGACGTTCATCGCGGGAAGCGGGTACTGCGGGAAGCCGCCCGGTGCGGACCCAGCGAGGTCGTTGACGCGGACGATGGCACTCCAGGTTTGCCCCCGGTCCGCGGATGATTCGAACTTGATGTTGTTCGTTCCGAAGTCCCACCACGTCAGGTAGACGGTTCCGTCGGGAGCGGCGACAATGACTGCGCCCAGGACGGCCGACTGGCTCCCGGGGTTGATGATCGGGGCCCACGTCGCGCCCCCGTCGTCGCTCCATGTGACCGCCAAGATGTTGCCCTCGTCCCATGTGGCGTAGAGCCGACCCGCGGAGTCGAAGGCGATGGAATCCTTGTCGACGAGCCCTCCTTGACCGACAATGTAGTGGACGTTCCCCCAGTCCTGTCCGTTCGTGGTGTTGGAAACGTCGAGCCCGGAGGAACACGGGGGAGAACTTCCGCCGTTCGGATCGTACTCCAGGTATGCGTAATGCACCCGATCGTTCGGGTCGAGGGCCATCCAAGGATCGGAATCGCGGCAATTTTGGTTCGGATGCGTTTGGTTCATCAAGATGTTGGGCGCCCAGGTGAGTCCCTGGTCCGTCGAGTACGAGGAACCGACGCGATAGCCGGCGGCATCCGGTCCGTTCGTTTCCTTCCACCCGACGAACACGGTCCCTGAGTGATTCACGACCATCGTGGGCTCGACTTGATAGTCGAAGGGAGACGTGCCGTCCGTAATCTTGATGTTTGGAAAGAACGGGACAATCGAATTCGGTTGGGGCTGCACGATCGGGACGGCGGACGCAGAACGGCTCGACGCTGCGGTCGCACTCCATGGTCCTGAAATCGCGATCACGGACGCGAGCACGAGCACGACAAGAACGTACGAGAAGCCTCTCACTCCTCTCCCCGCGACGAGGATTGAAATGGGAGAGGATAATCGTTTTGCTTGCCGAGCGGAGCAACGAAGGATTAAATAGAATAGGGCGGTTGAGAACGATGCTAGGCTTGACCGGGGGGCTGGGCGTCCCCTTGTAGACCCAAATCGTCCTTATGGGGCGGTGACAGTCGGGAGCGGTGCTCCCAGCTTGGCGCTGGTCCGGATGCCGACGTTGAGGTTCTGTCCCGCGGGGCTGGAGGCGACAGAGAACGCAGCTGGAGAGCGGCGGTCTCCGTCCCGATCGTGGGGAACGGGTCAGGCACGGAAGTGAGCAGCCTCACCGCGGACTACCAACGCTCGCGGGGGTGCGGGACCGAGGAAGCATCCGGGTCACCCGGCGTCGGGCTGCGCATCCATCCCGATGGCCTAGCTCGATCTAGCGCTCCGTGAGCTTCGTCTGCTTTGTCTCGAGGACCATGGCGCCCATCCCGAAGCGCTGGACGATCAAGTTGTACAAGATCTCGTCCCGGACCTCGCTCTTCCGATCCGGCACGGCGTACGCGGGCTCGTTCGTCGGCAACTGCAGGCCGAGTTTCACGAGGCCGCGCCGCGCCTCCTCCCGCTCCTCCCGCGCGGCCTGGGGCGCGTCGATCGCGGCGGAGAATCCGCATTCACGAACTTCCCGAAGGAAGATCGGACGGCGGAACAGTTTCTGCAAGACTCCGATCGCGAGACGCGCTTGATCCGCCTCGTCCTTCACCGCCTCCCGACACCGCGAACCGACGACCTCGTAGAGGTTCGGCTCCCGATGGGCCGAGGTCGTGTACACCTTGGCAGGGGGAATCTCCTTTTCTCGAAGCATGCCCACGTCGGCCAGGGCCTTCAGGTAACCCGTGATGAACAAACGATGGAACGAGTAGCCGTCCTGCTTCAGCTGTTTTGTGAGCGAACTGATGGAGCGCTCCTGCACCCGCAGGTACGACACGACAAGGTCCTTCAGATTACGCTCTGGAACGAACACCGGGCCCCCACCCGACCATCTGGTAACAAACCGGATAACAAATAAAGGTTTCCAGCCGAAGCGTTGCTTACAAATCGAGTACAAAAACCATCTTATGCCAGTGATGCCCTCGCATTTCAGTTCGCGATTACTCCCCCTTTCTTTTTCGTTTTCCCTCCCGAGGCGGAACGCTATCCGGCGGTGATAACCGCCTCGGAACGGTTATACCCGGACCTTCCAATCGAAACGATTGCATGGGTCAGGGAGACCGAATCAAGACGTTCATCCACGGCTTCGACGAGAAGCTCGGAGGTGGCATCCCCGAGGGCCAGATCGTCCTCCTCGCGGGAGAGCCCGGGACGATGAAGTCGACGATCGCATTCAACATCCTCTATCAGAATGCGTTGCGCGAAGGGAAGGCGGGCACCTACATCTCTCTGGAGCAAGGTCGTGACAACCTCACGCGCCACCTGGAACAGATGAGCCTCAGCCCGCACGACGTGGAGAGCAAAGTGAGCATCGTCGACCTCGGGATGATCCGTCGCAACCTGGACGGAATGGCGGATCGCACGTGGCTGGAAATCTTCAAGATGTACGCGATGAACCTGAAGCGGACCCTGAACTACGAGATCCTCGTCGTCGATTCGTTGCCGGTCCTCGAGGTCATGGCGCGCTTCGAGAATCCGCGGGAAGATCTCTTCCAATTGTGCGAGTGGATCCGCGATCTCCAAGTCACGACGATCCTGATCAGTGAGATGAAACCAAACAGCGAGGACTTCGGAAAGCATGGCGAGGAATACCTGTGCGACGGAATCATCCACGCGAAGATGGAACGGATCGACGACGCGAACATCCAACGCCGGATCCGTTGCGTGAAGATGCGCGGGACGAATCATTCGCCGAACTACTTCACGCTCATGTTCCAAAATGGAATCCTGCAGGCGACCCGGATCATCGCGGACTGATTCGCGTCTCGCGGGCGAGCTGGGCTGACCTCGAATTCTGGCCAAAAACCTAATGTGAGCTGGCCCACATCTCGCGATTCAGACGCGGGCTCGTGCCTGTGCCATCTGAAGGAGGAACGGCGGACGGCCCTTCGGTTTTTTCGAGTCATGGCATTGGTCGCGCTCGTGTTCTTTCTCCTCGTTCAGGTTCCCACTCCAAACCCGCGCTCTGCGATTTCCGGCCCGCTGCCGGCCACCCGGGTCATCTCGTTCCGCACGGACGCTTCTCCGGAGGAGATTCAGGCCGCGGGAGCCGAATTGCTCGAATCATACGGCGCGTTCGCGGTGGCCCGCGGCGGGGAAGGGAGTCTCGCCCTCCTGAAAGCGCAGGGCCGCTACGCCAATCCTCTCGAGGCCAGTTCCACCCTCCAACTACTCGGAGGCATCGTGGACCTCGCGACTCTTGCCCCGCGACCGGCATCAGACTGGCCGATCGATTCCCGAGGTGAAACGGTCGGCGTCGTCCACTTCCACGCTCCGATCAAAGCGGAATGGAAGGATGCCTTGCAAGCCCTTGGACTCCAAGTCCTGCGGTACCTCCCGCAGGATGCGTTTGTCGTTCGCGGTCCTTCCACCGCCTTCGATCGGACTTCGAGCTTGCCTTACGTGGACTGGCTCGGTCCGTACGCGCCTTCGTGGAAGGTCCGTCCCGACATCCCGACGGGCTCCCTCCTCGATGTGCGTATCCTCGTTTTCCCCGGAGAATCTCCGGAGACCGTCGAGGCGTGGCTCGGCCATCAGGGAATCCCGCCGGCCTTGCCATCCGCCTCAGGACCCGGCGTCATTGGCATCTTCGGGGGCGGCGACTTCCGCTGGGTCCGCGCGCGAATCCCATCGACCCTGATCAGTTCCCTCGCCGCCTTGCCCATCGTCGAGTTCATCGATCCGGTCCACGCGGTCCACGACTGGAACGCAGAAACGGACTGGGTAATCCAGTCCAATTCGACGGGCAACTATCGCTACTGGTCCGCCGGCCTCGATGGGACGGGCCAGGTGGTCGGGATGGCCGACACGGGCCTCGACTACGACGGCAATTCGTTCCGCCAATCGTCGGGTTCCATCGTCTCCGGGGATATTTACAACACGACGGATCCCAGCCGCCGCAAGGTCATCCGCTACGTGAACATGGGCGTCCAGACGGGACAACTCACGTGGCTCGGTGGCGGTGGCCAATGGGATCCGTGGTCGATCAAAGATAGCAACCACCGACCCGCCTTGGGCGATTGCACGTTCGGTCACGGGACCGCGGTGGCCTCGACGCTCGCGGGGAACGACACCGGGATCGGGACCTCCCCGAACGAGGGAAATGCACGCGGCGCGAAGCTCTACTTACAGGACATCGGGACCGTGGGCGTCGATACGAATTGCAACGCGGGCAATGGGAACGCGGATCTGTTGAACTACCTGCCGCAGGACTACGCGGACCTGTTCGGGCCACCCGGACTCGTGTACAACGACCCAGCCGCACCCGTCCGCGTGCACAGCGACAGTTGGGGCGGCACCGCAAACGTGTACGATCTGCAGGCCCGGATGGTGGACATGTTCGTCTGGGCCCACCCCGATATGACAATCGTGTTCGCGGCCGGCAACTGCCTGTCGGCCTGTACACCTGGGACGATCGGCACGCCCGGGACGGCGAAGGACATCCTGACGGTTGGCGGGGCCTACAACCCCGACGTTGTCGGACAGGGCCAGAACGACTTGGCGCCACAGAGCGGCCGTGGTCCCACGTCCGACGGACGCATCAAGCCGACCTTGGTCACGATCTTCGACGGCGATTCCGCGATGTCGGACGGAAACCCAGTCAGCGGGGCGGGAGGGCCTGACGATCATTGGGCGGGCACCAGCTACTCGACGCCAGCCGCCGCCGCCGCGGCGGCGATGGTTCGACAGTACTTCATGGAAGGATGGTACCCTTCGGGACGTCCTCTCCTGGCCGACGCGATGACCCCGAGCGCCGCGCTCATCCGGGCCGTCCTCATCGCGTCTGGAGTGCCGGTGACCGGAACCGGCACGGTTTCTCGCGGCGGATCGGATACATGGCCCAACAACGAACAGGGTTTCGGCCGCGTCCTCCTTTCGAACGTCCTCCCGATCGCCGCCGCGGGCGACACGTTCCGCACCCAGGTGGTTGACGGAACCGCCGGCCTGTTGACGGGGGATGCCCCGACCTACACGTTCCATGTCGCTACCCCCGGGCCCGTGAAGTTCGTCCTCACCTGGAGCGACTTCCCGGGAACTCTCGGGGCGACGAAGGCGCTCGTGAACGATCTAGACCTGACGGTGACCGCTCCGGACGGGACCGTGTACCGTGGGAATCATTTCGCGCCGTTCGCGCAGGGCGAATCCCTTGCGGGCGGCACGTTCGACAGCACGAACGTGGAAGAAGCCGTGATCCGGAAGACGGCGATGGTCGGCGAGTGGACCGTACAGGTGATCGGCTCGAACGTCCCGGTCGGGCCGCAGCCCTTCGCTCTCGTGGCGACGGGTAGCCTCGAGGGATCGTACGGCCGCCTGACCTTGGACCGAGCGGTCTACGCGGAGGCCGATACGGTCCAGTTCGTCGTACAGGACTCCTCCGCAACCTCCGTCATCGTGCATGTCGCGTCGGGCATCGAGCCGGCCGGCGAGAACGTGACACTGACGGGCGGTGCTCCGGACGAATTCTGGCGGGGTTCGATCCGCACGGCCTTCGGGACTCCCGTGGCGGACGGCGTCCTCCAGGTTCGCGAGGGGGATACGATCACGGCGACGTATCAAGACCTCTCGCCCGCGCACACGACCACGGCGACGGCCACGATCCTGGCGAGCGGACCCACGATCCATGATGTGACGGTCCTGGACACGAGCGCGACGAGCGCCACGATCACATGGAGTACGATCGAACCTTCCACGACGGAGGTACAATACGGAACGAGCGCCGCGTCCCTGTCCGGCAACGCGAACACGTCGGACTTGGTGACGAGCCATACGATCACGCTCGCGAACCTCACTCCCGATACCGCGTACCTTTTCCAGGTCACGTCCCGAGGACGACGTGCGAATGCAACGACGGACACGAACGGCGGAATCCTGTACCATCTCCAGACGGCTCCGCTCGGCGACGTGCTCCTCGTGATCGGGGGGAAATCGTTCCCTCCGGAGCGCGAGGCCTCCTATCTGGCCGCTCTCAAGACGAACGGATGGACGGCATCCGTGTGGCACGTCGCGGACCTCGGACTCCCGAACCTCACGACCCTCCAGGGACGCCGAGCCGTGGTCTGGCAGGTCGGCTTGGAACAGTACCCTCCGTTCAACGCGACCGAGAGGGACCTCGTGAAACGTTACCTGGACGGAGGCGGTCGACTGATCGTCTCGTCCCATGACGCGGCGTGGGCTCTGTCCGATCCGAATTCCTCCTTCCGGACGCCGGCGAGCGCGGCCTGGGTTCGCGGGGTCCTGAAGGCGACGTTCGTGTGCGACCCGGGATCGATCGTGCGCGTCTCCGGAATCTCCGCGGACCCGATCAGCGGAGCCTACACGGGCGGGGTCGTGTACACGCCTCACAGACTTGGCGGCGCGGACGACGAGATTGCGCCGATCTCCGCCGGCGGCGTGACGAGCTCGATGTGGACGGACGACAGTCAGGTAAGCGGCTGCACCCCTTCGAACCAGCCGGTGGGTCTGCGGTGGATCTCGGCGTCGCGGAATGGCACTGCGGGCATCGGCACCTGGGGAGGCAACTACTCCCGCCTCGCGTACTTCGCCTTCGAGATCACGAGCCTCGACACGACGGCCAATGACCTGAAGGCCGCGAGCCCGACGCGGGCGGCCATCTTCGATTCGGCCCTCCGATGGCTTGTGAGCACGGTCTCCTCCGGCTTGGACCGCGACCATCCGGACGTGAACATCACCTCGCCGAGCGGCGGGGTCTTCCGCGGTCCCTCTCTCACGGTCGACTGGACCGCCGCCGCGTATGGATCGGGCGTCGGAATCGCCAACTTCACCCTCGAGGCGAGTGCCGATGCTGGACAAACCTGGACACCGATTGCGACGCTCGCGGGTTCCCTCCGTACGTACACATGGAATCTCGGCACCTCCACGAACGGAGACCGGTACCGCCTGCGCATCACGGCCCACGATGACGGGACGCCTTCGCTCTCCGGCGCGGATGTCACGGATGCGACCTTCACGGTCGCGCGTCCCAACGGGGATACTGAGGGCCCGATGCTGTGGGCCGGGAGTGTGCGCGTCACACCGCTCCCGCCCGGGGCGGCCCTTCCGGTGACGTTCTCGGCGACCGCGGACGATCGCACCCGCGGTGGGTCCGCCATCGCGGCCGCGGAGCTTTTCCTTCAGGTGGCCCCACCTCCCGGAGGAGCCACGGGGCAAGGCCGTCCGATGTCCGCTTCCGACCGGGGTTTCGACGGCGAGGTGGAGAATGTGAGCTGGCAAGAAGGTCTCACGTCCGGTCCGGGAACCACATGCGTGTGGATTCATGCGAGGGATACGGCGGGCAACTGGGGACCCTACGATTCGAGGTGCTTCGTCGTCATTAACGCCGGGCCGGACACGGTGCCCCCGGCGCCCGCATTCTCGAACGCGGTCGTCCCGGCAAACGGCAACCAGGACCTGTCGATCGGGTGGCTCGCCCCGTACGACGACAACCTGTTCGGGGGGACCGTCGAGTATCGTGTCTTCCGGGCCGATTCGCCTCGCGGACCTTGGACCGTCGATGTGAGCGGGCCGATCCCTGCGAACGGAAGCGCGACCTACCGGTTCGTCGACGTCGGGCGTGCCGCGGACACGGCGAACTACTACTATCGCATCGAGACAATCGACGCCGGGGGCCACACGACTCTATCCTCCTCGCTCGCCGTGAAATTCCGACTCTCGTTCGGGACGGGATTGAACCTCCTCGGGATGCCTCTCATCTTGACAGATTCCAAGTTCGGCGACTTCGCGGCGGGGCGCGCCTGGGCCGATGCATGGACCTACGACGCTTGTGCGGGAGGGTTCGGTTGGTCCTCGGCGCTCCCGACGGACGCGACTACGTTTTCGTTGCTCGCGGGTCGCGGCTTCTGGATCAACGGAACGGCCTCCGACGTCGTCCCGGCCCTCGGGGTCGTCGCTCAGACGAGTCGTCTTCGTCTGTGCGCGGGCTGGAACTTGATCGCCCTCCCAGGACTTGCTACGGGTCTGACGGTTCAATCCCTGATGGCCGGGACCGGCGCCACGCGCGTCATGGGCTTCGATCCGGCGGGGCCGTATCACGTGCGCGATCTGAACGCGGGGGATGCATTCGTCGAGTGGACCGGCTATTGGGTTCTCGTCCCCCGCGACGTCGACTGGACCGTCTCGGGCTGGTGACCTTCAGCCTTCCCGGATCTCGAACACCTCGGGTTCCGAGATCTCGTAATAGAAGAGGGATTGCTCGATCTCCTTGTCCTTCGACATCTCCCGGTCGATCCGCTCCCTCCATCCAGGACGGAGGCCGATGTGGAGGCGTCGTCCCTCTTTCTCGAAGGCGACCTCCGGCTCCGGCCCCGATTCGAGCGCGATATTGCCTTTGCCCATCGTGCAGCCGCTAGAGAACTGCACGCCATCGAGGACGCATCGCATCGGCGGCTCGGGCTGACTCCGAACGGTCGCCCGAAGGCCTTTGTAGTGACCGAATCGGCGCTTCCCGATCGCGCCCATCCGGAGGCCCAGGGTCACGTAGACCCCGAGATGCCCATGGAACCGCTGCAGGGCGACGAGCTCCTCGGGAAGTTCCATGGCCGTCGCAAT
>Ga0209239_1002926_pt1 | contig 10084 bp, 8 predicted proteins | sample GraSoi013_2_20cm_FD_185824 | JGI IMG/M metagenome (GOLD analysis project Ga0209239, IMG submission 185824) | Grasslands soil microbial communities from the Angelo Coastal Reserve, California, USA - Sample 10_02_2013_2_20cm (SPAdes) (version 2) | ecosystem: Environmental > Terrestrial > Soil >...
CGGTGCAGTGCATCGGGATCACGTGGTCGGGGTTGATCTCTTTCAATGCCGCCACGGTTTCGCGCACATACTCCTCCTTGTGTGGCGCGAGGTGCAAGCCGCGCCGCGTACTAAGCGAGCTGCATCGCCGCCGCGAGCGGCCCCGCCTGCTCGCCGACGATCAGGTGCAGCACCCCGGGCGCCGCCCTCATGACTGCCGCCACTCCGGCCCGCTTCGCCGCCGCTTCATCGAATCGGGCCGGGTCGGCGAGCCTGACGCGCAGGCGCGTGTGGGCGAGCGCCTGCAGCTCGCGCACGTTGGCGCGCTCACCGAGCGCCGCCAGAAGCCGCCCCGCCGTCGCGCGCAGCGCGGGGTCGGGAGCCGCCGCGGCAGCGCTCGCCGGGCTGCGCACTGCGGGTGCCGGCGCGGGGACCGCGCCGGCGGCTGCGCCCGAGGCGCGCAGGTAGTCCTCCATGTTGGTCTTCAGGTGCTCGGACAGCGGCCCGAACACCGCCTGCACGCCCTTGCCGACGCGCATCACTCCGCTCGCACCGAGCGCGGTGAGTGCGCGCTCGTCGATGAGCGCCGGATCCCGCACCGCCACCCGCAGCCGCGTGATGCAGGCATCCAGGCTGGCGATGTTGCCGGCTCCGCCGAAGGCGAGCACCAGGTCACGGGCCCGCGCCGCGCTCCCCGCCAGCGCCGCGCTCCCCGCCAGCGCCGCGCTCCCCGCGGGGACCATGCCGGGCGCGGCCGCGACCGCTTCCTCGCGGCCGGGGGTCTTCAAGTCGAGCCAGCCGATGGCGAGGCGGAAGACGACGTAATAGATGACCGCGTAGACGGGGCCGAGAACCAGCACCAGCCACCACTGCTGTGCGAATTTGCCGAATACGTTGAAGACCAGGAAGTCGATGCCACCCTGCGAAAAGGTGAAGCCCATGTGCATGCCGAGGGTGTTGGCCACGAACTGCGTCGAGGCCGCGAGGAGGGCGTGCACCACGTACAGCACCGGCGCGACGAACAGGAACGCGAACTCGATCGGCTCGGTGATCCCGGTGAGGAACGAGGTCAGCGCCGCCGAGATCATGATGCCGCCGACCGCGACCCGGTTCTGCGGGCTGGCGGCGTGCCACATGGCGATGGCGGCCGCGGGCAGGCCGAACATCTTGAAGAGGAAGGCCCCGGCCAGGATCCCCGCCGTGGGATCGCCGGCGAAGAAGCGGTTGATGTCGCCGTGCACCAGCGTGCCGCCCGCGTCCGTGTAAGCACCCATCTCGAAGAAGAACGGCACGTTCCAGATATGGTGCAGACCGAACGGGATCAGCAGCCGCTCGACGAAGCCATAGACGGTCGCGGCCGTGCGCGGGTTGGAGACCGCCGCCCAGTGCGAGAAGGTGTCGATGCCGTGCTGTATGGGCGGCCAGATCGCCGACAGCACCACGCCGGCCAGCCCCGCGGCGAGCGCCGTGACGATCGGCACGGAGCGCTTGCCGGAGAAGAACGCCAGGTACGGCGGCAGGGTCGTGCGGTAGAAGCGCTTGAACATCGTCGCGGCGATGGCGCCGGCGAGGATGCCGCCGAAGACGCCGGTCTGCATCGACTTGATGCCCATGATGCTCACCGGCTCCATGCCCCACACACCGGCCATCACGCCGAGAATCGCCAGCAGCACCACATAGCCGACCACCGCCGAGATCGCCGCGATGCCGTCATTCTCGGTGAGGCCCACCGCGACGCCGACCGCGAAGATCAGCGGCAGGTTGCCGAACACCACGTCGCCGGAGGCCTTCATGAGCGAGGACACGAGCGGCGGGATCCAGCCGAAGTGCGCCGCGCCGATGCCGAGCAGGAGGCCTGCGACCGGCAGCACCGCCACCGGAATCATCAGCGACCGGCCGATCTTCTGCAGAACTACGAACGCGTCTTTGAACACAACTCCCCCTCGAGCCGCTTCAGCTGCGAGTTCCCGCAGCCGCCGGGCGGGCCTCCCGGCCGAACTGCGCGAGCCGCGCGCGTACCTCGCCCGCGGTGCTCAAGCCAGCCACCTCGCGCGCCAGTTCCCGGCAATGCCGCAGCGACAGCCGGCGCACGAGCGCCTTGACGGCGGCGATCGCCGGCACCGGCACGGACAGCTCGTCGACTCCGATGCCGAGCAGCACCGGCACGGCGAGCGGCTCGGCGGCCATCCCGCCGCACACGCCGACCCATTTGCCGTGGCGGTGCGCGGCCTCCACGGTGAGACTGATCAGCTGCAGGACCGCCGGGTGCAGCGCGTCGGCGAGCGGGGCGAGCCGCGGGTGGCCACGGTCCATCGCCAGCGTGTACTGGGTCAGATCGTTCGTGCCGATCGAGAAGAAGTCCACCTCGCGCGCCAGGTGCTCCGCGGTGAGTGCCGCGGACGGCACCTCGATCATCACGCCCACGCGCACCGAGGCGCCACCGGCTCGCTCCTCGGCGAGGATGCGGCGCGCCGCGCGCAGCTCATCGAGCGTCGCGATCATCGGAAACATCACATGGACGTCACTGAGCGCGGCGGCGGCGAGAATCGCGCGCAGCTGGCTGCGCAGCAGATCGGGCCGCTCCAGGCTCACGCGGATACCGCGCAGGCCGAGAAACGGATTCTGCTCCGCGGGCAGCGGCAGATACGCCAGGGGCTTGTCGCCGCCGACGTCGAGCGTGCGGATGACGAGCCGGCGCCCGCGGCCGAGCGCGGCCGCGACCGCGCGGTAGACCTCGGCCTGCTCACGCTCGTCGGGCGCGGTATCGCGGTCCAGGAACAGCAGCTCCGAGCGCAGCAGTCCCACCGCCTCAGCGCCGTGGGCGACGGCCGCGACCGCTTCCTCGGCCGTGCCGATGTTGGCGGCAATCTCGATGCGATGCCCGTCGGTCGTCGCCGCCGGCTCGCTCGCCGCCGCCCGCTCACTGTGGCGCTGCGCGGCGAGGCGCCCCATCACGGCCCGCGCCGCGGCAACCTCGGTCTCGTCCGGGTCCTTGAGCAGAGTGCCGCCCGTCCCGTCGAGCAGAACCGCGGTGCCGTCCTCGAGCTCGAGCGCCGCGCGATCGACGCCGCAGACGGCGGGTAGCCCCAACGCGCGGGCGAGGATCGCCGCGTGGCTCGTGGGTCCGCCGCCGGTGGTGCACAGGCCCAGCACCCTGCCCGCATCGAGGGAGGCGGTCTCGCTCGGCGTCAGCTCATCGGCGATCAGGATGGAGCCGGGCGCAAATTCGAGTGGCGCGGTCGTCACGCCGGCCAGCAGTCCCAGCACCCGCCCGCCGACGTCCCGGACATCGCCGGCGCGCTCGCGCAGCAGCGCACTCGAGAGCGCCTCGAGGCGCGCGGCGTAGCGCGAATAGGCCTCCCGCCACGCGAACCCGGCACTGCGTCCGCCGGCCAGCCCCGCCACGGCGAGGTCGATCAGCTCCGGATCGGCGAGCAGCTCGAGGTGAGCATCCAGAATGCGGGACGCCGCCCCCGAGTTGGCTGCCTGCTGGGCGCTGATCTGTTGCCGGGCGCGTGTGAGCGCCGCGTCGAGATGCGCCCGCTCGCGCTCGAGTCCCGCGCCCTGCTCCTCTACGCTGATCGCGGTGCGGCGCACCTGCGCGACTTTGCCCAGCGCAACTCCGGGCGATGCGCTCACGCCCGCAAGCTTGCGGGGATCGGTCGGAGCCGCGGGAATTGCCGGCGCCGCCGCTGCGGCCGGCACCGCGCTCTCGCCCGAGGCTTGCGATTCGCCCGACCCGCAGGCGAGGAGCTCCGCCAGGGCGCTGACCGCAGCCGCGGCATCGGGACCGGTGGCACTCACGCGGATCGCGTCGTTCGGGTTGGTGGCGAGCAGCAGGATGGATGTGACCGACTTGGCATTGGCGGCGTCGGCGCCACGCAGCAGACGGATGTCCGCACGGAACGCCTTGGCCGCGGCCGCGACGACCGCCGCCGGCCTGGCATGCAACCCCTGGCGGTTGGGCAGGCGGATGTCCGCCGAGACGGCGGTTGCCTCGGTCGCCGGTGCGCCGTCCACGGCGGGGGCCGCGGCCAGCTCGACGTCGAGGATGACGCTGCGGCCGGCATCGACGAGGCCGGTGGCCACGGTCATCGCGCCGATGCGCTCGCGGTTGGTCACCAGCACCTGCGTCAGCAGGCTCGGGGCCGAGCGCGCGATGAGATCCGCGTCGAAGGAGATCAGCGGCTGGCCGGCCGCCACCCGATCGCCTTGGCTCACGCGCGCAGTGAAGCCCTTGCCGTTCAGACTGACCGTGTCGACGCCGATGTGAACCAGAACCTCGACCCCCTCGTCGGTCGTGATCGCCAGCGCATGGGCGGCCCGGTGCATCAGCGTGACGAGCCCGGCAGCCGGGGCCAGTACCTCGCACGAGGTCGGATCGATCGAGACCCCGTCGCCCACCGTGCGCTGCGCGAACACCGGGTCCGGGACGCGCTCGAGGGGCACGAGGATGCCGGAGAGCGGCGCGAGCAGGCCGATCCGTCGAGGCACGGCGCTCATGGCGTGGGTGGCGGCGCGTCTGGCTGGGCCTGCGGCGCCGCGCGGGCAAAGGCCGGCAGCGCCTCCAGGTGCGCGCAGACCGCGCGCAGGGCCGGATAGGGCTCGACGTCGACCCGGTAGCGGCGCGCGTTGTACATCTGCGGCACGATGCACAGGTCGGCGAGCGTGACCTCGCTGCCGAACATGTGCCGGCCGTCGCCGCTGGTGTGCTTCACCCGCTGCTCCAGCGCCTGGAAGCCCAGTCCGATCCACTCACCCACCCAGGCATTCACGGCGTTCTCGTCCGCGTGAAAGCTCGAGCGCAGGTAGTTCAGCACCCGCAGGTTGCCGAGCGGGTGAATGTCGCAGGCGATGGCGAGCGCGAGCGAGCGCACCTGCGCGCGGTCCGCGGCAGAGCCCGGTAACAGTGGCGGCTGCGGGTGGGTTTCCTCCAGGTACTCGATGATCGCGAGCGACTGCGTGATGGTGGTGTCGCCGTCGGCCACCACCGGTATCAGCCCCTGCGGATTGAGCGCGCGAAATTGCGGCGTGTGCTGGGCGTTCGCCGGCGCGCGCAGATCCACCAGCGCCGTCTGCCACGGGATGCCCTTGAAGTTCAGTGCGATACGCACGCGGTAGGCCGCGGAGCTTCGATAATAGTGATAGAGCTTCATGTTCGATCCGCTCCCGGAGCCTCGGCCCCCGGACTTGAGCGGTGGTGCAGATTGCCACTGTGCAAACCGCTAGACTAGCGCCGATGAGTATATGGCGCGCCAGCACCACTCCCGAGGCTCTCACCGAGCGCGGCCGGAGGAGCCTCTCCGGCTACCTCGGCATCCGCATCACGGAGATCGGCCCGGACTTTGTGCGCGCCACCATGCCGGTCAACGAGCACACCCACCAGCCTTTCGGGGTGCTGCACGGCGGCGCCTCGGTCGCGCTCGCGGAAACGGTCGGCAGTCTCGCCTCGATGATGTGCGTGGATACGCAGCAGTCCATGTGCCTGGGGCAGGAAATCAACGCCAATCACCTGCGGGCCGTATCCACGGGCACGGTCACGGCCACCGCCCGCCCGTTTCACCTGGGCGGGCGCAGCCACGTCTGGCACATCGAGATCCGCGATGAGAACGAGCGCCTGGTGTGTGTCTCGCGCCTCACGATGGCCGTGGTGGAGCGCCGGCCGAAGACAGCAGGGCCAGAGTGAGGTGAGTCATGTCAGACCCCGATCCGGATATGACCGTCGCCGTCGCGCCGATCGACGAGTCGCTCCTCAGCTACACCCACGTGATGTATGCGCTGCATTCGCTGGCGGTGCTCATCGGCGTCACCACCTTCCACACCATCGTCGGCAGCTTCATCGGCAGCCTGCCGTCGATCGTCGCGGTGGTCATGAACTACGCGCGCCGCTCGGCGACGCACGGTAGCTTCCTCGAGTCGCATTTCCGCTGGCAGCTGCGGACCTTCTGGTTCGCGGTGCTGTGGGCATGCGTGTCGGGCCTGGTCATGCTGACCATCATCGGCATCCCACTGGGACTCCTCGGCCTGCTCGCGCTGGCGATCTGGATCGTCTACCGCCTGGTGCGCGGCTGGCTCGCGCTGCGCGACAGGAAGCCGATGCCTTTATGAAGGAGGCAGGCTGGCTGCTCACGCTCGGCGCCACACTGCTCGCGGCGGGCTGCGGCCAGAAGGGCGCCCTCTACCTGCCGGACAAGAACACGCAGGTGATCACGATTCCGGCAGCGCCGCCCACCGCAACGCAGTCCGTTCCGTCGCAGCCCGCCCCCGAACCTCAGTCCGTCCCGCCGTCGACGCCGCCCGCTACACCGGCGCCGCCGAAGCCGGGCGACAAGAGCGACGACTCCGAGACGCCGAGGTAGCGCCCGGGCGGGGTCGTGTCTGCTAGGTCCGCACCAGGCCCGTGAGCGGCCTAGCCGACCTGCTGTCGGGAAACACCGTGTGCTCGAGCTCGCGCGGCGGCACCAGCAGGTGCTCCTGCAGCACTCCCTTGAGCACCGAGCGCAGGTCGAGCGTGGGTGCGAGATCGCGCCCCTGATACAGGGCGCGTGCCGACAGTCCCGGCCAGTCCGCGATCACCCGTCCACCCGCGACGGCGCCGCCGACCAGCAGCGCCGCGGTCGCGGTGCCGTGATCCGTGCCGCGCGTGCCGTTGATCGCCGCGGTGCGGCCGAATTCAGTGACCAGCAGCACCGCCGTGTCGCTCCACACCGGCCCGAGCTCCTGTTTCAGGGTCGCGAGGCCGGAATCCAGCGCGCTGAGCCTGCCGGCGAGTTGCCCTTGCGCAGCACCCTCGTTGGCGTGCGTGTCCCAGCCGGTGGTGTCGAACATGGCAACCCTGGGTCCGGCCTCCTGGCGCAGGAAGCCCGCGGCCGCACGCACGACTTGCGCGTAGCGCGCGCCGTTTGCCTGAGCGGGGCGCGCAGACTGCGACACACCCGCAGCGCTCATATCACGCACCGCCGTGTCGGGCGCCATGGCCACAAGGCTGCCAGCGCCGTCCGCGGAGGCGATGGCGTTCGCCGCCAGCGCATCCGCGAGGCGTACCGAGAGCAGCGGATCGGCGGCGTACAGATCGGTGATACGCGCCAGCGTGTCCTCGTCCAGCGCCCCGAGCCTCGATGCCGACCACGAGGTCACCTCGGCCGGGCCGCGCATGACGAGCGGCACGTTCTGACCGAGCGCAACGCCGGCCTCGCGCGATGAGGGGCCCGGCGCCTGGCCGAGCGCGCGATTGAGCCAGCCGGTTGCGAGCGCGTGCGCGCGCGGCGAGCCGTTTTCCAGCACGTCCTGGCCGTCGAAATGCGAGCGCTCGCGATAGGGGCTGGCGAGTGCGTGCAACACCGTCAGCTCGCGCGCCGCGTAGCACTGCTGCAGGAAGGCGAGCGAGGGATGCAGGCCGAAGAAGCCGTCGAGCGGCAGCGCCCCGCCCGCCTCCCCGGGCGCACGCAGCGCAAACTCTCCGCGCAGAGCGGCGTAGTCGCGATCGCCATGGGGGGGAACCGCCGCGAGCCCGTCGAGAGCGCCGCGCATGATGATCAGCACGAAGCGCGAGCGGCGCTCACCGGTGCGGGCGAAGGCGACCCGCGAAGTGAGCAGCGCGCCACCGGCGAGCAGTGCGCCCAGGTTGAGAAACTCTCGTCGCTGCATGGGCATACGGTCCTGACCGGCTCAACGCCGCATGAATTCGGGCGCGGCGAGCAAGAGCGTGAGCGCCTGCGCGGCGCTGGCCGCGTGAGCCACCGCGCTGCGCGTCGCGGCGCTGAGGTTCGCGCCGAGTAATTGCGGGGCCAGCTGCACGGCGTCGCGGCGGTTGCCGAGGCGCTGCCCGAGGGCGTCTGCCCACTCGATGCGCTTCATGAGCGCGGAAGCGCCATCCCAGTCGGCGCTGCGATCCGGCCAACCTGCGGGCGATCCCGGCTCCCACATTCTCTGGCCGAGCACGCCAAAGGGCGTCAGCGCCGGCTGCCCGGCCTCAACCGGCAGGGTGAGTCCGCGAAAACCCGAGATGATGTAATCCGACGGCGTCTTGTACTTGGCGAGCGGCTCCACCCAGGCTTCGCGCGAGTCGATGAGCGCGCGATAGACCGTGGGCAGATCGCCGCCGCTGCGCGTGAAGGCGACCGCGAGCCGCCCGACCGCCTGCGGCGGCGGCTCGTCGGCGATGAAATGACGGGCGAGCTTCAAGGCGATGAAGCGCGCGGTGGAGCGGTGGCCGGCGAGGTCGCGCAGCACCGCGACGCCCTGCCCGTAGCCACCATCCGCATAGCGTGTGCCCAGCACCCGCTTGGCGCCCGGCTCGTGCAGCTCGGGGCGAAACAGGAATTTTCCCGGCTCTCCGCCGGCGAAAGGCCCGCCGCCCTCACCGCCGATCGACCAGCCGGTGATCACTTCGGCGAAGGCGGTCACGTCCGCCTGGGTGTAGCCCCCGCCCACACCGAGCGTATGCAGCTCGAGAATCTCGCGTGCGAGATTCTCGTTGATGCCGAGCCTGCGCGGCTGCGCGCGCCGCTCCAGGCGCAGCGCCGCCGGCGAATGCGGGCCGACCGACAGGTGGTTGTCCAGATACAGCAGCATCGCCGCATGCGTCTCGACCGCGAGCAACAGATCGCTGAAAGTTCCGAGCACGTGCGGCCGGATCGCTTCGCGCTCGAAGCTGCCCGCGAGCCCGCTGAGCAGCTGCTTGTCGACCGACACCGCGAAGTGATTGCTCCAGAACTGCGTGAGGCGCTCGATGAACGGCCGCTCGGTGCCGACGGCCTCGCGCAAGCGCGCCGTCACCTCGCTCAGGTAGATCGGCCGCAGGAACTGCGGCAGTGCTTGCGCGGCGGCGGCGGGATCGTTCGCGCCCGTCTTGCCGGGAGCCGTCGCCCCCTCGGCCGACTTGCGCTGGGCGCGAATCTCCTGCCGCAGCTTCTGTGCCTGCGCCAGTGTCTCCTGCGAGGAGCGCAGCTGCGGGTCCGAGAGCACCGGCGGCCCGGCCCGCAACTGCGCCTTGAGCCAATCGCGCCCGTCGTCCGCGATCGCGGCGAGCTCCCCGGGGCGGGCGCCGAGCCCGAAGCGGTTGGCGGCAATGGCGGAGAACCCCTCGCGCATGCGGCTTATAGCGCGCCAGGGGGCCGGACGGTTGACCCGCGGCGCGGGACTTGTGACCGGCGCCCTCCGTTATACTCGCCGCCCGCTTCAGGACCCTGGCATGACGCGCTCCCCCGATCTGGTTCTCGTCGACGGTTCCTCTTATGTCTACCGGGCGTTTCACGCCCTGCCGCCGCTGTCCAACTCGCGCGGCGAGCCGACCGGAGCGGTGCTCGGGGTGCTGAACATGCTGCTGAAGTTTCTCAAGGACTATCAGCCGCGCCGCATTGCCGTGGTGTTCGATGCGCCGGGCAAGACCTTCCGTGACGAGCTGTTCACCGAGTACAAGGCACACCGCCCCTCGATGCCCGATGACCTGCGCGCCCAGATCGGGCCGCTGCTCGAGATCATCGAGGCACAGGGGCTGCCGCTGCTGCGTGTGCCGGGTGTGGAGGCGGACGATGTGATCGGCACCCTCGCCCGGCGCGCCGCGCAAGCCGGCCAGACGGTGCTCATTTCCACCGGCGACAAGGACATGGCACAGCTGGTCGACGGCTCGATCACGCTCATCAACACCATGAACAACACGGTGCTCGACCGCGACGCCGTCAAGGCGAAGTTCGACGTCTACCCCGAGCAGATCGTCGACTACCTGGCACTGGTCGGCGACACTTCCGACAACATCCCCGGCATCGACAAGGTGGGGCCGAAAACCGGCGCGAGGCTCCTGCAGCAGTACGGCGGCCTCGATGAGCTGATCGGGCGCGTCGCGGAAGTTCCCGGCAAGGTGGGCGAGAACCTGCGCACCGGTCTGACGACTCTCGAGCTGTCGCGCCGCCTCGCGACCATCAGGACCGACCTCACGCTGCCGCTGTCGGTGGAGGAGCTGGTGCCGGGTCCGCCGGACAGTGCGCGCCTGCGAGAGCTCTACACACGCTACGAGCTGCGCGCGCTGCTGCGGCAGCTGGAAGGCGGCGATGCGGTGGCGGGCGGCGCCGCGCCCCCCCCGGCGCACAGCCCGCAGCTGCCCGCC
>Ga0209239_1002928_pt1 | contig 10075 bp, 8 predicted proteins | sample GraSoi013_2_20cm_FD_185824 | JGI IMG/M metagenome (GOLD analysis project Ga0209239, IMG submission 185824) | Grasslands soil microbial communities from the Angelo Coastal Reserve, California, USA - Sample 10_02_2013_2_20cm (SPAdes) (version 2) | ecosystem: Environmental > Terrestrial > Soil >...
CGAAGTAGTCGACGCCGACCCGCACCACTTCTGGCTCGCTACTGAAGAGATGGATCCATGCCTCGGGCAGGAGCGCAGCAACAAGTCCAATTGACTCTGTAGCGATGACGGAGATGAGCGCCGCGGTCCAAGCTACTTTGTGCGCGCGATCGTGTTGGCCGGCGCCAATGTTTGTGCCGACCATTGTTACTGAGGCCGTTCCTAGGGCAAAGAGAAGGGGGATGAGAATGTAATCGAGCCTCGAGGCCAAGCCGTAGCCTGCGATAGAATCCCGGCCGAATGAGCCGACGAAGCCAGTCGCAATCACCACGGTCAAGTTCGCCACGATCGTTCCGATGGCCGATAGAAGTCCGACCTGCAGGATGTCCTTGAATAGGCGCCACTCCAGCCGAGCGGGTTCCAGGCGCACGGGGGAGTGAGACCTACGCATATAGAGCACTAACGCAACCGTCGCACCGACGTTGAAAAGAATGAGCGCGACCCCTGCACCGGCTACGCCCATTCCGGGCACGAAGCCCCAGCCAAAGATGAGAAGGGGAGACAGAATTAGCGTGGCGACTGCACCTGCCGCCGTGACGATCGCCGGCATGCGAACGTTTCCAGCTCCGCGCAGCGCTGAGGCGAGCACGTTCGTGATCCACCCTGGGATTGCCGCGGCGAAGAGGACGTTCGCATATAAGAGTGCATTGGCAAGCGTGTCGCCCTCGGCTCCAAGAAATACGAATAGCGCCCTACCGGCCGTCCAAACGCCGATGCTGAAGCACGCGCCGAAGACCACCGCGATGACGACCGCGTGCATCACCAGCGCGTGGGCATCTTTCATGCGGTCGGCACCGATCGCCCGGGCGATGGCCGAAGACACACCGCCTCCGATTCCGCCGTTCGACATCATCGTCATCAGCATGAACACCGGGAAAACCAGGGCGACGCCTGCGATCGCGCTCGTGCCGAGATAACTGACGAAATACGTCTCCGCGACCCCGACAAGCGTCTGAACTGCTAGAACGACGAGTACCGGCCAGGCGAGACCCAGTAGCGTCTCGGTGATGGGACCTTCAAGCAGGCTTGTGCGGTTCATTTTCTTGCATTCGAGAGTTGAGGTTGAGACATAAAGAATTCGCTCAGTTCACTTCCATCGTTCATCGCGATATTTGAAGCAGCCTAAGATTACGGGCATGGGGGTGGGTTCGGAAGAAAGATGTATATACATATATAGGTTCCAAAAAAATTATCCGACGAGCTTTTCCGTGAGTCGAAACACGGCGCTTTTCAACCGCGCAGCCTCACCAGGCTCGAGGAGGGCGTCGACGCGTCGTTGCGCCCCTTCCCAAAGCGGTAGTCCTTTCCGGAGCTTTTCGCTTCCGGCCGCCGTCAACATCCATCGGGACTCGCGGCGATCCTCGCCGAGCTGTCGCTTGATTAGACCGGCTTTCTTGACCAAAGCGAGCGTTCTGGACGCGGTGGTCTGGTCCATCGCAAGCGCTTCTGCGAGATCATTGACGCGCGTTCCTGGGCGCTGGTCAAGCGTCCTCAAAAGCGTGAACTGCGTGGTCGTCAGATTAAGGGGGGCTAACACCCGATCGTACTCCTGTGAAATTGCCCTGGCTGCTTGCCTCATTGTTGCCCCGTAGCAGGGTAGCTTCAGCACCATTAGAAGGTCTCAATCTATGAGTGATAGCTGCAATATACATGCATATACATATATTGTCAAGCCCCGTGCCGTAGCGGATTCGAACCGCTAGGCGTTACCTACCAGTCTGGGTCGAAAGCAGACGGTCAGGAACGGCTGCTAGCGGCCCCAGAGCAGCCGTTCGAGAAACCCGGAACCGTACGATTTCGCAAGCGGCGAATCGAGTTAAGTAAGGTGTCCGGGAAGTCGAAGGAAGCCCATCCGACGCCGCCAAATCTAAGTACGCCGTAGGAGCCAGCGGATGAATATTGCGTGCGCGCCAAACACTAGGCCGGCGAACAAAGAAAATACGAGAAACCAAATAGCGATTACCGGCACGGTCTCAGCGTTACGCACGAGCCAGCCGCCAGTCAACATCGATGCGCACAGTGTTGGAAGCGCGTAAGGACGGGTCGACCGCCTGAAGGACAAAAACGCGAGAGCGGCCAGCAATGAAGCGCCCGCGATCCACAAGGAGGTGACGATTCCTTCGGCCATGCCTGGCAAATTTAGTGCACCACGACGATCGTCAAATCTTTGACCTGCCAGTTACTCTTGATTTCTTCCATGCTCAAGAGCAAGAAATCGTTCGGAGCTTGAATAAGCCGAAGCACCGCACGATAACTTCCCTTGGACGGTCCGCCGTCGGAAGTCTTCATGACGAAGAATGGTTCCCTATACATGGGCCGCAACATCCGGCACTGTGAGGGTGATGAGAAGGTATTGAGCTATATCCACGATCAACAAGAAACTCTGGCGGCGGCGGGATACTCCTCGGTGACTGGATTGCGGGATCTTTTCCCGCTACCTCTAGAGCAACTGGAGTTAGTCAAGACGTTCTCGGAACGAGACCTGAGGCATTCATTGGTCGAAAGTAAAGTACTAGTCGCGGTGCAAGAACTCGAAGCGTGGTTCTTGGCCGACTATCGACACCTCGAAAGAATAAATGCAGCGCTAACGAGGGCGAATATACAAAACAGTCTTGGTATTGACCTCTCCGGAGTGGATGTGGAGACAATAAATCATCCGTCCCGGACTCTGCGCGAAATACTGGAACTCGCGAGTTTGGGGTACGATAAACGCGAGTCTGAAGTCTATAGATCAGTCACCCGCTTGGATTTCGATGGTTGTATGCCGAAAGAAGTTTAACTGTGCCACATTTGCAAACATTCTTCGAGAGACTCGATGCTGTCTTGGCGTGAGGAAAGCCAACTACTCAACTACACTAGCTTCCGGCCGCTTAAATACCGTTCCCCCGGGCGGTGTTGTGCACCGAAAAACCGTTGCGCCGCCGGGTGGGTCTTCGCGGCGCAGCTCTCGGCAAGCGCTCCCTCTTCGTGCGGCCGTGCGCGATCCGCTGCCGTGGAACGATTTCGGGGTGAGGCTTGGAACGGCAGGTATTGGCCGTATCCAACCGTTCCAGAGTCCGACGGAAGTCGCGACCTCTCCGGGATTCTCTTCTTTTCCAACGTAGCCATTTCGTAGCCACTTCCAGTCCAAAACACGCTTTTCCTGCCCTTTTCGGTCACGATTGCGCGGAGTCGGCCTGCGTAAGTCGTTGATAAATTATCGTGACGATTTTGGGACCCGAATTCGGGACGCAGGAGTCGCTGGTTCGAATCCAGTCACCCCGACCACTCTTGCATCAAGCGCTTACCTTCAGAGCAACCACCGCGTCGGCACGGTCTTCCCAAAGTTGGGACGAACGTTTGGCCGATCCCTAGCGGCGCCCGCTGCGGCTGATCCACGTTCAGAAGCCAAATTCCTTCAACCGCCCCACACCTGACGGGCCACCTCGACGACGACCTCGAGCTTGCGCTTCTGGTCGTCCTCGGAGATCTCGTTGCCCACCACGTCGGAGGCGAAGCCGCATTGCGGGCTGATCGCAAGCTGCTCGAGCGGCAGATACTTCGTCGCCTCGTCGATGCGCCGTTTCAGGTCATCGACGGATTCGAGCTCTGGCATCTTGGTGCTGATCAGGCCGAGCACAACAGTCTTTCCCTTCGGCACGAAGCGCAGTGGCGCAAAGCTGCCCGCGCGCGGGCTGTCGTACTCGAGCAGGAAGCGCTGATATGGCAGCTCATTGAACAGCCGCTCGGCGATGGCATCGTAGGTGCCTTCGCGGTGCCACATGCTGCGCTGGTTGCCACGGCACAGGTGCACGCCGAACGTGACGTCCGGAAAGCCATCAATCAGGCGGGTGTTGGCGCGCAATGAGCGCGTCAGATTCTGATCCGGGTGCTGGCCGCGCTTGCGCATGTCGGCGAGCGACGGCTCGTCGACGTAGGCTGTGTATCCCGGCTCGTCGATGTGGACGTATCGGCAGCCGGCTTCGACCAGTTCGCGGATCATCTCACGTTGGATCGCGACGACATCATCCACGAAGTGATCCATAGTGGGGTAAACGGCCGTGGATGCTTTCGCATCGAAGCGCTGCTGTATCCGGTCGGGGCCGATGAGCGAGACTTTCACCGGCTTCTTCGCCAGCGGATTGACTCGGCGGTACTCCTCCAGAGGGACGTTTCTCGCGAGCTTCAACTTTTGCTGAACTGGGCGCCGATGCACGACCGGAGTCCCGGGGCCGGCGAGGTCCGGGATATCCCAGCGGGCGAGTGGTGTTCCGCCCTTGGCGCGTTTCTCGTGCACCTGCACAGTGTCGGCCGTCGTCTCATAGCCGCTCACGGCGAGACCGAAGCTGTCCTGAAAGTTGAGACGGCTGATCTCGCCGTCCGTTACGACATCCAGTCCGAGGCTTTCCTGCAGGCGCAGATGGTCCCGGATGCACTCGAGCTCCACCCGGGCAAAGGTATCGCGGTCCATCAACCCGCCGTCAAGCTTTGAGCGCGCTTCCTTCCAGCGCGCGGGGCGTAGGAGGCTGCCGACGACGTCGGTGCGGATGATGTCGAGCTTATTCACCTTTGACTCCTGTCTGTTTGACTGCAGCGGCGTAGCGAGCGAGATCCTCGCGCATGAAGCGATGATAGTTCTCGGTGCCGTCTTCCCTCAACTCCATGCCGAGTGCCGTCATGCGCTCTGCGAACGCCGGCTCGCGCACGATCTTCGCCACGGCGGCCTGCAGCCTGGCGATCACCCCCGGCGGCGTGCCGGCACGCGCTTGCAGGCCGATCACGGTGGCGATGTCGAAGCCGGGGAAGCCTTGCTCGGCCGCGGTCGGCACCTCTGGGGCGCTCGGCGAGCGCCGCGGCGTGCTTATGGCGAAGGCCTTGAGCCTGCCCGAGCGGATGTGCGGCAGCACGTTCGGAATACCCGACCAGCCTGCCTGCACTTCGCCGGCGAGCACCGCGGTGACCATCGCGCTGCCCCCCTTGTACGGAACATGCAGCATCTCGATGCCCGCACGCGACGCGAACACCGCCATCGTCAGGTGGTGGATCGAGCCGGTGCCCGCCGAGCCGTAGCTGAGCGCCCCGGGCTTCGCCTTCGCAGCCGCAACGAACTCGGCGAGCGAATTGGCGGGCAGCGACGCAGGCGCGACCATTATCGTCGGCAGCGCGGCAAGCGCAGTGATGAACGCGAAATCGCGCAGCGGGCTGTAGTTGAGCTTGGGTTGCAGCACCGGATTGATGGCGAGATTGCCGGAATCGCCGAGCAGGAGCACGTGACCGTCAGGCGCTGCGTGGGCGAGCAGCTCGGCCGCGACGACGCCGCCCGCCCCCGGGACGTTCTCGACGACGAACGGCTTCCCGAACATGTCCGCAAGCCGCGCGCCCAGCATGCGGCCGAGGACGTCGGGATTTCCGCCGGGGGCCGCGGGGGCGATGACCCGCACGGTCTTCGCCGGGTAGGTATCTTGCGCCAGAGTCCCGAGCGAGATCGCAAAGGTGAAGAATGCTAGGAACAGTCTCATGTTTGAAGGTCTCCTGTTGATCGGACCTCCCACCAGTTGCCGTCGAGGTCGGCGAACACAAACGCACTTGCCTCGATCGGCTGCAAGGGATAGGTGAATCAATTCGCCGCTGAAGCTGGGGCGGCTTGCTGGCGCGCTGCAATCCGAGGGTTGAACTGTCCTGGGTGATCCACAATCGGTCTTATGTTGATTTCGTTCCACCTCGCGCACCCCTCAGCAGGGGCGGTCGGAGCGAGTCTAGTGGTAAATTTCTGGGCAATCAATGCCAGCCGCCGCAGCAACGGCATGCCCTGTCGCACACCCCGGTAGATTCAGGGCGTTGTCCTCGTTCAGCAGCTCAGGCGATGTCGGGAACGGGATGGTAGGTCAGGTCGCGCACCGGTGATTTTAGTCCCTTCCCGTTCCTCGGCGGCGCGCGCGGATTCCGTTGCACCTCGCGCGGTGCCCAGCACCCCAGATGTTCGAGGATTCGGCGGATGACTTCGGCGTCATCGATCAGCGCGATGACCTGCATCGGCGCGCCGCACTTGGGACATTCCAGGGGATCGGCCTCGTAGACCTTGTGGATCAATCGCGCCCACGCCGACCGGGCGCGCGCCGCAATCACCTGTCTGAACAAACAGGATCAACCCCGAACGACCCTCCACCCCGGCGCCGGAGTAGGCTCGAATCAGCAATCGTTCCACGATATGGCACAGCTCCCCGAGCAATCCGCGCGTGCGGGAGAAAATAGGTCGCAACATCCGAGGTACGGTGAAGACATATTGCCGATGCGGCACCGCTGCTAGCACGTTCTGCTCGACCCAGGACTTCGCGCCCGTACGCGGTCGTTTTCCCGTTCTGAGCCGTGTCGCTGGTACGCCGCGTCCTAGGGCGTTTGGCGGTGGTGGCAGTCATGGCGACGGTCCTGGCGAATTTCCGGTGGTGGATCCTGATCGCGCTGGCGGTCGCGGTCGCGCAGGTGTCTCGCGCTCAGGTCGCGGCGAAACATCCGGTGTAGCGTGCCAACTCCGAGCCATCTGCGCGAGGCGTTCTGCGATCACATGGTTTGCCGACGCCGAATTATGCCCGTCCCAAGGTATGAAGAGCGCGTCGCCTTTGGTGCGGTACTCCGCGGAGAGATCCGGCAGGAGATCGAGTGCCTCGATCCCGTGAGCCTCGGAGGTGGCACGAGCCCGCTCCTGGTAGGCACGCCCCGGATGAATCCCGGATACCTGATCGCGGCGAGGGAGAATGGCCACGAGTAGCCTCACCCCGCGAGCATCACAGGCCTCTTTCATGGCCGCGAGCGATCGATCCACTTGTTGCCAGCCGCGCTCGGCCCGCGCGTCGACCTTCCCCGTCAACACAGCCTCCTCGATGGTACTCGCCGGCCCTCCGCGGGTGTACCAAGGCAAGAACAGACGATAGTAGGTCCAGGTAACCACTGCGCTGCGTTTCAGGAGGTAGACTAGCTGCTTGTCCCAGGTATTGGTCGGCGCTGACGCGCCGATTCGTCGAGGGGTATAGCCTGGCACGACGTCGTTCACATAGAGCGCCAGCACCACGGCCTGCGGGTTCGTCATCTTGAGGAGTCGTCGTAGCAGAATTTCGTGCTGCCAGGTATCGGTACCGGGAATCCCAGCATTGACTACCTCCACTGCGCGCGAGGAGGCGACGCCTCCTCGCAACACTCGCTCGAGTTGCTTCGGCCAGGTGTCAGCGAGGGCAAGGCCGGCGCCAAAGGTCTGCGAATCGCCGAGTGCGAGAACGCGCAAAGCTCCCGGTCCCGGCTGTTGCGTGATCTCGCGGTCGCGAAGGCCCAAGGAGTTGATCCGCACCGGGTGATCGTGAGTAAACGCGGTCTGTCCGGGCCGCAGCACATGCTCCATCTCCGCGTCGAAGTCGTAGAACTCCTGCGGATAAAGGAAACGGATGGGGGCAGGGTAGATCACCCGCAAGGAGAGTTCGAGGATGCCGAAGGTCACAAATAGTGACCCGCAGAGCAGGACGAGATTCGCCACGACGGGTCGGACCGCCATTAGTGACCTCCGGAGTGTCCGCATCGCGCGAAAGGCGGTCCCAACGATGAGGGCGTGTGAAACGAGGCCTCGCTATCATACTACTACCAATGGATCGAGGCTGAAGGCAACCGGGTCGTCGAAGCGAACGGGGTTTCACCCTGTCAGGGGTAGAGATTCAATCGTCCAGGCAGTGGATTCGCTGCTGGCGGAAATCGCCAGGCCGAGGGTGCCCACCTAGCGCCAGATGCAAAAGTACGTCATTGTCGATTATCAGGACTTCACGCCGATGACCGAGGCGTTCCAGCGCCTCGGATATCGCGTGTTCCATGCCGCGGCGGAACTCGACGACAGAGAACTCGTCGATTGTGAGCTCGCCTTATTTTGCATGTTCAAGTCGATAAAGCAGCCTCTGCATTCGTGGGGGTTGACCCGGCGGCTGAATCGCGCCGGCGTGCCGGTCATTACCTGGAACCGGGACGGTCCGTCGCACAAGGGCGACAAAGCCTGGCGCTTGTGGGCCCTGCGCCACTTCCGTTACTTCAATATCTATGCGACCCATACCTTGCAGGACGCGCAGGGCTTCGCACGGCAAATCGTCTACTTGCCGAACGCGGCGTGGGATACCGAGTACCACCTCGGCGATGCGACGCTGGAAACCCTGCGCGATCCGTCCAGATACAGGTTCGACGTCTCCTTCTACGGGCGTATCTCCGCCGCGCGCTATCCGGAGATGCGCAAAAGGCAACTATTCTTCGAACAATTGGCGCCTCGTCTGGAGGCCATGGGGATCGTTTACTCGTTCCGGGACGGCTCGCCGAGTTGCGCCGAGCAAAGAGCACTCATTCAGGCCAGCCGCATCAACCTGAACTACCACGCGGGCTGCGATGATAAGTACCACGGCGGCAACGAAATAGGACGCGAGAAGAGTTGGGGTCTGCCCGAGAGATGCTTCGGTGTACCGGCGTGTGGAGGTTTTTTACTGAGCGATGTTAGAAAGCATGCCGCGGAGAGTTTCATACCGGGCGTGGAATGGGCCGACTTCCTGGATCTCGATGATTGCGTCGCCAAGATCCGGTATTACCTCGCGAACTTCAATGCGAGCCGTGCCATTGCCGAGGCAGCCTACTCGCGCGTTGTGCGCGAGCATTTCTACGTAAACCGCGCGCGGACACTTGTCGAGGCGGCACGAGTCTGGCGCGATGAAAGACACGTGATGCGGTGATTAAGTGATTAGGCGATTATCGTTACCCAATCACCCAATCACTGCATCACCCAAATTACCGCGTGGCTTCGTCACACGCCTCCAGCCAGTCGAGCGAATCCGGTCACCCCGACCAGCCTCCCGACCCGACCGTCCTCTCGCCCCGCGCCGGTATAATGGCGCCTTGTCGCGAGCCGCGGCGCAGGCCGCAAGCCATTGCAGCGTGAGCAAGCTCCTCCTTCTCGTCATCGCAATAGTCGTCGTTTACTTCGTGTTGACCGGTCTTGCCCGCAAGCGCCGGCAGCGCTCCGCACCGCCCCCGGCCGAGGCGATGGTTCCTTGCGCGCATTGCGGGGTCAATATCCCGCGCAGCGAGGCCCTTGGAGCCGCCGGCCGCTTCTTCTGCAGCGAAGAGCACCGCCGGCTCGGCGCGACCTGAGGACGGTCATGGCGGCCTCGGCGATGTTCAGCCTGTCATTGCTCCCGCAGGAGGGTGCCGTAGCGGACTCGTTCTGGGTTTCGCTCAGGTACTTCAACTTCTACCGCATCGCCGTGGCGGCGATCTTCCTGCTCGCAGCCCTGATTTTCGGTGACGCGCTCAGCCTCGGCAGCCACGACATGGTGGCGTATATCTACTCGAGCGGGATCTATCTGACGCTAGCCGTCGTGTTTCACGTCGTGCTGCGGAAGGTGCCGGCGTACTTCAACCTTCAACTCACGCTGCACGTCGTCACCGACGTCGTGCTGATCGTCGTTTTGATGTATGCCTCGAGCGGCATCCGCAGCGGCCTGGGCGTGATGCTACTCATTTCGTTGGCGGGCGCGGCTCTGGTCAGCCGGGGCACACTGACGCTCTTCTACGCCGCACTGGCGTCGATTGCCGTGCTTCTCGAGCAGTCGTACTGGGTGCTCGTGCAAGACTCCAGCACCGCCAACTACGTCCAGCCTGGGCTACTGTCGATCGGTTATTTCGCGACGGCGCTGATCACCAATCGGCTGGCGCGTCGCCTGATCCTGAACGAGCGCCTCGCGCAGCAACGCGGTGCCGACCTCGCCGACCAGCTTCGCATCAATAGACTGATCATCCGCGACGTGCAGGACGGGGTACTGGTCGTCGATGCCCAAGGGCGGGTGCACCTGCACAATCCGCGCGCAGCGGATCTGCTGGGGCGGCTCGTGCCCGACTTGAGCCGGATCGAGGACTTTTCGGAGGAGCTCGCCCAGCGGCTGGCCGCCTGGCGCGCCAGCCAGGGCGCGAGCAGCGTGAATGTGCAATTTTCCGAGAGCGGCCGCTTGGTCCGCGCGCGTTTCGTGTCGGTGGGCGCCGCGAGCGG
>Ga0209239_1002929_pt1 | contig 10070 bp, 6 predicted proteins | sample GraSoi013_2_20cm_FD_185824 | JGI IMG/M metagenome (GOLD analysis project Ga0209239, IMG submission 185824) | Grasslands soil microbial communities from the Angelo Coastal Reserve, California, USA - Sample 10_02_2013_2_20cm (SPAdes) (version 2) | ecosystem: Environmental > Terrestrial > Soil >...
GTCTGGTTCGTCCGCCAGTTCGTGTCGAGCCGGTTGATTGCCGCCGTGGGTCGGCTGCGGTACGGCGAGCCGTTCTGGCCAACGCCGATACGCAGCCGGGTCGTCGAGACGCAGAGCGAGGTGCGGGCGGAGTATGGGGTGGGGCCCGCGGCGCTTGGCTGGCACGTGAGCGTGGCCGGCTCGCGGGCCGCGCTGGTGCCGCCGCCGGACTCGCCGGAGCACTACTTCATCGAGCGGGCCTTCGCCTGCCGCGCACGGCCGGATGGCAAGCTCGGCGTTTTCCGGGTCGCCCATCCGGCGTGGGCCGTGCGACAGATCCACGCCGTCGATTACCGCTTTGATTTTGGGTCCCTCTACGGGGCCGAGTGGGAGTTCTTGAACCGCGCCCAGCCGGCCGGCGTGGTGCTCGCCGCAGGATCGGAAGTGGCGGTGTATGCGCCGTCGGATTCCACGGGCCCTACAGACCCTGCAGCACCCCCCTGATGAGCTGCTCGAGCTGGCCCGACACCTGCTTCCCGGCCTCGAGCACCTCGAGATGCGACAGCTTCTGCGACGACAACCCGGCCGCCACGTTCGTAATGCTCGAGAACCCGAGACAGCGCACGCCCCGGGCCCGCGCCGCGATCACCTCCGGCACCGTCGACATCCCCACGGCGTCGGCTCCGAGCCGCTGCAGCATCCGGATCTCCGCGGGCGTCTCGAACGAGGGCCCGAGCAGCCCGGCGTACACGCCTTCTTCGAGCGGGATCCGCTTCGTGCGCGCCACGTCGCGGGCCAGGCGGCGGAGCGCCGGGTCGTAGGGGTCGCTCATGTCGGGGAAGCGCTCGTCACCCTCGGCCACCGGCCCGACGAGCGGGTTCTTGAACATCAGATTGATGTGATCCGCAATGAGCATCAGGACGGGCGGGCGGAAGGTGTGGCGGATGCCCCCGGCCGCGTTGGTGACCACCAGCGTGGTGGCGCCGAGTCTCGCGAACACCCGCGTGGGGAGGGCAGCGACGTCGGGCGCGTGACCTTCATACAAATGAAAGCGGCCGCTCTGCACCAGGACCGGCACGCCCTCGAGCGTCCCGCCGACGAGCTCACCCTTGTGGCCCGGGGCGCCGGGCTCGGGAAAGCCGGGGATCTCCTTGTATGGAATGCGCACGGCGTCGCTCACCGCCTCCGCCACGCCCGCGAGACCCGAGCCGAGCACGATCGCGACGCGCGGCTTGAGCTTCCCGAGTCGTTCCGCGACGACGTCCGCGGCCGCACGGAGTGAACCGCTCCCCGCTCCCTGCTCCCCGCTCCTCACAACAGGATCCCCGCCAGCGTCGCCGACAGGAAGTTCGCGAGCGTCCCGGCGATCATCGCGCGGAACCCGAGCCGGGCGAGGTCGTGCTTGCGATCCGGGACGAGCGCGCCGATGCCGCCGATCTGGATGCCCACCGAGCTGATGTTCGCGAACCCACACAAGGCGAAGGTCGCGATAGTAAAGGAGAGGGGATCGAGTTGCCCTCTGAGCGGCCCGAGGTCCTTATATGCGAAGAACTCGTTCAGTACCATGCGCTCGCCCAGCAGGCTGCCGATGGTGCCCGAATCGTGCCAAGGCACACCCATCGCGAACGCGATAGGCCGAAAGATCCAGCCGAGGACGGTTTGAATGTTCTCCGGAAACCAAGCGACGTGCCCGTGCACCCAACCGAAGCCACCGTTGACCAGCGCGACCAGGGCGACGAACGATACGAGCATCGCAATGACGTTGAGCATCAGGTGCAGCCCGTCGGTGGTGCCCCGCGCCGCCGCGTCGACGATGTTCACGTCGGTGCGCGGAATCTCTACCCGCACGCCACCGAGTGTCTGCGGGGTTTCGGTTTCGGGCTCGAGGATCTTCGCCATCATGATGGTGCCCGGCGCGGTCATGATCACCGCCGTGAGCAGATGGCGCGCCTCGATGCCCATGGCGATATAGGCCGCCATGATCGATCCCGACACGTGCGCCATTCCCGCGGTCATGACAGTCATCAGCTCGGAGCGCGTCATACCGGGAAGGAACGGGCGGATCGTGAGCGGCGCCTCGGTCTGCCCCATGAAGATGGACGCCGCCACGTTCAAGCTCTCCGCCCCGCTCGCGCCCATCACCTTGTTCATCGCGATCGCGAACGCTTTCACCACGAGCTGCATCACGCCGAGGTAATAGAGAATCGCGAACAACGCCGAGACGAAGATGATGGCGGGGAGGACCTGAAAGGCGAAAATCAAGCCGAGACTGGAATGCTGCTTCCCGACCTCGCCGAACACGAACTCGGATCCGACGTAGGAGAAACTCAGAATCTTGGTGATCGCGTCGCCGAGGGTGCGAAACAACTGCTGGCCCAGGGGCACCAGGAGCACGAAGATGGCGAACGCGAGCTGCAGGCCGACTCCCCACCCGACCACTCGCCAGCTGATGGCCGCGCGATTGCGCGACAGCGCGATGCCGATTCCCAGAATGAGCGCGATCCCGAAGATCCCCGTGAGCCGCTGCGGAACCGAGCGCGGCGCGGCCTGCGGCGCCGTGCCGCGTGGAGTTGCCTGCGTCGTGTCGGCCGTAGGCTGCTGGCGAACGGCTCCCTGGACGCTATTCCACACGAATCTCGGTAGTGTGAACACGGCGAGGGCGCACACGAACGCGACCACGAAGGCCAGGATGGTCCGCGGGGGGCGCAGCGCCATTAGAGAGCCTCCAGTTCGTTCTGCACGCGGGACACCAACGCCACCTTCTCGAACTCCGGGAGGAACGCGCTCTCGCACGCGTTGAGCACGACGCGCGCGAGGTCCGGCTTGGTCAGGCCCAACACGCTCTGGGCGACGAAATACTCGTCGGTGAGCGAGATGCCATCCACCAGTCGCCCGTCGGTGTTCAACGTCACGACCACGCCCTGGTCGAGATAGCGCTTGAACGGGTGCTCGGCGAGCGACGGCACCGTGTGGGTGTGCACGTTCGAGGTGAGGCACATCTCGAGCGGGATCTTCCGCTCGATGACGTACGCGAGCAGCGCGGGATCTTCCCCCAGTCGAGTGCCGTGCCCGATCCGCTGGGCGCCGCACTGGTGCAGCGCCTGGTGGATGGACGGCGGGCCGTCCCCTTCCCCAGCGTGGCAGGTGCACGCCATGCCGTGCTGCGCCGCGTACTCGAACGCGGCCGCGTGGTCGCGCGCCGCGTAGCCCCGCTCGGCGCCCGCCAGGTCGAACGCCACGACACCCGCCGTCCGGTAGCCCGCCGCGGCGCGCGCCAGCTCCAGCGACTCCGCGGGGGCCCGCGTGCGGATGCCGCACACGATCAGCCCGACCTTGGCGCCCGTCTCCGCTTCGCCGCGCTTGAGCCCGGCGAGCGGAGCCTCGATCGCCTGCGCCAGGGTGAGTGCGGGGCGGTGCAGCAGCGGCGAGTAGCGTACCTCCACGTAGCGGAGCCCGTCCGCCGCCGCGTCCAGCACGAACTCATAGGCGACCCGCTCGAGCGCCGCCGCCGTCTGCATGACCGACAGCGTGATCTCGTACTTCGTGAGGTACTCCTCGAGGCTCTTGGCGTGCTTCACGTGGAGCGCCTGAGCCAGACCCTCGGGCGTGTCCGCCGGGAGCCGAATCCCCTGCGCCCGCCCCAGCTCGAGCAGCGTCGCGGGGCGAAGGCAGCCATCGAGATGGACGTGCAGCTCCGCCTTGGGCCAGCGACGCAGCGCCTCCTTGGTGAGGCGGGGCGCCCCCTGGCGGGCGCTCACCACCACGCGCAGAATGGCGCCCCCCTCGCCCACCGGATCGCCCGCGTCCACGACGCGGCCGACGCCGTCGGTCACGTAGGCCACGCCGCGCCCCACGAGGTCGGCGAGCTCGCGGTCCAGCACCGCGACGGCGTCGCGCACGCTCGCCCCCGGCGCCACGCTCACCGGCCGCTCGTTCACGAAGACGCGAATCAGCGGTCACCTCCCTCGCGATAGAAGCGCCGGTCGTCCGGGGCGGAGATCGGCTGGCGCAACACCGCGACGTACTGGATCAACGCGTCCAGGTCGGTGACACCCACTTCTCCCGACGGCCGGCCCTGGAGCATCGTGTAGCCGCTGCCCCCGGCCGCGAGGAAGTCGCTCACGGCCAGCGTGTAGGTCCGTCCGTCGTCCAGGTCCTTGCCGTTCGCGAGTCGCAGCCTCTTGATGCGTCGGCCGCCCGGCTTGCCGACGTCGTACCACACGACGATCCCCGCGACATGCGCGTCCGGACCCTCGCCCGTCAGCGCATGCTCCAGCGCTTGCTTCAGCACGGCGCCCGACACGGCGAGGCGCATGAGCCGATTCTGAAACGGCTCGACCCGGTACAAGTCGCCGTACGTCGCGAGTCCGGCGGCGACGTCGGCGCGGATGCCGCCGTTGTTGACCAGGGCGACGTCGGCCTTGGCGACGTTGCGCTGTGCGTCGGCGATGAGCCGGCCGAGTCCGTATTCGGCGCCCGTCCGCCGCAGCTCCGTTCCGAACCGGGCCACCGGCCGGTCGGTGAACACCGAGACGGACGCCTGGCTCAAGCGCAGCGCGTCCACGAGCGTGGGGTCCGGGCGTATGCGGTCCGCAAACGGCGTATCGATGCGCGCCCGTACCTCACGCCGCACCCCGCTCGCCCCGCTCACCCGCACGAAGTCAACGACCGCGATCCCGGCCCCGGACGAGCGCGCCTGTACGATCGGAATCCCGTTCACGACGGTGTTCACGAGCGAATGGGTGTGGCCGCTCACGATCAGGTCCACGGAGCCCGAGTCGAGGCCACGGGCCAGGTCGATGATCTCGCCGTGGCATGCGTCGGGCCCGAGGGGCGCCGCCGCCCCGTCGCCGTCGCAGAACGCACCCACGTGGGCCACGACGATGACGTAGTCGCCCGCGGCGCGCGCCTGCGGCAGCACCCGGCGCACCGCCCGCGCAGCATCGCCGAAGGCAAGCCCCCGGACGTTCCGCGGCGACGTGGTCTCAGGCGTCGCCGGCAGGGCGAGCCCGACGACCGCCACGCGCACGCCGCCGCGCTCGATCACGGTGAACGGCTGTGCCCAGTCGGGGCGGGCGGTGCCTGCTAAATCGGTGATGTTCGCCGCGAGGAAGCGGTAGTGCGCCTCGGCCATCCGGGTGCGCAGCGTGTCCAGAGTCCAGTCGAATTCGTGGTTGCCGATCGCCGCCGCGTCGATCCCGAGCGCGTTGAGCGCCGCGATCGCCGGCCGTCCGAAGTTGAAGTTGGAGACCGGCGTCCCCTGCATCTCGTCGCCGGCGTCGAGCCGGATGCTGGTGCAGAAGCATCCGCGCGCGAGGCTGTCGAGCCACGGCTTGAGCGCCGCCGCCCCGCCCACCGGTCGCCCGGCGGACCAGGGCCACACCTGCGGCTCGAGCGCGCCGTGAAAGTCGTTGATCGCCAGCACCCGCAGCAGCGTGCTGTCCGGCCGCTGCACGGCCACCACGGACGGCGTGAACGCCTGGCGCAGGGCCGCGTGGGCTTCGGCCGGCCCCAACGACCAGGTGGGCGAATACGCGGCCTGCGCGGTCAGGAGGCGGCGGGTCCGAATCTCTTCGGCGAGGAGGTCCCGGATCGACTCGCCCCGGTCGTACACGACGCGCGCGCCCTGGAGCATGGTGTAGGCGCCGCCACCCGATTGGCGGTAGCTGCTCAGCGCCAGGGTGAAACTGTCTCCCGGCGCGACCGCGCGACCGCGGAACGCGAGCCCGCGGATGCGCCGTCCCGGTCCTTGCGTCAGGTCGATGGTGTACGTCACGCCGCTCAGGACGTCGAAGTTGAAACCCGGGACGCTGTCGTTGATGAGGGGCACGCCCGGCTGATACGTGCGGAAGTAACGAGCGGCCTGCTCGAGGTAGGCCTTGAGCTGGTCGCCGGAAATGCGGACCGCCCGCAGCGTGTTCTCGTAGGGGTAGATCCCTGACACGTCGCGCTCCCGCACTTCACCTTCCGGGAGGCCCGCGCCGAGGTCGAAGTCGGCGGCGGCCGAGAGATCGGCCCCGGCACGACGACGCTGCACTTCGTTGATGAAATCCAGCAGCGGTGTGTCCTCGGCGCGCCCGTACCGCGCGGAGAAGCCCGGGCCCGCGGTGCCGAGCGGCGTCGCCGCCCAGCCGCGTACCCGCTCGTGCGCCGCGGTGAACCGACGCACGAAGCGCGGCTGCTCGGCGACGCCGGCGAGCGGGATCAGCTCCGGACGCATCGATATCACCCGGTACCCGCTCGTCTCCTTCGCGAAGGAGACGTGCACGACCGCGAGACTGAGCGCGAAGTTCCTCGGCTGGACGAAGTGCACGCCGTTCACGACGTAGTCGCGCATCTCCTTGTGGCTGTGTCCGACGATCACGAGGTCGGGTCGGGGAGCGGGGAGGGGAATGCTCGCGAGCCCGAGCGCGGCGTTTTCGGCGCCCACACCCACCGTGTCGTAGGACGACGGCTCGTTCAGGCCGCTGTGGATCAGCACGACCTTGAGATCGACGCCCGCGAGATCCAGGCGGCGCAGCGCGAGCGGGGCGGTTTCCGCGATCGGCCGCACCCGGATCCGACTGCCGAGCTGGCTCCGGTCCCACACCATCACGCCGGGCGTCGTGAGACCGGTGATGCCGATTTTCACGCCCGCACGCGTGACGACGACGTGGGGAGGATACACGAGGGTGTCGCTCGCGCCGCGGAAGATGTTGGCGGAGACGTAGTGGTACGTGGCGTCCCCCGTGGCGCGCGCCAGCAGGGCGGGCCCGAAGTCGAACTCGTGGTTCCCGGGCGTGGCCACGTCGTACTGCATCGCGTTGAGCGCATCCACCACCGGGTGGGGACGCTGGGAATCGCGCTCGGCGAAGTACGCGGCGAACAGGTTGCCTTCGATCAGGTCGCCCGCGTCCACCAGCACGACCTGGTCTGGATATTGGGCCCGCAGCGTCTCGACCACGGTCGCGGCGCGCGACAGCCCCCCCGGCGCCGCGGCGTCCCGCACGTAATCCCACCCGAGCACTCGGCCGTGGACGTCGGTCGTCGCGACGATGACGACGTGTGCGGTATCGGAGGCGGCGGACGAGACGGGGGCGGCGGGGGCGGCGGCTTGTTGGAAGGCGAGGAGCGCGAAGAGCACGTGCATAGGTGCGCTGAAAATTGCGGAGGGCGAGCGCGTTGCGCTACCTTGCACGACCGCTATGACCGAGACCGCGAGTCACCGTATCCTCGTGGTCGACGACGAGCCCGACATCACCGCGCTCGTCGCCTACCACCTCGCCAAGGCGGGCTACCGGGTGATCACGGCGGCGAACGGGCGCGACGCGCTGCGGACGGCGCGGGAGGAGCGGCCCGACCTGGTCGTGCTCGACCTGATGCTGCCCGGCGTCTCGGGCTACGACGTGCTCGCGGAGCTGCGCCGCCGCGAGGAAACGAAGGACTTGGGCGTCATCCTGCTCACGGCGCGCAAGGACGAGCCGGACCGCATCAAGGGCCTCTCGCTCGGCGCCGACGACTACCTCCCGAAGCCGTTCTCGCCCCGGGAGCTCGTCCTCCGCGTCGGCGCGGTCCTGCGCCGCCTCGCGGCGCCGGCGGTCGCTACCGGCGGCCTCGTCACGGCCGGGCCGATCGCGCTGGACCGGAGCGCACACCGGGTGACGGTGGACGCGACGGAGATCGAGCTCACGGCGACCGAATTCAAGCTGCTGCGCACTCTGATCGAGCGCGAAGGGCGCGTGCAGAGCCGGGCGCAGCTGCTCGAAACGGTCTGGCAGGCGCATCCCGACATCCAGACACGCACGGTGGACATGCACGTCCAGCGGCTGCGGCAGAAGCTCGGCAAGGCCGGCGATTGCATCGAAACCGTCCGCGGCGCGGGCTACCGGTTCCGCCGCCCGCCCCCGGAGCTGCGCGCCCGCAAGCGCTCGTGAAGCTCGCGACGCGGCTGTTCGTCACGACGAGCCTGCTCGCGGCGGTTGCCGTCGGCGGGCTCACCATCGCCGCCGACCGGCTGCTGCGACGCCACCTGGAGGACGAGATCGCCCAGGGGCTCGAGCGCGAAGCCCGTCTGATGGCGGCCCTCCTCCAGGCGGACTCCCTGCGCTGGCCCGACGTCGCGCGCGAGCTCGGCGCCCGCATCGGTCAACGCGTGACGCTCATCGACGCCAAGGGCACGGTGCGGGGAGACACCGAGTTCGACCGCGCCGCGTTGGATCAGCTCGAGAATCACCTCATGCGTCCCGAGGTCCAGCAGGCGTTGTCCGCGGGCGTCGGCCACGCGGAGCGTCTCAGCGCCTCCACAAATGAGCGGCAGATGTATGTCGCGGTACGGGGCGGCCCCGCCGGGATCACCGTGGTGCGGGTCTCCACCACCCTTGCCGCCGTGGACGCGCAGGTGGACGCGGTGCAGCGCACCGTGGCGCTCGCGGGGCTGGCCGTGCTCCTCGCCGCCGGGGCGCTGGCCTGGCTGCTCTCCCAGGAGGTCGCCAAGCCGCTCGTGCAGCTCGGCGGCGCCGCCCGCGCGATCGCCGACGGCCGGCGGCCCGCGTTCCCCGACTCAAGCGTCCCCGAGGTCGCCCACCACATCGTCGCGCTGCGTGCCATGCACGAGCAGCTCAACCAGCGATTCACCGACCTGGTGCGCGAGCGCGAGGAGACCGCGACCCTGATCGAGACCATGGCGGACGGCGTGGTGGCGGCGGACGCTCGCGGCGCCATCGTCACTCTCAATCGGGCGGCCCGGCGGCTCCTGGGGTACGGCCCCGACGATCCGTTTCCCGCGCTGGCCGAGCTGTTCCACGAGAAGGCGGCCCGCGACCTGGTCGCGACCGTGCGCAGCGGGAACGAGGCGGAGCCCCGGGAGATGGAGCGCGTTGGGCGCACACTGCTCGTCACCGGCCGCGCGCTGCCGAACGGGGGCGGACTCCTCGTGATCCGCGATGTGACCGAGCTGCGACGCCTGGAAGCCATGCGCCGCGACTTCGTCGCCAACGTGTCCCACGAGCTCAAGACGCCGCTGACCTCGATCGCGGGGTACGCCGAAACGCTCGCGACTGAAGCGAGCCCGGGGACCCAGACCGAGCGCTTCGTCCGACCCATCTTGAGCAACGCGCGCCGGATGCATCGCCTGGTGGACGATCTCCTGGACCTGTCGCGCATCGAGTCGGGGCGCTGGCAGCCCCATCCGGAGCTGGTGGACGTGCGAGGGCTCGCCGGCGACGCGTGGGCCGCTTTCGCCGATCGGGCGCGCGAGCGGCGGATTCAGTTCACGGCAGTGCCGGGTGACGTCCATCATGTTACGGCCGATCCGGAGGCGCTGCGTCAGGTGCTCACCAACCTGTTCGACAACGCCCTGCGGTACACGCCACCCGGCGGCCGCATCGGCGTCGCGCTCGAGTCGGTTCCCGGTGGGGTGACGGTCTCCGTAGTCGACACCGGCTCGGGGATTGCCCCGGACCACCTGCCGCGCATCTTCGAGCGCTTCTACCGCGCCGATCCCGGCCGCTCCCGCGAAGAGGGCGGCACCGGGCTCGGCCTCGCAATCGTGAAGCACCTGGTGGAGGCGCACGGCGGGCGCGTCGACGCACACAGCACCCTCGGCAGGGGCACGACCATCCGAATGTTCTTCCCCGAGGCCGAAGTAGCGGCCTGATCAGGCGTTACCAATTCCGTCACAGCGTCCGCCGGCCCGCCTCGTTGCACGATTGTGACAAATCGTAGTCTTCCGCGAGCACCGTACAGGAATAGGATTAGCGAGACCCAGTTGCGCGTACCCTCCACCCCCTCGGCCGTATCGTGACTGCAACAGCTGCGACAGGCGCCCATCCGGCCGCACCCCCGAGGCTGGCGAAGCCCGTAGCTGAGCCGTCCACGCTCCCGCGTCTCGCCGCGATCGACATCGGCACCAACTCGATCCGCCTGGTGGTCGCCGAAGTGCAGCCCGACGGCTCCTATCGCGTGCTGGACGAGGACCGGGAGATGACTCGCCTGGGACGCGGGCTGTATCGCGAAGGGCGCCTCGGCGACGCTCCGATGCAGCAGACGCTGCAGACGCTCGGACGGATGAAGGCCATCGCGGACGGCTTCGGAGTGGCGGAGCTGCGCGCGAT
>Ga0209239_1002935_pt1 | contig 10054 bp, 8 predicted proteins | sample GraSoi013_2_20cm_FD_185824 | JGI IMG/M metagenome (GOLD analysis project Ga0209239, IMG submission 185824) | Grasslands soil microbial communities from the Angelo Coastal Reserve, California, USA - Sample 10_02_2013_2_20cm (SPAdes) (version 2) | ecosystem: Environmental > Terrestrial > Soil >...
TTCCAATGTCGAGAATCCCAGCCGGTACTCCCACCACGAATCCAGCAATCCAGGTTGCTGTGGAAGGAGTCCGGAATCTGGGATGGACACGACCGAAAAGCCGAGGCAACAAACCGTCACGCGACATGGCAAACCAGACCCGCGCCTGCCCGAGTTGGAATACCAGCAGTGAAGAAATCATGCCCATCATGGCGCCGAACAGAACTCCCAAGCGGACCCAGTGCAGCGTAGGCGAACCGGTGGCCACAGTAAGTTTCTTCAAACTGTTCACTACTGGGGCGGCATCGTCAAGCAGCGTGTGCCAGGGCACAATTCCGGTCAGGACAATGGCGACCGAAACGTAAAGAACAGTGCAAACCACCAGCGTGGCAATAATTCCAATGGGCAAGTCACGCTGGGGATTGCGGGCTTCTTCGGCGGCGGTCGAGACCGAATCGAATCCGATGTAAGTGAAGAAAATGATCGAGCCGCCGGTCAGAATGCCCGACCATCCTTGGGGCGCGAAGGGATGCCAGTTGCCCGGCCGGACGTAATGCGCTCCGGCGATGATGAACGCAAGGATTGCCGCGATCTTTAGAACGACCATAGTGTTGTTGGCCTCCGCCGATTCGCGGATGCCACGCACCAGGATCACCGTCAAAATCATCACCACCAGAAATGCGGGAAAGTTGAATCCGAAATGCAGTCCTGGTGCGTAAAGAACATTTCCTTTTAAATCTGAAAGACCACTGGGCAGGTAGGCGGGGGAGATCCAGCGCACCGCGGGATGAAATCCAAACCAGTCAAACATGTCCACGAGATGCGCCGCGAAGCCTACGCTAACGGCCATATTGCTGACAGCATATTCAAGAATCAGGTCCCAGCCGATAATCCATGCAATCAATTCCCCCATGGTTGCGTAGGTGTAGGTGTAGGCACTGCCCGCAATTGGAATCATGGAGGCGAGTTCCGCGTAACACAGCGCTGTAAATCCGCAGACAATGGCCACCAGCACGAGAGACAGAGCGAGAGCTGGGCCCGCACCCGGGCGACCCACTGTCGCCGTGTGGTGTATCAGGAAATCGAGCAGCGGAGCGTTGAGGATGGAAGATGTATCGAATTTTTGACCGGCGATGGCTGTGCCCACCACAGTGAAGATGCCTGATCCGATGACTGCGCCGATGCCGAGAGCGGTCAGTGACACCGGGCCAAGAGTTTTCTTTAATCTTCGCTCCGGCTCCTCCGAGTCCGAAATCAGTTTATCGATGGATTTGCAACAGAAGAGTTGGCTGCCGGAGTTGTCGTGTTCGCCCGCCTTGGTGGCGGGACGGTTGACGGTTGGTGGTTGTGCCAACGGAGCGTATCTCCTCAGTCCCGCGCAAGGAATTGGCTGCCCGTTCCTCGCGTAAATTTGGCGCGGGCATAATGCCCGCGCCACGGACGATTAATCAAACATGGTTATCTCTTCGCTGTACCGCGGGCCAGCTTCTGCACCTTGCGTTTTTTCGAACCGCGCGCGTACTCACGTTTGGCAAGCGGCTTCTCCGCTTTGCGCTTCTTACGGGCTGCGCGCTTGGATTTTTTGCGTTCTTCTTTGCTCAGTGCTGCGGTATTGGCCATTAGTCCTCGCGTTCTTAAGATTAAACCTGCTCCAATTGCGCGTACTTTTCTACCAGCTTCTTCAAACCGAAGCGAGGAAATTGTACCGTAATCTTGGCATCTTCACCGTCTCCTTCACGCTGATAGACGGTCCCTTCGCCATACTTTGGGTGACGTACCTTCTGCCCGGGCCGGAAACCTTTTTTGCCCCTGGGTTCTTCCACTGGCACTTTGGGGAGACTGAACTTTTTCCCTCGTGAAGCAAAGAACTCCGCAATGTTTTCAATCGAGTTGTACGTCTGTCCACCATACGAAGCAGCAGGAGCACGTTGCTTTCTGCGTCCCGCCCAGCTTACGCTCTGATCTTCATCCTCATAGGCATAATGCCTGGAAGTTGGCGCCTGCCGGTCGGAGGTGCGTGCTTCCGACACGAATGAACTCCTGGTTTTTCTGGGAGATCCTACGTCTTCCAATAATTCGGCGGGCACTTCCCCCAGAAATCGAGAGGGGACGCTGGCTTCCGGCAGATCCGTTCCGTAACGCCGTCGGTAGACCGCTCGCGAAAGAATGAGCGTATCCATCGCGCGCGTCATGCCCACATAACACAAACGGCGTTCTTCCTCGATGTCGTCGGGATGCAGAAATGTGCGGGAATGCGGAAATAGACCCTCTTCCAACCCGCATAGGAATACAAGAGGAAACTCCAGGCCTTTGGCTGCGTGCAAGGTCATCAAGGTAATCTGTGCGCGTTCGTCGTAAGCATCGGCGTCGCTGACCAGCGCGGCATGGTCGAGAAACTGATCCAGGGTCTCGCCCCGATCGCGTGAATCCATGGCTGCGTTTACCAGCTCGCGAAGGTTTTCAATGCGCGAGTAGGCTTCCGGCGTGTCCTCGTCTTCCAGTTGCTTGATGTAGCCAGTGCGATCAATGAGAAATTTTAGAAGCTCGGCGGTGCTGGCTACAGGTAAGCTTTCTGGAGCAGCTTCATCTGGTCTTGGGGAGGCAACCTCAGGGTTACTTTCGCGGGCATTACTTTCGAACACCGTAGGATCGAACGTAATTTGATCATCCATTGCGATTGCTGCCGGAGCCTCTGCGGATTCTGATTCGCGTGCAGTCTGTTCCAGTCGCTCCACGTATGTTCCGGCCAGTATGGCGCGCGCATCTTCAATCAGGTCGTGAAATCCTTTTAGCGCCAACAAGGCGCGCTGCGGAAGAAGCTGACGTCGGATGCTCTCTCCGATTGCGCCCCACAAAGACAGGCCAGTCTCGAGAGCCACGCGCTCCACGGTCTCAATGGTGGTCTTGCCAATTCCGCGCACGGGAGTATTGATCACTCGCAGCAGCGAAATCGAGTCCTCCGGGTTATGGATGACTTTCAGATAGGAAATCATGTCCTTGATCTCGGCTCGCTCGTAGAACGAGAAGCCGCCCACGACGTGATACTTCAACTGGTAGCGGCGCATGCCCTCCTCAAACAACCGAGATTGGGAATTGGTGCGATAGAGCACCGCCGCCCTGGGATTCTCCCCCTGCTCGGCTGCTTCGCGCAGGTATTTGGCAATGTAATCTGCGACAAATAGAGCTTCATTCTCGCCATCGGGTGCTTCGTAGTATCCGATTTTTGTGCCGCCTTGACGCGACGTCCACAGGTTCTTGCCCTTACGTTTGATGTTATTTGCCACCACAGCCGACGCAACCTGCAGGATGTTCTGCGTAGAGCGGTAATTCTGTTCGAGACGGATAATCTTCGCTTCGGGAAAATCTTTCTCGAACTCCAGAATGTTGCGGATGTCCGCGCCTCGCCAGGAATAAATCGATTGGTCCTCGTCGCCGACGGCGCAGACGTTGTGGTGCGTCCCGGCAAGCACCCGCATGAGCTCATACTGCGGACGATTGGTGTCCTGATACTCATCCACCAGCACGTACTGAAACCGGCGGTTGTAGTGTTCGCGGACCGCGGGCGAGCAGCAGGTCGTCGAAATCCAGGGCGTTGGCCTTGAGCAGCTCCTTGCGGTACTCCTCGTAAATCTGCGCCACGCGCTCGGTCTTGGGATCCGCCGATTGTAAATAGACCTCTTGCGGGTTGAGCATGTGGTTCTTCGCCCAGGAAATGTGGGCCAGCACGGAGCGCGGCGTGACCTGCTTATCGTCAATCCCCAGCCGCCTCATGACTGACTTGACCAGTTGCTGCTGATCGGCCTCGTCGTAGATGACGAAGCTTTTTGTAAGACCGATAGGCGGCGAGCCGGGCACAGTGGAAGGAATGCGCAGGGCCTCAATGTCCCGCCGCAAGACCCGCACGCAGAAAGAATGAAACGTAGAGATGACGGGTTTCGCCACGGACAAGCCGCCGACGATCTTGTCCACCCGCTCGACCATCTCGGAGGCGGCTTTGTTGGTGAAAGTAACTGCCAGGATAGACTCCGGCATCGCACCCAAATTTTCGATCAGATGAGCGATGCGGTAGGTGATAACCCGCGTCTTCCCGCTACCGGCACCAGCCAGAATGAGCAACGGCCCTTCGGCAGTTTCGACAGCTTCACGCTGTTGCGGATTGAGTTGGTCGAGGAAAGACAAACGTTTAAAGCCCCTCATGGCTGACAACAATTTAGATGTGAATTTTTGAATTGCGAATTGCGATTTCCAATTGCCGATTTCTAATTGAAAACCCGAGGCATTTCAATTGGAAATCGGAAATCGCTTTTATCCTATTTTCGCGGCAGTGCGTGCCGCTTTACATTCCTGGCACGGGCAGACATCCCGCAGAAACTGCCAGGAGTAAATCCCTAACTCGTGCCCGTCATTCCAGTGGAACTTGATGGCATATTTGCCTACGCCTTCCGCTGAAGTTGGTTTCGCTGCCGCCTTGAACATAGGCAGCGCCCCGGGAGCGGCTCTCGGCGGCTCCCCCGGTTGACGACCGCTTTTGGACCTTTCGTCGTCACAAAGAGCGCACGGGCAGGCGTCGCGCAAAAAGGGAAATGAGTAGTGCGAACGATGTCCGTCCTTCCACTCGATGTCCACGCCCGTCCCAGTGGTCAGATTCACCTTGACCGACCTGGGATCCGCCGACGGCGCCATGAATTCAGTATCGCACAGGAGTTACGAGCGTTTCCCGTTTTGGAATTAGGAATATCACGCGTGTGACGAGCGAACGTGACGTTTACAGCCGCCCACGTATGCCCAGTTTGGGCCCGTGGTGTAACGGGAACACAGCACCCTGCGACGGTCGCAGATGCGAGTTCGAATCCCGTCGGGCCCACGTCCCAAGGGACGCAGGTTCTGGGGTGGAAAATGCAGGGATATCCTCCCCGACAGTAAAGTAACTTGACTGAAACGTTGCGGTGCTTATACTGAAATTGTCGCAGGGTGCTGTACCTACCCAAAATAGCCGGCCCCGAGAAATCGGGGCCGTTTTGTTGCGTCCTCTCGCCACTTGGCCAAAGCCTTAAAATCCGGTAAAATCTATAGTTTACCCGTCAAGTTCTGAGCTTATCTGGAGAAGTCATGGCACAAGTATGTGATGTGTGCGGCAAGGGGCCGCAATTCGGAAACAATATCAGCCACGCGCACAATGTCAGCAGGCGGCGCTGGAACGTCAATCTGCGGCCCATTCGTGCCAAGGTGAAGGGCGCCACCAAACGCATCCGCGTCTGCACGTCTTGCTTGCGAAGCGGGAAAGTTGCGAAAGCTTAAAACCTTTAACCACAAAAGGACACGAAGTTACACTTAGAGGAGATCCTGCGTACTGGGATTCCTTCGTGTAACTTCGTGTCCTTCGTGGTTAGAGGCGTTACTGCACTCCGAGCAGTTCCACATCAAAGATCAGCGTCGCATTAGGCGGGATCACGCCTGGGTAGCCTTTCTCGCCATAGGCAAGTTGTGAGGGAATTTTTAGTTGCCGCTTGCCTCCAACTTTCATTCCGGCTACACCTTCGTCCCATCCCTTGATGACCTCGCCCGCGCCCAGAGTGAACGAGAAGGGCCTTCCGGAATCGACTGAGCTATCGAACTTCTTGCCAGTGGTGAGCCATCCCGTGTAATGGACTTTTACCGTCTGCCCCTTTTCGGCGGTCGGTCCTGTGCCCAACTTTATATCCCAATACTCGAGTCCGGAGGGAGTCTTCGTCGAATCTCCGGTGACTTTCGTCGGTGCGGCGGTATTCGGACGCGCGGCCGGGGAAGCTTTCTTTCTGTTGCTCTGCGCTACGACAAAGGTGGCCAACAGCGCGAGGCCTATCAAGAGCGTGCTCTTGAACATGGATGATTCTCCAGATTTCCGCTTGCGATTTCCACTTGCAAGCAAACAGTTTGAATTTGAAATCGGTCGAAATCGAACGTTTAGATTTCTAAACCAACGCGACCACATCAATTTCTACCAAAACATCTTTGGGCAACCGTGCGACTTCCACCGTAGATCGTGCCGGAGGCGCTGTGTTGAAATAGCGGCCATAGACTTCATTCATGGCGGCAAAGTCACCCATATTCTTTAGAAAAACGGTGGAGCGCACAACCTTCTCCAAGCCGCTTCCAGCAGTTTTTAAGATCGCTGACAAGTTCTTCAAGACCCGATCGGTCTGCACTCCAACGTCCCCGCCAACGACCTGCTGGGTCGAGGGATCAATCGCCACCTGGCCGGAGACAAAGACGAATCCGTTGCCACGAATAGCCTGAGAATACGGGCCAATCGCCTGCGGAGCGTCTTTGGTCGCAATCACATCGCGCATGAAGTCTCCAAAACCATGGCTAGTGATCAGTGGTCAGAATTAACGCAGATTGAGCCGCTGGAGTCAACTCGCTGAAGGTTCCTCCGTGACAACTTTACCTGTGAAGAAGATAACCTCAGTCGTCAGTTCCCGGTTCCCAGTTCCAGGTTGGTCTTACTGACCACTGGCCACTAATCACTAGCCACTGCTCTTAGATTTTTTGCAGCCTTTGCACATCGTGCACGCCAGGAATCTTCCTTACACCGTTGATGATGTTTTCCAAATGTTTCAAGTCCGCGATGTCCAGGATGATATCAATATTGGCCTCCCCATTGGAGGTTCGTGCTTCAATATTGCGGATATTGGTCTTACTGTCGCTGATCACGGCAGTGATCTGCTTCAGCATTCCGAAGCGGTCGTCGCAAAATACCGTCAGCTTTACCGGATAAGCGCTCGGCGCGCCTTCCTCGCGCGCCCATTCCACATCAATCTTGCGCTCCGGCTCATACATCAAATTGACGACGTTGGGGCAGTTGGCCGCGTGCACGGCAACACCTTTGCCTCGAGTGACGTAACCAACCACGGTTTCGCCGCGAATCGGGTTGCAACATCGAGCGCGGTATACCAGCAGGTCGCCGTGGCCTTTGACTCGGATGGCGTTGTTATTGTCGCCGCCAAAGACGCGCCGGACCACGCTAGCGATTCCGCCGGATTTCTCCGCGTCCTCCTCGGTAACCGGACCAACTCCTGCCGGAGCCAGGCGTGCCAGCACCTGCCGCGCCGAGTACTTGCCGTAGCCGATACCGGCCATCAGATCGTCCGGACGCCCTAAACCGTAGTCGGCCGCAATTTTCTGCAATTCTTCGTCTTTGATTTCTTTCAGCGCGACTCGATATTTGCGAGCTTCTTTTTCAATGAGCTTGCGGCCGATTTCGATGGCACGCTCACGTTGATGCAGATTCAGCCAGTGCTTGATCTTGTTGCGCGCGCGCGACGACTTCGCTACTGACAACCAGTCACGACTTGGCTTGTGGCCGGGCTGAGTAAGAATTTCTACGATGTCGCCGCTGTGAAGCTTGTAGCGCAGGGGAATCATGCGTCCGTTCACCTTGGCGCCAACGCAGCTGTGACCTACTTCGGTGTGCACTGAATAGGCGAAGTCAATGGGTGTGGAATCTCGTGGCAAAACTACCACTTTGCCCTTGGGAGTGAAGGTATAAACCTCTTCCGGATAAAGATCGATTTTCAGGGTAGAAAGAAACTCGGTGGGATCGGAGACGTCGCGTTGCCATTCCACTACTTGCCGCAACCAGGCAAGCCGCTGCTCGTCCTGCGCCGAGACCGGGCCATCTTTGTATTTCCAATGCGCCGCGATGCCCTCTTCCGCCATCTTGTGCATCTCCTCGGTGCGGATTTGCACTTCAAAGGGCGTGCCTTCCTCCGTGATCACTGAGGTGTGAAGCGATTGGTAAAAATTCGGCCGCGGCATAGCGATGAAATCTTTAATACGACCCGGCACCGGCCGCCACAGATTGTGAATGATTCCCAGCACGGCATAGCAGTCTTGCACGGACTGCGTGATGACGCGCATGGCGAAGAGGTCGTAGACCTGTTCGACTGCGATATGTTGCCGCTGCAACTTTTTGTGAATGCTATAGAGGCGCTTGATACGGCTTTCTACTTTCGCCGTAATCCCCGCTTCCTTCAGCTTGTCCCGGAATATTCCTTCCACGCGAGCCAGGAAGGCCTCGCCTGCCTTGCGTTTCGCTTCGACTGTGTCATGGACTTGCTGGTAGCCAATGGCATCTACGTGGCGGAAACCTAGATCCTCCAGTTCGCCGCGGATTTTCCCCATGCCCAACCGGTGCGCGATAGGCGCATAGATATCTAACGTCTCCTGGGCGATTTTCTGCTGTCGATCAGGGGGAAGATGCTCGAGCGTCCGCATATTGTGCAGGCGGTCAGCCAGCTTGATGAGGACCACACGGATGTCGTCCACCATCGCCAGCATCATCTTGCGGAGATTCTCGGCTTGCTGCTCTTCGCGCGAGTGGAAATCAATCTGGCTTATCTTGGTAACGCCCTCGACAATGTGCGCTACCTGCTCGCCAAATTCTTTGCGGATATCGACCACAGTCACGGACGTGTCTTCCACCGAATCATGCAACAGACCGGCGGCGACGGACACTGGGTCCATTTTCATCTCCGCCAGAACCAGTGCAACTTCGAGGGGATGTACCAAGTAGGGTTCGCCGGACGCTCGGCTCTGGCCGGCATGATGCTTCTGGGAAAACTCGTATGCTTTGCGCACCAGTTCCAGATCTTCGGTGGGCCGGTTGGCCTTCATTCGACGCAACAGCTCACGAAACTTGGTCACCGTGAGCACGTTGGTCGCGATCTGTTGGCGCAGAGTCGCCATGACAGATTATAGCGTGTGCGAAAAATCAGGCGAAATCCGCCAGCAGTCTGTGGCGTCGCTGCTGATGATCAGCGAGGATGGTGATCTGCTACATTTATCCTGACATGGCTGCCGTAAATTCTTCACGTATTCTTGTGAGTGGAGTCTCCGGGCCGATCGGGGAAGCTCTCCTGCCTTCTTTGAAGGCTCGCGGGTACACGATTACGAGGCTGGTTCGCGACCAACCAGCCGGCGATGGCCAAGTCTTCTGGAATCCGGCACAGCCGCTTTCACCGCAATCAGTTTCGGGTTTCGAAGCGGTCATTCACCTGGCCGGAGAAACCATTGTTGGCCGTTGGACGAAAGCGAAGAAGGCTCGAATTCGTGACAGCCGCGTCCTGGGTACACGTCATCTGGCCGAGGCGCTGGCTAAAGCGACGCAACCTCCGCGAGTGCTGATTTCAGCCTCCGCCATCGGGTACTACGGCGATCGAGGAGAGGAAATTCTGCAGGAAGATAGTCGGTCAGGCACAGACTTCCTATCAGAAGTGTGCCGCGAGTGGGAAGCTGCTTCTCAACCTGCAGTGGACGCCGGGATACGCACCGTCCAAACGCGATTTGGACTGGCTTTGAGCCCAACTGGGGGTGCCTTGCAGAAAATGCTTCTGCCTTTTCGCATGGGGTTGGGCGGAAAAATAGGCAGTGGCCGGCAGTGGTGGAGTTGGATTGACGTGAAGGACCTGGTTGGTGCGATTCATCACGTTCTGAGGAGCGACCTGCTGCGAGGTCCGGTAAATCTGGTCGCTCCGAAACCAGTGAGGAACGACGAGTTCTCAAAGATCCTGGCAACAGTGCTGTCGCGCCCGTCGATTTTCCCCATGCCCGCATTCGCCGCGCGTCTGGCCTTGGGCCAAATGGCTGACGAACTCCTACTGGCCAGTCAACATGTGGAACCTGCGAAACTTATTGCGACCGGGTATTCCTTCCAACATGCAGATTTGAAGCCGGCGCTGGAAGCCATATTGCAGTAGAGGTCCCCAAGATCAGGTAGCCGTGTCGGCCTCAGGAGATTTCAGTTGATTCCAAGAGTAGTTGAAGAAACGGGATTTACCGTGGTCGGAATCTCAATCCGTACCAGTAACGCAAACGAGATGTCTGGGAAGGGTGTCATTCCACAACAATGGGATCGCTTCATGAAAGAAGGCCTGCTGGGCAAGATTGCCAACAAGGTTAATTCGAACATCCTGGCAGTCTATATCGATTATGAGAGCGACGCGAATGGCGCGTACACCTTCATGATAGGCGCGAGAGTAAGCTCGGCGAAGGATGTTCCTCTTGGGATGGTTGCCAAGAAAGTTCCAGCCGGGAG
>Ga0209239_1002936_pt1 | contig 10053 bp, 5 predicted proteins | sample GraSoi013_2_20cm_FD_185824 | JGI IMG/M metagenome (GOLD analysis project Ga0209239, IMG submission 185824) | Grasslands soil microbial communities from the Angelo Coastal Reserve, California, USA - Sample 10_02_2013_2_20cm (SPAdes) (version 2) | ecosystem: Environmental > Terrestrial > Soil >...
TCTGGGTCACCGCGTCGTTCATGTCGGCAAATATTGCATGCCCGGCTATCTTTGAGCCATGGCGACACGCACGCAACTCGGGCCCCGGGCCGCCAAATCGCTCTCCAAGGCCGATCTGCTCGACATGTACCGGTTGATGCTCTTGTCGCGGCGCATCGACGACAAGGAGATTCAGCTCAAGCGCCAGAACAAGATTTTCTTCCAGATCTCCGGGGCCGGGCACGAAGCCGTCCTCGTCGCCGCCGCCAAGGCGCTGCGCCCCTCCTACGACTGGTTCTATCCGTACTACCGCGACCGCGCGCTCTGCCTGGCGCTGGGGATGACTCCCACGGAGATGCTGCTCTCCGCCGTCGGCGCGGCCGACGACCCCAACTCCGGCGGCCGGCAGATGCCGTCTCACTGGGGCCACAAGGCGCTGCACATCGTGAGCCAATCGAGCCCCACCGGTACGCAGTTCCTGCAGGCCGTGGGTTGCGCGGAAGCGTGGCTCCGCTACACGCGCCTCGATGCCATCCCCGACAAGCCCACCCGGGCCGACGATCTCGTGTACGTCTCGGCCGGCGACGGCACGACGAGCGAAGGCGAGTTCTGGGAGGCCCTGAACAGCGCCACCAACTTGAAGCTGCCGGTCCTGTTCCTGATCGAGGACAACGGGTACGCGATTTCGGTGCCCGTCGAGGTCCAGACCGCTGGGGGCTCGGTGTCGAGGCTCGTGAAGGCTTTCCCCGGCCTCCTGGTCGAGGAAGTGGATGGCTGCGATCCGGTCGCCTCCTACGACGTGCTGCTGCGCGCCTCGGAGTACGTTCGCCAGCGCAAGGGCCCGGCCCTCGTGCACGCGCACGTCATTCGTCCGTACTCGCACTCCCTCTCGGACGACGAAGTGCTCTATCGGCCGCCCAAGGAGCGCGACGAGGACGCGCGCCGCGACTGCGTCCAGGCGTTTCCGAAGCGCCTCATCGCCGACGGCGTCGCCACCGATCCGGAGATCGAGGCTATCCAGCGGCGCGTCGAGGAGGAGATCGCCGTCGCTGCGGACATGGCGCTGGCGTCGCCCCAACCCAAGCCCGAGAGCGCGCTGCTGTACGTCTACTCGCCCGAGGTGGATCCGACCTCGGAGCAGTTCGACACGGAGGACGACCCCCAGTTCGGCGGCGATCCCACCACCATGGTGGACCTGCTCAACACCTGTCTCAAGGATGAGATGGCGCGCGAACCGCGCATTCTCGTGTTCGGCGAGGATGTGGCCGACGCGAGCCGCGAGCAGTACCTCGGGCAGGTGAAGGGAAAGGGAGGCGTCTTCAAGGTCACCTGGGGGCTGCAGCGCCAGTTCGGGAGCGACCGCGTGTACAACTCCCCGCTCGCCGAGGCGAACATCGTGGGCCGGTCAATCGGGCTCGCAACCCGGGGCCTGAAGCCCGTCGTGGAGATCCAGTTCTTCGATTACATCTGGCCCGCCTATCATCAGCTCCGCAACGAGCTCGCCACCCTCCGCTGGCGCTCGAACAACGCCTTCAGCTGTCCCGCCGTCGTGCGCGTGACCTACGGCGGCTACCTGAAGGGTGGGTCGATCTACCATTCTCAGACGGGCGCCGTGGTCTTCACCGCCGTGCCAGGGCTGCGCGTGGTCTGCCCCAGCTCCGCGCTCGATGCGAACGGCCTGCTGCGGACCGCGATCCGCTGCGACGATCCCGTCTTGTTCCTCGAGCACAAGCACCTCTATCGCCAGACCTACAACAAGGCGCCCAACCCCGGGCCCAACTTCATGATCCCGTTCGGCAAAGCCAAGCGCGTGCGTGAGGGACGGCACCTGACCGTCGTGACGTACGGCGCCGTGGTGCAGCGCTCGCTCGTCGCGGCCAAGCAGCTCGAGGAACAGGACGGCGTGAGCGTAGAAGTCATCGATTTGCGGAGCCTCTCTCCCGTGGACTGGGAGGCGATCGCGGCGTCGGTCAGGAAGACCAACAAAGTGCTGGTCGCGTACGAAGACTCGCTCTCGTGGGGCTACGGCGCGGAGATCGCCGCCCGGCTCGGCGACGAGTGCTTCCCCTGGCTCGACGCGCCCGTGAAGCGCGTGGCCTCGACCGACACGTTCGTGGGCTACGCGCCCGATCTCGAGGATTTCATCCTGCCCCAGGTGGAGGATCTCGCGCTCGCGATGCGCGAGCTCCACGCGTTCTAGCGCCGGGCGGGAGAGGGCTACGCCCCGGGCTGCTCGCCCAGGGCTTGCTTGATCTCGCCGGCCGCCGCGATCACATGGTCCACGTCGCGCGACAGGGCGCGTGCCTGTTGGGTGGCGCGCGTGAGGTCGTCGAGGGCCACCGCCACGCCGGCCGACCGCAGCCGGAGCAAATCGAACCGGACGTTTTGCATCGCCAAAACGCACGACTCCAGCTGGTCCGCCACCAGCTGGCGGCGGGTGAGGAGGTCGGTCAGCGCCCGGCGCTGGCGGTCGAGCAGGCCGACCTGGCGGTCGCGCTCGGCGCCGTCCGGCTGACGCTTGGTGGCGTCGATCTTCTCCTCCAGCCGCGTGAGGGCGCGCTGGTCCACGCTGCCGCTCATCGCCTGCAGGGTGCGCGCCAGCTCCTCCGCGCGGTTGAGCAACGCGTCCGCCGTCGCCACGATGTCCGGTAACAGCTTCCGCTCGGACTTGGGCAGGCCATCCACGATCCTGAGGATCGCCTTGCGGTCGCTCCGCGCCCGCTGAATCGACTCCGCCTCGCGGCCGAACTCGTCGGTGGTGGCGCGCGGCAGCTCGGCTGGACGGCTGCCCCCGGCGGCGAGGCGCGCCCCGATCGCGTCCGGCGCCGGCGGCCGGGCGAGCACGTCCCGCCAGGAATACCCGGCGTGCCACAGCCGCACGACGCGTGGCAGCAGCACCGTGCCCCCCCAGACACCCGCGACCAGCAGGGACCAGCTCGGCCGGTGACTTCCCGTTGCGATGTTGATCATGAAGAACGAGCCGCACACCGACGCCCACGTGACGAACCGGCTCCGCAGCTCGCGCACGATCTCCGGCTCGCCGCTCGGCGCGAGCTGCGGGCGCTCGCGCATCCGCTCGAGCCGTCGGGCGGCCCGGTCGGAGGCCGCTCTCCTCCCGGGCAGCGGCTCTCGCGCGGCGGGGGGGAGCGGCCGCCCCGCCCGCGAGGGGCCGGGGCGACGCGGCTGGTACATGGTGGCGCTGCGCGCCTCGAGCGCGCGCCGCAGCGCGTCCGCCGTCGGCCAGCGGTCTTCGGGATCTTTCTCCAGCGACCGCATCACGCACGCGGCGAGGTCCTCGGGAACCTCCGGCCGCTTGTCGGTGACGAGCGGCGCCCGCTCCGTGATCTGTTTCATCAGGATCCCGGGCACGGTGGGGGCCTGAAACGGCAGTTCTCCCGCGAGCGTCTGATACGCTACCACGCCGAGGCTGTAGATGTCGGAGCGCCCGTCGATCTCGCGGTCGCCCGCCGCCTGCTCCGGGCTCATGTAGTGTGGTGTCCCGATGGCGACCCCGGTCGCCGTGAGCGTCGCGGACCCCGTCGTCGACGACAGCGCCTTCGCGATTCCGAAATCGGTGACCACCACCCGGCCGCGACTGCCCTCCAGCAGGATGTTGTCGGGCTTCACGTCGCGATGAATGATGCCCAGCGCGTGCGCGGCCCCGAGCGCGTCCGCGGTCTCCTGCATGATGCGACGCGCCTCGTCCGGCGCCAGCCGGCCGCGGCGCTTGAGCTTCGCCCCGAGCGATTCGCCGTCCACGTAGGCCATCACGAAGTACACCAGTCCGTCCGGTCCCTCGCCGACGGAGTGGATCGGGACGATGTGGGGGTGGGACAGTCGGGCAGCGGTCTCCGCCTCGCGCAGAAAGCGCAATCGAATTTCCTCGCGGAACGCGAGCTCTGGTGGGAGCACCTTGACGGCGACGCGGCGCTTCAGTCGCTCGTCCCGAGCGTTGAAGACCACGCCCATCCCGCCCCGGCCGATCTCTCCCTCGAGGGTGTAGGCGCTGCCGAGCGCCTGTGCCAGGCGGGCCGCGAGGGCCTTTTCCGCTGCGTTCATCCCAACTCGCGTGAAGTGCGCGCGCATAGATTAGCCGCGCCAGAGCGGGCGTGCAACCTGCAAGCGGTTCTTGACTTACGGAGGACGCTGCGCCAAGGCGACGGTCCAGCACTCCCGGTACGATGGCTATTCGGCAGCATCTGCCTAATTGACCGCCGAGCGATGGAACGTGCGTGCTCAGGTCGACGTTTTACCATGGCATGAACGATGCTCTCGAGCGCCCGCGACATGCAGCGGGCAGACCCTGACAAAGAGATCGTAACCATGACCGAAAGACTGACGCTCCCGGTGCTCCCACTCCGGGAGGTCGTGTTGTTTCCTGGCGTGTCCACGCCGATCGGCGCAGGACGGCCGGCGACGTTGCGCGCCATCGAGGCCGCGTTGAAGAGCGACTCGCATCTCATCTTTGCGGTGGCCCAGCGAGAGAACGTCGATACGGTGACCCCCGGCGTGCTGTACACGACGGGGACCATCGCCAAGATCAGCCAGATTCAACGGGGCCTCGGCGGCGTGCAGCTCCTGCTGCACGGTGAGAACCGGGCGACCGCGCTGCACTACTCCGAGAATGGTCGCTACCTCGAGGCCGTCGTGCGCGAGGTGGAGGACCTGCCCCCGCTCAACCCGGCCGACCCGGCCTTCGTCGGGCTGCATCGCGAAGCCCGGGAGCGGGCGGCCGAGCTGGGCCAGAAAACGGGGCTTCCGGAGGAAGTGGTCCGGCAGGTGCTCGAAGGCGTGGCCGACGCCGGGCGGTTGGCGGACCTCGTCGCCGGCTACCTGGAGATCCCACCGGCGGAGCGCCAGGGCCTGCTCGAAACCCTGTCGGTCGAGGACCGGCTGCGGCGCGTGCTCGTTCACGTCCAGCGCCAGATCGGCGTGCTGGACGCGCAGGAGCAGATCAAGTCGCAGGTGCAGGAGGAGCTGGGCGAGCGGCAGCGGGAGATGTTCCTGCGCGAGCAGCTGAAGGCGATCCGCAAAGAGCTGGGCGAAGAGGACGAAGTGGTCGAGGTGGACGAGCTGCGGAAGCGCTTCGAGGCGCTCGAGCTTCCCGAGGCCGCCAAAAAGGAAGTGGAGCGGGAGCTCCAGCGGCTCGAGCGGGCGAACCGCGATTCCATGGAAGCGCAGGTGATCCGCACCTACCTCGAGACCATGGCCGAGCTGCCCTGGAACAAGCGTGCCGAAGAGTCACTCGACCTGAAGCGCGCCGCGGAGATCCTCGAGCAGGACCACTACGGTCTCAAGGACGTGAAAGACCAGGTGCTCGAGTTCCTGGCCGTGCGGCAGCTGCGCCAGCGCCCGCCCCAGGAAACGGCGCAGGGCAACGATGACGACAAGGAAGCCAAGGGGCCCATTCTCCTGTTCGTCGGGCCGCCCGGTGTCGGGAAAACGTCGATTGCGAAGTCGATCGCGCGGGCCATGGGCCGGCCGTACGTGCGCATCTCGCTGGGCGGCGCCCGCGACGAGGCCGACATCCGCGGTCATCGCCGCACCTACGTTGGCGCCATGCCCGGTCGCATCATCCAGGGGATGAAGCAGGCCGGCGCCAAGAACCCCGTGTTCCTGCTCGACGAAGTCGATAAACTGGGCGTGTCGTTCCAGGGCGACCCCGCCGCGGCGCTGCTCGAGGTACTCGATCCGGCGCAGAACGACTCGTTCACGGATCACTATCTCGGCGTGCCGTTCGACCTGTCGGAGGTGCTGTTCATCGCGACGGCGAACTTCCTGCAGAGCATTCCGGGGCCGCTGCTCGACCGGCTCGAGACGGTGAACTTCGCCGGTTACACGGAGCGTGAGAAGCTCGAGATCGCGAAGCGCTACCTCGTGCCTCGACAGTTGCGCGACAACGGGCTCTCACCCGAGCAGCTCGAGATCACGGACGCCGCGCTGAGCGAAATCATCACCAGCTACACGCGCGAGGCCGGTGTCAGGCAGTTGGAGCGCGAGATCGGGAAGCTCGGCCGCAAGGTCGCCCGCAAGATCGCGGGCGGGGAGGTCGAGCGCATCCGGGTCGACGCGGGCGACGTGGACGACTTGATCGGACGGCCCAAGGTCCATCCGGAGCACAAGGCGCGGGAAGATCAGGTGGGCGTGGCCACGGGCATGTACTACACGCCCGTCGGCGGCGACATCATGTTCGTCGAGGCGAGCGTGATGCGGGGCAAGGGCGAGCTCGTGCTCACCGGCCAGCTGGGGGACGTGATGAAGGAGTCGGCGCGCGCCGCCCTCACCTACGCCAAGTCGCACGCCGACCAGCTGGGTATTCCTGAGGAGGCGTTCGCCAACACGGACATCCACGTCCACGTCCCGGCAGGCGCCATCCCGAAGGACGGGCCGTCGGCGGGCGTCACCATGGCGACGGCGCTCGTCTCGGCGTTGTCGCGCCGCCCGGCACGCCACGACCTGGCGATGACGGGCGAGATCACCCTGCGGGGTCGGGTGCTGCCGATCGGCGGAGTCAAGGAGAAGGTGCTCGGCGCCGTGCGCGCGGGCATCGGCACGGTCGTGCTGCCGAAGGAGAACGCGCCCGATCTCGAGGATCTTCCCGAGGACGTGCGCTCCTCGCTCGAGGTGCACCTGGTGGAGGACCTTGACGAGGTTCTGACCTTGGCCATGCGCGGCGCGCGGTTCGAGGCGGGGCATCTCGTGTTCGATGCTGATGTGCCCATCGAGCCGAGCCTGATCGCCACGCACAACTGATTGGCGTCTGCGACGTTCCGGCCCCCGGGCATGCGCCCGGGGGCTTCTTGTCATGGCTTGGTCATGGCGGGAACCTGCCCAACCCTTTCTAACCGTCCGACCAGGTCCCGAGGGCTCCCGTCATGCCGGCTGTCGTCTTGCTCGCGCTGATGCTGCAATCCCCCACGGCGTCCTTCAGCGCCGGCCGTGGTGACCCGTCCTCCGGCGTTCAGAGAGCGTCGGCCGTGCGGGCCACCAGCCCGGTGGTGATCGACGGCCGGGACGACGATGCGGTGTGGCGCCTGGCGCCGGCGATCACCCAGTTCCGCGAGTTCCAGCCGAAGGAAGACGGCGACCCGCGCTTTGCCACCGAGGCCAGGGTTGCCTACGACGACCGTAACCTCTACGTGTTCATCCGGGCGTTCGACCCGCATCCCGACAGCATCTTGACGCTGCTCGCACGGCGCGACGTGCGCGCCGCCAGCGACCAGCTCAAGATCATGGTCGATTCCTACCACGACCGGCGCTCGGGCTTCGAGTTCGCGGTGAATCCAGCCGGCGTGAAGCGTGACTACGCGATGTACAATGACGCGCAGGAGGACGACGCCTGGGACGCGGTGTGGGACGTCGGGACGCGGGTCGACTCGCTCGGTTGGACCGCGGAGTTCCGGATCCCGCTCTCACAGCTGCGCTACGTCCCCCGCGCGACGAACACGTTCGGCTTCGCCGTGTGGCGCGACATCCAGCGCTATTCGGAGCGGGTCAGCTGGCCGGTGTATCGCGGTTCCCAGGCGGGCATCTCGTCCCAGCTGGGCGAGTTGACCGGCCTCGATGGTCTACCCTCGCCCCGCCGACCCGAGATTGCGCCGTACGTGGTGACGAAGAACGTGTCCGTGGCGAGCGGCGGGGCGTTCGACCGCTCTCAGAAGGTGACCGGCGGCGCCGACTTGAAGTACGGGCTCACGCCGAGCCTCACGCTCGACGCGACGGTCAATCCCGATTTCGGACAGGTCGAAGCGGATCCCGCGGTCCTCAACCTCACGGCCTTCGAGACGTTCTTTCAAGAACGGCGCCCCTTCTTCGTCCAGGGGGCGGGGATCTTTCGGTTCGACGTGAATTGCAGCGCCGTGAACGACTGCAGCACCGGTGAGGGCCTGTTCTACTCGCGGCGAATCGGGCGCGCCCCGCAGGTCGATTACGGCGACCCGAACCCCCCTACCGCCACGACGATCTACGGCGCGGCGAAGCTGACCGGACGCCTTCCCGGCGGTCAAACCGTGGGCGTCTTGGACGCGGTGACCGGGCGTGAGGTCGCGACGCTGGATCGTACCATGGAGCCGACGACCAATTATGCTGTGGTGCGGGCCCAGCAGGACTTCCGCAACGGCGAGGACGGCATCGGCGTCGTGGCGACCGCGGTGAATCGGAGCCTCGACCAGTGGACCGAGGGAGCGTTGCACCGCAGCGCCTACGTGGGGGCCCTCGACTTCCGGCACCGTTTTCTCGGCCGCCGCTACCAGATCTCCGGCTCGTTCGATCTGAGCAGCGTCGCGGGGACGCCATCCGCGATCGCCGCGACTCAGCTCGACCCGGTGCACTACTACCAGCGGCCCGGCGCCGGGGTCTCCTACGACCCGACCCGGACCTCGCTCGCGGGCGACGCCGAAGAGCTCAAATTCGGAAAGGTGGGTGGTGGAATCACCCGCTTCGAGACCAGCTACCAGCGCCGCTCCCAGGGCTTCGAGGTGAACGATCTCGGCTTCCTGCGGCAGGCGGACCAGCAGACCTGGAACACGTGGTTCGCCTTTCAATCCCGGCACCCCGGCTCGTTCTATCAGACGGCTTTCTGGAACTTCAACTGGTCGCAGCTCTGGACGGCAGCCGGCACGGCCGTGGAGCGCTCCGCCAATACGAACGTGCACGCCCAGCTGAACAACCGCTGGTGGGTGCACGGCGGCGTGACGGCGGGCCAGCTCGGCACCACCTTCTGCGATCGCAATTGCTCGCGGGGCGGACCACCCGTGCGGATCGATCCCTACCTCTCGGCGTGGGCAGAGGTCGACGGCGACGGGCGCCCTGCGCTCGTGCCCAACGCGTGGTTCAACTACTGGCGCGGTGACGGAGGCCGGTCCGAGAGCTTCAATGGCAACGTCCAGGTCAACTACCGCGTCGCATCGCAGGTGAACACGTCCCTGACCCTGAAAGCCACGCACAACGTGAGCGATGTGCAGCCGTTGGGCCCGGACTCCACGGGGACTCACTACCGGTTCGCCCATCTGAACCAGAAAGAGGTGTCGCTCACCGGCCGGGTCGATTACACCGTCTCGACCACCCTCACCTTCCAGGTGTATGCCCAGCCATTCGTCAGCAAAGGCTCCCTCTCGAACTGGCGGGAGCTTGCCGCTGCGTTCGACGATCGCTACCAGCCGTACGCCGCCGGCCCGCCTGGGTTCAACTTCAAGGCGTTCAACTCGACCACGGTGCTACGCTGGGAGTACCGTCCCGGGTCGACCTTGTTCGTCGTGTGGACGCAGGGACGCGACCGCTTCTTGTCGGACGTGGGCCAGCGATCGCTCAGCGGCGACTTCAAGGACTTGTTCGTACTGCATCCCAACAACACGTTCCTCGTGAAGGCGTCCTACTGGATCAACTGGTAGGGATTAGTGCGCCGCCACGCCGTCCAGCACCAGGCTCACCGCGGCGTCTTTCCAGCGCTCGCGTAACGCCGGCTCGTCGGCACCGAGCGGCGGCGCGCTCGTTGCGATCAACGACTCGAGGCCGAGGTACGCGACCATCAACACCAGGGATTGCGCGGCGGCGAGGTGGGGGTCGACGTCGTCGCGCACGTGCCCCCGCCCCTGACCCTCGGCGAGCAGGACGACGAGTCGCTTGATCGCCGGGGCGAAGGGACGCGCGTCGGAGCGGCCCGCCAACGTGAGCAACGTGACAAGATCGGGATGCCGCGCGAAGAAGTCGAACTGCAGCGCGAGAGCGGCGCGAATGCGATCGAGGGGATCGCGACCCGCGACGGGGAGGTCCGTGAGGGCCCGCTCCAGCTCTGCCGCCCCCTGGCCGAGCACTGCGGAGAACAACCCGTGCTTTGAGTGGAAGTAATAGAACAATAACTGCTTGTTCACTCCGGCCCGGTGGGCAATGCGAGCGACTCGCGCCCCCTCGAAGCCACGGCGCGAGAACTCCTCTGTGGCGGCGGCGATGATTCGTAACGCTCTGGTGTTACTTAACTTTGGCTTCAGAGAGCTATTTCCTCAACCGGACGGTTGAGGAAATATAGCGGCCCAATGTCCGAACGCCAGGTCTCCGGGAACCCGCGCCAGCCCGTCC
>Ga0209239_1002937_pt1 | contig 10051 bp, 10 predicted proteins | sample GraSoi013_2_20cm_FD_185824 | JGI IMG/M metagenome (GOLD analysis project Ga0209239, IMG submission 185824) | Grasslands soil microbial communities from the Angelo Coastal Reserve, California, USA - Sample 10_02_2013_2_20cm (SPAdes) (version 2) | ecosystem: Environmental > Terrestrial > Soil >...
CGGCTCGGCGCCGCACGCGACCGGGCCGGCCGCGCCGCCGCCGAGGCCGAGGAAGCGCGCCGCCAGTCGGCGACGCTCGCCGAAGAGATGAGCGCGCTCGAGCACGAGACCGCGACCCTCACGGCGCAGCGCACCCAGTGGGAGGACCAGCTCAAGGAGCGTCGCTTGGCACTGGTAGCCCTGGAGGCCGCCGCCGGAGAAGCCGGGGTTCAGGTCGAGGCGGCCGATGCGGGCGTCGCCCGGACGGACGCAGCGCTCGAGGACGCGCGCAAGGCGCTGGACGCCCGCGGCGCGGACGAGCACAAACTCGAGCTCGAGCGCACGGAGATCCTGGGCCGCCGCGGCGGGCTCGTCGCACGGGTGGAGGCCGAATGGCGCAAACCGCTCGATCGGCTGCTCGCCGAGGCGCCCGAGGTCGCCGGCGACCTCGAGTGGCTGCGCCAGGAGGACGAGCGGTTGCGGGCGGCGATCGACGCGGTCGGCCCGGTCAACGCCCTCGCGGTGGACGAGCATGGCGAAGAGGTCAAGCGTCTCGAGTTCCTGATGACGCAGCGGGATGACCTCGTCGCCGCGCGCCAGTCGCTGCAGCAGGCGGCCCGCGAGATCGACCAGACCGCGAAGGCGATGTTCCTCGACTCGTTCGGCAAGGTGCGGGAGAACTTCCGCACGGTGTTCCAGACGCTGTTCGGCGGTGGCGAGTGCGATGTGCGGCTCGCGAACGAGGATGAGCCGCTCGAGAGCGAGATCGAGATCCACGCGGCGCCGCGCGGCAAGCGCACGCAGCGGATCCACCTGCTGTCGTCCGGCGAGCGCACGCTCGTCGCCGTGTCGCTCCTGTTCGCGATCTTCCTCACCAAGCCGAGTCCCTTCTGTCTGCTCGATGAGGTGGACGCGCCCCTCGACGACGCCAACGTGGGCCGCTACGTGCTCCTGCTCGCGGAGTTCAAGGACCTGACGCAGTTCATCGTCATCACCCACAACCCCCGCACCATGCAAGCCGCCGACGCCGTGTACGGGGTCACCATGCAGGAGCCCGGTGTCTCGACCATCGTCGGCGTGCGACTCGGTCAGATGGAGCCGGTCTGAGTGGACCTGGTCACCGTCGGCACGGGGACGGTCGCGCCGTCGGCGACCCGCACGTCGGCATGCCACTGGGTGAGTCGGGGGAACCTCAAGATCCTGCTCGACTGCGGCGCTGGGACGCTGCACCGCCTTGCGCAATTCGGCCTGCCGTGGCATCAGGTCACCCACGTGATCCTGTCGCACTTCCACCCGGACCATTGGGGCGAGCTGCCGATGCTCGTCTTCGCCCTCAAGCACACGACGGTGCCGCCGCGCCGCGAGTCGCTCGTGATCCTCGGTCCCCGCGGGGTGGTGCGGCTCGTGAAGCAGCTCGCCGAGGGCTATGGGTCGTGGCTGCTCGACCCCGGCTTCCCGATCGGCATTCTCGACCTGCAGAACGGCGAGCCGTTCCCGCTCGATGCTGAGCTGAGCCTCGAGACGTTCCCGGTGCCCCACACCCCCGAGAGCGTGGCCCTGTCCCTCACCGCGCCCGAGGGACGGCTGGTCTATACGGGCGACACCGGGCCCTCGAGCGAGCTGGCCCGGTGGGCCACCGGTGCCGACCTGCTGCTGGCGGAGTGCTCGCTCCCCAAAGAGATGGCCGTGGACAGCCATCTCACCCCGGAGCAGGCGGGGGAGCTGGCCCGGGACTCCAAGGCGCGGCAACTCGTCTTGACGCACTTCTATCCGCCGGTTGAAACTTCGGACCCGGCGCGTGCGGCCGGAACGCGGTTCACCGGGCGGGTGACGGCGGCCCGCGACGGCGACCGGTTCACCATCGGAGGGACGTAGCGGTGCTGATCGTGATGCGTCACGGCGCGACGGAAGCGGAGGTCCGGCGCGTCATCGCGGTGATCGAGGAGATGGGCTACAAGGCCCGGCCCATGCCGGGTGTGCAGCGCACGGCCGTCGGGCTGGTCGGCAATGACGGGCGGGTCGACGCCTCGCGGCTGGAAGGCCTCCCCGGCGTCCAGGACGTCATCCACGTCACCAAGCCGTACAAGCAGGTGAGCCGGGAGTGGAAAGCCGAGAACACCGTGGTGCGGCTGCCCGGCGGCGTTACCGTGGGCGGCACCGAGGTCGTCACCATCGCGGGGCCGTGCTCGGTCGAGAGCGAGCGGCAAATCATCGATGCGGCGCGGCTGGTGAAGGAGGCGGGGGCCGTGATCTTGCGTGGCGGCGCCTGGAAGCCACGCACCTCCCCCTACGCGTTCCAGGGGCTGGGTCGGCCCGGGCTCAAACTGCTCGCCAAGGCGCGCGAGGAGACCGGCCTCCTCATTTGCACCGAAGCGATGGATCCCGAAGGGGTCGGCTACGTGGCCGAGGTCGCGGACATCATCCAGATCGGCGCCCGCAACATGCAGAACTCGACGCTCCTCAAAGCAGCGGGCCGGGCGAAGAAGCCCGTGCTCCTGAAGCGTGGGATGGCCGCGACCATCGAGGAGCTCCTGCTCTCGGCGGAGTACGTGCTCGCCGAAGGGAACCACGACGTTATCCTGTGCGAGCGCGGCATCCGCGGTTTCGACACCGCGACGCGCAACGTGTTCGACCTCACCGCCATTCCGGTGGTGCACAAGCTGTCGCACTTGCCGATCATCGCGGATCCGTCGCACGGCACGGGGCTCCGCGACAAGGTGATCCCAATGGCCCGCGCGGCGGTCGCCGCGGGGGCGGACGGCATCATGGTCGAAGTGCACCCCAATCCCGAGCAGGCGCTGTCGGACGGGGCACAGACCTTGTTCCCCGACCAGTTCGCCCAGCTGATGCGCGAGGTCCGCGTGATCGCCGAGGTGATCGGGCGGCGCGTTGCAGAACCGGCATCTGTGGGTGCATAGGACAAATGCGGAATTCGGAATGCGGAATGCGGAATTGATGGGCCACCGTCGGGGCATTCAGGCAGGCGCCGGTGCCGGAAGACGGTTCTGCAATTCCGCACTCCGCATTCCGCATTCCGCATTCATGGCGATCGGCATCTCTCTCGCGCTCCAATCCCCCGATCCCTGGCCCATCCTCGACCGCGCGAGCCAGACCTACCAAACAGTCACGAGTCTCTCCGCCACCTTCGTACAGATCATCACGAATCCGATGATCGGCACGCCCGACACGACGCGTGGCCGGCTGTACCAGATGCGTCCCAGCCGCTTCTCCATGCGGTTCACCGCGCCCAAGGGCGATCGTATCGTCGCCGACGGTCGTTTTCTCTGGTTGTACACACCGAGCACCACGCCCGGCCAGGTGATCCGGTCCCGCATCCCCGAGTACGGCACCACCGGCCCCAATCTGATCGGACAGTTCGTGGAGCAGCCGCGCGAGCGTTACACGGCGCAGTACGTCCGGGCCGACTCGCTCCCGGACGGCGGGCGGCCGGGAGGGCCGGCCGACGTCATCAGGCTCGTGCCGAAGGGGCACGACCAACCCTATAGCGAAGCGACGATCTGGGTGGGTCGGGAGGACGCCCTGGTACACCGCGTGGACATCGTGGAGAGCGCAGGCCAGGAGCGCACGGTAATCTTGCGGAACATCCGGGTGAACGCCGGGGTGCCGGGGCGCGAGCTCACGTTTTCGCCCCCGGCCGGAGTACGGGTCGTAGATCAGTAGGCCAGCGACGTCTTCAAACAGATCTTCCTAGGATTGATTCCGCAGAATTTGCTCGTCCAACCAACGATCTACGATACTCTTCCGAAAGCGCCACTCCTTTCCCAGCTTCGCCGCCGGAATTCGTTTCTCCTGCGCCCACTTGTAGATGGTCTGCGGAGTGAGCCGCAGATAGGCAGCAACCTCCTCAATCGTCAGAATCTCGTTGTCCGGAGACGACCCGCGAGTCTTGTCACCATCCCGCGTCATGGGCGCCGCCGTCGATGCGTGGAGTCGACAACGGTGTCGATCGGCGGAATGATGAAACCCCGAAATCGCGGGATGGCGTCCTGCTTGCTCGGGGGCGCGGTCGGCTGCTCCTCGCCATGCAACAGCTTGTTCACCGCGTAAATGATCGCCGCGTAGAAGTTGCCCTGGTAGCTTCCGAACACCTGGAAGGGCTGATTGCGGTCCCCGAGAAAGGGGCGAAGACTCCACGCCAACTGGATGCCGACGAAGGCGAACAACACCGCCCACGCGCGCATGATGGTGAGCGCCTTCCGGGGGTACACGCCGCGCTTCTCGCACACCACGCCGAGCCCCTCGTGCAACGCATACATGCCGAACAGTCCCGCCACGCCCGCGATCGCGATGTTCAAGAGATGCTGGAAGTAGTAATTGGCGCCGGTGATGAGGAAGAACGCCGTGATCGGCACGAACGCGGCGAGCAGCACCGACGTGAGCGCGAGCGCGCCGAACACCAGCACGACCACCTGCAGCAGACGCAGACGCGAGCCGACCAGGACCTGCACTACGAAAAAGGCGGGGAAGCAGACGCCGAACGTCGCGAAGAACAGAAACGGCAGCTTGACACCCGCGGACACCGCTTGCGCGGGACCCGAGTAGGCGCCGGCGACGAGGCCGAAGAACCCGGAAAGCGCGATGATCGTCGTGACGGCGTATCGCAGCTTGCTGCCAAGGGCAATGCCTTCGACGACTTCCTCGAAGAATCGCTCCCGGTCGCTGAGCAGCGCTTTCAGGAAATCGGAGTAGCTCGTGATCCGCTGGTCTGCGGCCATGCCTCTAGCCCCCGGGGGGTTTGAGGCCCAAGCTACCAAGTTATTACTGTTATGTCAAATTTGATAATGTTATGTACTGTTTGTTGATACTCTACACTTTCCGAATCACCGGCGGCAGATCCGTGACGAGCGCCGCCGCGACTTGGGTCGCGGTCGCTTCGTCCATCCCCCGCTTCTGAGCGAGCTCGAGCGCCGCTCGCCCCAGCGTGCGATACAGCGCGGCGTCGTCCCGCGTCAACGCTGCGAGATGGCGGCGGATCGTGGCTTCGTCGCCCCGCGCCACGGGGCCCGTGAGCGCCGCCAGCGGCTGCTCGCGAATCATGTTCTCGAGCGTCCCCTCCACCAGCGGGCGCAGCGCCCGCCAGGCTTCCGTATCCGAGAGCCCCGCGTGCCGCAACAGGCGCTGGGCCACCGCCTCCACCACGACGAAGTAATTGGAGGCGAACACGGCGCTCGCGTGGTAGATCGCCTTCGCCTTGGATGGGATGTGAAACGGCCGGAGGCCGAGATCGCGCGCCAGCGCCTCGGCCGCCTGCGCCGCGCGGGGCATCCCTTCGACCGCCGCCCAGGCGCCCTTCAGCCGGTCCGCCGCGTGCTCCGGATCGGAAATCGTTTGAAGCGGGTGGAGCGATCCCAAGGCGGCGCGGGATCCGACCAGCGGTCCGAGGGCCTCCTGGCCCTGGGCGCCGGAGAGGTGCAGCACCACCTGGTCGGCGTGGATCGCCCCGGCGCGGGCCAGCCCATCCGCCAGCGGCCGGATCGCGTCGTCCCGCACGGCGAGAATGACGACGCCCGCCTGGGCGATCCAGGCGGGCGGCTCGTTCTCGGCGCCAATCGTGAGCTTGAGCGGCTTCGGGACCGGCCGTTTGGTGCGGCCGTGCAGGCGGACGTCGTAGCCCGCCCGGCACAGCGCGAGCGCCAATCCGACACCGGCGCGGCCGGGCCCGATGATCCCCACGACGAAGGGAGGGGCGGCGGTCACGCGGGGCCGATCGGCCACGCTAATTCCGCAGGGTCGCCGGAGCCTTGGCGGCAGCCAGGGCGAGCAGATCCTGGGGCGACTTGGCGCGGCGCGCCAGGCCGAGCGCGGCCTGCACCTGCCGGTCTTCCTCCCGCTGGCGGCGCACTTCCGCGGGACGACCGAAGACGTAGCGCGCGACTTCGTAGCCCAGATCCTGGGTGATGACGTTGCGGGCGCCCACGACGACGCTGTCCGGCAGCCCGACGCCCCGCGCCCGCAGCCGCCGGAGGACCTCGTCCGCCATGTCCGGTGTGACGGTGAAGTCGGGGCTCTTCACGCGGCCCGACGTCTTGACCTCGAGCGCGTACGCGGTGGCCACGTCACGGTAGGTCGGAATCTTGTTGCCGAGCGTTTTCACGAAGCCGCGCTCCGCGGTCGTGAACGTGTCGGGTGCGACGAACAGATCCGGCCGGATGCCACCGCCGCCCATGACGACCCGACCGTGGTCGGTGTGAAACACCAGGGAGGAATCGACCTTCGTGCTGTCGTGCCCCAGCTCCGCGGCCTCGGCCTGGGCGAGCTGGTCGTCTTCGTTCTTGCTCTTGCGCTGGATGGTCCGGCCGCTGGGCGTGAACCAGCGCGCCGTCGTGAGCTTCAGCGCGGTTTCGGGCGTGAGCTGCCACAGCGACTGCACCAGCCCCTTCCCGAACGTCGGGGTCCCGACGACCACCGCGCGGTCGTGATCCTGCAGCGCGCCGGTGATGATCTCGGCGGCGCTCGCCGTACCCCCGTTGGTGAGGACGACTACCGGAAGGTGCGGCCACGGTTGCGGCTTCGCGTCGCGGTAGGTCTTGGAAGTGGTGGGTGCGCGGCCCCGCGTCTCCACGACCTCCTGCCCCGGGTCGAGGAACAGCTCGCTCACCGCCACGCCTTGATCGAGCAACCCTCCGGGGTTCCCGCGCAGATCGAGCACCAGCGCCTTCATTCCCTTTTGAACGAGACCGTTCACGGCGTCCGTGAGCTCCTGGGCGGACGTCTCGCTCACCGGTGTGAGCAGGACGTAGCCGACCTTCTCGTCGAGCATCATCGAGACCTGCACGGAGCGGATGTGAATCGTGGCACGGGTCAGCTTGAAGGTGAGCGCCTGCTCGATGCCGGCGCGGCGCACCTTGAGCTCCACCGCGCTGCCCGGCTCGCCGCGCAGCTGCTTCACGGCCTGATCGTTCTTCCAGCCCTCGGTCGAGCGAGCGTCCAGCGCGATGATCTGATCACCCGACTGAATTCCCGCCCGCTCCGCGGGAGTGTCGGGGAGCGGCGCCACGACGGTGATCCAGCCATCCCGTACGTCGATCTGAATGCCCAGGCCGCCGTAGTTGCCGGTCGTCGCTTCGTTCAACGCCCGGAAGTCGTCCCGCTTCAGGAATACCGAATACGGATCGTGCAGCTGGTCGAGCATACCGTCGATCGCCATCTGGTACAGCCTGCGCTCCTCGATCGAATCCACGTAGAAGTCGGCGACATGGGAGAGCACGTCCTCGAACAAACGCGCCTGCTGGTAAACGGAGCCCGTGGGCTCGGTCTCGCGCTGCAACAGCCAGCCCCCGGTGGCAAGCGCCAATCCGGCCGCGGCGGTGACGATCACGATATTGCGGAGCCTCATGAGACGCCTCGTGTTGAGGGGGCGGTCACCGCCATGACCTCGCGCCAGGCGGCGTCTTGCACGGCCTTCTTCGACTGTGTCGCGTCGACGTGCACCACGCCCGGCCCTGCGGCGCGGCGGTACGCCTCGAGCACACGCCGGTGAAACGCGTCGTCCTGCCGCTCGAACCGGTCCTGGACCTTGCGCGCGGCCCGCTGCCGGGCCCGTCCGACCTCGACCGGCACGTCGAGCACGAGCGTGACGTCCGGAACGAGACCGCCGGTGGCGAGCCGGATAGCCTGCGCGACATCCGCCGCCGGCAATCCGCCCCCCGCCACCTGGTACGCCACCGTCGAGAGGTCGAAGCGGTCCGCCACCACCACCTGCCCGGCCTCGAGCGCCGGCCGAATGACCCGCTGCACCAGGTCGGCCCGGGCGGCGAGAAACAGGAACAGCTCCGCGACCGGCGACATCTCGTGGGGAAACTTGAGCGCCACCTTGCGCGCCGCCTCCGCCACCGGGGTGCCGCCCGGCTGCCGCACCGCCGTCACCTGGACGCCCTCGCCGACGAGCCGCGCCACGAGCCACCGCACCAGTGTGGACTTGCCCGCCCCTTCCGGACCCTCGACGACGATGAAGACGCCCATCAGCCCAACGTGATGATGGGACTCACCGCGCCCTGCTTCATGCCTTCGTAGATCCGCGCGTTCACCTTGGCCATGAGCTTCTCGAAATTCGCCTGCGCGGCTACGACCTGCTGATACACCGAATTCGCCTGGACGCTCTGGAGCGCACGGTCGTACCGCTCCACCTGATCCTTCGCCGGCTCACGCCCCTCCTGCGCCGCCCGCTCGATGTCCTGGGCGATGCGCTCGACCTCGGCGAGCAACTGCCGGCAGGTCGCATCCTCTTTCATCCGCTCACTGGCCCGGAGCAGCACTTTGTACTCGTCGCTCTGTCCCAAGAGCCGCCCCAGCTCGCTCGCCTTCTGGTCGATCACGCGCCCCCCTCCCCCTCCAGGCCGGCCAAGAGAAACCGCGGCCGGCCGAACAGATCATCGTACACCGCCACCCGGGACCAGCCGTGCCGCAGGGCGAGCGCCCGCACTTGATCGGCGCGCCGCTCGTCGATCTCCAGCGCCACGAACCCCCCTGCCTCGAGCAGGGCCGGGGCGCCCGTCAGCAAGGCCCGCGTCGTCGTGAGCCCGTCCGCCCCGCTCACCAGCGCCTCACGCGGCTCGAACAGCCGCACCGCCGGATCGAGCGCGACATACTCCGCCTCCGTCAGATACGGCGGGTTACAGACGATCGCACGGTAGCGTTCACCTGTGAGCGGGGCGAGCAAGTCGCCCTCGCGGACCTCGACCGGCACCGGCGGCTGCACGAGCGCCACGTTCTCACGCGCGAGCGCCGCCGCCGCCGCGGAGCGCTCGACCGCAATGACGCGCTCGAAGTCGCCCTCGACGGCCAGCGCCAGTGCGATGCATCCACACCCGGTTCCAATGTCCGCCACCGCACCCCACGTTTCCCCCTTCCCCTTTCCCGTTTCCCGCATGGCCCGCAGCACCAGATCGACCAGTCCCTCGGTTTCCGGGCGCGGAATCAGTGCCCGTGCGTCGAGCGTCAAGTCGAGTGTGCGGAAGGCCGTGCGGCCCACCGCGTACGCGAAGGGGACGCCGCTCGCACGCCGCTCCACCGCCCGACAGAATCGATCCACCAGCCCGGCCGCTGGCTCCTGGTCGCGTTGCAGCCACACGTCGCCCGGCTTGGTCCCCGCACCGGCGACCGCGGCCCACAGCATGGTTGCTTCGCGGCGCGAGGTGGGCAGGCCGGAGGCCGCGAGGCGGTCGGCGGCGTCCTCGAGCACCTCACGAACCGACGCGCCGTGCGCGGCGCGCTCACGCACTGAGCCGCTCCTTCTCACCCGCGACCCGCAGGGCGTTGATCAGATCGTCGAGGTTGCCGTCCAACACCTCCGAGAGGTTGTGAACCGTGTAGTGGATGCGGTGGTCGGTGACGCGATTCTGGGGGAAGTTGTAGGTACGGATTTTCTGCGATCGGTCGCCGGTACCCACCTGGGCGCGGCGCTCGCGGGCCCGGGCGGTTTCCTGCTCGGCGATCACCTTATCGAGCAGGCGCGAGCGCAGCACCTCGAGTGCCCTGATCTTGTTCTGCAGCTGGCTCTTCTGGTCCTGGCACTGAACCACGAGATTCGTGGGCAGGTGGGTGATGCGCACGGCGCTGTCGGTCGTATTGACGCTCTGGCCGCCTGGTCCCTGCGAGCGGAAGACGTCGATCCGGAGGTCCTTGTCTTCGATCTTCACGTCGACCTCCTCCGCTTCGGGAAGCACCGCCACCGTCGCGGCAGACGTGTGCTTGCGCCCCTGCCCTTCCGTGACCGGTACGCGCTGCACCCGGTGGACGCCCGATTCGTACCGCAGCGTCCCGTAGACACCGGGGCCCCGGGCGGCGAAGATGGCCTCCTTCAAGCCCCCGAGATTCCCCTCCGAGAGCGAGACGACCTCGACCTTCCAGCCCCGCCGCTCGCAGAACCGCGTGTACATGCGAAACAGCTCGGCGGCGAACAGCGCCGCCTCATCGCCTCCGGTGCCGGCACGGATCTCCACGATCGCATCGCGGTCATCGAGGGGGTCCGCGGGGGTGAGCAGGTCGGCGAGCCGGCGCTCGAGTCGCTCGATCTCGGGGTGCAGCCGGTCGACGTCCGCGCGGGCCAGCT
>Ga0209239_1002942_pt1 | contig 10045 bp, 13 predicted proteins | sample GraSoi013_2_20cm_FD_185824 | JGI IMG/M metagenome (GOLD analysis project Ga0209239, IMG submission 185824) | Grasslands soil microbial communities from the Angelo Coastal Reserve, California, USA - Sample 10_02_2013_2_20cm (SPAdes) (version 2) | ecosystem: Environmental > Terrestrial > Soil >...
ATGATCCCAAGGACTATGCATTTCTTGCATTCTATCTATTGCGAGCGCAAGCTAGGCGCATGGTCGTGTTTGCGCTGCTGGGAACCGGATTCGTCGGCTTCCTGATCGGCCTGTTCGCCTTCAAGGTCAAGTCCCGCTGGTGTCCCGAGCACGGGTCGACCATGCAGTGTGCCGAGTGCGTGACGACCAGCGTGACGGCCAAGCGGTCATGACCGGGCCGATCAGGCCGAGCGGGCCAAGCGGGCCGATCAGGCCGAGCGAGCCGAGCGGGCCGAGCGGGCCGATCAGGCCGAGCGGGCCGATCAGGCCGGGTGAGCCGATCAGGCCGGGTGAGCCGATCAGGCCGGGTGAGGTCGTGAAGATCGCCGAGGCCGACTACCTCTACGGCATCGGCGACCTAGTGCTCCGGGTCGCCGAGACCGCGTCCGTCCAGCACCTCCCGGACGGAGACTGGCTCAACGTCAGGGGTGTCCAACTGGCATGGAACGGCGCCGAACTGCGCGAGCGGCAGGTGTTGGTACGGCTGGGCGCCCGGATCAGGCGGCCAGGCTGATGAAGGTACACACGATCCGGTTCATCGTGCAGGACGACTCGGAAGCCCTCTACTACAAGGCGGTCTGGCACCTGGTCGACGCGCTGTTGATGGTCGGCGCGCGCCATCGGGTGGTACCCGCGTTGCAGGAGCTGTTCGACGAGGCGTTCGCGAAGTGGGACGGCAAGCTTCCGGAGCGGTAGTGGCGGGGACCGGCCCGGTCCCCGCCACCGTCGTCAGCAGGGGTACGGGCTGCCGTTGTTGACCAGCCGGCTGTCCTTGAAGTCACGCCCAGAGCTGGCCTTCGAGCTTCTCCTCGGCCTCGGCGAGGGTGCCGCCGTACGCGCCGGTGGACAGGTACTTCCAACCGGCGTCGGCCACCATGAAGGCGACGTCGGCGCGTTTGCCCGCCTTCAACGCCTCGTGGGCCACGTTCAGGGCGGCGTGCGCCACGGCGCCGGTCGAGAAGCCGACGAACAGCCCCTCGACCTCGACGAGCTGGCGGGTACGCAGCACCGCGTCGCGGGTACCGACGGAGAACCGGCGGGTGAGCACCGAGGCGTCGTACAGCTCGGGGACGTACCCCTCGTCGATGTTGCGCAGCCCGTAGACCAGTTCGCCGTACCGGGGTTCGGCGGCGACGATCTGGATCTCCGGGTTCTTCTCGCGCAGGTACCGGCCGGTGCCCATGAGCGTGCCGGTGGTACCCAGCCCGGCGACGAAGTGCGTCAGGCTGGGCAGGTCACGCAGCAGTTCGGGGCCGGTCGTCTCGTAGTGGGCGCGCGCGTTGCCTTCGTTGCCGTACTGGTACAGCATCACCCAGTCGGGGTGCTCGCTGGCGATCTGCTTCGCCTGGGCGACGGCCTGGTTCGAGCCGCCGGCCGCGGGCGAGAAGATGATCTCCGCTCCGTACATCCGCAGGATCTGGACCCGTTCCGTGGAAACGTTCTCCGGCATCACGCAGACCAGCCGGTACCCCCGGAGTTTCGCGACCATGGCCAGCGAGATGCCGGTGTTTCCGCTCGTCGGCTCCAGGATGGTGTCCCCCGGCCGGAGTTCGCCGGCCGCCTCGGCGGCCCGGACCATATACAGCGCGGCCCGGTCCTTGACCGACCCGGTCGGGTTGCGGTCCTCCAGCTTGGCCCACAGCCGGACCTCCGGCGACGGGGACAGCCGGGGCAGCCCGACCAGCGGGGTGTTGCCGCACGCGTCCAACAGGCTCTCGTAGCGGGCCACGGTCACTCCTCCCGACGACCGGCGCGCGGGCGGCGCCCGGTGGGGACGCCACCCACGACGCGGGGCGGCGGCGCCGCTGAGGCGCCGGCGGTCCAAACAAGCGGCGCCGCAGGGCCTCCGCCTGCGGTCCAGACAAGCGGCGCCGTTAGGGCTCCGCCTGCGGTCGAAACAGGCGGCGCCCCAGGGAAGGGCGCCGCCGACGAACTCAGCGGGTGGCGGCCAGCGCCGCGGCGGCCGCGAACGCGAAGGCGCCCCCGGCGACGGCCGGCAGGATGGTCACCGCGTCGCCGTCGTTGAGCTTGGCGTCCAGCGCGCCGAGGAACCGGACGTCCTCGTCGTTGACGTAGACGTTGACGAAGCGGTGCAGCGTGCCCTGCTCGGTGATCAGCCGGCCGCGCAGCCCGGCGTATCGGCTGTCCAGGTCGGTCAGCAGGTCGGCGATGGTGTCCCCGGTGCCCTCGACAGCCTTGGCGCCCCCGGTGTACGAGCGCAGGATGGTCGGAATGCGAACCTCGATAGCCATGATGGCGTAACTCCTCACGTCAGACAGATATGGACGACAATCAATCGGTACGGGTGGCGGTTCAGGCCGAACACTCGTAGTCGACGGTCGTCGGGCTCTGCCCGAACATGTACGTCGTGACGGCAGCGGGGTCCACGCTCGCATCCACGATCCGGACCGGCTCCTCGGTCACCGTCCTGTCCACGATGCGGAACGAACGGATCTCCGCGCTCTCCGGCTCGCGGGTGGACACCAGCAGGTAGTGCGAGTCGGGGTAGCCCGCGATCGCGACGTCGGTCGGCGACGGGGCCGCTTCGGTCGCGGTGTGCGAGTGGTAGATCACGATCGGCTCTTCGTCCCGGTCGTCCATCTCGTTCCACACCCGGAGCTGCTCCGTCGAGTCGAACCGGTAGAACGTCGGGGACCGCTCGGCGTTGTCCATCGGTACGTGCCGGAGCGGGAGATCCGAACCGATCGGGCCCGCCACGATCCCGCACGCCTCGTCGGGATGGTCCCGGCGGGCGTGCGCCACGATCGCGTCGACGATCTCGCGGCCGATGGTCAGCACGGTTCCATAGCCTACCCGGTGGCGCTCGGCTCCGGCTCGTGGCCGCCGTCACGCCCGCCGGGCGTAGCGGGGAACAAAGCCCCGGGCCAGCGGGGGTCGGCTCAGCCGATGATCGCGTCGAGCAGCGACTCCTGCAGTACGCCGAGGTACTGGTACATCGTCAACTGCCGTACCCGTGAGGAGGTCTCGTCGCGCATGACGGCCTCGTCCAGCTCGTCGAGCAGGTCGGTGTCGTCGCGGACATCCAGCCGGATGCCCAGGGCCAGCCGTACGTCGTTGAGCGCCCGCAGCCAGGCCTCGGCCGCCTCGGCATCGAGCCGGACGACCGCGCCACCCGTGGACGGCAAGGTCGCCAGGATCGCCCCGGCCTGGTCGATCTTCGCTGTTTTCAGGTCCCCTTCGGTGTACCGCCGGAACTCCGCCGCCTCCGAGGGATCGTCCGGGTACCCGTCCGGGAACAGCCGCTCGACCACCGGATCGTCCCGGTCGAAGTTGTCGGTCAGCAGCCCGATGACCTCGGACGCGACCTGACGCAGTACGGCCACCTCGTCCGCGGCGAACCGGGCCACGCACTGGTCCTCGTGCCGGCGAAACATACTCAATCTCGGCCTACCGTCGCCCAGAGCCCGTACGCGTGCAGGCGCGCGGCGTCGTGCTCCATCTTCTCCCGCGAGCCGGACGACACGATCGCCCGACCCTTGTGGTGCACGTCGAGCATCAACTTGTACGCCTTGTCCTGGCTGTACCCGAAAAGCCGCTGGAAGACCCAGGTCACGTAGCTCATCAGATTGACGGGGTCGTTGTGCACGATGGTCACCCAGGGCCGGTCCTCAGCGGGCGTTTCCTCGATGTCCGGCGTCTCAGTAGGCGCGACCTGCGGCGCGGTCATACCCCCCATCGTGCCATGCCCTCGGCGCGGGCTCAGCGAAGCGGGGCTCGTAGGCTGGTTGCCGTGACCTCCGCCCTGCTGACCGATCACTACGAGCTGACGATGCTCAGCGCCGCTCTCAAGGACGGTACGGCCGACCGGTATTGCGTGTTCGAGGTCTTCGCGCGGCGGTTACCGACCGGCCGGCGCTACGGCGTCGTGGCCGGCGCCGGACGGCTCGTCGAGCTGATCCAGGACTTCCGCTTCCGCGAGGCGGAACTGGACTACCTCCGGGGGTACGACGTCGTCGACGAGCCGACCGCGCAATGGCTGGCCGGCTACGAGTTCCACGGCGACGTCAGCGGGTACCCGGAAGGTGAGCTGTTCTTCCCCGGCTCGCCGATCCTCACCGTGACCGGCACCTTCGCCGAGTGCGTGATCCTGGAGACGCTCATCCTCTCGGCGCTCAACCACGACTGCGCGATCGCCGCGGCGGCCGCCCGGATGGTGACCGCCGCCCGGGGCCGGCCGGTCATCGAGATGGGCTCCCGGCGTACCCACGAAAAAGCGGCCGTGGCCGCGGCCCGCGCGGCGTACCTGGCCGGCTTCGCCTACACCTCCAACCTGGAGGCCGGCCGGCGCTACGGCATCCCGACCACCGGTACCGCCGCGCACGCCTTCACGCTGCTGCACGACGACGAGAGCGCGGCGTTCTCCTCGCAGATCGCCGCGCTGGGCAAGCAGACCACGCTGCTCGTCGACACGTACGACATCAGCCAGGGCATCCGCAACGCGATCGCGGTCGCCGGCCCGGAACTGCGCGCGATCCGGCTGGACTCCGGCGACCTGTCCGTGCTCGCCGCGCAGTCCCGGCAACTGCTCGACTCGCTCGGCGCCACCGAGACGAAGATCGTCGTCTCCGGCGACCTCGACGAGTACTCCATCGCGGCGCTCGCCGCCGAACCGGTGGACAGCTACGGCGCCGGTACCGCCGTGGTCAGCGGTTCCGGCGCGCCGACCGCCCAGCTGGTCTACAAGCTGGTCGAGGTGGAGGGGCGGCCGGTGGTCAAGCGCAGCGAGCACAAGGCCACCGTGGGCGGGCGCAAGACCGCGGTGCGCCGGCACAAGCCATCGGGTACGGCCACCGAGGAGATCGTCGTCTCCCAGGGGGTACCCGACTGGCAGGGCGGCGACCGGCTGCTCCAGCAGGACTTCGTCGTCGGCGGTACCCCCGTCGACGGGCTGCCCACCCTCGCGGAGAGCCGGGAGCGGCTGCGCGGCGCCCTGATCTCGATCCCGTGGGAGGGCCTCAAGCTCTCCGCCGGTGACCCGGCGATCCCCGTCACCGTCATTCCCGCGTCCTGAGGCGGTCCCCGTGCGCGCATTGATCATCGTCGACGTACAGAACGACTTCTGCGAGGGCGGTTCGCTCGCGGTCACCGGTGGCGCGGAGGTGGCGGCCGGGATCTCGGTCGCGCTCGGCTCGCCCAACCAGCGCTGGGACCACGTGGTGGCGACCAAGGACTTCCACATCGACCCGGGCGCGCACTTCAGCACCGCACCGGACTTTGTGGACAGTTGGCCGCCGCACTGCGTCGTGGGTACCCCGGGTACCGACTTCCATCCGGAGCTGGTGACCGACCGGATCCAGGCGGTGTTCACCAAGGGCGAGCACGAGGCGGCGTACTCCGGTTTCCAGGGCCACTCCGGCGAGACCGGCCTGGCGGACTGGCTGCGCGACCACGATGTGTCCACAGTGGACGTCGTCGGGATCGCCACCGACCACTGCGTACGGGCGACCGCGCTGGACGCCGCGGCGGAGGGGTTCGCGACGACCGTACTGCTCGACCTCACCGCGGGCGTCGCACAGTCCACTGTGGACAATGCGTTGGCCCAGCTGCGCTCGGCCGGCGTCGAGCTGGTCGGCGCGCCGGTCGTGCGTACCTGACGGAGTACCGCGCCTCGACGCATCTCCTATTTTCCCGCTAGGACATGTGGGTTATGCTTCCGGCATGACGACTTCGACGGTGGGCGGCCTTCCACGCTGTTGCGGCGTGACGCCTGCCCGCTGTCCGCACCCTTCTGCGAAAGGTCGTCATGTCTACCCTGCTGCGCCCTCGTGACCTCGGTGGCCTGGCCGAGTGGTACGCCTCGGATCCGGCCCGCTGGCCGGTCCGGCCCGAGTTCGACCCGGCCGGTCGCTGGTACGCCCGGTTGGCCGCGCCTAGCGACCACGAGGTCTGGTTGCTCACCTGGCTGCCCGGCCAGTCCACCGATCTGCACGACCACGGCGGGGTGGCCGGAGCATTCACGGTTCTAGATGGGCAGCTCACCGAGCAGACCCCGACGAGCGGCCCCGATGTGCGGCTCGCGGCGCGTGCGTACGGCGCCGGTGCCACCCGGCGCTTCGGCGCTCAGCACGTGCACCGCATCGTGAACTCGGGTAACCTCCCGGCCGTGAGCGTGCATGTGTACTCGCCGGTGCTGACCCGGATGACCCGCTACACGATCGAGCACGGGGAACTGCGGATCCGCGCCGTCGAACAGGCGGGGCGGGACTGGTGAAGCCGCCCGGCGCCCGTACCATCAACGAAATTCTCGACGCCGCACGCGCCCGACTGGACCGGCTGCCCCCCAAGGCGGCGCTGCAGGCCCAGCGCGACGGCGCGGTCCTGGTGGACATCCGGCCGGCCGCCCAGCGGACGGCCACCGGCATCATCCCCGGCGCGGTGGTCGTGGAGCGCAACGTGCTGGAGTGGCGGTTCGACCCGGCCAGCGACGCGCGGCTGGACATCGCCGGCTCCTACGACCTGTGGGTGGTCGTGTACTGCCAGGACGGGTACACCTCGTCGCTGGCCGCCGCGGCGTTGCAGGATCTCGGCCTGCACCGGGCCACCGACCTCGAGGGCGGCATCACCGCCTGGCGCGCGGCCGGGCTGCCCACCCAGTTCACGGCGGTCTGAACGGCGCCTTGCCGCGCCCGGCCTGACCCCGGTCAGTGGTCCTGGTAGCTGGCGCCGTCGTCGGCCTCGTGGGTCAGCGGCCTGGCGCCACCGGCCGGGGTCGCGACGAGCGAGGCACCCGGTGCCAGGTGCGGGAACTTCGCGTCGAAGGCCGGCCGCTCGGAGCGGATCCGGGGCATCCGGTCGAAGTTGCGCAACGGCGGCGGGCACGAGGTGGCCCACTCCAGCGACATGCCGTAGCCCCAGGGGTCGTCGACGTCGACGGTACGGCCGGCCTTGTACGACTTCCACACGTTGTACAGGAACGGCAGCGTCGAGGCGCCGAGGATGAACGCGCCGATCGACGAGATCGTATTGAGCAACGTGAACCCATCGGCCACCTGGTAGTCGGCGTACCGGCGGGGCATGCCGATGTTGCCGAGCCAGTGCTGGACCAGGAACGTGGTGTGGAACCCGATGAACGTGAGCCAGAAGTGCACCTTGCCCAGCCGCTCGTCGAGCATCCGGCCGGTCATCTTGGGGAACCAGAAGTACACGCCCGCGTAGACGGCGAACACGATCGTGCCGAAGAGTACGTAGTGGAAGTGCGCCACTACGAAGTACGTGTCCGAGACGTGCCAGTCGATCGGCGGCGCGGCGAGCAGTACGCCGGACAGGCCGCCGAACAGGAACGTGGTCAGGAAGCCGATGGCGAAGAGCATCGGTGTCTCGAACGTCAACTGGCCGCGCCACATGGTGCCGATCCAGTTGAAGAACTTCATGCCCGTGGGTACGGCGATGAGGAAGCTCAGGAACGAGAAGAACGGCAGCAGTACCTGGCCGGTGGCGAACATGTGGTGCGCCCACACCGTCATCGACAGGGCCGCGATGCCGACCGTGGCGCCGACCAGCCCCTTGTACCCGAAGATCGGCTTGCGGCTGAACACCGGGATGACCTCGGAGATGATCCCGAAGAACGGCAGCGCGACGATGTACACCTCGGGGTGCCCGAAGAACCAGAACAGGTGCTGCCAGAGCATCGCGCCGCCGGTCTGCGCGTCGTAGACGTGAGCGCCGAGGATCCGGTCGGCGGCGACGGCCAGCAGCGCGGCGGCCAGGATCGGGAAGACCATGAGCACCAGCAGCGAGGTGACCATGATGTTCCAGGTGAAGATCGGCATCCGGAACATCGTCATGCCCGGCGCGCGCAACGTCAGGATCGTGGTGATCATGTTGACGCCGCCGAGGATCGTACCCAGACCCGAGATCACCAGGCCGACGATCCACATGTCGGCGCCCGGGCCGGGTGAGTTGGCCACGTTGGCCAGCGGCTGGTACGCGAACCAGCCGAAGTCGGCCGCCCCGCCCGGGGTCACGAAACCGGCCACGGCGAGCGAGGCGCCGAACAGGTACAGCCAGTACGCGAACGCGTTGAGCCGCGGGAAGGCGACGTCGGGCGCGCCGATCTGCAGCGGCACGATGTAGTTCGCGAACGCGAAGAGGATCGGCGTCGCGAAGAACAGCAGCATGATCGTGCCGTGCATGGTGAACAGCTGGTTGTACTGCTCCGGCGAGAGGAGCTGCAACCCCGGCCGGGCCAGCTCGGCGCGCATCACCAGGGCCAGGAACCCGCCGATCAGGAAGAACGCGAACGACGTGACCAGGTACATCAGGCCGATCTGCTTCGCGTCGGTGGTACGCAGCAGTCGCGCCAGCGCCGAGCCCTTCGTCGGCTTATGCACCGGCCACGGCCGGGTCACGATCGGCTTCGGTGCGACGGTGGTCACGTAGGGCCTCCTGAGGCTGGTCACCGGGCGGACCGCGAGCACTGCCGGGTGATCGCGGCCCTACCTCGGAGGCAGAATAGTCCTCGTCCGGCGCTGGCCGGTCGACGGGTCACCCGACCCGCCGTTGCCGGCGGCCGGGGCAGCTACCGCCCGGAGCCCGGGCCGGGAGCGGCCCGAGCCGGGCGGCCGGGAGCGGCCCGCTACTTCGCCGGGGCCGCCGCGCCCAGGTCGAACCCGATCGCACCGGCCGCGACGGCGGCGAGTACCAGCAGCAGGGCGCCCCAGCCGATCAGCCGCTCCGGCGGGGACAGGCGCATCAGCCGGCCCCTGACCTCGCCCACGCCGTACGTCGTCGGCGCCGTCGGGGCCTCCTCTGCCGGTGGCCGGTTGAACCAGGCACGGCTCAGGATGGTGGCCGAGCCACCGAGTACCAGCAGTGCGCCGAGAATCCCGATGGCTCCCGCAATCCAGTCCCGCATGCCTCTCTCCTCCCGCCCGAACGCGCCAAGCGGCGCAGGACGTACGCCGTACAGCGCACGACGGGCTACAGGCTAGCGTCGAGCGGCCAGCCAGCACAGTCCGTCAATCGGCGGCAATCGACGCGGGCGCGTGGCGGCGGGTACACACCTGGGCGGCCGGGGCGACGGTGTCCTGCGCATAGACGACGGCGAGTACGAAGCAGTAGTCGGCGGTCGGATCCAGGCCGGTGATGCGCTGCTCGTGGGTACCGGGTGGCAGGGTCCGTACCGGGCCGGTGGGCTGGCCGGCCCGCGCGACCGAAAGCACCACCCCGCCCGTACCCCCGCTGGGATCCGACCAGGTCACGGTGACGCTCGTACCCTCGTCGCGCAGCGTCACGCCGGTCGGCGCCGAACGGGCCGGGTCCGAAGCGGCCGGGGCGACCGCGCTGGGCGGGGCGACCGCGCTGGCCGGCGACGCCGAGGCCGCCGGGCGGACCGGAAAGGCCGGTGGCTGCGCTGCCCGAGGCGGCGTGGAAGCCGGCCGGTGTGCCAGCGCGACCGCCGCCACGGCGATCGCGAGCAGTACCCCCAGCACGGCGGCCAGGAAGATCATCAGGCGGCGGTGCGCGCCGTGCCGGACATGGCCGCGCGGCTCGGACGGGAAGTGCTGGACGTGCCGGCCCGGCTCTGAGGCCGCGAGGTCCGCCGGGTCCGCGAGGTCCGCGAGGTCCGCCGGGTCGGCCAGGTCTGCCGGGCTCGACGGCACGACCTCGGCCAGCGCCAGCTCGACCGCCGCGGTCAACGGATGCTGCTCCCCCAGCTCGGCCTGCGCCCCGACGTGGGCGATCGCCAGCAGCCGGCGGGCGTTCGCCAGGTCGCCGAGCGCGCCGTGCAGCCGGCCCAGCTCGGCGGCCAGCCGGATGGTCTCCAGGTCGGCATCACCGAACGCGCGCCGGTGCAGCGCGTACGCCTCGGTCAGCTCGTGTAGGGCGGTACCGCCGTCCCCCTGGGCGTACATCAGCAGCGCGAGGTTGGCCCGGGCCAGCAGGACGGCACGGGCGGCGGGCCGGTCGATGTCCTTCGCGCTCGCGATGACCTGCTCGTACAGCCGTCGCGCCCGGTCCAGCTCGCCCCGGTCGTGCAGCACCA
>Ga0209239_1002948_pt1 | contig 10037 bp, 10 predicted proteins | sample GraSoi013_2_20cm_FD_185824 | JGI IMG/M metagenome (GOLD analysis project Ga0209239, IMG submission 185824) | Grasslands soil microbial communities from the Angelo Coastal Reserve, California, USA - Sample 10_02_2013_2_20cm (SPAdes) (version 2) | ecosystem: Environmental > Terrestrial > Soil >...
GACGTCCTGATTCCGCGGATCGGCCGATCGATGACGGATTTCGGGAAGATGCTGTTGCGTCAGCTCGAGCTAATGGGAATCCGCACGACGCTGGCGAGCGACGGCCTCATCACCGCCCGGAACAAGTTCCTCGCCCTGCAATCGCTCCGCCAAGCTCACATCCCAATCCCGCGGAGCATCCTCCTGGCCTCGCGGCCGAACTTCATGGAGGCAGCGCATCTCGTCCGCTACCCGGCGATCCTGAAGATCCTGTCCGGCACCCAAGGGATCGGCGTGATGCGCGTGAAGAGCCTCGAGGAGACCGCATCGATCGTCGACACGCTGAAATTCTTCGGCGAGGTCGTGTGCCTGCAGGAGTACATCCCGAACCCCGGCGTGGACATCCGCGCCCTGGTCGTCGGCGATCGGGTCGTCGGTTCGATGAAGCGGGTCGCGGCCCACAACGAGTGGCGCGCGAACATTCACCTCGGGGCGAAGGGGGTCGCCATCGAACTCTCCGACCACGCGAAGGACGTCGCGGTGCGGGCATCGAAGGCCGTCGGATTGGAGATCAGCGGCGTCGACATGATCTTCCGAGGAGATACACCGTACGTCCTCGAGGTCAACGCGTCGCCCGGGTTCCGCGGACTCCTGGACGCAACGGGCGTCAACGCCGCGGACGCGATCGTCGAATACGCCGTCGAGAAAGTGAAGGCCGGCGAGCCGAAACGTCCTTGATGGACGCGTCCGTTGCGGGCCTCGATGGACGAGGCTCCGATCTCAGGAGCGCGCGTGCGGGCGACGACGAAGCACGGGGCCCTGACCGTCGACCAGATTGCGGCGATGCAGCCCGGCATGGCGCGCCTCATGGACGAGCTGAGCCGGAGATACTGGACGCTCTTCTATGCGGCGAAGGCCAAAAACTGGGAACTCGCCAACTACATGTTGAAGGAATCGGAGAAGGTCCTGAAGACCGCCGCGGTGGCCCGGCCAAAGTACGCAGACGACATCGCCGCCTTCGTCCGCGAGACGTTCGACCCGATCGCCGCGGCCGTCGAATCGAAAGACTGGTCCGCGTTTGAGAAAGCGTACCGGAAGGGAATCTCGGAATCCGATCGCTTGCACGACAAGTACAACAAATCGTTCCTCCGCTTTCGCCTCCCCGACCATCCGCCGGAATGGTTTGACCTCGCGCCGCGATAGGTTTTTGGCTCCGCGATGCGTCGGCCGCGCGGCGGTCGGATGGAGTACGTGTCGTTGGGTCGTGGTGGACCCGACGTCTCCGCGGTCGGACTGGGGATGTGGCAGGCTGGAGGGAAGGCCTGGGGCTCCGACGTCCGAGATGCCGAGTGCCGCGAGGCGATGGAGCGCGCCGTGGAGCTTGGGATCAACCTGGTCGACACCGCGGAGGCTTACGGCGACGGCCACTCCGAGCGCGTCATGTCCCGAGCGATCCGGAACGTCGGCCGGGACCGCGTCTTCGTCGCGACGAAGGTTGGCGGGTGGCATCTGCGCGCGGATGACGTGAAGAAAGCGTGTGCCGCTAGTCTGAAGCGCCTCGGAGTCCGGGAAATCGACCTCTACCAGGTGCATTGGCCGGATCCTTGGAGCCAAGTCCCCCTGCGGGAGACGATGAAGGCTCTCGAGGCCCTCCACCGGGCGGGCCGGATCCGGAACATCGGGGTGAGTAACTTCGCGGTCCGCGATCTCACGGAAGCGCGATCCCATCTCTCACGGTCGGACATCGCCTCGAACCAAGTGCGGTACAACATGCTCCAGCGGGAGGTCGAAGCGGAGGTCCTCCCCTACTGCAAACGGGAGGGCATCGCGATCCTCGCCTGGAGCCCGATCGGCAAGGGCGTCCTCACCGGAAAGTACCACGATGGGAAGAGGCCAAAGGACCGCGTTCGAGCGGAGGAGGATCTGTTCAAGCCCGCGAACCTGCGGGCCGCAGGGCCGTTGATCCGCGAACTCCGAATAATCGGCCGCGCCCATGGCAAGACGCCCGGGCAAACCGCGCTCGCATGGCTGCGGCGCAACCGAAACGTCATCCCGATTCCCGGGGCGAAGCGGCCGTCGCAATCGGAAGAGAACGCGGGAGCCGCCGGCTGGTCCCTCAGCGCCCGCGAAATTCGCACGCTCGGCGGCATCCTCCGGCGGATCCGGCTCGATACGTTCTGAGGCTCACGGCTTCTTGCGGCGCATCACGATCGCGGCGACCACCGCGACGATCGCGACGATGATGACCACGCCACCGATGAGCAGGTTGGTGTCCGTTCCGCCGGTCGTCCCACCGCCGCCGCCCGTCGGCTGGACGACGAGCGATCCGTGCATCGCCGTGAAGGGGTGAATTCCACAGAAGTAATTGAACGTCCCCGCCGCTGAGGCGGTAAACGTGAAGTTCGTCGCGACCGTGCCGCTCGTAAAGGAGACGGAAGACTGATCTCCCGCGTTCTGGGTCATGGAATTGTCCAGATCGATCACGAGCAAATGGGACATTGCGTCGTGGGAGAAGAGGTGGAACGTGATGACGTCATTCTGGTGGACTGTGAGCGTAGGCCCCGGATTCGTGATGTTGGTCGCGGCCCATCCCCAGCCCGCCGGCGCGCTGAAACTTCCGTACAAGGTGATGGGCACCGCGCCCGTCGGGTTGCTGACACCCGGCGCGGAGGCCGCCGCGACCGGAGCGGACCAGGCAAAGCCCGAGATAGATAGTGCGATCGCCACGAGCAGCAAAGTCTTTGTGAGCTGAGCCATTGATTCCCTTCCTCTCAGCGCGGCGAGCCGGTTCCCGCACATAAAGGTTTTCCGAAAACTCCGTCGCGAATCCCGGTTCGGTGCGGGGGATGGGACTTTCCGCCCTGCGCGGAGCGCGAGGCTTTTGAACCCACGGACTCCTGCGAGACCGGATCTTAAGTCCGGCGCCGTTGTCCTAGCTTGGCTACCCCCGCGACGCGCCCATCGGGCCGTCGGTATAATGCCTTTTTGCGTGCAGCACGAAGAGGATTCAGGTTCGTAACGGCATTCGTCTTTTCGCTCGCAGGAGAAGAGAATCGGTTCACACGCCGGGAAACATTTTTCCCTTTGCCTTCGATGCAGAACCGGATGCGGGCTCGCATCATCTGGCTCGAGATCTCGCTAATCCTTCTGGCCCTCGCATTCGCCGAGGCCGGAGAGGTGTTGCGGGAGCTCCGGACCGACGTCGTGCTCGACTGGTTCATCTCTTTGGCGCCGCTGATCTGGATCAACATCTCGATCGTCGTCCTCTATGCCTTCTTCCGGATTTACTTCAGTCCGGATCTCGCTCCGACCGCGGGGACGGTCCGAACGGGTGCCGTCCTCTTTCTCGTCCCGAACTTCCGGAGCCTCCGAGATCGGGGCAGGACATTTCGGAAGGCGTGGGGCATTGGCGCGGTGGCCTACGCCGTCGCGTACGCGCTGCTCCAGGGCATTGTCGTCGTGGACTTTTCGGGTTCGCTGCAGCCCGTGTTCGTCGTCATCGAGAGCGCCGTCGGCTATGGTCCCGGGATCGCCTGGGCCCCAACCACGACGTTCGGCATACAGTTGCGACCGTACTCAATCGCGGCCGCGTTCGCGCTGTCCCTTCTCTCTGGCCTCGTATTCGCCCTCGCGTTCCAGGTTGTCGCGACGGGACGACGGACTGGCCGGACGCTGCCCGGTCCGCTGCTTGGGCTCGCGGTCATGTGCCCCGCATGCGCGGGCGGCCCCGTCTCGGGGCTGTTCCTCGCGTACGTGGCGCCCATCGCATTCATGGGGGGCATGGGTTCGGCGTCCGCGTTCTCGCGGCTCCTCGGATTCTCCACGGTCCTGCTCGTCGTGACGCTGGTCCTCTTGTGGACCGTGATTTCATTCATCACGAACGTCTTGCTTCCGGACGTCTCCACCACGGCGGCCGATAGCGCGCAGGCCGGTTCCGCGTAGTCGCACTCAAGACGCTGCCTCGAGACCAGCGCACAACTCGCTCCGAGCTCTCAGCTCGTGAACGTGATGGTGCCCCACATCCCCTTGTCCTGGTGAATCTTCCAGGGGATGCTCGTCGTGTCGACCTGGTGGCAGGCGAAGAAGTAGGTGCCCGGGGTATTGACGACGAACCAGAACAGGCTGGTGCCGTCCGGGTCGACGTCGTGATCGACGCACGAATCGGGACACCCAACCCGGCTCAGGTTACTCCAACTGTCGTGGTACTCGGTATAGTTGTCGAGCGTCGCGTTGGCAGCGTCGGAATTCGTGGCCCAGTTCGGGTTGTTCGCTTGGGCGAGAGCGAGGGCGGCCTTCGCGGAATTCAGGATCGGGGTCCGACCCCCGCTGAACAGGAGGAATTCGTGAGCCATCGCCCCGCTGTTGTTCATCTCGATTAGGACGATCGTACCCGCCTTGATGGTGTAGGACGGATTGAAGCCCGGCTGATCGTACCCCACGTCGAACGTGGTTACGTGGATCTTCACGCAGCTCGTTTGCGCGTTCACGCATCCCGATTGCGCGGGTTGCAACAACGGGAGGATCGCCAGATCCATCACGGCCGCCGTCACGGCGACCGCAATCACAATCGCAATCACGATCCACAAGGCACCCTTCCTCGGCGCGGCTTTCATAGCCTCGCCCGAAGACGACCCAGCCTCCATCGTGAGCCCCGTCGCCGGGCATTGACTCGGTTGGCTTAAAGATTCTGAATCGGTCAGGTGGACGCGCGGGCTGAAAAGTTTTTACCGGGAGTGGGTCTACCGGGCCTCGTGCCGGCCCTCGCTCCGTCGGCGCAGCAATGGCAGTCCCTTTTCACACTATACATCATCGCCGCGGTGATTGTCGCCGGGGCCGTCTTCGTGATGTTCTTCTACTTCCTCGCAAAGTATCGAAAGAAGCCAGGCGCCCCGGATCCCAAGGACGCCCCGCGGGTCGGCGTCATGGCCGATCGAGGGAATCCCGCCCTCGCGGCGATCTTGACCGCGCTCCTCGTCTCGCTCTTCTTCGGCCTGACCCTCAACACGTTCGCGCTGAACGCGTATCTGCAGAATCCTCCGAACGACCCGAACGCTCTCTACGTCGACGTCATCGGCTTCCAGTGGGGTTGGCGGTTCGTTTATGCGAACGGCAACGAAGTCATCGGCACACTCAAGGTTCCGGTGGCGAACAGCACGTGTACCCCAGCCGTCCGCGGTTGCTGGAGCGGAACCGTAATCTTGAACATCACGAGCGCAGACGTGTTCCACTCGTTCGGAATCTCGCTCTTCAAAATCAAACGAGACGCAATTCCCGGTCGCGTGAATCAGGCGTGGTTTATGGCGAACACGGTCGGCATCCCCGCTACGGAGCCCGAATATTTTGAGGCGGTCCGCTGCTACGAGCTGTGCGGGACCGGCCACGCGCTGATGTTCGCAGATCTGTGGGTCCTGAGCCCGGACAACTTCCTCAGCTTCTATACGACGGGGGTCTAAGGGTGGCGAAAATGTGGTAGATTGGCACCCCCTGAAGCGATGGCTTTTCACGACGAACCACAAGGACGTCGGCATTTTGTATCTCTTCACGTCGCTCTACTTCTTCGTCGCCGCGGGTCTGCTCGCCCTCACCTTTCGGTTCCAGCTCGCCGTCCCGTCGAACACATTCCTTCAACCCGACGAATACAACCAGGCCGTGACGACCCACGGTCTCCTGATGCTCCTGTGGGTCCTCACTCCCCTCGGGGCGGCGTTCGCGAACTACTTCGTGCCGATCCAGATCGGCGCGCGAGACATGGCGTTCCCCCGCCTGAACGCCCTTAGCTACTGGGTCTACCTCTCGAGCGGCCTGCTCGCCTTGTCGAGCTTCTTCGCCGGCGGTGGGACCGCGGACTGGGGATGGACGACGTACGCCCCGCTCAACACGGTCGAGTTCAGCCCGCAGGTGGGCGGCTCGATGATGGGGCTCGCGCTCATGTTGCTCATGGCGTCGAGCATCGTCTCGACCGTCAACTTCCTCGTCACGATCTTCCGCCTTCGCGCTCCTGGGATGTCTCTCATGCGGTTGCCCCTGTTCACCTGGGGCTGGATCTTCACGAGCCTCCTGATGCTGTGGGCCTTTCCATCGTTCGTGTCGGCGCTCAGCCTCCTGATCGCGGACCGCGCCTTCGGGACGGTCTTCTTCACCTCCCCCCAGGGAGGCTCCCTCCTGTGGGACCACATGTTCTGGTTCTTCGGCCACCCGGAGGTGTACGTCCTCCTATTGCCCGGCTTCGCAATCGCGGGAGACCTGTTCTCGACGTTCAGCCGTCGGCCGATCTACGCGAAGAAGGTCATCATCCCGTGCTTCGCGATCGCCAGCATCTTGAGCTTCACCGTGTGGGCCCACCACATGTTCATGACGGGCATCTCGCAGAGCCTCCTCGAAGCGTTCAACATCACGACCGAACTCATCTCGATCCCGTTCGCGATCATCGTCCTGGCGTACATCCTCACCCTGCGCGGCGGGTCCATCCGATTCACCACCCCGATGCTCTTCGCGGTCGGATCGCTAGGCCTGTTCATCATCGGCGGCGTGACCGGCGTCTTCAACTCCTCGGTCGCTCTCGACACGGCGTTCCGCGGCACTTTCTGGGTCGTGGGCCATTTCCATTACACGATCGTCGGCGGCGGCTTGACCGGGCTCTTCGCCGGGCTGTACTACTGGTTCCCGAAAATGACGGGCCGCATGTACAATGAACGACTTGGAAAGATCCACTTCGCCATCTACATGATCGGTTTCAACTTGCTCTACTTCCCGATGCATCTCCTGTACGATATGCCGCGCCGCATCTTCACCTACGACGCGAGCACCGGATGGGGCTCACTCAACCTGCTGATTACGATCGGAGGTTTCACGTTCGGCATCTCGCAGCTCATCATGTTTGCGAACCTGCTCTGGAGTGCGCGCCGCGGGCCGCAAGCGAGCCAAGATCCCTGGGGCGGTTACTCCCTCGAGTGGGGCGTCCCATCTCCACCCCCGGAGTTCAACTTCCCCGAAGGCGTCCCCGTCGTCTCCGCTACGGGCGTCACGTACCGGCCGGTCGCGGCCGCGAATGGCGGGCATGCGATGGCGAACGGCGGCCACGCATACGCCGGCCACGGCGCCGAGTCCAGCGAGGAACATTGGAGTCGCTGGCCCATCGTGACCGCTGCCGGCGCCGGGATCGCGTTGTGGGGCGTCCTGATGGGCCTACCCGCGCTCATCCTGGGAACCGGGATCCTCGCCGTCTCCTTCGTGGGTTGGGGCTACGAGTCCCTCCGAGGACGGGAAACCATCGAGGCCGTCGGGGAGAAGTGGCCGTTTGACCGCTTGGAGAACCTTTCCCTCGGGATGTGGCTCTTCATCTTTGGCGAAATCGCGTTTTTCGGGACCCTCTTCGGCGCCTACGTGTTCCTTCGAATGAACAGCCCGCTGAGCGGATTCGCCTGGCCCCAACCCGGTTCGGTCCACAACATTTTCTGGGGCGGATTCAACACAATCATCCTGCTCACGAGCGGACTCACGATGGTCTTCGCGCTCATGTTCGCGCGGCAGGGATCGTACCGCGGACTGCAAGGTTCGCTGGTCGCGACGTTCGCCCTCGGTGCATTCTTCATGGTGAACAAGGCGTTCGAATGGAGGGATCTGTTCGCGTCGGGATTCACCTTCTCGACGAACCCTGCGTCGAGCATCTACTATGTCCTGACCGGCGTCCATGGGGCCCACGTGGTCGCGGGCCTGACGGCCCTGACGTACCTCATGGTCAAGGCGCTCAAAGCACGTTCGACAACGGAGGCGGGTGCCTCGGTCGAGATCTTCGGAATCTACTGGGGAATGGTCGATGCCGTCTGGGTCTTCCTGTTCCCGTTGCTCTATCTGCTGTGAGGTGATGGATCATGATCGATGAGGCGAAGTACGCGGCGGTGTACAGCATTCTCATGCTCGGACTCATCGTCGAGATCCTGATCGCGATCGACCGGAGCGCGCTCGGGGCGTTCGCCGATGCCGGCATCCTGGCGATCGCCGTCCTTCAGGCGCTTTTCATTTTCATGGTGTACATGCATGGGCGCTACGGCCCGCGTCCCGTCGCGGTCTTCGCCGTGATTTCGCTCCTGACCGTCCTTCCCCTGTTCATCGCCTTACTGTACTCCGTGGTGATGCCTCACCACGGTTCACTTCCGTAGGAGCTGAGGCCTTGGCAAAGAAGCTGTTGCGCGCGGATGTGGCCGCCGGGATCGGGGCCGGCGTCGTCGGGCTCTTCTTCATCATCGCGATCTGGACGAACCTCGTGTTCCCGGCGCCAGTCGTCTTGGGCGGCGGAGGGGCCGTGCTCACGGACCCCGCGAGCCTCCGAGAGCATGAGTGGGGGTTCAATCAGTTCTCGAAAGGCGGTCCCGAGATCTGTGCGAACCAGACCAGCCTCAACCTGAACATCACGCTGACCAATACAGGAATCAATCTTCACGGATTCCAGATCGTGCGGGCCGATAACGGGGCATTCGTCGCTGGCCTAAACAAGACGGACCTGCTGACGCGGGGAGAGACCCGCCACATCAACATCGATATCGGCCGCATTGCCCCCGGGAGCTACTACTACATCTGTCCGGTCGCGGGGCATCGCCAGAAAGGAATGATTGCGCCGTTCGTCGTGCAGCCCGGATGCTAGGTCTTCCGCGGCAAGGTCGCGCCCGCGCGCTAGGGACCGTTCGCGGGCGACGCGGAGCGAAGCTCCGGTTTCTTCGCGTTGTTCGCGCGAACGACTGAGATGAGCACCACGGCGGTTGCGACCTCGACCACCTTCGAGATGACCCCGAGGGGATCGACGTCCTCCACGACGCCTATTGGCCAGATCGTCACGGTCCGCGTGACGATGAATGCCGCGATTAGGAACCCGGTGAAGAGGAGCCACAGCGGATCGAGGCGTCGCGGGAGGTCGATGAATGCGATCCCACCGACGATCTGAATCGGGGAAACGATGGCAAAGAAAGCGGCCTGGGGGGCCGACGCGAGGTGTTGATTCATCGCCAAGAGGTGGAGGCCGCCGTCGGCGAGGAGCAGGAACCCGACCACGTACCGTTTGCCGAGGGCCGGGTTCGCCATGAATTCGCGGTAGTTCGCTCCGATCACCCCGACCGTCGAGAACCCGAGTCCCTGGAACATGAGGAAGAGCCAGAGGTAAACATCGCTCAGGCCGTGGCCCGAGCTTTGATCGCCCCCGATTGTCCCGAGCAAGTTGAGCGCCCAGGCGACTAGCATAATGAAGACTCCGGAGAGGAGGAACGCGAACTCGGTCGAGATGTGAAGGCCGCGACCCATGCTGGAGACCCCGACGCGTTGGCGGGTATTTCTTTCTGCGTCCTCTCCCGCTCCCGGTCTCCTCTGCTGTGCGGTCCGAGGATTTATTATGCGCCGAGCGGGTCGGGTCGCCGTGGGTCGTCTCGATGGCCGCGTCGCCCTCGTGACGGGTGGCAGTGGTGGCATCGGCCGTGCAGCGGTCCTCGAGCTTGCGCGGGAAGGCGCCGATGTCGGCGTGCAATACAACCGCGGGAAGGAGGCCGCCGATTCCGCGGTTGGCGCGGTGCGAAAACTCGGCCCCCGATCAGTCGCCGTCCAAGCGGACGTTGCGGACGCGAAGGCCGCGGGCCGTGTCGTCGCCGAGGTCGTCCGGACGTTCGGCCGTCTCGATGTGGTGGCCTGCTTCGCGGGCTATCCCATTCGGACCGAGGAGTGGTACAAAGACTATGCTGCGCTCACGCCCGACGAGGTGCGAGCCCCGATCGACATCGACTTGCTCGGATCGATCTACATCACCCAGGCGGCGCTCCCGGCGATGGTCCGGGCGCGTCGCGGAAGCATCATCCTGGTCGGCTCGACACCTGCGTTGACAGGCGACACAGTCGGAATTCCGTATCTCGTGGCCAAGGGAGGCGTCTTGGCGTTAGCACGGGCGCTCGCGCAAGTCTACGGACCCCACGGCATTCGTGTCAACGCTCTCGCTCTCGGGAGCATTGCCACCGAAGCGACCCAGCGTGCGACGAAGCCCGCGGACCGAGACGCTTTGGCCCAGGAACCGGCGCTGCGGC
>Ga0209239_1002949_pt1 | contig 10035 bp, 7 predicted proteins | sample GraSoi013_2_20cm_FD_185824 | JGI IMG/M metagenome (GOLD analysis project Ga0209239, IMG submission 185824) | Grasslands soil microbial communities from the Angelo Coastal Reserve, California, USA - Sample 10_02_2013_2_20cm (SPAdes) (version 2) | ecosystem: Environmental > Terrestrial > Soil >...
CTGCTCCAGCACCGCGACCTTCTGCGTGACGTAATCGGCGAGGGCCTTCAGCGTGCCCAGCTGTCGCTTGGTGTCGGCCGCGTCGGCCGCGGCCTGCGTGAGATGGGCGAACCCCTCCTCGAGCCCGTTCACGCGGGTCTGCGCAGCTCCGACGCTTCCTTGCACCCGCTGCTGTCGCTCCTCGAGCGCGTGCAGCCGGGCGGCCGCGGCCTCACCGACGCGATTCAACTCGTCCTGGCGTTGCCGCGCGCGGTCGAACGTGTTGGAGAGGTCGCGCACCTGACCCGTGAGCGTATCGGCGTCGGCGGAGAGCGACTTGAGCCCGTCGGCCGACTGGAGCAGGCTGGTGAGATCGCCCTTCAGCGCGAGCGCCGCGTCGAACGTGGCGCGCAGCTGCTCGATCTCGGTGCGAAGCGTCTTGACCTGTTCCGCTGTGTGCTCGACCTGCGTTTCGGTGCGTCGCTGCGTGCGCGACACGCCTTCGGTCTGCTCGTCGAGCGTGGCGAGGACGGGCACGAGCCGCTCGAGCGCCTTGACGCGCCCCTGCAGCTCCGCCACGACCTTCTGGGCCTCGGCGATCGGCTGGGTGAGTTGCGTGAGCTGTTGAGTCGCGTCACGCGCCCCGGTGGTGACCGCTTCGAACGCGACACGCTCACGCTGCATTTGCGCCAGAATGGAACGGAGCTCCGCAGGCAGCTGCGCCGGCGTGGTCGCATGTCCGAAGAGCTTCCAGGCCATTGCAGTCCTCGGCGAAGATAAAGGAAGCGGTCGGTGCTGGAGGGGCATAGGAGATGAAGCAAGCCGTGTGCCTGACCGTGGCATTTGCCGCTACCTCAAGTGGGGCGGCGGGTTACGGACCGGGAGCAGGCGAGCCGACCGGGTCGCGCGTCTCGTCTACCGCGTGATCCGTTGCAGAATCCGGTGATGACGGACGACCGCAGGTGGGGTGATGTTCGTCACGCGAGCGAGCACGAGCGTGGGCAAATGAAGCGGTGGAAAGCACGAGCGGGCGCACACTTGCGGGGAAGGGCGGAAGGTGAATCTTGCTGTACTCCGGAGGACGACCGACGGTGACCATCTGGCAAGAAACCATCGCGCGCCGGCTACGCGCGTTGCACCTCGACACCATCAGGAACCAGATGCTGGTGTTCGCGGTGGTGGCGACGCTCGTTCCCGCGCTCGCCGTAACCGTCGCGTCTCGCCGGCAGAACCGGCCGTCGATCGGCGACCAGGTCGCGCCCGAGCTACGCGGTGCCAGCGCCGACGCGGCGTGGGACATCGATCAGTGGCTCAGCGATCGGTTACGCGACCTGCGCGTGGCGGCGACCGCATACGCGGTGTCGGAGAACCTCACCCGCATGCAGGGCAACGCTGAGGCGCTGGGTCGGCTGCGCGACTACCTCAACTCGGTGCGCGAGCGCTGCCCCGACTGCGACGCGCTGCTGGTGCTCGACGCGCGAGGCCGATTCGTGACGAGCAGCGGCGGCCGTATGAGCGGCGTGCAGTTCACGCAGGACCGGTTGACCGCGCTCCGGACGGGCGACGCGCTCGTAGGCGACGCCTACTGGGACGCGGGACTCGGGAAGGCGGCGCTCGCGCTCGCCGTCCCGATCCGTCAGGCGGACGGGCGCTACGTCGGCGCCCTCCTGGCGAAAGTCAATCTGCGTTCGGTCGCGGACATCCTGCAGCGCCTGGCGCCCGCCGACTCAGGCGATGTCTATCTGATGAACGATCAGGGCAGGTTGATCCTGAGGTCGCGGGGCAGCTCCGCAGAGCTGATGCGGACCAAGCTCCCGCCCGCGACCGCGCAGGCGCTTATCGATCGGGAAGGCACCATCGTGCAGTACAAACGCGCGGATGGGCGAGATGTCGTCGGCACCCTGCGGCGAGTACCGGCGCTCCGCTGGGCGGCGGTGGTCGAGATGCCACGCGCAGAGGCGGTCCGCCGGTCCGGCGGCTCCGGGAGCGGCATCGGCGTGACGCTGCTCCTGCTGCTGGCGGGAGCAGGCTTGGTGGCCTACGTCGGCCTGCTCATGGTGCGTCCGATCGAGCGCTTGGCGGGCGCCGCGGCGAAAGTCGCCGCGGGCGATCTCTCGGTCGAGATCCCCTCGGCCGGACGCGGCGAGGTGGGCACCTTGACGCAAGTGTTCAAAAACCTGGTGACGCGCCTCCGAGAGCGCGAGGGTCAGGGCGAGCTGGAGCGTCTCTCGGTCACCGACGCGCTCACCGGGCTGTACAACCGGCGGCATCTCATGGGGACGCTGGCCAACGAGGTCCAGCGGTCGCGCCGCCTGCGGCGCACTTTCTCCGTGCTGTTGGCCGACGTCGATCACTTCAAGCAGTACAACGACACGCATGGGCACCTAGGGGGGGACGCGGCGCTCGTCAAGGTCGCGGAGATCCTGCGGAAAATGACGCGCGGCGTGGACAGCGTGGCACGCTACGGCGGGGAAGAGTTCTTGGTGATGCTGATCGAGGCCCCGATCGCGACGGCGGCTGCGGTGGGTGAGCGGATCCGGGCCCGCGTGGCGGCCGAGGAGTTTGGCGGCGGGACGATGACCGTGAGCGTCGGCGCGGCCGAGTATCCCACCCACGGCGACACGCCGGAGGAGCTCATCGCGAGCGCCGACGCGGCCATGTACCAGGCGAAGGGCGAGGGTCGCGATCGGGTGATGGTCGCCAGCCGCAGAGCGGACCTCGAAAAGGAGGGCAAGCGGCGCCGCAAGGGGGAGGGCTGACGGGCGAGACACCCCTGCCGCATTCGCACCCCTCCGTGCCGCAAAAACGCCCTAGGACCGGGCCCGTCGTCTCCCAAACTTGATGAAGGATGCAAGAGCACCGTCGCGAAGTGTTGCGCGAGGCGAGCATAGCTCTCCAGGGACGGGTCGTCACCCTGTGGGAGGTCTCGTCGCGCGCCGAAGTGATCCCGGTCATGACCACCGCCCCGACGTCCCAATCCGGGGACACGCGGCTCGACCTCGACAGCACGCTGCATCGCTGGGGCTCCCCGATCATTCAGGGCAGCCGCTGGGTCGGCTGCCGGCTGGACGACGCGGGAGCCTGGTGCGTTGCCCCGGTGCGGAAGCAGCCGGCCGCCCCGCCGCCCGACGGCGTCGAGCGTCGCAGTCGGGAACGGATGACCCTCGAGCTGGCCGGACTCTGTCTCGGTCTCGTGGACCAGCCAGCGGTGGTCAGCCGGCCCCGCTTGCCGGAGCCGGACGCCCTGGCCGAATTGGCCCGGCAGCCCAGCGTGATTGCCCACGAGGTCGCCAATCCACTGACCGCCGCCCTGGCGAGCCTGGATCTCTCCCTCGACCTGATCCGCACGACGGCATCGCTCACCCCGGGCTTCCGGGCGGAGCTGCTCCAGGAGCTCGCGGGTGTGGGGGAAGGTATGGAGCAGGCCATCCAGTTCCTGCGCTCGATTCAGGACCGCGCCCGCGGCGGGCTGGCCCGCTCGGAGCGGTTCGACGCCGCGCAGGTGGTACGGTCGTGCGTGGCGCTGGAACGGCCGCTCGCCAGCAGGCGCAGTGCAGCGCTCCAGGGAGAGGTCTCAGCGAGCGGCGTCTTTCTCCAGGGTGATCCCAACGCGCTGTACCAGGTGCTCACGAACCTGATCCGCAATGCGGTCGCGGCATCGCGGGCGCAGAACTCACCGGTCGTAGTCAGCCTGGTGCAGGTCGGCGAGACGCTCCGCCTGGCGGTCCAGGACCACGGGGTGGGAATCGCGGCGGAGCATCTGGAGCGGATCTTCGAGCCGGGTTTCACGACCAAGGAGTTCGGCTCGGGCTCGGGGACGGGACTGACGGTCGTCCGTCAGATCACGCAAGAAATGTTCGGGGGAGCGGTCAGGGTGGATTCCGCGGTGGGTCGCGGCTCCACCTTCGAGATCACCCTCCCAATCCCGGCGCAACGGACGCCGCGTGAACGCCGACAGGCCTAGGGCGCCACCGACTTCACGGCGCCGGGGGGAAATACACCGCCCCGCAACGGAACCCGTTGCGGGGCGGTGGCTCATCAGGTCAAGCCGGCGTGATCACGTGCCGAACCGCGCTACGCGGTAGCGGTCGCCCCGTGGCCGTTGCCGTTGGCGATCCCAAACACCTTGGAGCGGCCGCCCGTGACGGCCAGCCAGCGCTTGCGGGAGGCGATCAGGTCGTCGAGCTGCGTGCGCAGCCTGGCGATTTCCGAATCCACGCTCTGGATCCGCCAATCGATGTAGTGCTCCGCCTGTTCCGGGGTCCAGTCGGACGAGCCGGTGAAGATCACCTGCTCTTTCAAAGGCATATCCTGCGCCAACTTGAGGCCTTCACGCTCGGGCGCACTCTCCCCTTCGATGCCGCCTGCTTTCGTTGCCAACATCTCTACCTTCCGTACCATGTGGTCCTCCTGAGACGTCGCTGACCGGTCCCATGTCCCCTGCTGGGCATTCCGTACTCCGATGATCATCCCTAGTCCGAGCACCTGTCATCGCTCCTTGGACGCGCGCGCGTGGGTGGTTGGGCCTCTTGACGGGAGCCTGCGAGCGTGACAGCTTGTCCTCATGGGGGCTCGCTACCGACGCTGATATGGCGCCCATTACGTCACTAAACTAGGACCTATTTGTCATCTGTCAAGGCCGTAAAAGGAGCTAAACAGGGCCCCATATCGGGGCGACTGGCGCGCCTCTTGGACGCCTTCAGCCCCTGGGCTGGAATCTCGTTGACCTACCGCCAGTTTGCAGCCGAACTCGGTCCCCCCGTGACGGAAGCCGCCATCAAGAAGTGGCCACAACGCAAGAAATTTCCAGCGGATGTGGCGCGGTTGATCGTGGCCAGAGCGCGGGAGCGGGGCCTCGTGGGCGCCACGCTAGAGTGGGTGCTCTGGGGCGACGGGGCAGGGCCCCAGAAGGGACCACGAGAGGGCCAAGCGACCGAGCAGCCCATGGCGGCGACTTCCCAAGAGCCGCACGGCCAATTCGCCGCGCGTATTGCCCGAGCCCTGCAAGCGGACCTGAGTCACAACGAGTTCGGACAGTGGTCCTCGGCGGAGGTGCAACATACGGTCATTTGGGCCTTGAAGGATCTGGCGCGGCGCCTCCGCGTACTGCACTTCGACATGGGCGAGACGTTCGAGTTGACCGACGGGTGGGCGGGAGAGATCGGGCTGCCCGTGCGGCCGAGAGAGTCAGACGCGGAGCTGGGCTGAAAAGCGCCACCATCGAATCACAATCCGATCAGCCCGCCTAGATTCGCTGCTTCGAGTGCTGACGCGCGATGGATGGCTGCTCTTCCTGACGCGGTCGACCCGTCTCTTCGCCTACGGCGCGTTATCCGTAGTCCTGGTGTTCTACCTGACCAGCCTCGGGTTGAGTACGTCCCAAACCGGCCTGCTGTTGACCCTCACGCTGGTCGGGGATACGGTGGTCTCCCTCTACCTCACAACCCGAGCCGATCGGATCGGGCGGCGGCGTATGCTGATCGTCGGCGCCATCCTCATGGCGGCCGCCGGCCTCGCCTTCGCCTCCACCCGCAACTTCGTGTTCCTGGTCGCCGCCGGGACGATCGGCGTCATCAGCCCGAGTGGCAACGAGGTCGGGCCGTTTCTTTCGATCGAGCAGGCCGCGCTGTCGCATGTCGTTCCCGACCGGACGCGGACGACGGTGTTCGCATGGTACACGCTTGCCGGCTCGCTTGCGACGGCTGCCGGTTCACTCGCCGGAGGGACGTTGTCGCACCTGCTGCAGCAGGGCGTGATGGCGCCCGTCGAGAGCTACCGGGTTGTGGTTCTGCTCTACGCCGTTCTGGGCGTTGTGTTGGCGTTGCTGTTCATCGGTCTGTCGCCTGCCGCTGAGGTGAGCGTGCCCGGAGCAGGGTCTTTCGGCATCGGTCGCTCACGTGATGTCGTTCTCAAGCTGTCGGGCCTGTTCGCTCTCGACTCGTTTGCCGGCGGCTTCGTCGTGCAGGGCTTTGCCGCCTACTGGTTCTATCTCCGCTTCGGCGTGAACCCGGGAACACTCGGCGTGATCTTCTTTTGGGCGAATGCGCTCGCCGGGGTTTCGGCGCTGCTGGCGTCCCGCCTGGCGTCGCGCTTCGGCCTTGTCAGGACGATGGTGTTCACACACCTCCCGTCGAACATCCTGCTCATTCTCGTGCCGCTGATGCCGAACCTGCCGCTCGCCACCCTGGTGCTGCTGGCGCGCTTCAGTATCAGTCAAATGGACGTGCCGACCCGACAGTCATACGTCATGGCCGTGGTCGGGCCGGGAGAACGGTCCGCGGCGGGCGGCATTACGGGCGTAGCACGAACGCTCGGCGCTGCTCTCGCTCCCGTATTTGCGGGATTCCTCTATGCTCGCCCCTCCCTCATGAGCGTGCCCTTCTTCATCGCCGGAACGCTGAAGGTGATGTACGACCTGTTGCTCTATAGGGGCTTCGCCGCGACGCGGGAGCCTTGACGCAGCCGCGGGGGTGGGAGCGGCGAGTTGCTGTTCCTGCCGTTCGCGCTCAGGTGATCAGGTGTCGACGGGCTCAGGACCGTCTATGGCGCCCGGCAGTGCTCGCGCCACCTCGACCAGGTCGTGCGCGAGCCGCGGCGCCGTCACGCGCCAGACGAGCGCGATCCAGCAAGGGATCGGGGGCTCGACGAAGGGACGGTACACGATCGCGCTTGGCGTCGTCCGGTAATGGGCGGCGATGGCCTCACTGGCGAGCGTCCAGGTTTCCCCCGTGGCGATCTGTACGTTCGCCGACGGCGTTTCTTTCGGCCGCTCGCGCCGTCGCACGGCGACCAGGCCGCGGTCTCGCAGCGCCTCCTCGAGCGTCCGGAAGAAGCCCGGCCACCGCTGCGGCGAAGAATGCAGCCAGGTGAGGGAGCGCAGGTCCTGCAGCCGCACGGAGCATCCGGCCGCGAGCGGATGGCTCGCCGGTAGCAACACGCCTTTGACGGTGCAGTCCACCAGGCGCAGCGCGTCGAACCCCGCGACCGGCCACTGAGCGATGAAGACGGGAGCGACGTCGACCTGCCGCTCCCGCAGGGCATGATAGATGTCCGCGTCGCTCATGCTCGACACGCGCACCTGCGCCTCGGGGTGTGATTCCCGAAACGCCGCCAGCAGGTCCTCGATGATCGGGGTGTACACTGCCAGCTCGCCATGGGCGAACTCGAGATCGCAGGCGCCGTTCTTGGCGGCGCTGCGAGCGACGGTCACGGCGCGCCCTGCCGCTTCCAGCGTGCTGCGCGCCTCGGCGAGGAAGGCCTGGCCCCCCGCCGTGAGCCGGACCCCTCGCGGGAGACGATCGAACAAGGTCACCCCCAGCTCCGTTTCGAGATCGTGGATCTGCTTCGACAGGGCGGGTTGGGCGACGCGAAGACGGCGGGCTGCCCGGACAAAGCTGTGCTCCTCAGCGACCGCCACGAAGTACCGCAAATGCCGTAACTCCAATTGACCCCTGCCCCTTTTCTGGACTTTGCTGTACTATAATCAACATTGATCGTCAAGAGAACGGTGCCGGAACTCATGGCGTTCGATTCCGAGCTGCTCGACATCGCGCAAGCAGCGGCGCTGCTGCAAGTAAGCGAAGCGTCCCTGCGCCGCTGGACCAACCGCGGGCGCCTCCCGTGCCTGCGCATCGGCGGGCGGCGGGAGCGGCGCTTCCGGCAGGCCGATCTGATGGCGTTTCTGGAGCCCGATGCGAGCGCGCTGCCGGCGGGCCACCTCTGCGCCTTCTATGCGAGCGATCTCGGGCGCACGCGCCAGGCGGCGAAACTGCTCGAAGATGGCTTGGACGCCGGTAGCGCCTGCATCCTCACCGCCGAGCCTCGCGTGCGCGAGCGAGTCCTCGCGCGGCTGGGGCGCCGGCGCCCGTCGCTGCGACGCGACCTGGAGGCGAAGCGCCTGTTGGTCTCGGAATACGCCGAGCTGGCCGCGACCCAGCTGGAGTTCTGGGAGACGACGTTCCGGGTGGCTATGGAGCGTGGCGCGCGCGCCCTGCGGGTGGTCGGCGACGTGTCCGGCGGACGCGTCGGGCAGCGCCGCAGCTTCGCCGAGGTCCTCGAGTACGAAGCCGCGTACGGGCGGCTCGCGCGACGCTTTCCGGTGGCCACGGTATGCTTGTACGACGCGCGTACCCTCTCCGGCCTGCAAACGACTCGGTTGCTGCAACGCCATCCGGACCTGTTCCGTCACCCCATCGCCCATCTCGTGAGCTGACCCGCCCGCGCGATGCCGCGCAGCGTTTGGTCGCTTAACAAAAAAATATTGGTCGGCCCGCCTCGACGAGCTTAGCTCTCCTTCATGAAGTCCGATGAGGACCCCGCGCAATCCTCGGAGCCCTTCCGCCTCTTGCTGGTGGAAGACGTCGCCGACGACGCCGCGTTGATCGTCGCCGAGCTACGGCGCGCGGGCCTCGCGTTCACGAGCCAGCGCGTGGACAGCGAAACGGCGCTGCGTGACGCCCTGCACCAGTTCGTCCCGGACATCGTACTCTCGGATCATTCCCTGCCGTCGTTTGGCGCCCGGGAGGCGCTCCGCATGGTGCGGACGGAACGGGCTGACACGCCGGTGATCATCGTGACGGGGTCGCTCGACGAAGAAACGGCGGCGGAGTACATCAGGGCCGGGGCGGTGGACTACGTCGTGAAGCACCGGCTGCACCGCCTCGCCCCCGCTGTGAGCCGGGCCATCGTCAATGCGCGGGACGTCAGAGAGCGGAAGCGCGCCGAACAGGAGCTCCGACGGACGACGGAGTTCCTCAGCCACGCGCAGGCCTTCGCCCACATCGGCAGCTGGGAGTGGGACATCGCACGCGACACGGTCATCTGGTCCGCGGAGACGTATCAGATCTTCGGGCTCTCGCCGGCCCAGGGGTCGCTCGCACTCGAGCAATACCTCGCGCTCATCCATCCGGACGACCGTGACACCGTTGCGGGCGCGGTGAGGCGGACGCTCGACACTGGGGCGCCGTTCGAAATCGACCATCGGATCGTGCATTCCGACGGCAGCATTCACTTCCTGCACGGTCGGGGTGGCGTCGTCAGGGATGCCACCGGACGGCCGGTGGGGATGACCGGAACGGTCCTGGACATCACGGCGCGCAAGCAGGCCGAGGAGGCGCTGCGCCAGGCCAACGACCGGCTCGAGACCCTGATCGCCTCAGCGCCGCTGGCGATCTACTCGACCGATGCGGCCGGGGCGGTCCAGACGTGGAACCCGGCGGCGGCGCGTCTGTTCGGGTGGACTGCCTCAGAGGTGGTGGGGAGGCCGCTGCCGACCGTCCCGGAAGAAAACGGGGCGCAGTGCACCGGGCTGCGACGTCGGGTCATGGGGGGCGAGTCGTTAAACGGCGTGGAGGTCGTTCGCCGGAAGAAGGACGGCACCCCGGTCACGGCCAGCCTGTCTGCCGCGCCATTGCGTGACGCGGAGGGCCGGGTCACGGGGATTCTCACCCTGATCCAGGATGTCACGGACGTGAAGCGCCTCGAGCAGCAATTCTTTCAAGCGCAGAAAATGGAAGCGGTCGGGCGACTCGCGGGCGGCGTGGCGCACGACTTCAACAACCTGCTCACCGCCATCTTGGGCTCCACCGACCTGCTTTTGGAAAGCCTGCCGGCCGACCATCCCGGTCGCGAAGAAGCCGTGGAGACCCGGAAGGCGGCGCTGCGCGCCGCCGACTTGACGCGTCAGCTGCTCGCCTTCAGCCGCCAGCAGGTCCTGGCCCCGCGAGTCCTCGACCTCAACGAGGTCGTGGCCAACATGGACAGGATGCTGCAGCGCCTGATCGGTGAGGACGTCGAGCTGCGCACGGTCCTCGCACGAGACCTGGGCGCGGTGCGCGCCGACCCCGGGCAGCTGGAGCAGGTCATCGTCAACCTGGCGGTCAACGCCCGAGACGCGATGCCCCACGGTGGCAGCCTGACGATCGAGACCGCGAACGTCGCCCTGGCGGAGGCGTACATGGCGGCCCACACCGTCGTCGAGCCGGGGTCCTACGTCCTGTTGGCGGTGAGCGATACCGGCAGCGGCATGGACGCCGCGGTCCAGGCCAGGGTGTTCGA
>Ga0209239_1002954_pt1 | contig 10024 bp, 9 predicted proteins | sample GraSoi013_2_20cm_FD_185824 | JGI IMG/M metagenome (GOLD analysis project Ga0209239, IMG submission 185824) | Grasslands soil microbial communities from the Angelo Coastal Reserve, California, USA - Sample 10_02_2013_2_20cm (SPAdes) (version 2) | ecosystem: Environmental > Terrestrial > Soil >...
GCGCGCGCGGCACGTCGAGCACCTCCGCCAGGTCGCCGACCTCGAGCACGCGGGCGAGCGGCAACCCGTACGCCCGGCCGTCGACGCGAACCAGCAGATAGCCCCGACTCACGACATTCCCACGCTGAAGCGTGGGCCCGATGAGGCACAATGCTGAAGCATGCTGATGTCCTTTAGGACCGTGCAGTGCCGGGCCCAGGCTTCAGCCTGGGGAGAGGTCACGCGCGCCCCTTGTCGGCCATACCCGCCCCGCGTGCCACCAGCTCCGCGGCGATCCGCTCGGCGATCTCGGAGAGCGGAAAGACCGCATCCACGCCGCCGATCTGCACGGCCGCGGTCGGCATGCCGGCGATCACGGCCGAGCCCCGGTCCTGGGCGATCCCCGCGCCCCCCGCGGCGCGGATCGCGCGCACGCCCTCGGCGCCGTCGCGGCCCATGCCGGTGAGCACCACGCCGATGCTCCTGGCCCCGAACAGCAGCGCGACGGAGCGGAACAGCGGGTCGGCGGCCGGGCGCACGCCCCACACGGGCGGCTCCTGGTCGAGCGCGATGGCGGGACCTTCGGCGGCGGCGACCACTCGCATATGATAATCGCCCGGGGCCACGTACGCCGTGTCGGCGACCACGGGCGCCCCGTCGTCCGCCTCGACCACACGCAACGCGGAGAGCGAGTCGAGCCGCTCGGCGAGCGAGCGGGTGAACCGGGGCGGCATGTGCTGCACGACGAGCACCGCGGCCGTGCGGCCCGTGGGCAGCCGCGGGATCACTTCGGCCAGGGCGCGCGGCCCGCCCGTGGACGCCGCGATGGCGACCGCGAGGCGCGCCCGGGGTCGCAGTCCCTTTTCGGGAGGGCGCCGCACCGGGGCGGGCGGCCGGGCCATGACGGAGACGTGGGACACGTCGGCGGCGAGGGCCCGGCGCACCGCACCGCGCAGCTCGGGGGCCATGCGCTCGAGCGCGGCGCGGTTCGCCTCGTCCGGCTTGGCGACGATCTCCACCGCGCCGAGCTCCAGGGCGCGGATCGCGGCGCCGGTGCCGGGCCCCGCATGCGCGCTCACCACGACGATCGGGCGGGGCGCTTCCGACATGATGTAGCCGATGGCGCCCAGGCCGTCGAGCTCCGGCATCTCGAGGTCCATCGTGACGACGTCGGGGTCGAACTGATGCACCTTCCGCACCGCGTCGAAGCCGTCGCGCGCGGTGCCCACGACGCGGAACTCCCCCGCCCCCGCGATGCCCTCGGCCGCCCCCAGCACGTCGCTCAACACGCGCCGCATCAGCGCGCTGTCGTCCACGACGAGGATGCTGGGGCGGCGGTCAGATGACGATGGCATCGGCGCCGACCGACCGGATCTCGACCCGCCCGTCCGCCACGTGGAACCGCACCGAGCGGCCGCCGCCCCCGCCCACGGCCTCGGCCGCTATCGGGATCCCGGCGCGCCGCAGCACGTCGCGGGCGGCTGCGATGTTGCGCTCCCCCATCTGCACCGAGCCCGGCGTCATCAGCTGCGCGAACATGCTGGCGCCGCCCGCGAGCTTGGCGATCAGGTACCGGGGATCGGCGCCGAGGGCCGTGAGCCGCTGCACCAGCAGCGGCACCGCGGTCTCGGGAAACTTGGCGGGATTGCTGGAGTCGCGGGCGAGGCTCTTGGAAGGGAGCAGGATGTGCGCCATCGCGCCGGTGCACGCGCGAGGATCGTGCAGCATGATCGCGACGCAGGACCCGAGGCCCAGCGTGATGAGGACCGCGTCCGCCCGGCCGGCCGCCCAGTCGGCCACCTTGACGATGGTCTCTTTCGGCGCGGTCGCAGGGGGTCCGGTCACGCGCCAGCCCTTCGATAGATCCGCTCGCGGGGCTCTTCGAGCACGAGGCGCTCGCGGGCCGGCCCGAACAGCGTCTCGACCTTGCCGAGCAGCAGCACGCCTCCGGGTGCGAGCGCGTCGGCGAACAGCGTGAACAGCCGCTCTTGCATCGCGCGGTCGAAGTAGATCACCACGTTGCGACACACGACCAGATCGTAGGGCGGCGCCGGCGCCGGCTGGCTGGTGAGGTCGTGCTTCGCGACGCGCACGATGCGCCGCAGCTCGGGTGCCGGCTGTCGCGGCGGCGCCGTGAAATAGCGGGCCACGAGCTCGGGAGGCATCTCGCTGAACGCCGTGTCGGGATACTGCGCGGCGCGGGTGCGCTCGAGACTCGCGCGGTCGATGTCGGTCGCGTCCACCCGTGCGCGGGTGAGCAGCTGCTCCTGGCCGAGGCGGCGCGCCGCCTCGGCCAGCGCCACCGCCACCGTATACGGCTCCTCCCCCGATGCGCACCCGGCCGACCAGACCCGCACCTCGCCCCGGCGCGCCTCCCACAGCCTGTCGAGCCACGGCGCGAGCGCCCGCCACGTTTCCACGTTACGGAAGAACTTCGTGACGTTGATGGTGAGCGCGTCGAGCAGCAGGTCGTACTCGCGCTGGTCCTGATCGAGCAGGCGGCTGTAGTCGTCGAAGGTGTGGACGCCGCAGGCGCGCATCCGCACCGCGATGCGACGGCGCAGGCAGCGGTCCTTGTAGCTGTCGCACGCGAGGCCCCGCGCCCGCGTGATTTTCTGCGTGAGCGCCCGGAACGCCCGCTCGTCCTGCCCGGCCGTCACGACAGCGCGCTCAACGTGTCCAGATTGGCCTTGACGAGCTCGTGCTTCGGGTTGATCTCGAGCGCCTGGCGCCACAGCTGAGCCGCGAGCTCGCGGTCGTTCCGCTTGTACGCGATGTTGCCCAACTTGAAGTACACGTCGTCGCCCAGGTCCGGCGCCAGCTCCACCGCGCGCCGGTACGCGTCCCAGGCTTCGTCGTAGCGCGAGGCCCGGTAGGCCAGGTCGCCGAGGTTCTTGGACAGCTGCGGGAGCGAGGGCTCGTTCTTGCGGGCCGCGCGCACCAGCTCCTCGGCCCCCGTCAGGTCCCCCGCGAGCTCCTTCAGCACCGCCAGGTTGTTCTGGAGCGCGGCGTGCGACGGGTGGGCCTCCGCCCCCTCCTCGGCCAGCTCCTCGGCGAGCTCGAACTCTCCCGCGCCGGCGGCGCTGAGCGCGCGCGCCCAGAACCAGGCCGGCGGCGGCACCTTGCCGAACAGCTCGCGCGCCCGGTCGAGGCGGCCGGCGGCGCCCGGGTAGTCGCCTCGTTTCAGCGCCACGACCCCCCAGCCCAGGTACACCTTGGCATCGGTGCGGGCGCGTGTAGCCGCCTCGCCGTAGGCGGCCTCGGCTTCGTCGAGCCGGCCCAGCTGCTCGTAGGCGAAGCCCAGGTTGTGGAACACCGTCGGCCGGCCCCCACCCTTCTCCGCCGCCAGCCGCAGGGCCTCCATTGCCTCGCGCCACCGCGCCTGCTTCAGGGCCACGAGGCCGATATAGAAATGGGCGTTCGCTTCTCCCGGGCGCAGCTCGGCGACGCGCCGGAACTCGCGCGTCGCCTCGTCCAGCATCCCGGTCTTGTAGAAGGCCACGCCGAGATTACGGTGCTCTTCCACGCGCGCATCGGTGATCTGCGCGTCCGCGGCCGACGCGGTGCGGCCCGCGCGGTGCACGAATCCCGCGGTCATCAGGCCGTACAGCGCCTTCCCGATCTCGAACTCCCCCAGCCCGGAGTCCTCGATCACGTGGTGCACGTCGCGCGACCCGTCGAGCAGCGGCAGGACCCGCTGCTGCGTTTCGGTCAGCTTCGCCTCGCTGATCGCGAGCCGGTCCTTGTCCACGACGAAGATCAGATCGAACCCGGGGATCTTTTTCTCGATCAGGCTCCACTCGTCCACCCGGCGCGCCCCCTCGAGCAGCAGCGACTCGGGGGTGATCGACACGAGAAAGTCCTGGCGCTCGGGGCGCACGTCGGCCTCGAAATTGAACGTCCCCTGGGTCCAGGTGAACAGATAGTAGACCGACTCCTCGATCTGCACGCGCATGTAGCGCTCGAGATCGGCCTGGGTGATGACCGCCATGCCGACCAGGAGCTCGCCGAGCTTCTTGCCGTGCTCCTTGGTCTGGCGGTGCACGGCCGCATCGAGCTGCGCCTGCGTGATCTTGGAGTGCTTCACCAAGATGTCGCCCAGCCGGTCGCGCCGGTTGACGATCGACGCGTAGCAGATCCGGCCCTTGTCGAAGTAGATGTAGCCGAAGTTCGAGCGGTCGGCGATGGACAGACACCCCGTCTTCTGCCCCAGCGCGAGCAGCTGGAGCACGTCGGGGAGCGATGCTTCCTTGAGCGAGCCCTTGATGGCCATCAGCGGAACTCCTCGATCACGCGGTCGGCGACGTCGCTCCAGTCCCACACCACCTTCTCCCGGCTCTTGATGCCGCCCAGGCTCGAGACCACGATCCCCGACGTGCGGAAGCCGGCGCTGCGCCTGCTGTCGCGCGGCGCCTGGCCCTCGAGCACCTCACGCGCCAGCCCCGCCGTGAGCGGCCCATCCTGGGCGGCGGCCGCGCCGACGACGCGTTGCAGCTCGCCCACGAGGCCGCGCACCGACTCGGCCGGACGGTCGGCGAGGTAGTCCACGAGAGCCGGATCCGGAGTGGCGTTGTGCTGGCCCAGCATCCGCTCCAGCACGGCCCGCTTCACCTCGCGGTCGGGCTCCGTGAGCTGCGCGACCAGCCCGCCCTCGAGCCGCGACGTGATCCGCTCCTCCAGACCGGGGAGCGTGTGAGGATGGGCCGGCGCGGTGAAGACGAGCTGGCGCTCCTTGTCGTGGAGCAGGTTGAACAGATTGAACAGCTCCTCCTGCGTGCGCTCCTTGCCCGCGATGAGGTGAATGTCGTCGAGCAGCAGCGCGGTGGCGCGGCGGTAGCGCGCCCGCCACCAGTCGACGCGGTCGCCGTCGATCGCCGCGATCAGCTCGTCCACGAACGCCTGCGTCGAGAGGCATGCCACCACGGCGCGCTTGCCGCGGGCGAGCTCGAGGCCGATGGCGTTGAGCAGGTGCGTCTTTCCGAGGCCGCTCTTGCCCACCAGCACCAGCGGATTGTACTTCTTGCCCGGCTGCTTCAGCACCGCGCGCGCGGCGCTCACCGCGACCTCGTTCGACGCCCCCACCGCGTAGGCCGCGAGCGGGAACGCGCCGGATGGCCCGGGGGGCGGCGCGGCGCCGCCGCGCACCTTGGCCGCCACCTCCTCCGCTTCGCCCACCCGCTCCGGGTCGCGAAACACGCTCTGCCCGGCGGCCTGCGGGTCGAGCTCCGCCACTTCGGCCTCGAGCTCCTTGAGGCGCTCCACGTCCTGGGTGAAAGCCGTGATCACCTCGTCCACGGCTGCGGGCGTATCCCGCTCCAGCAGCGCCTCGAGACGCCGGGTGCGATAGCCTTCGCCCTCCCAGCGCAGCACCGCTTCTCCGACCCGCGCCCGCCATGCTTCGACCGCCTTGCCAACGGTGACGGTGACGTCGGCCAGGAAGTCACCGAACTCGTCTCCCGGGCCCCGCGCCCCGGGCCCCGGGCCCTCGCGCGCCGCGGGCTTACCACGGTCCGCGCTCTCGGTCCCGATCCCGAGCAGCTGCTTCGCCGTCTCGGCGTTGATCGACCGGTCGTTCACCGCCTGGAATGCCACCAGCCGGTTGAGCGCGCCCATCAGCTCGCGCACGTTCCCGGACTCCGCGCCCGCCACCGTCTCGAGCACGCCCGGCTCGAACTTCGCTCCGCGCTCGTCGGCCTTGCGGCGCAGAATTGCGACGCGGGTCTCGTAGTCCGGCGCCCCGATGTCCACCACGAGGCCGCCCGAGAGCCGCGAGATCAAGCGCTCGTCCAGATCGGCGATCTCGGGCGGCGGACGGTCGCTGGTGAGCACGATCTGGTGGCCTCCCCCCTGCAGCGCCTCCGTGAGGCGCAACAGCTCGGACTGCATCTCCTTGCGGTTGGTCAGAAACTGCACGTCGTCCACCAGCAGCACGTCCACGTTCTGGAAGCGGCGGCGAAACGCGTCGCCCTGTCCCGCGGCGATTGCCGCGTGGAACGCCTCGACGTACTCGTCCAGCGTGAGGTACTCGATGTTCAGCGCGGGGGACAGCTTCTTGGCCGCGTGACCCACCGCCATGAGGAGATGGGTCTTCCCCAGGCCCGAGCCGCTGTAGATGAAGAGCGGGTTGTACGCCGACCCCGGGTTCTCCGCGACGGTCCGCCCCGCCGTGACGGCGAGCCGGTTCGCGGCGCCCACCACGAACGTGTCGAACGAATACTTGGCGTTGAGCGCGCTCGTCACGCCGCCGTCCCCGCTGCGAGCTTCTTGAGCACCAGCTCGGAAATGCCCTTGAGCGTCTCGAATACGCCCTTGCCGTGCAAGGCGTCCGCACTGAAACTCGGCACGCCGCGGAAGTTCAGGGCGTCGTCGAGATCGGCGGCCGAGAGGATCAGCTCCCGCGGCAAGTCCTGCTTGTTGTATTGCAGCACCAGGGGGATCGTGCGAATGTCGACGCCGTGCTCGAGCAGATTGCTCTGCAGGTTCTGCAGGCTCTCGAGGTTCTCGTCCAGCTGGCGCGCCTGGCTGTCGCCCACGAACACGACGCCGTCGGCTCCCTGGAGCACGAGTCGACGGGTCGCGTTGTAGTACACCTGGCCCGGCACCGTGTAGAGCTGGAACCGGGTCGAAAACCCGGAGATCTGCCCCAGGTCGATCGGCAGGAAATCGAAGAACAGGGTGCGGTCGGTTTGGGTGGCGAGCGAGACCATGCGGCCGCGCCGCGAGTCCGGCACGCGGCCGTAGATGTAATGCAGGTTGCTCGTCTTTCCCGAGCGCCCCGGCCCGTAGTAGACGATCTTGCAGGTGATCTCGCGCGTCGTGAAGTTGACCAGGGACACGAGGCTATCTCCCGAACAGCGTGTTCAGGCTGTCGCTCAGCTCGCGCTCGAAGTCAGCCGCGAGTACCTGTTTGGGCACGCTGTCCTTGGGGCTCGCCGCCCGCAGATCGGCGGCGAGCTGCTCGAAGAATAACTGCACCAGGCCGAGCGAAGAAACATCGAGGTCGTACACGACCAGCGCCACCAGCTTCCCGCGCCCGGTCGCGACGGCCGCCAGGAAGATGCCGTGCCGCTCGCCCTGGTGATTGAGTCCGGCGAACGGCGGCTGCTGGAGCTGTCGGGCGATCTCGTCGGTCGAGGCCATGATGGCGGCGCCGAGCGCCGCCGCCGACATCACGTCCACCGCGCGTGAGAACCCGTGCTGCGCCAGCACCTGTCCGGCCGACGTCATCAGCAGGACCAGCCGCGCCCCGGCTTCCTTCACGAACTTGACCAGTGGCTCGAGCCGCACCAGGCCCACGTTGACGTCCGGCTCCGCTACCGCCACGACCAGCATCCCCGACGGCGCCGGCACGACCAGCAACGCTCCCTGCTCCGCCTGGAGATGCCAGAACTGGTCCGCGCCCACGCCGGCGGCGTCCATGGCGCGATGCAGCCGGTTGGCGAGGCTCGCCGCGAGCGCCGCCACGGCCGGCCCTTTGATCCCCTCCATCAGCTGCTCGGCGACGACGAGCCCGTCGTCGCCCGCGACGAGCATCGCGCCCCGCACTCCGCGCACGCGGGTGACCAGATCCAGCACGCGGCCGTATCCAGCGGGGGCGGTGCTCACCCTTGCGCCTCCAGCCAGCGCCGTGCCGCGACCGCGGCGCGCTGGGCGATGATCGCGAGCCGCCCCATCGGGACGGCGCGCTCGCGCACCACCAGCAGCAGCGCCGCGCCCGTGGGCGGCGTGAGGTGCACGTGGCCGTGCTGGCCCTCCGCCGCCAGTCCGGTCCAGCTCCCGAGACCGAGCAGCTTGGCGGTGCGCCCGGCCTCTTGCGAGACGCCCGCCAGGTACGCGGCCACGGTGTCCGTCACGTCGCGGCCTTTGGGGTCCTTGAGCGCGCCGCCCAGCACCCGGCCCGACCTCCGCCCCTTCCAGTCCGGCGAACACGCGGGCGTCCTCGAGCGGCTGCGCCGCCGGCGACGGGGCCATCGGCTCCTGAGCGGCGGGGGTGGGACCCTCACCACCCTCGCCCCCGTGCGCCAGCGCCAGCGCCTGGACGATCCCCGGATCGTCCGGGGCGACGCGCTGCGCCGCCTCGAGGTGGGCGGCGGCTTGCCGCACGTCGCCGACCTTGAAATAAAGGAATGCGAGCCCCTTCAGCGCCCCCACGTGGTCGGGGGCGATGCGCAGCGCCATGTCCCATTCGTCGAAGGCGCGCTCATAATCGTGCTTGTCGGCGAGGATGCGCGCGTACAGGTCGTGCGCGTCCGCGAGATGGGGGTGGCGCTCGAGACCCGTCAGGGCGACGCGATGCGCGGCGTCGACCTGCCCCTTGTGCCGCAGCAGCTCCCCCAGCCGCAGAAACACCAGGCTGTTCGGATCTTGCGCCAGCTCGGCAGAGAGCGCCTTGACGTCGTCAGCCATGCGTGCCGACTCCCGCGAGGGTCTGTGCCGCCGTGCGCGCGCGGCGCACGTCGTCGAGCCGCGCCAGCTCCGCTTCGGAGCGGGGCGCCAGCCGCTCCCACTGGTCCCACTGCTCCAGCGCCTCGGCGAACCGGCCGGTGGCGACGAGCGCGTAGCCGAGCAGCCGGTACGCCGCGACGCTCAGGGGATCGAGCCGCAGCGCGCGCCGCAGCTCTTCCACCGCGTCGCCGCCCCGCCCTGCCACCAGCGCGATACGACCGAGCAGCAGGTGCACGGCGGGATCGTGCGGGTGCGCGCCCGCCGCCTGCTCGGCCACGCCGCGGGCCTCCTCCACGTCGCGCCGCTCCAGCGCGTCCTCGGCGCGCGCCACCAGCTCGGCCAGGTCGGCGGCGAGCGTGGTACGCTCGCGTTTTGTCGTGCCGGGATCCGCGAGCACGATCACACCCGCGCTCTCGAGCCCGAACAGCGTCTTGGCCACCTCGAAGTCCGAGCGGCCCAGCGCGGCCGCGATGGCGCGCACGTCGCGCTGGCCGTCGATCATCGCCAGCATCTCCCACTCGGGCGGCAGGAGATCGAGCTCCCCCGCGTCCCCCTCCTGCGGCGGGGCGAGTGCCGGCACGACGCCCAAATGCGGAATACGACCCTCGATCCGCGACCACTCGTCGATGCGCCGGGCGCCCTCCATCAGGAGCGCCTCGGTGGGGATGCGGACCGTCGCCTCCCTCGGCACGTCGGCGAGCGGCCCTTCGGTGAACGAGAAGTAGCCTTCCCGCCAGCTCATCATCTCGAACACGACTTCCTCGATCTGGAAGCGCACCTGGCGCTCGAGCTCCCGCGGCGTAATGGCGCCGAGCGAGACGAGGATTTGCCCGAGCCGGCGCTTGTCGCCCTGCCGCTGCTGCATGTCGCGGGCGCGCTCCAAGTCCGAGTCGGCGATTTTGCCCGTGCGCAAGAGGAGCGCCCCGATGGGGTGCGGATTGGAGCGGATCTCGGCGAAGATGATCGCGCCGTCCTCGAACGATACCGTCCCCGCGTTGTGGCGCAGCTCCGAGGTGACGCGCAGCATGCCGGTCTTCCGGCTCAGATCGAGCAGCTGGAACACGTCGTGGATGCCGAGCTCGCGGAGCGGTCCCTCGATCGCCATCAGGCCGCGTCCGAGTCGAAGATGTGCTGGAGATCGAGCGCGGTGCGGGCGTGCACGCGCGCCCGCTGTGCGAACGGGCCGCCGGGATCGAGCCGCGTCACCTTCTCCCACGCTTCCACCGCTTCGGCGTAGCGATGCAGCCGCGCGAGCACGACGCCCAGCTGGAACAGGGCCTCCGCCTGCTCGGGATCGAACTTCAGGGCCCGCCGGAACGCCTCGAGCGCCTGCGCGTCACGCTTGTCGTCGAGCAGCGCGCGTCCCAGCAGCAGCAGGGCCGGGAGGTCGTAGGGGTCCTGCTCGAGCATCTCCGCGAGCCGCACCACGGCCTGGCGCACGTGCCCCGAGCGCCGCAGCAGGTCCGCCAGTGCGAGCGCCGCCTCGTGGAAGGTGGGGAGCGCGTCGAGCGCCCGCTCGTAGGCCTGCTGCGCGGCGCGCCAGTCTTCTTTCTCTTCGTGCAGCCGGCCGAGATCGACGCACACCTGCACGTAGCCCGGG
>Ga0209239_1002955_pt1 | contig 10022 bp, 10 predicted proteins | sample GraSoi013_2_20cm_FD_185824 | JGI IMG/M metagenome (GOLD analysis project Ga0209239, IMG submission 185824) | Grasslands soil microbial communities from the Angelo Coastal Reserve, California, USA - Sample 10_02_2013_2_20cm (SPAdes) (version 2) | ecosystem: Environmental > Terrestrial > Soil >...
GCAGCCGGGGCGGGCCTGTTCGCCCGGCCGGTGCTGCGCCGGTACAACATCGAGGTGTAGCCGCCCCGCTCGGACCCGGGCCCGCCGTCGGCCAACCGACCGATGCCTATCGTCCACCCACCGGTCATCCTCTATTCGTCCACAGCAGGTCAGGGCCGCTGGCCAGCTATCCCCAGCAGTTATCCACAGCCTGGGGACAAACGCGTGCACAGCCAGGCCGGAGCGGCTACCATGCCCGCGCGCCGCCATAGATAGGGTTCATCGCATGTTCTCCCCGCAGGCCTGGCAGCGCACCACGCTGATCCAGCACTCCCACTGCTCGTACTGCGGCACCCGGTACCCGGAGGACGCCGTCTGGCCGCGGACCTGCCCGGGCTGTAGCGAGATCACCTGGCACAACCCACTCCCCGTAGCCATGGTGCTGCTCCCGGTGCTCACCAACGGTGGCCCGGGCCTGGTGGTGATCCGCCGCGACATCGAGCCGGCCCGGGGCGAACTGGCCCTGCCCGGCGGCTTCATCGAGACCGGCGAGACCTGGCAGGAGGCCTCGGTACGGGAGCTGCGCGAGGAGACCGGCCTGCTCGCCGACGCCGGCGACGTACGCCTCTTCGACGTGATGAGTACGCCCGGCACGATCAACATCTTCGCGCTGCTGCCGGCCCGGCCGGTGTCCGAGCTGCCGCCGTCGGAGCCGACCGACGAGACGACCGAATGGCTGGTCATCACCGCGCCCCGGCCGCTCGCGTTCGCCACCGCCACCGCGGCGGTGAACAGCTACTTCGCGTCGGCGTAACAGTCCACGATCGACACCCCGAGCGGGAAGCGCACCGGCGTGTCACCGAACAGCAACCGCCGGGTACGGTCCCCGGCCGACTCGATCGCCGCGGCCACCTCCGGCGCGCGCTCCGCCGGTACGTGCACGATCACCTCGTCGTGCTGGAAGAACACCAGCTGCGCCCCGGTGCCGGCGAGGTCGGTGCGGAGCAGGGCGAGCAGCACCAGCGCCCACTCGGCGGCGGTGGCCTGGATGACGAAGTTGCGGGTGAACCGCCCGCGCGCCCGGGCCGCGCCGGGCCCGGTCTCCGGGTCCAGCTGCGCCGACGTGGCCGAGGGCGGCGGGCAGGTGCGGCCCAGCCAGGACCGGACCAGGCCACCGGACTCGCCCACCCGAGCCGCATCCTCCACATAGGACAGTGCGATCGGGTACGAGCGGCGCAGCGTCGCCAGCGCCGGAGCCGCCTGCCCGCCGACCTGGCCGTACATGGCGCCGAGCAGGGCCACCTTCGCCGTCGCCCGGTCCCCGGCGAAGGCCTCGGTCGCCAGGGCGGCGTACATGTCTCCGGCACCGGCCGCGCGGGACATCTTCGGGTCGGCGGAGACAGCGGCGAGGATGCGCGGTTCGAGCTGCCCCGCGTCGGCCACCACGAACGTCCAGCCCGGATCGGCCCGTACGGCCCGGCGGACCACCTTGGGGATCTGCAGCGCTCCCCCGCCCCGGGTGGCCCACCGGCCGGATACCACCCCGGCGGGTACGTACTCGCCATGGAACCGTCCATTGTGGACCCACTGCTGCCGCCAGCTCCAGCCGTGCGCCGTCCAGATCCGGTACAGCTCCTTGTGTTCCAGCAACAGCGGTACGGCGGGATGGTCGATCCCGCGCAGTACCCAGGCCCGGGTCGACGGCAGCATGATGCCTTCCCGGCTGAATGCCCGTAGTACCTCGGCCGGCGACTCGGGATGGATCCGGTACCCGCCGAACGCGTCGGCGATCCGCGCCGCCAGCTCGGCCACCTTGCGCGGTGCCCCGCCCACCGGGGACGGCTCGCCGAGCAGGTCGAGCAGCAGCTCGTCGTGTACGTCGACGCGCCAGGGCAGCCCGTCGACGCCCATCTCGGCGGCGATCAACGCACCGGCGGACTCGGCGGCCACCAGGAGCCGGAAGCGCGCCTGGTGCTCGGTGCGCTCGATGCGCGCCTGCTGGTCGCCGTACACGTCGACGAGAGCGGTGAGCGGGTCGAACCCGGCGGCGGCCGGCGGCGCGGTCTCCGGCTCGAACAGGGCGCCCTGCCCGTCGCCGGGCGGGACGGCGGCCCGGGGTGCTGGATCGGGTGGTACCGGCCCGCCGACCAGCCGCGCCCACGCCGCCGGCAGCGCCCGCGGCTCCCCCCACCGCCCCGCGTACCCGAGCAGCAGGCCCTCGGTCAGCTCCAGGTCATGGCAGCGGGGTACCCGGGTCCCGGCCCGGACCAGCCGCGGATAGCAGTCGGCGGTGGACGGCCAGAGCAAGCGGCCCGCGCCGGCCCGATGAGTGCCGGCACTGTCCGCCCCGCCCCCGCCAACCGGACGCAGTGTGGCGGCCAGGTCGGCGACCTCCTCGACCGGCCCGGCCGGCGCACCGGCGTCGGTGAGGCGGCGCAGCCGGGCCCCACCGACCTGGTCCGGGACGGCCGCGATCAGCACGTGCCCATTCTGTCCGGCGGGTACGACAGGAGCGCTACTTCAGCGCGCCCGCCGTCAGTCCGGCCTGGATCTGGCGCTGGAAGATCCCGTACATCACCAGCATCGGCAGGATGGCCAGGGTCAACGCGGCGAACAGGGCCGGCCAGTCCGACTCGTACCCGGCCGAGATCGAGATGTTACGGATGCCCTGGGTGATCACCCACTTGTCCTGGGCACCCTCACCCTGCAACAGCACCAGCGGCAGCTGGTACTGGTTCCACTGGCCGAGGATGTTGAAGATCGTGATGCTGATGATGCCCGAACGCGCCATCGGCAGCATCACCCGGAAGAAAAGCCGGGTGTGCGAGGCGCCGTCGACGATCGCGGCCTCGGCGATCGAGTCGGGCAGGCTCTTGAAGAACGCGGCCAGGAAGAAGATCGTGAACGGCAGCGAGTACGCGATGTAGACCAGGATCAGGCCGCCACGCGTGTTCAGGCCGATCCACGGACCGATCACCGGCAGCGTGCCGCTGTTGCGGACGACCAGGAACAGCGGGGTCAGCGCGAGGAACACCGGGAACGCCAGGCCCGCGACGAACAGGTAGTAGATCAACCTGTTGCCGACGAACTTGTACCGGGCCAGCACGTACGCGGCCATCGAGCCGAAGAGCATCGTGCCGAACGTGCTCAGCGCCACCACGATCACGCTGTTGATCAGGTATGTGCCGATGTGCGCCTTGGTCCACGCCCGGGCGAAGTTGTCCAGGTGCAGCGCCTTGGGCAGGGTCCAGGCATCGCCGAAGATCTCCGGACCGGTCTTGAACGCGGCGAGGAAGGTCCACAGGATCGGCAGCAGGACCAGCAGCGCCCAGACGACCAACGCGACGTGACCGAGCCCGGCCAGGAAGTTGACCTCGCGCTTCTGCCTCGCCTTACCCGCCGCCCCGATCGTGCGCGCATCCTTCGCCGCCGGGGCCGGCGCGGGTACGTCATGGGTGTCGACGCTCATGTCCGATCCTCAGTACTCGATGCGGTCGCGCCGCGACACCCGGATGGTGAGTGCGGCGAAGGCCAGGGTAAGGAAGAACAGCGCCACGCCCATCGCGGACGCGTAGCCGAACTTGTAGTAGCCGAAGGCGTTACGGTAGATCTCCTGGGCCAGCACCGTGGTCGCGCCGTCCGGCCCGCCCTGGTCCACGGTCAGCACCTGAACCAGCGCGAACGCGTCGAACGCGGCGATGCCCAGGTAGACCCAGGCGACCTGGAGGGTGTCGAACAGCAGCGGCAGGGTGATCCGGAAGAAGATGCCGATCCGGCCGGCGCCGTCGAGGTCGGCGGCCTCGTAGAGGTCCTGCGGGATCGACGACATGCCGGCCGAGAACAGCACGACGTAGAAGCCGACCGCCTGCCAGACCAGTACGGCGAGCACCGTCCACATCGCGAAGGTCGGGTCGGTCAGGAATCCGACCGGGTCGAGGCCCATGGCATGCAGCGGCCCGTTGAGCGCACCCGAGGAGTCCGGTCGCAGGATCTGCTGGAACAGCACGCCGATGATGGCCACGGCCAGGACCTGGGGGAAGAAGAACACCACCCGGTAGAACTTCGACCCCCAGACCCCGGACCGGACGCCGCTGCGGGAGCGGCCACCGACGTTGAGCATGAACGCCAGGAACAGCGCGATGGCAATCGTGATCAGCGGCAGGGCAAGCAGCAGGAACAGGTTGTGCTGCACGGCCTTCCAGAACGTCGGGTCGTCGAACATCTTGGTGAAGTTCTCGAACCCGATGAAGTTCGGAGTGGCCGAGACGCCACGCCAGTCGGTCATCGCGATGTAGAACGCCTGCGCGTACGGGCCAAGGACGTAGACCACGTAGAGCACCAGCGGTACAACGAGAAAACTGATGACGAAGGGGTACTTGCCGTGCCGCATGATCACTACACTCCGCTCAGCGGGTGAACTTCGGGATGGAGCTGTCCTTCTTGATGGCGTCGGCCTTCTTCTGCATCCGGTCGACGAACTTGTCCGCGGTACCGCCCTGGTAGAACAGCTCGTTGGTGGCCGCCCGCAGTTCGGTGTCCATCTCCTTGTACCAGCCGTCGAACCGGTAGGCGAAGACGTCCTTGCCGGCCGCCTTGAGCGCCTGACCCGAGCTCTGGATGCCGGGCGGCAGGGTGAGCCCCTCCTCGGCACCCAGCACGGCGGTCAGCGAACCGCTCGCCTTGCTGAAGGCCTGCGCTCCATGCCGCCGCGCGGGTTCTTGCCCTTGGCGGCCACGATGAACGGCTCGCCCGCGGCGGCGTACACGCCGGCCGCCGAGAGCTTGTCCGAGGTGGACACGCTCGGTACCGGGAACATCCCGTACTCGAAGGTCGGCGGCGTGTCCTTCTTCTGCTCGTTCTCCAGCCAGCTACCGCTGGGGTACAGGGCCACCTTGTCCTGGTTCTGCTTGAGCTGGACCTCGGTGTGCTTGAGGCCGAGCAGGGACTTGTCGCTGTACTTGGCGCCGATCGCGGCCCACGCCTCGGCCGACTTGTGCACCGCGTCGTTCTTCCAGGCGTTGTCCTCAAGGTTGTCGATGTTCTTGAGGATGTCCGCCCCGCCGATCTTCGCGGCCGAGGTGAGGATGATCAGGTACTGGTAGTACGACGCGTTGGCACCGGCGTAGGCGTAGGGCACGATGCCGGCCGCCTTGATGCTGTCCAGCAGCGCGGTGAAGTCCGCCCAGGTGGTCGGCGCCTTCCAGCCCTTGCTCGCGAAGAGCTTGGAGTTGTACCAGATGCCGTACACGGTGAACGCGTAGTTGGCCACGAACGGCTTCTTGCCAGCGGCCGAGTCGTAGACGCCGAACTCGACGGTACCGGCGACCAGGCTGTCCTTGACCGTCTTGCTCGGGTCGTCGACCGAGGGCGCGGCCCACAGGTCGCTCAGGTCCTGCAGCTGGTTGTCCTTGATCAGCGCACCGAAGTCCGCGTAGTGGTCACCGGAGTTGTCCACCACGTCCGGCGGGTTGCCCCCGGAGAACCGGGGCAGCAGCGTCGCCGAGATGTCCTGGGTGCTGGACTCCTTGACGTCGGCGCTGGGGAACGCCTTCTTGTACAGCGGGATGTGCCCTTCGGTGGCGTACTTGTCACCGAAGCCACCGTTGAAGATGATCACTTCGAGCGGCGCCTTGGGGTCGACGCCGAGCGGGTTGCTCGCGCTCTTGGCACCTCCGGTGGACGCCGGCGTCGAACCGCCACCGCCGCCGGTCGCGCACGCGTCGAGCAGGCCGGCGGCCGGCAGGGCGACGAGGCTGACCGCCGCAGCGCGCTGCAGGACGGTACGCCGGCTCACGCTGGGCTTGGCGAACACGGTGGGCTCCACCGCGTCCGATTTCTCTGGGGAAAGCGACATTCTTGTCTCCTCGGGTTTGGGTCAGGTTGTACGCCGGACTGCTCCGCCGTACCGGGACACGAGGGGTGGTTTCTTGATCCCCACCGGCGACCGGGGCCGGTCACCGGCAGGCCCGGGAACCCGCCGCGGTTCCTACGGGTCCTCCTTCGACGCCCAGTGGCCGGCGACGGCCCGGGCGGTGGCTTGGAACGCCGCGTGCGACCGGTCGTGCGTGCGCTGCGCGACGGCGATGTACAGCAGGTCGAGCACGACCAGTTGGGGGTGGCGCCCGGACAGGGCGTCCGGCCGGAACGTGGTGGCCTGCATGGCATGCAGCAGGACGATGTCGGCCACCTCGGCCAGCGGCGAGCGGGGGAAGCTGGTGAGGGCGACCGTGGTCGCGCCGCTGCTGCCGGCCTCGGCCAGCATCTCGATGGTCTCCCTGGTCTGGCCGCTGTGTGACACGCCCAGGGCCACGTCGCCCGGGCGGAGCAGTGCGGCGCTGGCCAGGCCGTTGTGTACGTCGGTCCACGCCCACGCCGCGAGGCCGATGCGGTGCAGGCAGAGCTGCATCTCCGCGCCGACCAGCGCGCTGCCGCTGATGCCGTAGATGTCCACCCGGGAGGACGCGGCGATGGCGTTGGCGGCGCGCTCCACGGCCCGGAGGTCCAGCAGCGCCGAGGTGTCCGTCAACGCGCGGCTGTCGGCCGCCATGATCTGGTGCAGTACCCGTTCCAGCGGGTCGTCGGGCTGGATCTCCCGCCCGATGTCGACCGTCCAGCCGGCCTGGCGGGCCGCCCGACCGGTCTCGCTGGCGATGCTCAACCGCAGGTCGGCGTACCCGTCGAAGCCGAGCGCCCGGCAGAATCGGGTGACCGTCGCCGGGGAGGTGCCGCTGCGCTCGGCCAGCTCCACGATCGTGGAGCGGGCGGCCGCGGCCGGGTCGGACAGCACGTGCTCGGCGACCCGCTGCAGGGCCCCGGTGAACTCGGTCAGCTGGGAGCGGACCCGCACCAGTACCCCGTCCGAGGCCCCCAGCGGGGGTCCCGTCGAGGCTTCCGCCACCGAGGTGGTGGCGCCGGGGGCCTCGGGCTGGGTCATCGCTCGCTCCGTCACACGGGAAGTGGTTTGGTAAAAGTTCTTACTGAGACCCCTACTTTGTCAAGTCCATGGCAGAAGTTTTCAAAGTTGTTATCTAGCCACCAGCCGCTATGTCCGCTATGGCGCTGGTAAGAATTCCCAAACCCTCGCGCGCCTCGTCGTCTGTCAAGGTCAACGGCGGGCCCATCCGGAGTACGTTGCCATACAGACCGCCCTTGCCGACCAGCAATCCGCGACGGCGGCACTCCTCGAACGCGCGCAGGGTGGCGTACCCGTTGGGCTGGGTGGTGTCCGGCTCGACGAACTCGATCGCGAGCATCAGGCCCCGGCCCCGTACGTCGCCGACGAACGGGTACCGGCCCGCCAGCGGGCGCAGTCCGGCGAGCAGCAGGTCGCCGACCCGGGCGGCGTTGGCCTGCAGGTCGTGGTCGAGCAGGTAGTCCAGCACCGCGTTGCCGCCGGCCGTGGCGAACGGGTTGCCGCCGAAGGTGGAGAAGCTCACCGCGTGCACCGCGTTCATCACCTCCGCGCGGCCGACCACGCCGCCGAGAGCCAGCCCGTTGCCGATGCCCTTGGCGAAGGTCAGCAGGTCGGGGATGACGCCGTGCGCCTGGTACCCCCAGAAGTGCGCACCGGTACGCCCCCAGCCGGTCTGCACCTCGTCGGCGATGAACAGCACGCCGTACTCGTCGAGGACCTTGCGGTACCCGGCGAACAGCCCGTCCGGCGGATACGTGAACCCGCCCACGCCCTGGACCGGCTCGGCGATCAGGCACGCGACGTCGCCGCTGGTCGTGGTCGCCATCACCTCGCGCAGGTCGGTGACGGCGGCATCGAGGTACTCGTCGTCGGTACGCCCGGCGAGCAGGCCCCGCAGCCGGTCGCCGGAGTGCAGGAAGCTCACCCGCAACGGGGACAGCCCCGACGCCGACCAGCCCCGGTTGCCGGTCACACCCATCGTCGCGTACGTGCGGCCGTGGTAGCTGTTGCGCAGCGCCAGGATCTGGTTGCTGCGCCGGTAGTTGGTCGCGACGAGCAGGGCGGCCTCGTTGGCCTCGGTACCGGAGTTGGTGAAGAAGACCCGGGCGTCCGGGATGCCGGACAGGCGGGCGATCTTCTCGGCCAGCTCCACCTGGGCCCGGATCAGGTACAGCGTCGAGGTATGCAGGACACCGGTGCGCAGTTGGCGTTCGAGGGCCTCGCGGATCTCGGGCAGGTCGTACCCGAGCATCGTCGTCAGTACCCCGCCGAAGAAGTCCAGGTACGTGCGGCCGTCGGCGTCGGTCACCCGCCGGCCCGACCCGGAGACGATCTCGATAGGCTCGTCGTAGTACAGCGGCATCCAGGCGGGCAGCACCGCGCGGTGGCGGCCGAGCAGGTCGTCGTCGTGGGCCGGCACTTGGGGCGGACCAGCAAGGCGGCGTTTGTCAGTCATACCGCAGACGCTAGTCGCGACCCAGCTCCCAGAAGGCGACGGCGGCGGCCGCGGCGACGTTGAGCGAGTCGACGCCGCGCCGCATCGGGATGGTGACCCGCTGGTCGCTGGCTGCCAGCGCGTCGCGGGTGAGGCCCGCGCCCTCGGCGCCGAACAGCAGCGCCGGCCGCCGCCGCTGCGCTGGCGAAAGGTGCTGGATGGGCAGCGCGTCGGTCCCCGGGGTCAGCGCGAGCAGGGTGAAGCCGGCCTCCCGGACCTCGCGCAATGCGGCCGGCCACGGCTCCAGCCGGGCGTACGGCACCGCGAAGACCTCGCCCATCGAGACGCGTACGGAACGGCGGTACAGCGGGTCGGCGCACGAGGGCGAGAGCAGGACGGCGTCCATGCCCAGCGCGGCGGCGCCCCGGAACACCGCACCCAGGTTGGTGTGGTTGTTGACGTCCTCCAGGATCGCCACCCGGGCCGCGCCGGCCAGCACCTCGGCGGCGGAGGGCAGCCGCCGGCGATGGAACGAGGCGAGGATGCCCCGGTGCACGTGGAACCCGGTGGTCGCCTCGAGGACAGCGGGCGCGGCGACGTAGAGCGGCGCGTCGATCTCGGGTACCTGGTCCACCCGTTTGGCGTCGACGAGCACCGAGCGCGGCCGGTACCCGGCCCGCAGCGCCCGGCCGAGCACCAGCTCCCCCTCGGCGATGAACAGCCCGTGCGGCGGCTCCCAGCGGGTACGCAGCTCCAGGTCGGTCAGCGCGCGGTAGTCGGCGAGCCGCTCGTCGTCCGGGTCGGTGATCGGGATGGCGTCGGGCACCCGGTCATTGTGGCGCCGCCGCGTTGCCGTGGTCGGGCGGCACGGCGGTCGCCGTCGCGCGGGTCGCGGTCGCGGTGGTCCGGGCCGTGGTCCGGGCCGTGGTCCGGGCAGCCGTCCAGGCCAGGCCGATCGCGGCGGCCAGCAGCAGGAGCGCGCCGAGTGGGGGAAGGATGCGCAGGACACCGCCGCCGAAGGCCACCGCGGGGACAGAGATCATCAGCAGGTACCCGTCGGAGCGGCTGAACGTCGCCGACCGGATCACGGCGAGCCCGACGAGTACCCAGCCGGCCGTCCGCAGGCCCAGCGCGGCGACGGCGGGTGGGGTGACGGTACCGGCGAACCCGGCGAGCAGCCCGGCCGCCGCCCAGCCCCCGCCCGGGGTACCGCGAGCAGCGCGGCGAGCGAGATCAGCGCGACCAGCCCGAGGAGCCCGGCGAGCGCGTCGAACACCGGGCCGGTCGGATGCAGCACGACGCCCGTACCGGTCAGGACGGCATCGCCGGGCAGGGCGCAGATCGCCATCCGGCCGTACCGCCAAGGGTACGGGGTTGCGGGGAGGGGTACGGCGGTCGGGCGCAGCGGAAGCAGGCCGGTCGCCGACCGTACCCCGGTCGGGCGTGCCGCGCCGCGACACCGGGCCCGCCCCGGTAAGCCAGCGGCAGATGCCATCGCACCCGCCCTATGTCGGGCCGGAACGTCCGTCGCCCCGGCGCCTGCGTGTTGATCGTGACAGGTGCCGGGGCGACGTGTGACGGGAACGGGCGGATCAGTCCTGCTGAGGTACCCGCGCCTGGCCGTAGACCCCGCCGTAGTCGGGCGGGTTGGACGGCGGGGTGGGCAGGCCCCGTACCGCTTCCTTCTCGGTTTCG
>Ga0209239_1002956_pt1 | contig 10020 bp, 5 predicted proteins | sample GraSoi013_2_20cm_FD_185824 | JGI IMG/M metagenome (GOLD analysis project Ga0209239, IMG submission 185824) | Grasslands soil microbial communities from the Angelo Coastal Reserve, California, USA - Sample 10_02_2013_2_20cm (SPAdes) (version 2) | ecosystem: Environmental > Terrestrial > Soil >...
AAGTCGACCGCGAGCTCTCCCGGCTGGAGCGGGCGAGCCGCGACTCGATGGAAGCCCAGGTGATCCGCACCTACCTCGAGACGATGGCCGAATTGCCCTGGAACAAGCGGGCGGAGGAGTCGCTCGACTTGAAGCGGGCGGCGGAGATCCTCGAGCAGGATCACTACGGTCTCAAGGACGTGAAGGATCAGGTCCTCGAGTTCCTGGCCGTACGTCAGTTGCGGCAGCGCTCGCCCGACGCGGTGGCGCAGGGCAACGAAGACGATAAGCAGGCGCGCGGTCAGGTCTTGTTGTTCGTCGGCCCCCCGGGGGTAGGCAAGACCTCGATCGCCAAGTCGATCGCGCGCGCCATGGGTCGGCCGTACGTTCGCATTTCGCTCGGCGGCGCCCGCGACGAGGCCGACATCCGAGGCCATCGGCGCACCTACGTCGGCGCCATGCCAGGCCGGATCATCCAGGGCATGAAGCAGGCGGGTGCCAAGAACCCGGTATTCCTCCTCGACGAGCTCGACAAGCTGGGTGTCTCGTTCCAGGGAGACCCGGCCGCCGCGTTGCTCGAGGTACTCGACCCGGCGCAGAACGATTCGTTCACGGATCACTACCTGGGCGTGCCCTTCGACCTGTCGGAAGTGCTGTTCGTCGCGACCGCCAACTTCCCGCAGAGCATTCCGGGTCCGCTGCTCGACCGCCTGGAGACGGTGACCTTCGCGGGCTACACCGAGCGTGAAAAGCTCGAGATCGCGAAGCGCTACCTGGTTCCGCGACAGGTGCACGAGAACGGTCTGACGCCGGAGCAGTTCACGGTCACGGACGCCGCGCTGAGCGAGATCATCACGAGCTACACCCGCGAGGCCGGCGTCCGCCAGCTGGAGCGTGAGATCGGGAAGCTCGGGCGCAAGATCGCGCGCCAAATCGCCAGCGGGGAGGTCGAGCGCGTCGCGGTCGACGCCACAGACGTCGACGACCTGCTCGGGCGTCCTAAGGTCCATCCCGAGCACAAGGCGCGCGAGGACGAGGTGGGGGTGGCGACGGGGATGTACTACACCCCGGTCGGCGGCGACATCATGTTCGTCGAGGCGAGCGTGATGCGGGGCAAGGGTGAGCTCGTGCTCACCGGTCAGCTGGGTGACGTCATGAAGGAGTCGGCCCGGGCCGCGCTCACGTATGCCAAGTCCCACGCCGATCAGCTCGGCATTCACGAGGAGGCATTGGGCGGCACCGACCTCCATATCCACGTCCCGGCGGGCGCCATCCCGAAGGATGGCCCATCGGCGGGCGTGACAATGGCGACGGCGCTCGTGTCGGCGCTGTCCCGGCGCTCGGTGCGCCACGACCTCGCCATGACCGGTGAGATCACCCTGCGGGGCCGGGTCCTGCCAATCGGCGGCGTGAAGGAAAAAGTGCTGGGCGCGGTGCGCGCGGGCATCAGCACGATTGTGCTGCCGAAGGAGAATGCCGCCGACCTGGATGATCTTCCCGAGGACGTGCGGTCGTCACTCGAGGTGCACCTCGTGGAAGACCTGGACGAAGTCCTGACACTGGCCCTGCGCGGCGCACGGTTCGAGGCTGGTCACCTGGTGTTCGACGGCGAAGCCCCGATCGAGCCCAGCCTGCTCGCGAAGCACAACTAAGCCTTGAAGCTGAACAAGCCCCCGGGGATGACCCCCCGGGGGCTTGTTCGGTTCTGATGACGACCGGAACCTGCCCAACCCTTTCCCCGTAAGACCTGTCTAACCGTCCGACCAGGTCAACGGGAGCGCCCGTCATGCCGGCTGTCGCCCTACTCGCGATTCTGCTGCAAACCGCCACATCGCCTTCCGGCGACGGTGCCGCACCCCCTCCGTCCACCGCCACCCGGGCGACTGCCGTGCGGGCGAAAACCCCGGTGGTGATCGACGGCCGGGACGACGACGAGGTGTGGCGCGTGGCACCCGCCATCACGCAGTTCCGCGAGTTTCAGCCCAAGGAAGACGGGGATCCCCGATTCGCCACCGAAGCCAAGGTCGCCTACGACGACCGCAACTTGTACGTCTTCATTCGCGCCTTCGACCCCCATCCCGACAGCATTCTCAAGCTCCTCGCGCGCCGTGACGTCCGCGCCGCGACCGATCAGCTCAAAATCATGGTCGACTCCTACCACGACCGCCGCTCGGGCTTCGAGTTCGCGGTGAACCCGGCCGGCGTGAAGCGCGACTACGCGATGTACAACGACAGCCAAGAGGACGACGCCTGGGACGCGGTGTGGGACGTCGGCACGCAGGTCGACTCCCTCGGGTGGACGGCCGAGTTCCGGATCCCGCTGTCGCAGCTGCGCTACGTCCCCCAGGCGACCAACACGTTCGGGTTCGCGGTGTGGCGTGATATCCAGCGCTACTCCGAGCGGGTGAGTTGGCCGGTGTACCGGGGCTCACAGGCGGGCGTTTCGTCGCAGCTGGGCGAGCTGACCGGTCTCGACGGCCTGCCGTCGCCGCGCCGGCCGGAAATTGCTCCATACCTCGTGACGAAAAATGTGTCTGTCACGGCGGGCGGGGGGTTTGATCGCTCACAGAAGGTGACCGGCGGCGCCGACTTGAAATACGGGATCACGTCGAATCTTACGCTCGATGCGACGGTCAACCCTGATTTTGGACAAGTCGAAGCCGATCCGGCGGTGCTCAACCTCACGGCATTCGAGTCGTTCTTCCAGGAGCGGCGTCCGTTCTTCGTCCAGGGCGCGGGGATCTTTCGGTTCGACGTGAATTGCGCCGCCGTGAACGACTGCAGCACCGGCGAGGGCCTGTTCTACTCGCGGCGCATCGGGCGCGCGCCGCAGATCGATTACGGCGACGCGAACCCTCCGAGCGCCACGACGATCTATGGCGCCGCGAAGCTCACGGGCCGCCTACCCGGGGGCCAGACCGTGGGTGTGGTGGATGCAGTCACCGGGCGCGAGGTCGCGACGCTGGACCGCACCATGGAGCCGACCACGAACTACGCCGCGGTGAGGATCCAGCAGGACCTACGCAATAGCGAGAGCGGCGTCGGCGCCATGATCACGGCCGTGAACCGTAGCCTCGACCAGTGGACCGACGGGTCGTTACGCGGCAGTGCCTACGTGGGAGCCTTCGACTTCCGGCACCGCTTCCTCGGTCGCCGCTACCAGATTTCGGGCTCGCTCGCCCTGAGCCGCGTCGCTGGAACGCCGTCCGCCATCGCCGCCACCCAGAACGATCCAGTGCACTACTACCAACGCCTCGGGTCCGGGGTCTCATACGACTCGACCCGGACGTCGCTCGCGGGCGACGCGGAGGAGCTCAAATTCGCAAAGGTGGGCGGTGGAATCACTCGGTTTGAGACCGCCTACGAGCGCCGCTCGCAGGGCTTCGAGGTGAACGACCTGGGCTTCTTGCGGCAGGCCGATCAGCAGAGCTGGTACACATGGTTCGCGTTCCAGTCTAGGCATCCCGGCTCCTTCTATCAGACGGCATTCTGGAACTTCAACTGGAAGCAGTACTGGACCGCTGCGGGAACGCCCGTGGAGCGCGCTGCCAACACGAACGTGCACGTCCAACTGAACAACCGGTGGTGGTTGCATGCCGGCACTTGGGCTGGCCAGCTCGGGACCAACTACTGCGATCGTGACTGCACTCGCGGCGGGCCGGCGGTGCGTGTCGATCCTTATTTCGACGTCTGGTGGGAGGTGGACGGAGACGAGCGACCCGCGTTCACACCCTACGCATGGTTCGAGTACTTCAGAGGCGACGGCGGAAGGTCCGACTCGTTCTACGGCAACCTGAAGATCGCGTTCCGTGTCGCGTCGCAAGTCAACACATCCCTGACCCTGAGTGCAGCACACATCGTACAGGATGCCAAGCCACCCGATCCTCACCCCAACGTCATCACGGATGCAGCGGGCCCGCACTACATCTTTGCGTATCTGAACCGCAAAGAGTTGTCGCTCACGGCGCGGGTCGACTACACCATTTCGACCACCCTCACTCTGCAGCTCTATGCCCAGCCGTTCGTCGGCAAGGGGAGCTACTCGCACGTGCGGGAGCTCGCGGACCGGGGTGCCGCCGACTACGATGCTCGCTATCAGCCGTACGCGGATACGGCCGTCACGAACCACATCGGCGGCGTCAACTTCAAGCAGTTCCGCTCGAACGTGGTGTTGCGCTGGGAGTACCGCCCGGGCTCGACGCTCTTCGTCGTATGGACCCAGGGACGACAAGATTTCGCCGGCGCCGAAGGCCCGGGGTCGATGCGCGACAACTTCCGGCACCTCTTCGACCTGCACCCCGACAACACGTTCCTGGTGAAGGCGTCTTACTGGATCAACTGGTAGACGGGGTCTGGCGAGTCGCGACACCCTCTAGGATCAACCTGACCGCTGCTTCCTTCCAGCGCTCCCGCAAGGCCGGTTCGTCCGCGCCGAGCGGGGGCGCGCTCATCGCAATGAGAGATTCGAGGCCGAGATAGGCGACCATCAGCACGAGCGCTTGCGCCGCGGCCAGGTGCGGGTCGAGGTCGTCGCGTACCTGACCCCGGCCCTGCCCCTCGGCGAGGAGCACGACCAGCCGCTTGATCGCCGGAGCAAACGGCCGCGCCTCGGACCGGCCGGCTTGTGTGAGCAGAGTGACGAGGTCTGGATGCGCCGCCAGGAAATCGAATTGGGCGTCGAGGGCGAGGCGGATGCGGTCCAGGGGTCGCTCGCCCCCCGTCGGGAGGTCGGCCAGCGCCTGCTCGAGCTCGGCCGCACCGCGAGCCAGCACCGCCGTGAACAGGCCCCGCTTGGAGTGGAAATAGTAGAAAAGCAGTTGCTTGTTCACCGCCGCCCGCCTCGCAATCTGATCCATGCGGGCGCCGTCGAATCCGCGACGCGAGAACTCCTCGCGGGCTGCGGCCGCAATCCGTAAAGCACTGGAATTGCTAAGCTTGGGCTTCACGCGTCATTTCCTCAACCGTCCGGTTGAGGGAATATACCGACCTAGTGCCCAAACGCCAGATCCGCTGGCACCCGCGGCAGTCCGTCCTTCAGAAACCTGATGACCAGGTGGTTCACGTCCTCGGGCGACTCTTCCTGTACCGAGTGCCCTGCCCGCGGCACGCTCACGAACGCGGAGCGCGTGATCCCCGCGGCAAGGGCGCGGCCCAGGCCAATGGGCACCCACCGGTCCTCCTCGCCCCATAGCACAAGGGTTGGAGCCGCGATGCGATCGAGCCGCCCCTCGAGGGCGGCGAAGCGGAATTGGCGTAGCACTCCGAGGAGTGCTCGCCCGTACTCGGGCTGGGCGACCGGGGCGTAATACTGATCCACGTCGGCCTCGGTGACCTTGCCCGGATCAAAGTAGGTGGCCCTGAGGAGCCGACCCGTGAAGCCTCGCCCGCGGAACGCGAGCGCGAAGCGTCCCAGCACGGGCCACCGAGCCGTCCGAAACAACGGCGGCTCGCGAGCGCCCAGGCCGACGGAGCCGACCAGCACGAGCCCCCGCACGCGCTGTGGGTAGGCGATCGCGACTTCAGCGGCGATCGCACCCCCCATGGAGTGACCGACGAGCACGGCATCGGGAATCTCCAGCGAGTCCATGAGGGCAACTGCCAGTCGGGCGTAAGCGGCATTGTCGTAAGGGGCCGGGGGTTTGTCGGATAGGCCGAAGCCGCGGTTGTCGAACGCGATCACACGAAAGCCCGCCGCGGCCACGGCTGCGAGATTCTTGCGCCAGGCGTACATCGAGGCGCCGAGGCCATGCAGGAAAACGACGGGAGGGCCGTGCCCCGTGTCGAGGTAGCGGATTCTCGTTCCATCGACCGGGAGGTAGCGGGCCGTGAACTGGGTCCCGGCGGGGAATAGCTGGGCTTCCGGCAAGGCGCGGGCCCGGCAACCGCCGACGACGCAGAGGAGGAGGGCGACAAGGGCAAGGAGGCGCCTCACGCGAGGCCCCGGATCCAGGCGCGGGCCAGCGCGGTGATGGCTGGATGCGAGCTCCACACCCCTGCGGTCGTCTCGCCGCTCCCGGCCACGACCACTACCTGGACCTCGTCGATCAGCAGCACTGTGGGTGAGTCTCCTGTCACGGTCCCGCTGAGGATGGGACTTGCCTCCGCAGGCACATCCCCTGCGCCTCGGAGCTCGAGCACCGCGCGTTCCTTGGCGCGGCGCCAGGCGGGCAGTGTGGGGCGGAGCAGCGCCGCCGAGAGCACGCCCTCAGCCCGTCGCCCGGCGCGGGCGACGACCTGCATGATCAGGTTGGCGACGGCGCGTTCCCCCGTGACAGTCCGGGTTTCCGGGCCAGAGCGATCGGCGTCCTGCAGGGAGCGGCTGAGGCGGTCCAGGGCCTCGCCCTGCTCGGCGGCCAGCTGGGCGATGAGCGCCGCTGGGTCGGTCGCTCGATAGCGGGCGGGCCGCCCAGGGAGCCGCAGTGCGGCCGTGCGGCTCACCAGACCTTCGAGGGCACCATAGGTGTTGGCGCGAGCCACGCGCGTGGCATGGGCCACCGCGTAGCCGGTGGATGGACCGAGCCGCAGCAAGGCCGCGTAGGCCAGGGACTCGGTGGCCGTGAAGCCGAATGGCGTGAGATCGAGCTCGCTGGGCATTGCGTAGTAGCGATTACTACTACGCAAGCTCATCCCTGAGCGCAAGGGGAAAGCCTAGACGATCTCGACGGGAATCCCCATCAATCGGGCGATAAGACCCAGCCGGAAGGTTGCGTCGGTCTGCCGTTGCGCGGGGCTCTTCCCTGGTCCCTCGAGTGGGAAGTAGTGCGCCGTGAGCGGGCTCGTCGCCTTGGGCATGGCACGCAGGCTCTTCGGGCTCCAGATCCCGCGATCGTCGCACTCGTTGAACAGCCGCGCCAGCACCCGGCTGGCGCTGGGGATCTGGCGCACGAGACCGAGTCGCGCCAGCAGTTCGATCCAGTAGAGCGCGAACGGGATGTCGGTGACGTGGCCCTGGGCGTCGGAGCGCATGGGATCGCCGAGGATCTCGAAGATCGGCTTGAGGAGCTTCTTACCCGCGAGGATGAAGAACGCGCGTCGCGGTGCGGGCGACGAGAAATAGTGCCCCAGCCGCTCGATGAAGCCGGCTCGCTCCCGCTGCACGGGGGGCAGAAACGCCAGCATCTCCACGGCGAAGATGGTCGGAGGGCAGGCATGGGGATCGAGCACCGTCTTCCCCTGGGCCTTCTTGAAGGGGTTCGCGGCCAGTTCGCTGCGCAGGTACTGGGAGATGTTGCTGGCGATGGTATGCGCCGTGCCCCGCACCCGCGGATCGTCGCTGTGCCCCCCACGCGCCAGCGCGCACGCGGCTCCCTCGCGCCCCATGCGACGCGCCCAGCGCCCCAGCCCGGGATCCGTCTTGGCAGCCTTTTGGAACTCGACCAGCAACTCGAGCGCCCGCTGGGCGACCGTTCGGTCGGGATCGTCAGTTTCGATGCGTGACAACAGCTGGAACAGGAACCGGTCGGCGTTACGAAACACCCGCTCTGATGGCGGCCACCCCAGCTCGAGCAGCCGTCGATACTGATAGACCGTGCCAGGCTCGGTCCAGCCGTAGCCCTTGGACGGCGTGGGCGCGAGCAGGTTCCCGCCCCACAGTCCCGTCGCCCTCTGCTTGCGAGCGATGGCCTGCGTCGGCTTGTAGTGCAACACCGATTCGCGCAGCGCCTCGAGGCGTGCCGAATCCCGCTCGGCCTCCGGCACGACCTCGGCATAGGCTCGATAGACGATGGGCGGGCTCGCCGCCTCGACGAGCCACGATAGCGGCAGCCGATGCGATGTGGGGAGTTCCAGGTGCCCACTCCGGAGTGCGGGAGGTGCGACTGCCGCAACGCGGGCGCAAAACTATGTGGGTGCCTCCCAATAGGCCAGAGGCACCCACATCCCACTTGCCGGAATGCTTATATGTCATTTATTGACAGTGCCTTACACTAACTGCAATACCCTGCACTCAGGGACGCGCGCGTCCCGCTGGCCGCTGAAATTCCGAATTGGGAAGCCAACGCGGCATCGCCGGCGCGTTCGCCACGGCGAGCGCGACTCGCATGGCCACGCGCACCTCCTGCGCCATACCTGCATAGGTGAACGTCGGCCGGTACTCGTCGCCCGGCTGGTGGTAGCGCTCGCGATTGTAACGGGTGGCCTCCTGCTCGCCCCAGCCGGCGGGTCGGCCGACGAAGTCCCTGCCGGGCTCGATCGACAGCGCCGGCACGCCGGCCTTTGAAAACGGAAAATGATCCGACCGATAGAACGAGCCCCGCACGTCCGGCTCGTGGACGACGGCCAGCGATTCGGCGCGGGCCGCCGCGTCGAACACAGCCCCCAGGGTCGAGCGGTCGACGCCCAGTGCGTCGATGTCACGCGTCGCCCCGCGGACGTTCGTGACATCGAGGTTGATGACCGCCGCGGTCTGCTCGAGCGGGACGAGCGGGTCCCGCGTGTAGGCCTCGCTCCCGAGCAAGCCGCTCTCCTCGGCCGTGGTCGCTATGAACAGCAGCGTCCGCCGGGGGCGGGGCTGCACCTCAACCAGCGCCTCGGCGGCGCCGAGCATCGCCGCGACGCCCGACGCATTGTCCTCCGCCCCGTTGTAGATCGAGTCGCCGTTCGCGACTGGGCCGATCCCCTTGTGGTCCCAGTGCGCCGTGAACAGGACGGCCTCGCGGGTCAGCGCGGGGTCGCTTCCCGGGATCCTGGCCACGACATTTTCCGAGCGGACGTGACGCAATGCGCTCGTGACATCGACCGCGACATTGATCCCGGTCGCCACCGGACGGAAATCGCGGCGCGCCGCGGTGCGGGTCAGCGAATCGAGGTTGAGGTTCGCTCGGGCGAGGGCAGCTTGGGCCGCGTCGTGCGTCACCCAGGCCGCGAATGCGATGCTCTGCGGCGCGGGCCGATCGAGCTTGAATTGCTCCACCGACCAGGAACCACGCACCACATCCCATCCGTACGTCGCGCTCTCGGCGGTGTGGACCAGGATCGCGCCCAGCGCGCCGCGGCGCGCCGCCTCTTCGAGCTTGTACGTCCAACGACCATAATAGGTCAGAGCCCGACCGTTGAAGATGGTCGAATCCTGGAGGCCAGGATCGTTCACGAGCATCACGAGCACCTTGCCGCGAACATCCGCGCCCTTGTAGTCGTCCCACTGCCACTCGCTTGCCTCGATGCCGTAGCCGACGAACACGACCTCGCCATCCGCGACGATGTGACTCTCCGGCCGCTCAGCCCACGCGACGAAATCATCGAGATAAGCGAGGGACCTGGTCGCGCCACCCTTGCTCCACACCAGCGACGGGTGCGGGGTCATGCCGACGAGTGCTACGGGTTGGAAGTAGGAGCCGTCGCTACCCGCGGGCTCCAGGCCGAGCGCCTCGAATTGGGCCGCGATGTACTTCGCGGCCAATCGGCCGCCGCGCGTCGCCGGGGCGCGGCCCTCGAGCAGGTCATCGGCGAGGTACTTGAGATGCGCGTCCATCGCCGCCGTGCTCACGGCCGGTATGGGGGCAGCGAGCGTCGCCGGCGTTGCCGCGGGCGCTGGTGCACCAGCGCAGCCGACGGACATCATCGCGACGGCGATCCACCATTTCAGTGACACGTGTGGCTCCTCTTCAAGGGGTCATTCGGGGCATCTCACAGTGTGAATCGACCCGCGGCCTCGGCGGTCGGCTTCGCTGGTGAGCACGAACGTGGAGTCGTCGAGGAAATCAATCGCCTCTCCCTGCACCTCGAGCCCGGTGATGTTACACACCGGCCGCCCGCTGCGCATCAGACGCCCCCCCTCGCCCGGGACGAACGTGTAGATCTCCGCGTACGTGCGGATCGCCACGAGCCGGCCGTCGGGCCGAATCGCCGCGCCGGTCACGAGGCGTCCCAGCCTCGCAAACGGCGGGATCGGCAACCGCTGCAGCGGTGAGGCGGTGACCACCGTGTCACCACCCCACGCGTTGCGCGGCACGCGGTACAACTGGATAACACCCCTACGTCCCTTGCTCACGAGGTAGAGCGCGCTGTCGCGTGGTGAGACGTAGATCGCCTCCACGTCGTCCG
>Ga0209239_1002961_pt1 | contig 10007 bp, 9 predicted proteins | sample GraSoi013_2_20cm_FD_185824 | JGI IMG/M metagenome (GOLD analysis project Ga0209239, IMG submission 185824) | Grasslands soil microbial communities from the Angelo Coastal Reserve, California, USA - Sample 10_02_2013_2_20cm (SPAdes) (version 2) | ecosystem: Environmental > Terrestrial > Soil >...
CGAGCCGTTGGCGCGGCACTGCCAACAGTTCTTCGGCCGTAGGCAAGGCGCGGATCGCGGCCCGCAACTCGGCGCGCCGGGCCTCCTCCCCGCGTTGCCAGCAGGCGAGCGAGCGCCGTGCCAGGCTCTCCACGCGCGCGCACAGCTCGATTCGTACCGGAACCGCGAGTTCAGCGGCCGCGCTCGGCGTCGGCGCGCGCACGTCGGCGGCGAAGTCGATCAGCGTTACGTCGGTCTCGTGCCCGACGGCGGAAATCAGCGGAATCATGCTCGCGGCCGCAGCGCGCACCACGATCTCTTCGTTGAACGACCACAGGTCCTCGAGCGAGCCCCCACCGCGCGCGACAATGAGGAGGTCGGGCCTGCACGGCGACCCATCGAGCGCAAGCGCGTTGAAGCCATGGATGGCGGCGGCGACCTGCTCGGCGCAGCCGTCGCCTTGCACCCGCACCGGCCACACCATCACGTGGCGCGGGAAGCGGTCGGCGAGCCGATGCAGAATGTCGCGGATGACGGCGCCGGTCGGCGAGGTGATGACGCCGATGCGCTGCGGCAGAAACGGCAGGAGCTGCTTGCGCGCTTCCTCGAACAGTCCTTCGGCGGCGAGCTTCTTTTTGCGCTCCTCGACGAGTGCCATCAACGCGCCGACACCCGCCGGCTCGAGCGTCTCGATCACGATCTGGTATGTCGACTTATTGGGGTAGGTCGTCAGCCGTCCGGTGACCCGGACTTCGAGCCCCTCCTCGGGCTTGATGCGCATGCGGGCGAGCGCGCTTCTCCAGATCACCGCCTCGACCTTGGCGCCCTCGTCCTTGAGGGAGAAATAGCAGTGGCCGGAGGAGTGCGGTCCGCGGAAACCGGAAATTTCGCCGCGCACCCGCACATAGCCGAAGGCGTCCTCGACGGTCTTTTTGAGCGCCGCCGAAAGTTCGGAGACGGTCCATTCCGGAATATTGAGGCGCGCCGGCTCGTTCATTGCGAGGGGGTGAATCACCTTATCCGCGCGGCGTCAACCCGTCCGCACGGCGCTATCCGGCTTTGCCGCCATATTGCTCGTCCGTGACGTGCTCGAGCCAGGTGACATGGGTGCCGTCGAGATGCTCTTGCAGCGCGATGTGCATCATCGCGGTGTCGGGGCCGGCGCCGTGCCAGTGCTTTTCTCCCGGTGCGATCCACACCGTGTCGCCGGGACGGATTTCCCGCACCGGACCGCCCCACAGCGCCACGCGCCCCACGCCGGAGATCACGTGCAAGGTCTGGCCGAGCGGGTGGGTGTGCCATGCGGTGCGGGCCCGCGGCTCGAAGCGCACGAACGCGCCGCGGATGCGCGCCGGCGCCGGCGCCTCGATGATCGGGTCCTGCCAGACGGTGCCGGTGAAAGAGTCCGCGGGGCCGCGGCGCGAGGGCGTGGAGCCCAACGGTTTGATGTCCATGGCTGCGATTCCTCTGTTGTTCGCGTGTGCTCGTAGCACCGATTGATGCACGGCAGAAGACCGCTCGCTGGCAATCGCCTCGACCTCATTGTTCGCGCGCGACTGTCTAATGGCGGCGGCCGTGATCCCTTGCGATGCAATCGGAGCATGCTACACCAGCCGTCGAAAATCGCTCTCCGCGATCCAGCGGCATGGCATGAACATTCTTCTTCTCGGCTCGGGCGGACGCGAGCACGCGCTGGCTTGGAAGCTCGCGGCGAGCCCGCTCGTCGAGCGGCTCTACTGCGCGCCTGGCAATGCCGGTATTGCGCGCGAGTGCGAGCTGGTCGCGCTCGACATCGCCGACCACGCGGCGGTAATTTCATTCTGCAAGGCGCAAAAAATCGATCTTGTCGTGGTCGGGCCCGAGGCGCCGCTCTGCGCCGGCATCGTGGACGATCTCACCGCCGCCAGCATCAAGGCCTTTGGTCCGAGCCGGGCGGCCGCGCGCCTCGAAGGCTCCAAGAGCTTCGCCAAGGATCTATGCAAGGCCAACAACATTCCGACTGCCGCATACGCGCGTTTTGACGCGGCCGCGGCGGCGAAGCGCTACGTCCGCGCGCAGGGCACGCCGATCGTGGTGAAGGCCGATGGGCTCGCCGCCGGCAAGGGCGTCGTCATCGCAAGCACCGTCGCCGAGGCTGACGCTGCGATCGATATGATGTTCGGCGGCGGACTGGGCGCCGCCGGCGCGGAAGTGGTGGTGGAGGAATTCCTTCAGGGGGAGGAAGCGTCCTTCTTTGCGCTTTGTGACGGCGAGAGCGCGATCGCCCTTGCCTCGGCGCAGGACCACAAGCGCGCCTTCGACGGCGATCAGGGTCCCAACACCGGCGGCATGGGCGCCTATTCGCCGGCACCGGTGATGACGCCCGACATGTCGCGCCGCGCCATGGAGGAGATCGTGCTTCCCACCGTGCGTGCCATGAGCGCAGGCGGCGCCCCCTACAAGGGCGTGCTTTACGCCGGGTTGATGATCACCACGGATGGGCCGAAGCTGATCGAATACAACGTGCGGTTTGGCGATCCGGAATGTCAGGTGCTGATGCCGCGCCTGATGTCGGATCTGCTGCCCGCGCTGCTCGCCAGCTGCGACGGAGTGCTCAAGAATTTCGATTTGCGCTGGTACCCGGACGCGGCGCTGACCGTGGTGATGGCAGCCAAAGGCTATCCCGGCGCCACCGCGAAGGGCTCGGTGATCGAGGGTCTGGAGGCCGCGGCCGAGATCGAGGGCGTGGAAATCTTCCACGCCGGCACCATGGCCGAAGGCGGCCGCATCCTCGCCAATGGCGGGCGCGTGCTCAACGTCTGCGCGCTCGGCAAGACCGTGGGCGAGGCGCAGGCGCGCGCTTATCGGGCGGTGGATCGGATTCGCTGGCCGGACGGCTTCTGCCGCCGCGATATCGGCTTTCGCGCGGTGGAACGGGAGAAGGCGCCTCTATAGGAGGCGGTCGCGCTTGTCAGGAGTTTTTGGGGTGCCCGACCTCGCCGACCTCTACCCCGGCTTCGCCGCGCACTGGATCGATACGTCGGCGGGCCGCATCTTCGCGCGCAGCGGCGGGGAGGGGCCGCCGCTCCTTCTATTGCACGGCTATCCGCAGACCAACGTCATGTGGCACCGGGTCGCGCCCGCGCTGGCGGCGCGCTTTCGCCTGATCATTGCGGATTTGCCCGGCTACGGCTGGTCCGACGCGCCGCCGGCCGATGCCGCGCACGCGCCCTACACCAAGCGCGCCATGGCCAGTGCCATGATCGAGGCGATGGAGGCGCTGGGCTACGCGCGGTTTCGGCTTGCCGGACACGACCGCGGCGGCCGCGTCGCCTACCGGCTCGCGCTCGATCATCCCGGGCGGCTCGAACGGCTCGCCGTGCTCGACATCGTGCCGACCTGGGCCATGTGGCACCGCATGGATGCTCGCCTCGCCAACCGCGCCTGGCACTGGATGTTCCTGGCGCTCCCGGCGCCGTTCCCCGAGACGATGATCGGCAAGGATCCGCTGTACTTTTTCGACACCCGCGCCGCTGCCGGGACGAAGGTCAAGAATCTCTCCGCCTTCGATCCGCGCGCGCTCGCCCATTACCATGCCTTTTTCAACGATCCCGTGCGCATCCATGCGACCTGCGAGGACTACCGCGCCGGCCGCACCACTGATCTCGTCCACGACGAGGAGACGCGCGCCGCAGGACAGAAAATCGCGTGTCCGTTGCTGGCGATCTGGGGCGCCGCCGGCGGCATCCCGGCCGACACCGACGATCCGCTCGCGACCTGGCGCGAGTGGGCGGTCGACGTGCGCGGCTTTGCCGTCGACTGCGGCCACTATCTCGCCGAGGAGGCGCCGGATGCGACGGCAAAGGCGCTGCTGGAGTTTTTTGCTGCGACATAAATGCGCCGTGATGGCGATTCCTCTCCGAGTCATCGCCGGCAAGGCGGACGATCCAGTCCTTTCCGCCGATGATGACGTTCTCTTGTCTGTCATGCGCGGGCTTGACCCGCGCATCCATCCCCTTTTGCAAAAAAGTCTTGTACGAAGACTGATGGATTGCCGGGTCAAGCCCGGCAATGACGGCCTTCGCCCCTTAGCGCTTGCGCATACATGATAGCCGAGGTCGGCGCTCTGCCATGCCCGCAATCGATCGCCAAGCCGCATTTTCCGGAACCAAGGACGTTGCCGGCGCGCTCGCGATCGATGCCGCGCGGCTCGAGGCCTTTCTCGCCTCGCGCTTGCCCGGTTTCGCGCCTCCGCTCACCGTGCGCCAATTTAAGGGCGGCCAATCCAATCCCACCTACCTGTTGGAGACACCCGCACGTCGCTACGTGCTGCGGCGAAAGCCGCCGGGCAAGCTGCTGCCTTCCGCGCACGCGGTCGACCGCGAGTTCCGCGTGATCAGCGCGCTCCATGCCCAAGGCTTCCCGGTCGCCGCGCCGCTCATCTACTGCGATGATCCCGGCATCGCCGGCACGCCGTTCTATGTCATGGATCACGTCGATGGCCGCGTCGTGTGGGAGCCGCACATGCCCGCTGCCGAGCCCGCCGAGCGCGCGGCGGTCTACGACGCCATGAACGCCACGCTGGCGCGGCTGCATTCCTTCGATCCCGCCGCGCTCGGGCTTTCCGACTTCGGCCGCGGCGACAACTACGTCGCGCGCCAGGTCGAGCGCTGGTCGAAGCAGTACCGCGCCTCCGAGACCGAAAAGATCGAGGAGATGGAGCGGCTGATCGTCTGGTTGCCGGCGCATCTGCCACCGCCCGCGCCGGTGCGCATCGTTCACGGTGATTATCGGCTCGACAACATCATTCTTGCGCCCTCGCAGCCGAAAATCCGCGCTGTGCTCGACTGGGAGCTCTCCACCCTGGGCGACCCGCTCGCCGATCTCGCCTATCATCTCATGCAGTGGCACATGCCGCCGTCGGAGACCGGCGCCGGCGTCGGCACGCTGCTAGGCCACGATCTCAGCGGGCTCGGCATCCCCACGCGCGCGGCGTATGTCGACGTCTATGTGGCGGGCACCGGACTCGACCCGCGCCCGCATCTGCCTGTCTATCTGGCCTACAACTTCTTCCGCCTCGCGGCGATCTTTCAGGGCATTGTCGGCCGCGTGCGCGACGGCACGGCAACGAGCGAGAATGCCGCCGCCATGGCGCCGCTGGTGCGCCCGCTCGCGCTCAAGGCCTGGGAGTTTGCCCGCGAGGCGGGCGCGCGATGACGAAGAGCTTTGCCCTTGCGCTTGGCGGCGGCGGCGCGCGCGGGCTCGCGCACATCGCGGTGCTCGAAGCGCTCGACGAGATCGGACGACGCCCCGCCGCCATCGCTGGCACCTCGGTTGGCGCGTTGATCGGAGCCGCCTATGCGGCGGGGATGTCGGGCAAAGAGATCCGCCGCTTCGTCATCAGGCTGGCGCATGACCGCGCGGAGGTCTTTCGCCGCCTGATCGCAACCCGGGCCGGCACGTTTGCCAACCTGGTCAGCCTCGGATTTGGCAGCGCCACCCTGGTCGACGCGGAAAAATTCTGCGAGCAGTTCCTGCCCGAAAAGGTGCCACACGACTTCGGCGAGCTCGAAATTCCGCTGATCATCATCGCCACCGATCTCTATCGCCGCGAGCAGGCGGTGTTTTCCTCCGGCGCGCTCAAGCCCGCGCTCGCCGCCTCGATCGCGCTGCCGGCGGTGATGCGGCCGGTCGTTCTCGCGGATAGGATCCTGATCGATGGCGGTGCGACCAATCCGCTCCCGTTTGAAGAGCTGCGCGGCCGCGCCGACGTGGTGGTCGCGGTGGATATTTCTGGCGCGCCGACGGACGAGCGGCGCGACATTCCCAATCCTTGGGAGTGCCTGCTCGCCACCGTCCTCGTCATGGCCAACGCCATTACCTCCGAGAAGGTCAAGCGCGGTGCGCCTGACCTCATCGTGCGGCCCAATGTCGGCGCGTTTCGCGCGCTCGATTTCCTGCAGGCGAGCGCAATCCTGCGCGCCTCGGAGCCGGTCAAGGCCGAGCTCAAGGAGAAATTAGCGGCGCTGCTGGAGGGCTAGCTGTCGTGGGCGCGTAGGGTGGGCAAAATCGCTTGCCGAGGAACGACAATTTGCATTCGTGCTGGCATCAGCGCACGTCGCGGGAACGAGTAGCCCGCATGAGCCATGAGCGCGTTTACGCGCGTCTTCGACGCGCTATGGCGATATGCGGGGCGCCCCGGATTTCGCTGACGCTCATCCGGGCTACCAGACGCCGGCGCCGCCGTCAGCGCCGGACGGCGAAAAACTCACGCAACAAGGCCGCCGCTTCGGTTTCCCCGATGCCGCCATAGACCTGCGGCCGATGCAGGCAGGTGGGGGCGGAGAAATAACGCACGCCGTTCTCGATCGCGCCGCCCTTGGGATCGGCGGCGCCGTAATAAAGACGCCTGATGCGGGCGAACGAAATCGCCGCCGCGCACATCGTGCAGGGTTCGAGCGTCACGTAGAGGTCGCAGTCGACGAGCCGCTCGCTCCCCAGCGCCTCCGCCGCCCGGCGGATCGCCACCATCTCGGCATGCGCGGTCGGATCGCGATCGGCGAGCGTACGATTGCCGGCCTGCGCGATCACGTCGCCGTCGCACACGATCACGCAGCCGATCGGCACCTCGCCGGCGTCCGCGGCCGCGTGCGCCTCCGCGAGCGCCACATCCATGAAGCTTTGGTTTTTTTCAATCATCAACTCGGCAGCTCACACAACGACAATCGAGGCAATCGGAATACTGACTAGAACCTATCTCAAAATTGCCGACTGCTGTCGATCCGATATAAATGTCGAATGATTCGGCTCACGGACGAGCAGTGGGAACGCATCCGGGATCATTTTCCCGAGGAGAAAATTGCCGATGGACGTCCTGGGCGCAAACCGATTCCGACGCGTTGTGTGCTCGAAGCGGTACTGTGGATTCTCAACACAGGCGCGCAATGGCACATGCTGCCGCAGAGCTACCCGAACTACAAAACTGTGCATCGGCGCTTCCAGACTTGGTGCCGCGATGAGGTTTTGCGTCGCGTGCTGACGGATGTGGCCAACGAGCTTCGCGATAGAGGCGCACTGAACGAAGAAGAATGCTTCATCGACGCAACCTTCGTTATGGCCAAGGGTGGCGGGTTGGAAATCGGAGCTACGAAGCGCGGAAAAGGCATGAAAATCATGGCGATTGTGGATCGCCATGGATTGCCGCTCTCGGTCAGCACGCACGCAGCGAACCATCACGAAGTTCGTTTGGTGCAGCTATGTTTCGACTTCTACATGATCGAAGCCAAGCCGGAAAACTTAATCGGCGATCGCGCCTATGACAGCGATCCGCTGGATGCGGAGCTTCGAAAGGATGGCATCGAGATGATCGCGCCGCATCGGGGCAACCGAAGCAAGCCGCCCACGCAAGATCGGCGAAGGTTAAGCCGCTACATGCGCCGCTGGCTCGTCGAGCGCTTCTTCGCCTGGATTCAATGGCAGCGCCGGATCCTCATTCGCTGGGAGTACCACGCCCACAATTTCCTCGGCTTTGTCCAGCTTGCTTGCCTCGTTATCCTCTTCAAACGATTTTGAGACAGGTTCTACTGATTACTGCTCCCTGATCTGCTATCACGCCGCGACTTGAGCAGCGAGTCGCAACGATGACGCCCTTGCATGGGCAAAACGACCCTCCGGCGAGCGAGCGCATCGCCAAGGCCATCGCCCGCGCGGGATTATGTTCACGGCGTGAAGCTGAAACGTGGATCGCCGCCGGACGCGTTGCGATCAACGGCGAGGTCGTCGCCTCGCCCGCGCGTAACGTCACGCTCGCGGATCGCATCAGCGTCGATGGCCAGCCGCTGCCCAGCCGCGAGCGTACGCGGCTCTTCCTCTACCACAAGCCGCGCGGCCTGTTGACCACGCACGCCGACCCCGGCGGCCGGCCGACCATCTTCACGGCGCTGCCCAAGGGCCTGCCGCGCCTCATCAGCGTTGGCCGTCTCGACCTCAACACCGAAGGCCTGCTGCTGCTCACCAACGACGGCGCTCTCGCGCGCGTGCTCGAGTTGCCGGCGACGGGATGGCTGCGCCGTTACCGCGTGCGCGCGCACGGCCGCGTTGCGCAGGATCAACTCGACCGGCTGCGCGCCGGCATCAGCGTTGACGGCGTCCGCTACGGGCCGATCGAGGCGACGCTCGACCGCGCGCAGGGCAGCAACGTCTGGCTCACCTTTGCGATGCGGGAAGGCAAGAACCGCGAGGTCAAGAACGTGCTCGGTCACCTCGGCCTCAAGGTCAACCGGCTGATCCGTCTGTCGTTCGGTCCGTTCCAGCTCGGCGAACTTGCTCCCGGCGCCATCGTGGAGGTCAAGACGCGGACTTTGCGCGACCAGCTCGGCGAGCGCATCGCCGCGTTGGCGGGTGCGGATTTCTCTGGCCCGATCGGCGAGCGCGAGGCAGCGTCCGCCGCCGGCGCGCCCGAGGCGCAGCCGGAACGAGGGGGCGCGAAACGAAAGCGCCGGCGCTTTGATCCCGATCGCATCGGGGGGCCCGAGCTCGCCCGCCGGGACAAACGGAGACGGCGCCTGCGCGGCGGGCGGCGCTGATGCGCATCGTCGGCGGGCGGCTGCGCGGCCGCGCGCTTGTCGCGCCGAAGTCACAGGCGATCCGGCCGACCGCCGACCGGCTGCGCGAGGCACTGTTCAACATTCTCGTTCATGCCTATGGCGATCCGGTCAGCGGCGCACGCGTGCTCGACCTCTTTGCCGGCACCGGCGCGCTCGGGCTCGAGGCGCTCTCGCGCGGCGCGACCTTTGCGCTGTTCGTCGATGACGGCGCCGAGGCGCGCGCGCTGCTGCGGGAGAACGTCGCGGCGCTGGGCTTGGGCGGGGTGAGCCGCATTTTCCGGCGCAATGCGGTCAAGCTCGGTGCCGCGCATCCGCTTGCGCCGTTCTCGCTCGCGTTCCTCGATCCGCCCTATGCGCGCTCTCTCGCCGAACAGGCGCTCGCCTCGGCGCGCGCCGGCGGCTGGCTCATCCCCGGTGCACTGAGCGTTGTCGAGGAGGCGGCAAGCGCGACCTTCGCCGCGCCCGAAGGCTTCGAGGAGCTCGAGCGGCGCCGTTACGACGACACCGCGCTTATCGTGCTTCGCCACCGCGGGTGAGGCTCCCGCCTCGCGCCGTGCGGATAGGTGCGGACTTCAGTCCGCGCCGATGCCGCTCGCCTTCACCGGCGCGGCCCATTTCTCGAGCTCGCTCGCGACCAGCTGGGCGAGGTATTCGGGGGTGCGGCGTTCCGGCGCCGGCACATTGAGGCCGAGGCCCTCGAGGCGCTCGCGCACCCAAGGCAGGTCGAGCACGTCGCTCGTCGCCTTCGCGAGGCGGCGCACGATCGGCTCGGGCGTGCCGCGCGGCAGGAAGAACGCGTTCCAGGCGTCGGCGTCGAACCCGGCGAGGCCCTGCTCCTGCGCGGTCGCGAGATCGGGAAGCACGGCGCTGCGCTGCGGCGAGAGCAGCGCGATCGGCTTGATCGAGTTGCTGCGAATGAGCGGCAGCGCGGTCGAAATGACGTCACAGATATAGTCGATACGGCCGCCCATCAGATCCTGCATCGCCGGTCCCGTCCCGCGGTAGGGAACGTGGGTGACGTCGACGCCGATCGCGGCGTTGAGCAGCACGCAGGTCATATGCGTGGCCGAGCCCGCCCCGGCCGATCCGAATTGCATCCTGCTCTGGTTGGTTTTCGCATAGGCGACGAAATCGGCAAGCGTGTCCGCGGGAAAGTCCTTTCGAGTCACCAGCACCTTGGAATTTTCAACGAATACCGCGACCGGCGCGAAATCTGTGATCGCATTGTACGGCGGCCGCTTGGTGAGCAGCTGGCTATAGGTATGCGTTCCGCTGTTGCCATAGAGGAAAACGTAGCCGTCGGGCGCGGCCTTGGCGACGCGGCTCGCGCCGGTCGAGCCGCCGGCGCCGGCGACATTCTCGATGATGATCTGCTGGCCGAGCAATTCGCCCATGGGCGGCGCGAGAATGCGTGCCGCTACATCGATCGGGCCGCCGGCGGGG
>Ga0209239_1002963_pt1 | contig 10006 bp, 10 predicted proteins | sample GraSoi013_2_20cm_FD_185824 | JGI IMG/M metagenome (GOLD analysis project Ga0209239, IMG submission 185824) | Grasslands soil microbial communities from the Angelo Coastal Reserve, California, USA - Sample 10_02_2013_2_20cm (SPAdes) (version 2) | ecosystem: Environmental > Terrestrial > Soil >...
CGAGCCGCGCACGTATTTGGCGAACGGCTCGCCCGCGCGCGCGCTCCGGATGCTCGAAGCGGCGGTGACCATCGGCCCGATTCAAGGCGAGGCCTGTGTGCTCCTGCGGGACGCGCTTGCCGCCGCGACCGCGGAGCAGCGAGCGCGCTTGTCGGGTCAGTGCGGGATCACCTTCAAGAATGCTTCGAATACGGGGTCGGACCACCACCTCCGGTAGCGCGTGAGCTCCGCCAGCGCCTGGTCCGCGGTCCGGGCGGGTTGATACGCCCGGCTGGTCGTGAGCGCGTCGTACACGTCGAGAATGCCGACGATCTGCGCGGCGAGTGGGATCTCATCGCCCTTGAGCCGGTCGGGGTAGCCGGTCCCGTCGTACCGCTCGTGGTGCCAGCGGATGACGGGTTTTAGGTCCCAGGGGAACTCCACGTTCGCCAGCAGCTCAATTCCCCAGATCGGGTGCATCTGCACCGCCTCGCGCTCCTCGCGCGTGAGCGGCCCCGGCTTGCGAAGCAGCTCGTGCGGAATCCGCAACTGGCCCACGTCGTGGATGTAGGCGCCCAAGAGGACCGTCGTCTCGTCCTGGTCGTCGAGCCCCAGCACCCGTGCCATCGCCACGGCGTTCCGCGCCACGCGCTCACAGTGACCGAACGTGTAGCTGTCGCTCGATTCGATTGATTGACCCCAGGCGCGCACCACCGCCAGGTACGCCCCTTTGAGCTCGGCCATCTTCCCGCCCACGTCGACCAGGTCCACTCGGGCGTCCAGGCGCTGAAACAGCCGGGAGGCGGTATTGAGCAGGTGCAGCGCGTCCTGGTTGCGTCCCATGCCTTGATACAAGAGCGCCAACTCCCTCGTAGCCTCCGCCTCGCCCAGCACGGTGTCCGCGGCGACCGCCAGCTCGATCGCGGAGCGGAGCCGGGACTCGGCGAGCACGGTGCGGCCGGTCTCGCGGTACACCATGCCGATCACGCGATAGGCGTCGGCCTTGGCGCTCCGCACACCCAGCTGGTCGAACAGCGCGAGGGCCTCCTCCGCCTTCTGCCGCGCGTTCTCGAACCGCTGGCACATCACGTCCACTTCGGCGTGATTGACGAGGCAGAGTCCCCGCAAATACACGTCGCCCACCCGCTCGGCGAGGGCGCGGCTCTCCCGGAAGTAGACGTCCGCCGCGGTGAGCCGTCCCCGGTCCGCGCTCACCATCCCGAGGTTGTGGTAGGCGAGCGCGCATCCGTGCTCGTCGCCGCAGTCCCGGTATGCGTCGAGCGACCGCTCGTACCGCGCGACGGCCTCGTGCAGCTCCCCCTGGATGTTCGCGAGGATACCGAGATTCTGCTCCACCCGCGCGCGCAACTCCCGGCTTGCTCCGCCGAGTTCCAGAGCCTCGAGAAACGCCCGGCGGGCGTCGTCGGGCGCGCCGGCTGAAAGGTGCAGCCCCCCCAGGGTGTTGAGCGCTTCCGCCGCGAGCAGGTCGTTGCCCGCCTGCCGGGCCACGTCGTAGCTCCGGTGGCACAGCGCGCGTGCGGACGCGGCGTCGGAGCGGTGGCGCCGCACCACCGCGAGCCGCCGCAGCGCTTCGGCCAGTACCGCGCGCTCTTCGCCCCGCTCGGCCGCCGCGACCGCGGCCTCGTAGCAGGCGATCGCTTCAGGAAGACACGCCGCCCGCTCCCGCTCCCGCGCCTCATGCAGCAGGTCGGCGGCCGTAGTCACGCCACTCTTACCAGGCGATGGCATACTCGGAAAAGTGGTGGAGCTCGGCAGTGACCTGCCGGGCGACCAGGTCGTCCACCGAGACCAGGTAGTCGAGGATGTCGAGCCCGTCGGTGGTGTAGGCGATCCGTTTCGGAGCGAACGAGGCGACCATGTTGCAGTGCGCGTAGCTCATCGTGAGGTCCGCGGTCTGCTCGAACTGCAGCCCCTGAGGCTCGAAACGCACGGCGGTCACCGGGCCGGACACCACCACGGCCGTGATCACCGTCGGAGACGGGAGCGCGCCCGCGGGAATGACGAGCACGTGTGGGCCGACCCGGATCGTGCCGCCATCGGACCCGATGGTCTGGGTCGAGGAGTCGTACGGCAGCGGCTGGCACCTCAGGAAGCCCGTCGCCCCGGGCAGGCCGCCGATCAAGCTGCTTTGTGGCGCCGGCGCCTGGGAGGGGACGCCGATCGGTGAGCGATCCCCACAGCCGAGGATGAGCCCGCCCCCGGTGGCGAGCAGGATGGCGTGCCAAAGACGTGTCGTTCTCATATGCCGGCTCCCTTGTAAGATCCCTGAGCCTCGTCGAAACGACGCATCCACGGATACCCCGGCTCGGGAGTGCCGTTTCGCACCGCCGTGGTGGCTCGCAAGAGCAACGCGACGGGGTCGATCGGCGAGTATTTCAGGTTGCTGACGGCGTCGTAGCCCACCTGGAGCGCCCACGCGGACGCGGCCGAGGTGCTCGTGCCAACTGCGTCCCGCAAGGCACCGCCGATGCGCTGGGCGAGCTTGACGGCGCCGGTGTGATCGGTACCGGGGGCGAGCACGGCGAATTCGGTCGGGCTCAACGCCCCCACGACGTCCGACACGCGTGCGCTGCGGACCACGAGGCTTCCCGCCTTGGGGTCCGCCGGGTCGGCTTCCAGGGCGAACACCACGCAGGCGAGGCCCCCCCGCGCGCGCGACATCAGGGCCCCGAGCTCCCGGGCCCGGCGGGCGAGTGCGGGCCGGGTGTAGAGCCCGGTCCCCGGATCCACCAGCCCCGCGAGCGCGACGTCGATGTTGTGTTTCGCCCGCAGATAGGTCTCGAGGCTGAGCAGGAGCTCATCGGCGTCCGGCGGGTAAGGGAGAAAATCCCAGACGCCGGCCCGCAGCGCGGCCACGCGCTGTTCCGGGGTGGGAGTGTTAGGCGCGAGGATGAGGGTGGGCACCGTGTGCCCGATGCGCAGGTCACCGTGGAGCAACCGGCACGCGTCGATCCCCGACATGTCCGGCAAGTCGGCGTCGAGGACGATCGCGTCCGGGCGAACGTCACGCACGCACTCGAGCGCCAGGGCGCCGGTATGCACTTGCACCACGGCATAGGGCCTGCCTTCGAACACGCTCGCGAGCGGGCGCGCCGCATGGGCCGCGATCAGGATCAGGGGCGGGGCAGGGGCGGTGGCGGTCATAGGATCCATATAGTTGCAGCAACTCGCGGGCCCAAGCGGTCGGCGTGTCCGGCGTGCGGAGAGTCAGAGTCGCGCCGCCGGTAGTGTTGCGTCGACGACACACCGAATCCGTTATCATTGCTCCGTGACGGTGACCCCGGCGTCCCCGCCCTCGTCCCCCACCGCGCCCTCGTGGTCGCGGCCCGACGACGCCGTACGCCAGACCCAGCTCGACGCGATGAAGCGACGCGCGACCGGGCTCCTGGCGCTCGCGGTCGCGGTGTTCGCGGGCGCGAGCGTGTTCGAAGGGCAGTATCCCTGGCTCGGCTACGTGCGCGCCACGGCTGAGGCGTCCCTGGTGGGCGGACTCGCCGATTGGTTCGCGGTCACGGCGCTGTTCCGCCATCCGCTCGGGCTGCCGATCCCGCACACCGCCATCGTGGCCACCCGCAAGGAGCGCATCGGGCGAATACTCGGCACCTTCGTGCAGAATCACTTCCTGTCGCGCGACGTCATCGCCACCAACCTGCGGGCGGTCCGGCCCGCCGAGCGCGCCGCCCGCTGGCTCGCCGATCCCGAGCACAGCCGGCGCATCGCGCGCCAGATCGCGGCCGGTCTCGCCAAGACGCTCGAGGCCCTCCCGGACGAAGACGTGCGGGAGCTGGTGCACGAGGTCGTGAGCGCCCGACTCCGCGCGACGCGCGTCGCGCCGGCGCTCGGCAAGACCCTCGCGCTGGTCCTCGCCGACGACCGCCATCAGGCGCTGCTCAACGAGGCAGTCCGCCTCGCCGCGGAGGCGGTGCGAGACAACCGCGACGTGATTCGGGACAAGGTGCGGGCGGAGAGCCCCTGGTGGGTGCCCGGCGTGGTGGACGACCAGATCTTCCAGCGCATCATCGGGACTGTGGAGAGCCTGCTACGCGACATCGGCGCCGACCCGTATCCCCCCCTGCGGGCCGCGTTCGATTCCGCGCTGCGGGACTTCGTCGACCGCCTGCAGCACGCTCCCGACGTCATCGCCAAAGCGGAGGCGCTGAAAGAGGAATGGCTCGCGGACCCGGCCCTCGCCGACCTGTCCACGCGCCTGTGGGAAGCGACCCGGCGCGCCATCGTCGCCTACGCGACCCGGGCGGATGGGGGTCGCGCGCCGGGGCCGCTGGAGCGCGGCCTCAGCGAGTTCGGCGCCGCGCTGCTGACCAACGAGGCCCTACTCGCCGAGATCGACGACGTGGTGATCGACCTCGCGGCGACGGCGGTGGAGCGGTATCGCCACGAGATCGGGGACTTGATCGCCCAGACGGTGGCTGGCTGGGACCCGGAGGCGACGTCTCGCCGCTTCGAGCTGGCCGTGGGGAGAGATCTGCAGTTCGTCCGGATCAACGGCACACTCGTGGGCGGCCTGGTCGGGCTCGCGATCTACACGGTGTCTCACCTGCTGCGCTGAGCCTCGCCCCGGCTGTAGCGCCGGTCTCGACCCTACATCACGACGCCGGCTTCTTGTACTCGAACAGCTCGCTCGGGGTCACCCGGAGGGCGCCACACAAGCGCTCGATCGTGTCGGCCCGAATCAGACTGAAGCGTCCATTCGGACGGGTGAGGCGGTAGATCGTGTTCAGGCTCAAGCCGGTGAACTTGGCGAGGCCGTAGGCGGACAGGCCGCGCGCTTCCAGGAGTTGCCGCAACCGCAAGCGCAGCACGCCGCTACGGCGATAGCGGACCTTCTGCCCCCGATACTGTGGCATACCGCCTCCTTGCTATATATGACAATGAGACGTATTATAGACCCACACATTATAACATGAATGGTTGCTATAACACCATGGGCATCGGTCGGGTTCGCAGGTCCGCAGGGGTCGCGGTGTGCGTGCTGGCGCTCGGCGCGGCGTTCGTGCCAGGGCTCACCGCCCAGGGCGCCAAGGAGACGACCGGGCGGGGCAGGGCGGGCGCTCCGGCCGCGCGTCCCACCTCACACCTCCAACCCGCCCGGGGTATGCTCGGCGACCTGGTTGGAACGTGGCGGCCCGACGTGTCGGGTATTCGCGTGGTGAAAGCGCTGTTCGACGACTTGCGCCTGGAATGGACCGAAGTGCTCGATCATTCCCAGGTGCAGGGCCAAGGCCTCGTCGGCTTCGATCCCTCGAGCGACCGCTTCTTCAGCACCGCGGTGTACAACGTCGGCTCGGCGCCCGAGCTCATGACGGGGATCCCGGACGATGCCCAGCCGAGCATCACGTTCTACGCCATCCCCATCTCGCCCGCGGCGGGCGAGCCTCCCCCTCCGCCAGCCTCCACCCTCGCCGCGGTCGACCACGATCACTTCACGTGGACCGCGCAGGATCGCGGGTGGCGGGCCGTGTTCACTCGCCAGCTCTAGCAGGTCGGTTGGGACTTGCATCCCACGCCACGCCGATGCATGCTGTTGGCGCGGGCGGCGCTCTACGCCCAACCTCGGCGAGCCTCCCCCAGCGGGGGTTCACGTGAGGCAAAAGGGGGGCATACTCCCGGATCGGCATCGAGGCACCTTTGCCGCCCGCGCTCATCTCATCACCAAGAAGCAGGCTCGGACCCGCGACTACGCGAAGCTCGCCGGCGTGCCACCAATAGCAAACCCTTCCCCGTCTCGCTGGCCCCGGTTCTGAACGGAACGGTTGGGCGTGCTCGGGGAGGTCTTGGGGCCGATGGTGAACCGTGTGAGCAGGCTCACACTTGCGAGGGGGGGCGGAAGGTGAATCTTGCTGTACTCTGGGAGGACGACCGACGGTGACCACCTGGCAAGACGCCCTCGCGCGCCGGCTGCGCGCGTTGCACCTCGACACCATCAGGAACCAGGTGCTGGTGTTCGCGGTGGTGGCGACGCTCGTTCCCGCGCTCGCCGTGACGGTCGTGTCTCACCGCCAGAACCGGCCGCCGTCGATCGGCGACCAGGTCGCGCCCGAGCTGCGCGGTGCGAGCGCCGACGCAGCCTGGGACATCGATCAATGGCTGAGCGATCGGCTGCGCGACCTGCGCGTGGCGGCGACCGCGTATGCGGTGGCGGAGAACCTCGCCCGAACGCAGGCCAGCGCAGAGGCCGTCGGCCGGCTGCGCGACTACCTCAACTCGGTGCGTGAGCGCTGCCCCGACTGCGAAGGGCTGCTGGTCCTCGACGCGCGCGGCCGGTTCGTGACGAGTAGCGGCGGCCGGATGAGCGGCGTGCAGTTCACGCAGGACCGCTTGACCGCCCTCCGGACGGGCGACGCCCTCGTGGGCGACGCCTACTGGGACGCGGGAATCGGCAAGGCCACGCTCGCGCTCGCCGTCCCGATCCGTCAGGCGGATGGGCGCTACGTCGGCGCCCTCATGGCGAAGCTCAATCTGCGCTCGGTCGCGGACATCCTGCAGCGCATCGCCCCGACCGACTCGGGCGACGTCTACCTCATGAACGAGCAGGGCAGGCTCATCCTGCGGTTGCGGAGCAGCTCTGCGGAGGTGATGCGGACGAAGGTCCCGCCCGCGACGGCGCAGGCGCTCATCGATCGAGAAGGCACGACCGTGGAGTACAAGCGCGCCGACGGGAAAGCCGTGATCGGCACCCTGCGGCGGATACCCGCGCTCCGCTGGGCGGCGGTGGTCGAGATGCCGCGGGCGGAGCTGGTCCGCCGGGCCGGGGGGTCCGGGAGCGGCCTCGGCGTGACGCTCGTGCTGCTGCTGGCGGGAGCAGCGTTGGTGGCCTACGTCGGCGTGCTCATGGTACGGCCGCTCGAGCGCCTGGCGGGCGCCGCGGGGAAGGTCGCGGCGGGCGATCTGTCGGTCGAGTTGCCGTTTGCCGGGCGCGGTGAGGTGGGCATCCTGACGCAGGTGTTCAAAAACATCCTGATGCGCCTGCGGGAGCGAGAGGGTCAGGGCGAGCTGGAGCGGCTCTCCGTCACCGACGCGCTCACCGGGCTGTATAACCGTCGCCATCTCATGGGGACGCTGGCGAACGAGGTCCAGCGGTCGCGACGTCTACGGCGCACCTTCTCGGTGCTGCTGGCCGACGTCGATCATTTCAAGCAGTACAACGACACGCACGGGCACCTCGGGGGGGACGCGGCGCTCGTAAAGGTCGCGGAGATCCTGCGGAAGATGACGCGCGGCGTGGACAGCGTGGCGCGCTACGGCGGGGAGGAGTTCGTGGTGATGCTGATCGAGGCCCCGATCGCGACGGCGGCCGCGGTGGCCGAGCGCATCCGAGCCCGGGTGGCGGCGGAGGAGTTCAGCGGCGAGAAGCTGACCGTGAGCGTCGGCGCCGCGGAGTATCCGACGCACGGCGACACACCGGAGGAGCTCATCGCGAGCGCCGACGCGGCGATGTACGAGGCGAAGAGCGGGGGTCGCGATCGCGTGGTGGTCGCCGGCCGCAGAGCGGACCTCGAGAAGGAGGGCAAGCGGCGCCGCAAGGGGGAGGCCTGACGGGCCAGCCACCCCCTGCCGCATTCGCACCCCTCGGTGCCGCAAAAACGCCCTAGGATCGGGCCCCGGGGCGTCCCAAACTTGATGCCATCCGATGCAAGAGCACCGTCGCGAGGTCTTGCGCGAAGCGAGCGTGGCCCTGCAAGGGCGGGTCGTCACCTTGTGGGAGGTCTCCTCGCGCGCGGAAGTGATCCCGATCATGACCAGCGCCCCGCCTTCCCAGTCGCCCGACGTCCGCCTCGACCTCGATAGCACCCTGCATCACTGGGGCGCCCCGATTATCCAGGGCAGTCGCTGGGTCGGCTGCCTGCTGGAGGACGCCGGGCCGTGGTGCATCGCCCCCGTGAGGAAGCAGCCCGCCGCGCCGCCGCCCAACGGCGTGGAGCGCCGCAGCCGGGAGCGGATCACGCTCGAGTTGGCGGGGCTCTGTCTCGGTCTCGTGGACCAACCGCCCGTGGTCACCCGGCCCCGCCTGCCGGAGCCGGACGCCCTGGCCGAACTGGCCCGCCAGCCGAGCGTGATCGCCCACGAGGTCGCCAATCCGCTGACCGCGGCGCTCGCCAGCCTCGACCTCTCCCTCGACCTGATCCGGACGACGGCATCGCTCACGCCTGGCTTTCGGGGGGAGCTGCTCCAGGAACTCGCGGGCGTGGGGGAAGGCATGGACCAGGCCATCCAGTTTCTCCGCTCGATTCAGGATCGAGCCCGGGGAGGCCTGGCCCGCTCGGAGCGGTTCGATGCCGCGCACGTCGTACGGTCCTGCGTGGCGCTCGAGCGGCCGCTCGCCGGCAAGCGCAAGATCGCGCTCCAAGGCGTCATCGGCGCGAGCGGGGTCTTTCTTCAAGGAGATCCGAACGCCCTGTATCAGGTGCTCACGAACCTCATCCGTAATGCGGTCTCGGCGTCGCGAGAGCGGAACTCACCGGTCGTGGTCACTCTGCAGCAGGTCGGCGAGACGCTGCGCCTGGCGGTCCAGGACCACGGGGTGGGAATCGCGGGGGAGCATCTCGAGCGGATCTTCGAGCCGGGCTTCACGACCAAGGAGTTCGGCTCGGGCTCGGGGACCGGACTGACGGTCGTGCGTCAGATCACGCAGGACATGTTCGGTGGCGACGTCAAGGTGGATTCCGCGGTGGGTCGCGGCTCCACCTTCGAGATCACGCTCCCGATTCCCGTGCAGCGAACGCCACGCGACCGGCGCCAGAGCTAGGACTCGAGAAACGGCCCCGCGACGGGTACCGCCGCGGGGCCGTTCGTCACGTTCAGGGGACGCCGCGGTTACGCGGAACTCGTCGCCGCGTGGCCGTTGCCGTTAGCGACGCCGAACACCTTGGAGCGGCCGCCCGTGACGGCCAGCCAGCGCTTCCGCTGGGTGATCAGGTCGTCGAGCTGCTGGCGCAGCCTGGCGATTTCGGTATCCACGCTCTGGATGCGCCAATCGATGTAGTGCTCGGCCTGTTCCGGGGTCCAGTCGGAGGAGCCGGTGAAGATCACCTGCTCCTTCAGAGGCATGTCCTGCGCCAACTTCAAGCCTTCGCGCTCCACCGCACCTTCACCTTCGACGGCACCTGCCTTCGCGGCCAACAGCTCTACCTTCCGTCCCATGTGATCCTCCTGAAATGCCTCTGAACGGTCCCATGACATCTGCTGGGCACTGCGTACTCCGATGATCATCCCTAGTCCGAGCACCTGGCATCGCTCCTTAATGGGCGCACGCGCGAGCGTGGTTGTGCCTCTTGACGACAGCCTGCAGGCGTGACAAACTTGTCCTCATTGGGGGTCGTTACTAGACGCTCGCTTGGCGCCTATTACGTCACTAAACTAGGACCAATTTGGCATCTGTCAAGGTCTTAAAAGGAGCTAAAATGGGCCCCGTATCTGAACGGTTGGCTCGCCTCCTGGACGCCTTCAGCCCGTGGGCAGGGATCTCACTGACGTACCGACAGTTCGCCGCCGAGATCGGTGAGCCCGTGACGGAAGCCGCGATCAAGAAGTGGCCCCAACGCACGAAGTTTCCAGCGGATGTGGCGCGGTTGATCGTGACCAAGGCGCGGCAGCGGGGCCTCGTGGGCGTGACCCTCGAGTGGGTCCTCTGGGGCGATGGGCTAGGGCCCAAAAAGGTGCCAAACGGGGCCCATGGTAAGTCTACGGAACCCCGGGCGGTTGATCTCCAGGCGACATCGCAGGAGTCCCACGGCCAGTTCGCCGCCCGCATCGCCGAGGCGCTGCAGGCTGACCTGAGTCACAACGAGTTCGGGCAATGGTCCTCGGCGGAAGTGCAACATACCGTCATTTGGGCCTTGAAGGATCTGGCCCGCCGCCTCCGCGTGCTGCAGTTCGACATGGGCGAGACGTTCCAGTTGACGGACGGGTGGGCGGGTGAAATCGGTCTGCCGGTGCGGCCGCAAGAGGCGGAAGATTCGTCCGGCTGAGCCAAGTGTCACCATCGTAA
>Ga0209239_1002964_pt1 | contig 10003 bp, 12 predicted proteins | sample GraSoi013_2_20cm_FD_185824 | JGI IMG/M metagenome (GOLD analysis project Ga0209239, IMG submission 185824) | Grasslands soil microbial communities from the Angelo Coastal Reserve, California, USA - Sample 10_02_2013_2_20cm (SPAdes) (version 2) | ecosystem: Environmental > Terrestrial > Soil >...
AGAGGCCGGAGCCGGAGACGGTCCCCCTGCAAAATCCGGCGGGTCTCCAACACGAGGTCCCGACTTGGAGCCGATGCGTAAAGACCTTTGCCCGTCCGTGTCGTTCATCGAACCGTCTCGGTTCTGCGGCCCGTTTTGGGTCGGACGATGCCTTGAAATCGACTTCGCGCTTCCCATCGTCGTGATCGTGTACGATCCGCGGTTCCTCGACCATGTCCCGTCGCCTCTCCACGTGGAGAGGCCGGACCGTCTTCGGTCCATCGTCGAGCGCTTGGAGCGGGAAGGGCTCTTCCATGGGGTCGAAACGCCTCCGACCGCGACGATCGCGGACCTTCGGCGCGTCCATCGGGAATCGTACGTCGAACGGGTCCGGAATCTCGGGGAGGGCTTCTTGGATCCGGAGACCGCGGTCCATCGGGGCACGTTCGACATCGCCGGGCTCGCGGCGGGAGGCGTGCTCCTCGCGACTCGCTCCGCGGTCCGAGACGGCCATCCGACCATCGCCTTGGTCCGGCCGCCCGGTCACCATGCAGGCCCTGATTATGGCGGCGGGTTCTGCTATCTGAACAACGTCGCGATCGCCGCCGCGGAACAAGTCGCCGCGGGTCGTCGCGTCGCCATCTTGGACTACGACGCCCATCACGGAAACGGGACGCGGGACATCTTCGCGGGGAATCCCGCGGTCCTCTACGTGTCCACCCACGAGTACGGGATCTATCCGGGGACGGGTCCCGCGGAAGATTCCGGCACGGGCGAGGGCCGTGGTTTCACGGTGAACATCCCGTTCACGGCAGGGTGCGGCGACGCGTCCTATGTGGCGGCGCTGGACTCGGTCATCGAGCCGATCCTGGACCAGTTTCGTCCGGAAGTCGTCCTCGTGAGCCTGGGAATCGATGCCCACTATCGTGACCCGCTCACCTCCCTCACGCTTTCTTCTCCCGGGTATGTGGACCTCGTCAAGCGGAGTGCGGCCCTCGCCGCCCGTCTCTGCGCGAACCGGTTCACGATCGCCTTGGAAGGCGGATACCATCTCGAGGCGCTCAGCGAAGTGATCGCTGGGGTGGTGGCCGGAATCGTCGGCCGCTCGATTCCCCTCGCGCTGACCGAGGTCCTCGATGACAAAGGTCGCGGTCGGGAGGCGATCGAGGCGACGAAGCGGGCTCAACGCGAATTCTGGAACTTACGCTGAGCGAGGGCGCTTGCGTTCCGTCATCCGGCGCTCCTTCTCCTTCAGGATCCGTTTGTGCAGGACCTCGAGTAGGCCCTTCAATGCGGCGTGGAGGTCCCAGTCGAAGTGGTGGGCGTGGTACACGCGGTGGGCGGTCGTGAACCGCGCCCGGAGCGAGTACTTGAACCGGTCCCCTTCGGGACTGTACTTCTGGAAATGGATCGCGAACGTCCTCGGCTCGACGAGTTCCGCGATCCGGCGCATCTCCTTCTGGATGACCGCATAGATCTCGTCGTACGCCTCGGGCGGTTCGTCCTCGAGGCCGCTAATCTCGACGAACAGCTGCTCCCGTTCTCGGAGGGCCGCGAGGAACTGCATCAGGTCCTGGGTCGTGATGATGCCGACCGGCTCGTCCCTCTCCGTCACGACGACCGAGGAGATGTGGTTCTTCGCCATCAGTTCCGCCGCGCGGTGGACGTCCGCGTCCGGACCCACCGTGATCGGCGGAGAACGCATCACGCTCTGCACTTCGAGGACGATCTTCTCCTCGCGTCCGGCGTGGTCGCCATACTGCTCCCGGACCTTCGGGCGGGCGAACAGGTCGACGATGTCCTTCATCCCGACGATGCCTTTGATGTGCCGATGCTTGTCGACGACGGGGACGGAACGCTCCCCGAGGGACCGCATGATCTGGACCGCGTGTTCTACCGTGTCGTTCTCGGCGACGGCCTGCGGGTTCGGAGTCATGAAGTCCTTGGCCACGACCCCCTCGAGGGCCTTTGTCTCGACGAGGGCCCGCACCAGGTCGGACCGCGAGAGGATTCCGGCCAGCGACTTTCCTTTCGCCACCGGGATCGCTCGGAATCCGGTGCTGATCATTTTCTCTGCGGCCTCCGGCAAGAGGGTGTCGGGCGTAAGTTCCGGCGGTACCTGGAGGACGGTCGAGACCTTCGTGTTGGGCGGCAGGTTCCTGCGCCGCATGAGCTCGCGCAGCGTCACCACGCCGACGATCTTCTTCCGCTCGAGGACGGGGAGTTCGTGGACATCATGTGTCTTCATCTTCCCGAGGGCGTCCCCGATCGTGTCGTCGGGCGTCACCGTCACGAGGTCCGTCGTCGTGAAGTCGGACACCCGGAGGTCTTGGACCTTGTTCCGCTTCATGGTGAACCCGCTCGGGTGGGAGGCAGCGATAGCGGAGGTCCGTATAAGAAAGTTCTTTCTGCAGTCCACGCGGAACAAGAAAGCATTCAGTCAAGGCGTCACGAAGGCAACCTTTGGATCTTTCCACGGCTGCGAAGGCATCAGTTCGACTGCTGAATATTCCTTTTCTTCGGCCGAACGATTTGCGCGGGGACCGTTACCGACGGTCGACGAGGCTACAAAGGCAAGGCCGCCCCATCGGCCCCGAGCGGCCGGAAGGGCTATGCTCGGCGAGGCAATTTGCCTCGACATGGCGGAGAAGTATCGATTCACGTACGCCGCCCTTCTGAGCCTCTTCCTACTCCTGATTGGGTTGTGGGGCGTTTCGGCGCGGCTCCTCTACTTGCTCGTTGCAAACGCGCTCGACTTGTGGGGCAGTGTCTTCTTCTTGCTGATTCTCGCCACCGGGATCTGCGTCTATGTTTGGGATCGAAACAAGCAACGAACCCTCGGCTGACATCTCCCCGCCCGCTTCTGCATCATGGAACGTGCCCCAATGTTTCATCCGCCGCGGAGCGGCGGGAAGATGGAAAAAACCGAAGCCCCGAGGTCGCAGCTTGAGTGGACCGGCAGCGTGCGAGAGTCGAGCGCATCTGGTTCTTTATCATGCGCCGGTGTGGCAGGAAGGTTCTTTCAGGGCGCCTCAATCCACGAGATGATGGAGACTCGCGCGATCGTGGTCTTCCGAGGTCGTGTCCAAGGGGTCTACTTCCGGGCGAATTGTGCCGAGAAGGCGGAGAGCCTCGGCCTCCAGGGATACGTGCGCAACCTGCCCGACGGAGGTGTCGAAGCCGTCTTCGAAGGGGACCGTCCCGGAATCGAGGCTTGCATTGAATGGAACAAGACGTCCCAGCCGTACGCGCGCGTCGAAGCGGTCGAAGTCGCGTGGTCGGAGCCCCGTGGCGACTTCCGCGGATTTCACATTCGACACTGAAGGCGGTCAGCAACATTCATCCGACCATCGAACCCTGTCGCGGTCGGCATGGAGCTAACTCCCGTGCTTCGACAGGCTATCGCCCGGTGGATCGCCGGGTTCGCCTTCCTACTCTTCGCCCTGGTCCTCGCGATTCTGTCTTTGCTTCCGAACGGGGGGATAGGCGGAGCGTTCGCCCTCTTCTCCGCAGTCCTTGGCCTCGCGCTGATTCTCGACGCAGCGAACGAGTTCCGCAAATGATGTTCCCGCGAGGAACTCAACGGCCTATCGAATCTGGAAGCCGTAGGTCCGTTCGGGTGTCTCCCGATGAATCACCTGGGCTTGGTCTTCCGTCAGGAGGCCGTTCGCGATCCAGGCCTTCGTCTTCCTGGGCACGGTCGCCGGCCCAAGGACCGCTCCCGGCCGTCGCGGGTCGTCGATGTAGTCCGTCTCGAGGAGGAAGCGGGGACCGCCCTTCAGCGCCTCCACGACCAGATTCTCCTTGGCAAGGATCGAAGGGACCAGGCCATGTGTGTCCTCGGGCCTTGTGAAGGGCGTTGAGTGATGCTTGACCAAGCGACCCGGATCAAGACCCGCTTTCGACGCCATTCGAGCAAACTCCGCGAAGGTGGCCGGCGTCGGGTCCTCCGTGTGAAGCACGACGGCGCAACCGAGTTCCCTCGCGCGGGCCATCGTATATTCCAGAAGACCGTTGCATGCCGCGAGGATGTCGTCGGACACCGGGAAGTGCGGTCGACCCACCTCACCGAACGCGACGGCCTCCTGTGCCGCAATGTGGTCTGCAGCCCGGTCGACTCCAGACCGCATCACTTCGATCGCGGGGGCGCGTCCGATGGTTCCCTGCAGTCCCAGGAAGTCGACCGGATAAGGACCGAGGGCCACGAACACTTGGACGTGGGTCGCCTTGCGGGCGGCTTCCGCCATCGCGAGCGTCTTCGAGTATGCTTTGTCGTAGTCCTCCGCGCGATGAATCGGGATCTCGTCGTAGGGCGAATGGGTCAGGAGGATGGCCGTGCCACCCGCGCGCTCGAAGTCTTTCGCGGCCTCGACACCCCGAAACTCCGCGCGCAGATGGATGTGGTTGTCGAAGATCGGCACGCACCGCGGATTCGCCGCGCTCTCTTAGGCTTTCCCGGTCGACGCCGAGTCGTTCGGCGGGCGACCGGCCCGCCCCCGCAAAGCGCGGTTCATCTCCTCGAACCCGCGGCGCACATCCTTTTCCAGCCGCCGTGCGAGGAACGGCAGAAAGAGGCCACGGAACCGTTCCCGTTGCACGAACCGCGTGGACTGAGACCCCAGGGCCGTGAGTTCGAAGATGTGCTCGCCGTCGAAGAGGCCGGGGATGACGAGACGCCCCAACCAGCGGAACTCGCGGTTCCGGACGGCCACCCTCACAGTCGGGCGGAAGCGCATCGGCCGGGTTCCGGAGGCGCCGATCTCCACCTCGAGTCGGGAACCGACCTCCCGCGTTCCGCTGATCGACCGGATGAACGGGTTCCACCGCGGATAGCTGTCGAAGTCCATCAGGACTTGCCAGACGCGTTCGACGGGCGCGTCGATCTCCGTCTCGGTGCGCAGTTCCAACATCGCGCTACCGAAGGAGACCCGCCGCCTTCAGCTCTTCCGTGATCTTCTCGACGGCCTGCTCAACGTCTGAAGGCTTTCGCGCGCCGGTACAAACGAGTTTGCCGCTCCCGAACAGGAGCACGACCACCTTTGGCACGTCGATTCGGTAGACGAGCCCGGGGAACTGCTCCGGTTCGTACTCGACCTTCTCGAGTCCGAGGGAAATCGCGATCGCGTTCAGATTGATCTCGGTCCCCAGGTCCGATGAGGCGACGATGTTCTGGACCTCGATCTCCGGGTTCTTCTTGATCGGGATGCCGGCGGCCTCGATCTGCTTCGCGACGATCTCGATCGCCTGCTTCACATGTTCGAGGCTCTTCGCCCCCGTGCACACGACCTTGCCACTCCGGAATAGAAGGGTCGCTGTCTTTGGCTCTTTGAGGCGGTAGATCAGACCCGGGAACTGCTCGGGCTCGTATTCCGCACCGCCGAGGGCGAGCGCGATCGCCTGGAGGTCGAGCTCCTCCCCGAGGGAGGTCGATGCGACCACGTTCTCAATTTTGATTTTAGCGACCATATGCACCTCCGATGTGGCCGGTGGTCCTCACGGAGACCCTGCCGGGGCTCGGCAGGCTCGGGGAGTTAAATAGTCCTTTATAAGGGTTAGCGGCCAAAGTGCACGCCGCGATTCTCTAGGAAGCGGACTCGCGAGCCCGGACGACCGCGTACAGGGCCTGGTTCAGGGGGACCGCGATCTTGTGGCGGGCGGCGGCCCGGACGATCGGCCCCGTGATCGCGTCGATCTCCGTCCGATGGCGTCGGTCCAGGTCCTGCAACATGCTCCCCCGATTCGCCGCGGTCCGCTTGGCGATCAACACGGTGCGGTGCCGGAGCTCTTCGGCGTCCACGCCGGCGCCTTCGGCTTTCGCGACCGAGGCGGCTTCTCGACACACGGATTCCAGGACCGCGAGCAGCCGCTTATCGCGGAACAGGCGGCCGTTCGGGACGCCGGCGACGGCCGCGAGCGGGTTGATCGACGCATTCACGACAAGCTTGGACCACAGCTCCGTCCGGACATCGCTCGTGACCTGGGCCACGATCCCGACATCGGCGAGGAGATCCCTCAGACGGACGAGGTCCGCCTCGTCCACGTGGGACCACGCACCGAGGACCGTGTCCCCAACTCCGGCATGTCGGATCTCGCCGGGACCGACAAACGTCACCCCGATGGACGTGGTGCCCGCGACGACGCGTCGCGCCGCCTTCGCGATGGTCTCCGCGTTGCCGAGTCCGTTCTGAAGCGTCACGAACGTGGATCGATCCGCGAGACGTTGCAGGGCGAGCATCGCGTTCGCGGTGTCGTACGCCTTCGTCGTGACGAACACCCAATCGGGTCGCGCGTTCTGCGGCACCGTTGTCGACGCGTCCGGTTTCGCGACGACGGAGGTCTTGCCCGTGATGCGGAGCCCGTGCGCTCGGACTGCGTCGACGTGTTCCGATCGTCCGACGAGTACGACCTTGTGTCGTCGAGAGAGCAATCCTCCGATGAAACTGCCCATCGCCCCTGCTCCGAACACGAGAATTTCCACGCGGGCCGGAGTATCGTTGTGCGAAAAAACGGTTTCGGTAGTGTTGACGCATCCCTCGTTTTTTATAAAAATCACAGAATGTTCGAATTTTCTCGTCTTCGCTACTTTTAAAACCCCTTACTCTATTACATATTCAGGGAGGAAACAAGTGGCCAAGAAGAAAAAGGGCAAGAAAAAGAAGCGATAGGCCGCTTGCCCACAGAACCCTAGCGGTGATTCGCCCTTCGCGGCTCACCGCGCTGCACCCTTTTCCCGTTTTTCATTCCCCTTCATATTTCTCGAGATTCGATCTGCGATTCGCAACGCCTCCGGATATCTGTCTCGCGTGGTCTTGCGGACTAAATCCAGCGCGTGCTCGAGAGAAACGCGGTGGCCCACGGAGACGTAGACGGCCCGCGATCGATTCGGCGGCGTCCACGCATATCCGCGGTGACCCCGTCGATGCGGACGGGAAGGGCGACCTCGCGTTTCTCGGACGTCGGTTGTACGCGCCCGGCGAGCGGATGCTTCGCGATACCGATCGTCGGCAGATCCAGTCGGACTCCCGCATCACAGGCAACTCCGAACAAGGCCGGGTGCAACCGCCCGTGGCCATCGATCATGAGCAGATCGGGGCGTGTGGAGAGTCGTCGGGCCGCCGCCTCGATTCCCGGGAACTCCCGATATGCGAGGTAGGTCGGGATGTATGGAAAGTCCACTCTTCTTCGGACGAGAGCGACCTCGACCGTCTCGAGATCCGCCAGCGCGACGGAAGCCGCGGCCGCGTACATCTCGTCTCCCTGATACGCCACATCGACGCCGGCGACGATCTCGATCGGCCCGCAATCGTCGTTCTCAATGACCTTCGAAGCGAGCCGCTGCTGCTCTGCGCGAAGGACTCCAAGAAATTCGACGTCCGCCAGCGAGTCGACGACTCGGGATTCATCGACGCGGCCTCCAACCATGGGAAAGCCTTCCTGACCGAGCTGCTGTTCGGCCGCTGCGAGGACGGGCCGACCGTCCGCTCGGACCACCCGGTGGCCCCGCGGCGTGCCCGGATGTTCCACGAGCCAGGTCGCTACCGCACGCGCCGCTCGCACGTCGCCGAGCGCGCGGGCGATTGTCCCGCAAGTCGCCACCCGCCCGCGCGGAATTTCAGCGAGGCATTTCGAGATTGCCTTTGCGAAGTCCGGGTCCACAGCCGCGTAACGTCGCAAGCCCGCAAAACCTTTCTACGAAACGGTCCATCGACGGACCTACGACTTCCCTCCTCCTTCGCGGCGGCCTGATCGTCACGCAAGACGCGGGGCGGTCCCTGGTCTCCGGGGACGTCCTCGTGGAAGACGGACGAATCGCGGCGGTCGGTCGCGTCGATCGCTCCGCGGCGGAAGTGATCGATTGCAGCGGTTGCGCGGTGCTGCCCGGACTCATCAACCTCCATAACCATGTGCCGAACACGCTGCTCCGCGGCGTGGCGGATGATGTGCCATTGGAAGAAATGCTACCGAAGGCCGCCGCGATCGACGCCAAGCTCACCCGGCGCGACGTGCAGATCGGCGCGTTGCTCGGTTGCGTCGAGATGATCCGGTCCGGCACGACCAGCTTTCACGACCTGTTCTACTGGGAGGACGAGGTCGCGCGGGCCGTTCGGGAATCCGGGATCCGCGGCTTCCTCTCGTGGGTCACCCTGGACGAGTCCAAGACCACCCAGCATGGCAGTCCCCTGAAGAACGCGGAGGCGTTCGTCGCGAAGCAGAAGGGAGACGCCCTCGTGACCCCGTCCGTCGGAGTGCAAGGCATCTACGCGGCGTCCGAAGAGACGTGCACGAAGGCGAAGGAGATTGCGGAACGCCACCACGTGCGACTCCACATGCACCTCTCCGAAACCCGCGGGGAGGTGGAGGCCCAACGGAAGGAAACGAGCTTTCGACCGGTCGAGTGGCTCGAGAAGATCGGCTTCCTCGGTCCGGGTCTCACGGCCGCCCATTGCGTCTGGATCACGATAAACGAGGTGCGGACCCTCGCGCGCCACGGCGTCAGCGTGGCCCATTGCCCGGTCTCGAACATGAAACTCGCGAGCGGCGGCGTCGCCCCGGTGCCCGAGATGCTGCTCGAGGGAGTCGTCGTCGGCCTCGGGACCGACTCCCCGATTTCCAACAACGCGATGGACATGTTCGCGGACATGAAGATCGCCGCCTTGTTGCACAAGGCCACCCGATGGGACGCCCGCGCGATGCCTGCGCAGGTGGTCCTCGATCTCGCGACGGTCGGCGGAGCGCGGGCGTTGCACATGGAGCGGGAGATCGGCTCAATCGAGGTCGGGAAGCGCGCAGACCTCGCGGTCGTCTCCATGCGAGGCGCTCACACGACTCCTTTTTATCCGGAAAACGTCATCAGCCATCTCGTCTACGGTTGCCGGGGGAGCGATGTGCAAGCGACGGTTGTCGATGGCCAGGTCCTCATGGCGGACCGCATCGTGCGGACCGTCGACGAGGCCGAGGTCGTCTCCCGGGCTCAGGAGACGGCCCGCGAACTGTTCGAGGCGTGAGCCTTGATCGTCGGCGTGGACGAAGCCGGGAGAGGGCCCGTCATCGGTCCCCTCGTGGTCGCGGGCGTCGCGGTCGAATCGGACGTCGAACTTCGTCACATGAACGTCCGCGATTCGAAGAAGCTCTCGCCGGAGCGGCGGGAAGCCTTGGCCCCGGAGATCGAGAAGGTCTCGACGTACGAGGTCGTCGTCATCCCCGCGGAACGGATCGACGCGATGCGGTCCGAGATGTCCCTGAACGATTTCGAGGCGAAGCTCTTTGCCGAGGTGATCGACAAGTTGCGACCGGAGACCGCGTACGTGGACGCCGCGGACGTCGACGAGATCGAGTTCAAACGTTGCGTCCGCAAAGAGCTCGCGTTCGACGTGGAGATCGTGTCCCAGCACAACGCGGACGAACTCTTTCCGGTCGTCAGCGCGGCCTCGATCCTGGCCAAGGTGTGTCGAGACCGCGAGATGAGGATGATCGAGGATGAGATCGGGATTCACATCGGATCGGGCTACGCCTCGGACGCCGACACGATCGCGTTCTTGGAAACCTGGATCCGCACGCATGGGTCGTTGCCGCCGCATACGCGAGCCTCGTGGGACACCGCGCGGCGTCTGCTCGCGGAATCCCGGAACCACAAGCTCGACGATTTCGGGCGGCGAACGGCATGAGGGAGATGCTCGAGGGCCTGATCACGAAATTCAACGCGAAGGTCGCGACCGATCCGACCCTGCGCGCGGAGATTGGAGACTTGACGAAGACGGTCCTGATCGAATTGAAGGATGGGACAAAGTTTCATTTCTTGTTGAAGGACCAGCACGTGGCGACGCTCCTCGACGGCGGCGTGGACCATGCGGACATCACGATCTCGACGGACGCCGAAACCCTCGGGGCCCTGATTCGACGCGAGGTCGGACCGTTCAAGGCGTACGCGACCGGAAAGCTCCGACTCAAGGGGAGTCTCGAGGATCTGGCGCGCTTCCGGAAGTTCTTCTGACGCGTCGCGCGATAGGTTTATCCTGCACGGTCC
>Ga0209239_1002971_pt1 | contig 9998 bp, 12 predicted proteins | sample GraSoi013_2_20cm_FD_185824 | JGI IMG/M metagenome (GOLD analysis project Ga0209239, IMG submission 185824) | Grasslands soil microbial communities from the Angelo Coastal Reserve, California, USA - Sample 10_02_2013_2_20cm (SPAdes) (version 2) | ecosystem: Environmental > Terrestrial > Soil >...
GGCTCTCGGCCCGAGAGAACTTGGATTTTTTCGCCTCACTCGAAGATGTTCCTGCCAAGATTCGCCCGGCACGCATACAAGCCATGCTGGAGCGGACTGGACTTCAGGACGCAGCAAACACTCTGGTCATGAAATTTTCCAGCGGCATGTATCAACGGCTTGGCATTGCCCGCGCCCTGATCAAAGAGCCTTCGGTCATTTTGCTCGATGAGCCAACGCGCAGCCTCGATCCGGCTTCGACGGCTTGCTTTTGGAACCTGGTCCGCGAGCTGGCTGATCAGGGCGCAACCGTGATTCTCACCACGCACAGCTTTCAAGAAGCAGTCGCAGTCGGAGATTTTGTTGCAGTGTTGCACTGCGGGAGGTTAGCGGCTTACCAAAAAATTCGAAATATAGAAGTCGAGGAATTGCGCTCTTTCTATTTCCAGACGACCGGCGAACTAAATCACATCGACGAGTTCGCGGTGAGGAACTGCCGATAATATGAAAGGCTTGCTCGACAAAATGGCAGCCATCCTGCGGCGCGATCTTCTGAGCGCGCTTCGTTACAGGAACGGTTTTCTCCTGACCGCCTTCGCGTCGGCGGCTGAACTGGCATCGTTCTACTTTCTGGCGCGAGCCATCGGGCCAGGATTCCGACCGGAAGGAGTCGAGTATTTTCCGTTTCTGCTCGTCGGTACCGGTTTCTACACATTTCTAGTCATGGGGATCCATTCGTTTGTGCTCATTGTTCAGGACGCACAGCAAACGGGCACTCTGGAAGTATTGATGACAACCTCAACGCCTGCGCCCGTGTTGATTTTCATGAGCGCGATGTCGGCATTCGCCGGCCACATGGTTCAGTTTGTGATCTATGTCGGCGGCGGGCTTCTGCTTTTTCGGGCGCCACTCGGGAATCCAAACTTGCTGGGTTGTGTTTTGGTCTTTCTGCTCTCCGCAGCGATTGCGGTAGCGCTTGGAATCTTCGCAGCGGCTTTGCAACTGGCTATTCAAAAAGGCTCTGCCTTGCTCTGGTTATTCGGATCCGGGACGTGGTTCTTGACCGGCACTCTTTTTCCGGTTGAAACATTGCCGAAGCCGCTGCATTCCCTTGCCGACCTTATTCCGGTGACACACTCACTCAATGGAATGCGGCTGGCTCTGCTGCAAGGAGCGAATTTTGCAGCATTGCGCAGTGAAATTCTGTATCTGGCAATCTTCGCTTTGCTCATCTTGCCCGTAAGCCTGCTCGTGCTTTCGCATACCCTCCGCCGGGCGCGGCTGGAGGGCACTCTTTCCTTCTACTAACATCACATTCCATTAGCGTTTTGCTCCGAGCTTGGTATAAACTGCGGCGTCCCCACAACAGATCAGTGGCTCAGCAGCATGAAATCGCGGTGGAGATCGCCAATGTGCCGATATTGCTGCGCACGCCCAACGCGGGGTTCCGTGATCGACTGGCATCACACTACGCGGGTTTCCTCGGGGACGCGTCGAATTCCAAGATCGAGTTCGATGTGGACATAATCTCCGTCCCCGATGAGATCAGCCGCGAGAACCCGGATTCTGAGGATGATGTTCAGGTAAGCGTCAAAAACGGCGAATGGTGCTTCCGCCGCAATGATTTCGTCGCGCAGTGGGACCCTCGGGTGCGCCGCGGCCGCGTGCGCCAGCCTGACAATTCCTATTCGATGGATGCGGTCTTGCGCATCGTACACACGTTGATTCTGGCGAGGCAGGGCGGATTTTTGCTTCACGCCGCCAGCGGCATTCGCAATGGCCGTGCGTTTGTATTCTCCGGCGTGTCCGGGGCTGGGAAAACGACCATTTCGCATCTTGCTCCGCCTGATGTCTGTTTGCTGACCGACGAAATTTCTTACATTCGCCGTGACGGCGAAGGGTACGTAGCATGCGGCACTCCGTTTTCAGGGCAGCTCGAGCGGCCTGGCGCGAATTGCGCTGCCCCGATCAATTCCGTGTTCCTGCTGGCAAAGGGCACGGGAAACAGGATTGACCCGCTGCCGAGTTCGGAAGCGCTGCGCCGATTATTGCGCAATGTTCTTTTCTTTGCGAAGGATGCGGAATTGGTGGACAATGTGTTCCGCTCAGCCTGGGAGTTCGTGCAAAAAGTTCTCGTGCAGCAACTTACGTTCGTGCCGGACGCGCGCGTCTGGGGCATGATTGAATGAGTGAGAAGTACATCGCTCGGAGTTCGGCGATTGCCGCCCGCATGCTGGGCGGCGAAATGATGGTTATGTCATCTGTGGACTCCACGTTTTTCACGCTAAACGAAGTAGCAACGGCCATCTGGCAGGCCGCCGATGGCCGCACTCCGTTGTCCGAAATCGTGACCCGTAAGGTTTGTAGTGAATTCGAGGTTGATCTAGAAGTAGCCCAGCATGATGCAGAAAAGTTTGTGGATGAGCTTTCGCGTCACGGTATTTTGCTGGTTTCCGACCATCCCTTTGAGCCACCTGCACTGCCTTGAGTAATCGCGCGTTCAAACAATAATTCTGGGTTACAGCTCCGTGGTTACTTTGGTGCCACTTCTGCGCAGACGAGTTCCAATTTGGCAGCATTTCAGACGTAAAATTCTGGCAGCGGAGCATGGAATCCAGCGCTAAATCGTACGAAGCAGAGCGCCGCAGCACACGCATTCGTGCGCAGATTCCTCTGCGTGTCACCAGTCTTGATCCTGCCATCCAATTTTCTGAGCAGTGCCACACGCTAGTGGTCAATACGGAAGGCTGCGGAGTGCGGCTGTCGCGTCCTTTAGAACCGGGTGTTCCTGTCCGGCTGGAAGAACTCCCTGGTGGGCGCATAGCAACTGCATTGGTCGCGAATTGCGTGCCGCTCGGAGCTAAATTTTGGATAGTGGGGCTGGCGCTAGACGAATCAGGGAATATTTGGGGCATTCACCCCGCTCCTGCGAATTGGGGCGAGCAGCCGAAGCCCGTTACCCCCGCTGCGCCGGTTCCGCTGGCTACGCAGCAGGACCAATGGCCTTACGCTCAGTTCTCCAGCCGAGGGGAATTTCATCCTGGCCGCAAATAGCGCAAAATCGACGGTATAGATTGCTGAGCAGGCGCTGATTATCGGTTCAGCAACTTCGAGAAGTACCGGTTATCATAGAACATCGTCGTGTTGTGGACGAATTCAAGCACCCGGTGCATCTTTTCCCGTTCGTCACGTCCCATATCGTTGAATTGGATGGCGACGCCGCATCCTGGGTCGATGCGAACCACGCTTCCTTCAGCCTGCATTCTGCCGTCATCAATGGAGAAGATCAGTTTGAGTTTGGCTCCTGGGGGCATGATAGCGCTGGTTTCTACGAAACATCCTCCCAAGCTGATGTCGATTAGATTTCCGAATACAGGGGTATCCCCATCCTCAGGCCGGAGTTCGATGGTCACCCGGCATTTCATGCGCGGATACGTTCTGCGGTTCTTGCGCGAGGGCTGCTGCTGTTTTTCGATGTACATACGGCGATCAGCTTCAGCCAACAATGCTTCTGCGTCTTTTCCATCGCTGGGGTAGACCGCCTGGCCCACGCTGAGCGAAAGAATGTCTTCGCCGCAAACTTCCGCGCCTGCCTGCCTGGCTAACTCGCGCAAGGACTCGGCCTTCTTGATGGCAGTTTCCGCCGTCAAGCCAGGGGCGACAATTACGAATTCATCCCCTCCCATGCGTGCCACGTAATCGTACTCGCGGCAAGTGTCTTTGAGAGCTTGTGCAAACAAGCGCAGAACCCGATTGCCTTCGAGATGACCAAAACGATCGTTGATCTGCTTGAAGCCATCCATATCGCTGACCATCACGATCAGCGAGGAATTATCCCGCTTGCAGCGTGCCAGTTCCCTGTCCAGTTGCAGGAACAACGAGCGCGCGTTGGGCAAACCGGTCAGATAGTCTGTGACAGCCGAACTTTCTGCCTGTTGATATTTCAGAGCATTTTCAACCGCTAGAGCCATCTTGGAACTGACCGCCAGCAGGATGCGCAGGTGATCGGAAGTGAAGGCATCGTGCTCGGCGTGATAAAGGGCAATCACGCCGACAACTCCGGCCAGTCCCTCCAGCGGGACCGCCAGTGCGGAACGCAGAGTGCTGAACTTAGTGGGATCGTTCAGATATCCGGGTTCGACGGAAGGATTACCGTTAACAATCGGTTTGCGATTTTGCGCCACCCAGCCGGAAAGGCCTTGGCCTAGCGGAATTCGCAGAGAGGAAAACAGACGGAAGTTGTCTCCGTTCACGTATTCGGGAATCAGTTCCACTCCACGTTTTACATAGATGGCGATGGCATCGTAAGGAATGAGCCGTTTCAATTTCACCGAGAATACGGACAGGGTCTCACCGAGACTGAGCGATGCTCCCAGATCCTGGCTCAGCTCAAACAGCGTTTGCGCCTCTTGCCGCGCTGCCGCAATGGAAAAAAGGAATGTGGCCTCATTTGCTGCGGGGTCCTTGACGGCTATGTCTTCGAAACCAGCCGCCGGTGCTTCTCCGCGCTCCACCTTCAGATCGGTTGAGAGTTGTGAGCCGCCTTCGTTATCGGAGCCGGGTTCCACCAACTTTTCCAATTGCCGGTGTCGCTTCTCCAACACTTCCACAACTTTGGGATCGAACGACTTGCCTGATTCTGCGGCCAGGCGTTGCAAAACTTCGTGCATTGGCAGTGCGCGCCGGTACTGGCGGTCGGAGGCCAACCGCCGAGAGAATTCGCGCTCCGATGGGGATGTCGGTCCCCTTCAGGCCGAAAGGATAGCCCGAGCCATCCCACTTCTCGTGGTGCGCGCGCACAATAGGCACGACAGGATATGGGAAACGCACCCGCTCCAGAATTTCCGCCCCCACGACCGGGTGAATCTTCATTTTTTCGAATTCTTCCGGGGTCAGCCGCCCCGGTTTGGAAATGATGTGCTCCGGGATCGCCAATTTACCGATATCGTGCAACAACGCGGCTGCGTGCAGCGCCTCCATTTCTGGCGGGCTAATCTTCAATTCTTTGGCGACCTCGATGGCGTACACCCGAACTCGCTGCAGATGATCGTGAGTGGTGTGATCTTTGGCCTCAATCGCCAGGGCCAGCGCTTCGATGGTTCGCAGGTGGAGGTTGGCCATCTCCTCTACGTGCCGCTTCTCGTCTTCGAGTTTGCCCAGATAGAGCCGGTAGGAGCGATAGATCAGGTAAATAACGGGAACGATCAGCAACGAAGTTTCCCATCCAAAAGCCCGGTTGAACCAGCCAAGCATGCCTGCGAATGCAGCTCCCACCAGGTAGTACGGAAAAGACCAGAAGTAGCAATCCACCCAAATCTTGTTGAGTGCCTTTCGTTCTGTAAGAGAGATGACGGTAGCGATGGATCCCGTGTTGGCCAGGAAGTATGTCGAAGCCGCTAGGCCCAGCAGTAAAGGATGACTTCTGAACCATCCTTCGCCGATTGCGAGGTGGTAAACGTCATAAGCCACTGCTGTTGCGAACGCGCTTGCGCAGAGGTTAAACGTGACTTGAATCGGGCTGGGCCGGTCACGATAGAAACACTGGACCACCACTGCGGCGCTGCCCAGAATCAAGGTCTCTGGCAGGCTGAGTTCCAACACTCCCAAAAGGATGAACAGAAAGTTCACCGACATCGTGCCGGTGATCCCAGGGAGATGAACCTTCAGCCGCGCAGCCAAAATCGCGATCAGCAGGTAGCAGATGAACTGGGCAATATTTTTGCTCGTAGGGTAGACGGCTGCGTAGAGCAGCACACCTGTACCAACCGCAACCACGAGGCTGATTAAAGCCTTGGCGCGGAGGTCCAGGTCCCTCCAAGACTGAGACTGGGCAGCCAAGTTTCTCCCTGCGACCCGAAGTCGCGCGTGCGGGGAATTAAGCGGTGTCCGCTTCATCTAAACTGATACCAGTTAAGCGCCTTCTCTACAACAACTTACGGGGTCGTGTGCAAACTTTCGTAACCTTAAGAATGGGTGACCAAGGGAATGGTCTCGCGGCAAATGCTTGGAATGCGGTGGGTTAGTGTAGGCCGGGTGTGTGACGAATAAATGACTACTGCATTGGAACCGAGAAGGCTGCCTGGCGCGCACGCCTTCTGGGCAAACCGCGCCCTTGGAGTGCGACTGGTTTCCGCTGCAGAGCGAGCGCCTCGCCCTCGCGGTAATCCAAGACCTTGGACACGAGGCTGCGCTTTCCTAACATTCGGACGTCGGCAAGGGCCTGGGTTCCGGTTTGCTGCCAAGTTCCGCCCAAGTTGCCGAAGTCGAGTACAAGGTGAACTCTCTTCAGCCACCAGGAGGGTGTTTTGGACATCTCCCCCTCGATTCGAGGAATGAGGAAAGACCCCTTGTCAACCCAGATCTCGCCATCGACGAGACTAATGTCCTTACGCTTGGGGGTGATTCTGAGCTTGTAACACGACCGGTCGTTCAGTTGACCTTCACCCAAGTACGCGAAATTGTAATTCTGGGAAGATATGGATCGCAGAGAGGCGTCGGGATCCTGCGCAGTCATTGACGCTTCTTTGTCAAGGATGCGGCGAACCACGTCCGCCCCCCGGCTGCTCCCAGTGTGGTTCTGAATCGAATAATTTTTTACATTCGGAGGCATGAAAGTGATGCGTGCCACCACTTCGGCGTTAATCCGCGACGCATCCCCTTCGAGCAGGCGGTAGTCACGGACAGCTTCGTACGGGAGCTGTGGGCGGCTGGCTTCCTGTGCCGCCTCCATGTTGCGAATAATTGTTTCGAGATCCGGGGATGATTGAGAGTCCACCCCAGAAGGAAATGATCCGCGAGCTTGTTGCCCTTGAGCCGCCGAGAGGAAAGTCAACGAAACCAATACGCACTGAAGAAGAGCACTTTGCGCTTGCATAAACCCGACCCCGATTCCATTTGTTCGTTATGCCGTCCCAGTTCTTTGTCTCAATTCTCAGGCAGCGATTGAGTATTGATGGTCATCACGGTTGGCAAGCGCCATGACTTCGGGCACGGATGCGATCTCGACTTCGGAGATCGAACCGGCGCGTTCGAGCTTCTCGCGAACTTGGCGGGAAGGATTGAAAAGCTTGAATTGAGTTCCGTGGTCGCGCGCCCAGCGCTGCAGAAACACTAGCATGCCCAAGCCGCCTCCCTCCACTTCTTCGACCTCACTGATATCGAGCACGATGGCACGGGAGTCCAATTCTGAGGCGACCGCATTACGCAACTGATAAGCAGCACTGCTGCGAACGATGCGACCTGAGCAGCGGATCACGGCAACATTGGCAACGTTTTCAATCGATAGGTCCAGCATGCCCGCCTCCCAGATCATCGCTGTTACAAAGAGCACGAAAACTGCCAAAACTTGGACGTTCATTCTGCGCGGGATAGATGCCTTAAAACGAGCTACACGAGAAATTTCGGGAGGTCGGTCAAGAATTTATGATCTACAGGAAAGACGGTATCTTCTGAAAGATGAACCGAACAAAGAACTTACTTCAGCAGCTCTGGCGATGGTTTCCGAGCTTGAACCGCGGAACTACTGAGTCTCAAATATCTCTCTCACCGATGCTTGGTAGAGGCTGAAAACGATCACCACGCGAACGATGATTCCTAACCCACTCCACGCCAAGGCCGAGATGCGAGCAGCAACCACGGCGCCCGAAACTCTGGGGACCAGAAATACGATGCCGATCAGGGCGAGCAGAGCCGCAATTCTCCGCGCCCAGTTCTGAAGCCGGAGCAATCCGACCCCTACCGAAATTCCAGCAGCACTCACCAGGAGGAACATGTACGGGCCGGCAGTCTCCAGTCCGCTGAGCAAATCGGCGCCAGCGGCCATTGATAGGAAACCGGGGCGAGCGAGCATTGTGAGGCCAACGATCAACAAGTACGCTGCTGACAGAAGGAACAGAGCGGCAATCGCAGTAACGATTGTGGGACGCTCCCGGCTCACTTCTTCTTTTCTTCTGGCTTCTTTTCCTCAGTTTTGGCCTTTTGCGCTGATGGTGGGAGCAATCCATTCAGGCGGAGATACATCGCTGCCGCGCCATAATGATCCGCCCAACTGCTGGCCAGTGCTACGAAAGCCCAGGCGCGAGCCCGCGGCTTTCCATCAAACCACGTGATGTTGTCATTCAGCTTGGAGTCATCGGCTTTCGCCAGCGCGGTGGTGCAGAAATCAAAAGAAGCCTTGACGGCTGCCACCAGCTTGTCCTTGCCTTCCGTCCCCTGCAGTTCTTCCATCTTCGGGCGCGGCACATCGCCGACATTCGAACAGAAGAAGTAATTGCCATCGGTAATGTGCGCGGCGAGATGGCCGAATGTCATCTGCTCGGGGGTGGGCTTATAGTTGAACTTGTCGGCAGGCATTTCTTCGATGGCACCGACTGTGTTCTTGGCGCGACTGGGAAGCATCTCGCGCAGTACGTTGGAGATGGGGTTCTTGGCTTCTTGGGTGAATCCGGCGCTGGAGAGAAGCAAGATCAAAGCGACGAGTTTCATGCAGGCCTCCGCAATTTCGCAAGCAGGATAATCCTCGAAGGTGGGACTTGTCGATTGGAGCGGCACCTTCTTCATTTTTTTGACTCCCGGAGTACGCTGGCCTAGAATTTCCAGAGGGAGTTTGCGCGAATCGGCATAGCGCTGTTTAGAGCGCTGCGGCGAACCCCATAGGAGGGCTTACAAGATGCTGCCTGGAAAATTGGGTTTGCCAGAGATTCTGCTGATTCTGTTCATCGCTCTTTTGATCTTCGGGCCCAGCAAGCTGGCCGATTTAGGCAAGGGTATCGGCGAAGGAATCAAGAACTTTAAATCAGCAGTTAAAGATGGCGAGCAGGGAACGGAAAAGAAGTCGTAGCTTTATTTCACTCCATGGTCGTGCAGCATTCGCCGTACCAGCGCCACTGGTAGCCCCACCACGTTAAAGTAATCGCCTTCAATGCGCGGAATCCACCGCGAAGCCATATCTTGAATCCCGTAGGCGCCGGCCTTATCGAGAGGCTCTCCGGTTGCAATGTAGGCGCGAATATCCTCATCGCTCAACTTCGTCATGGTCACCAGCGTGGTTTCCGAACGAATGTCTTGAAATCCTGTTTTCAGTTCAGGTCCCATTAAGCACACGCCGCTGATCACTTGATGGGCGCGTCCGGAGAGCAGGCGCAGCATCCGGGCGGCATCGGCAGAATCGCGAGGTTTGCCGAGAATAGTGCCATCCACTACGACGATAGTATCCGCCCCCAGAACGAAATCATTCGGACGGACGCGGAACACAGCTTCGGCTTTTTCGCGAGCCATGCGTTCGGCGAAATCTCGGGGAAGCTCGCCTTCCTGCGCGACCTCCGGAATATCCGTTGGCTGAACGATGAAGGCAATTCCTGCATTGCGCAGCAACTCCTGGCGCCGAGGAGATGCGGAAGCGAGCACCAGCATGCGGCTAACGGCTCCCTACGATTCCCCTGACAGATTCGATCAGCTTGGCTGAGTCATAGCCGACTCCGTCTTTGAAGACGATCTCGACATTTTCAATATCTTCAATTTTGTGGGAAGGGTCGCCTTTAACGACGACCAGGTCGGCTTGCTTGCCAGGGGCAATTGTGCCGATGCGCTCAGCTTCGCCGAGATATTGCGCGCCGTTGGCCGTGGCAATGTGGATAGCTTCGAGCGGAGTGAATCCAGCCTCGACTAGTAATTCAACTTCGCGCTGATCGCCAAATCCGGCGATTACGCCTCCGATTCCCGTGGGGTCAAGACCGGCAATGAGCAAGCCCCCAGCTTTCGCGAAGGCGTATTCAAATTCCATCTCTTTCTTAAAAGCCCCAGCAACGGGGGACGTTTCCGTGCCGTAAATTCGCCGGAGCCGGCTGGTATCAGCAGCGCGGACTTTGTTTTCGAGAAATGCCGCGCGGGCGTCCGGAGATAAAGCATCAAGCACGCGTCGCTGAATCGTGGGGCGGCCAGGTACATCAACCTCGAACACCGGCAGAGTGGATGTGATGGCAACGTGACGCTGGACAAGATCGAGAATCATTGCACGAGCT
>Ga0209239_1002973_pt1 | contig 9996 bp, 7 predicted proteins | sample GraSoi013_2_20cm_FD_185824 | JGI IMG/M metagenome (GOLD analysis project Ga0209239, IMG submission 185824) | Grasslands soil microbial communities from the Angelo Coastal Reserve, California, USA - Sample 10_02_2013_2_20cm (SPAdes) (version 2) | ecosystem: Environmental > Terrestrial > Soil >...
GATGGGGACGGGCGGCTCCGCGGGGGCCGAATACTTAATGAAGACGCTCAATCAACCCGCCTTTCCAGATCTCTGGGCTATTCGTTCTGAGCTGTGATAAATCCTGAAGAGCTCGCCAAGCACTACACTCGCTTTCGTGTCACTGAGCGCATTCTGCTGACCGGCCATTCGCATCAAGCATGGCCTGACGTGGCGTGCGAGGCTCAGCAACAGGCATGGCTCGACGCGGCGGAATTGGTAGATGAGGTGTGGGATAGGGCGTTTGAGAAGGCAAACGATGTGCGGCTTGGGTTTGCGCGGCTCCTCGACGATTCCCCCGACCGCATCGCGCTCGCACCGAATACGCACGAGCTGGTCGTCCGGTTCTTATCGGCTCTGAACCTTCGCAAGCGTCCGAAGCTGATCACGACAGACGGCGAGTTTCACACCATTCGTCGCCAACTCGATCGATTGGCCGAGGAAGGTATCGATGTGGTCAAGGTCCCTGCCCTCCCCGCCGCGACGCTCGCCGAGCGGTTGGCGCGAGTGGTGGACGATCGCACGGCGGCGGTGCTCGTCTCCGCGGTGCTGTACACCAATGCGCATATCGTCCCGAATCTCAGAGCGACACTTGAAGCATGCGAGCGGGTAGGGGCTGAGTTGTTGGTGGATGCCTATCATGCGCTCAACGTCGTGCCGTTCTCTTTAAAGAAGGAAGGGCTGGAGCGCGCGTATGTCGTGGGAGGCGGTTACAAGTACTGCCAGCTCGGCCCGGGCAATGCGTTCTTGCGGTTTCCTGCTGATACCACGCTACGACCGGTGGTGACCGGGTGGTTTAGTGAGTTCACGGATCTGAGCAAGGCGCCGAGTAGGCGCGTGGAGTATGGGCCGGGACCGGCGCTGTTTGCAGGAGCCACTATCGTGGAGCGGCGGTGTTTAAATTCGTCGAAGAGCACAAGCTTACGCCGGAAAAGCTGCGCGAGCTGAATCAGCATCAAATTGGCAAGCTCGCATCAGCCATCGATGTTGATCTACCAGTCCCGCTCCGCTCAATTGGTGGATTCTTGGCCCTGAGCACAGCCCGCGCTGCGCGGCTGCAACGCGAGCTTCGGCAGCAGAACATCCGGACCGATTACCGCGGCGATACAGTGCGGCTGGGGCCCGCGCCTTATATAACGGACGAACAAATCGAGACCGCGACCGCCGTGATCACGCGCAGTAGTGCTGCCCTGCTGTGAGAGTAAAAACGTGGATTCACCAACCGACGGGTCGGCTGGCGTTCATCGTCGTTGCCGGAAGCCTACTCCACGCTGCTGTAGGTTCGGCACAGTCCCAGTGCTCGGCACCGTCACGTCGGCTCACAGGGACCGACTACGCTCTCCTGGCAACCTCTACCACGCTACTTGCCGCCGATTGGCTTACGACCGTGGACTACGTGCGGAGAGGCAGCAGACCTCAGGAGCTAAATGTATTCCTAGGGCCGCACCCCAGCGTTGGTCGCTTGAATACGTACACGGCGTTGAGCGCGATCGCCAACCTTTCAGTCGCTCGTATCTCCAAGCCGTCCCTGCGACGAGCTGTGTGGATTGTCGGGAGCGCCGTGGAGGCAAGAGTCGTCCTTCACAATCTCTCCGTCGGCTATCATCTGAACTTCAGAATATGAGTCTCGGTGAAGTGGCGTGCGAGCGGCGCCGGGTGTCTACATAACGTCGCGAAAAATCGTCTCGAGATCGAGTTCGAGCGTTTGCTTCATCCCCGAAGGATGCCAACGCACCTGTCGGTACTCCGGGATCGAGCGTCGACCGTCCACGCTGGACACCTCGCAGCAACCGCGATCGAGATCCACCATCCACACTTCCGCCACACCTACACGCAGATAGGCCTCGAGCTTATAGTCCCGATCATAATGCTTGGACGACGGACTCAGGACCTCCACAGCGAGCCACCAGCCGTCAATCTGGGTCCATTTGGTGCCGGGTCGGAATGTGGATGGGTAGACGAGGAGATCGGGTTCGAGATGCAGCTTCTGCGCGACCTCGATTTCTCCGGGACTCACGACATACGCTGGCCCGTGGTCGCCGAGGTAGGTGTGGAGGGCAGCGAGCAGCCGCGCGATTACAACCTGATGGTCGGACGCCGGCGCCGGCGTCACGAGCAGGATTCCCTCGACCAGCTCGTAGCGCTGCCCGTCGTCGGGGAACGCGCGCACCATATCCACGGTGTACGTCGGAAGTGGGAACGACATGGCCATAATGTGCCGCCTCGGCGGGGGTCGAAGCAATCCGCCATGCGCCATGATCGGGCGCGATAGCGATGAGACCGTTATCGTTTAGACGCGCCGCACGGCAAAAAAATCCCGCAGCAACTGACCGCACGCCTCAGCTTCGACGCCACCCGTGACCTCCACCCGGTGATTCAGCCGCGGATGCCGCACCAGATCTCCTAGAGACCCGCACATTCCCGCCTTCTCGTCGTACGCCCCAAACACGAGCTTTCCAACTTTCGCCAATACGATCGCCCCCGCACATTGCGCACATGGCTCGATCGTGACGTAGAGCGTGCAGTCAGTCAGGCGGTCAGTCTCGAGCGCCTCGAGGGCTCGCTCGATAGCCAGAAACTCGGCGTGATATGTGGGATTCTTTCGGGCGACCGTCTCGTTGTGCGCCTCGGCAACGATCTCGTCGCCGCGCATCACGACGGCGCCGATCGGGACTTCATCGAGTGATGCTGCGCGCCGCGCCTGCTCCCGCGCCGCCCGCATCCCGTTTCCCGTTTCCCGTTTCCCGTCGTTAGGCACGCACGGGCTCTCGAGCGCGCTCAAAGCTCAGCGAGTTCCCGTCCTTACCACGGTCAACGCGGACCCGGTCGCCCTCCGCGTATTGACCCTCGAGCACGGCCACCGCCAGCGGATTCTGCAGCAACCGCTGGATCGCGCGTTTGAGGGGACGAGCACCGTAGACGGGATCGTAGCCCTCAGCCACGAGCAGCTGTTTCGCCGCCGGTGTGATTTCGATCCTGATCTTCCGATCGGCGAGCAACCGCTCCACCCGCTTGATCTGAATGTCTACGATGCGCTCAATGTCGTCATGCGTCAGCGGCCGGAAGATGATGATGTCATCCACCCGGTTCAGAAACTCCGGCTTGAACGCCTGCCGCAGCAGCTCGGTCACCTTCGTCTCCGCCTGCTCCCAGGCAACGCCACTCGTTCCCGCCTCGATCAGATACTGCGAGCCGATGTTCGACGTCATGATGAGCACCGTGTTGCGGAAATCGACGGTCCGACCCTGCGAGTCCGTCAAACGGCCGTCGTCCAGGATCTGGAGCAACACGTTGAAGACATCGGGATGCGCTTTCTCGATTTCATCGAACAGCACCACCGAGTACGGCCGGCGGCGAATCGCCTCGGCGAGCTGGCCGCCCTCTTCGTATCCGACATATCCCGGCGGCGCGCCGATCAACCGGGCCACGGCATGCCTCTCCATGTACTCCGACATGTCGATCCGCACGAGCGCGCGCTCGTCGTCGAACAGGAACTCGGCGAGCGCCTTGGCGGTCTCGGTCTTTCCCACGCCGGTTGGGCCCAGGAAGATGAACGAGCCGGTCGGGCGATTGGGATCCTGCAACCCCGCGCGCGCCCGGCGCACGGCGTTCGACACCGCCGCGAGCGCTTCGCGCTGGCCAATGACGCGGCGGCCCAACTCGTCTTCGAGCTTGAGCAGCCGCTCCTTCTCCGACTCGAGCATCTTGGAAACGGGGATGCCGGTCCACTTGGACACGATTTCGGCAATGTCCTCGGCATCGACTTCTTCCTTCAGGTACTTGCCCTTCTTCTGAATCTCCGCGAGGCGCTTCTCGAGCGTCTGGATTTCCTTTTCGGCAGCCGGCACGCGCCCGTAGCTGATCTCCGCGGCTTTCTGAAGATCGCCGCGCCGCGTCGCCTGCTCCGCTTCGGTCCGGAGCTGCTCGAGCTCCGCCTTCTTCGCCTGAATCTTCTGAATCGCGTCCTTTTCAGCCTGCCACTGCGCTTTCATCGCGTTGGAGCGCTCGCGCAGGCCGGCGAGCTCCTGCTCGATCTTCTCGCGACGCTCCTTGGACGCCTTGTCCTTCTCCTTCGCCAGCGCCTGACGCTCGATCTCGAGCTGCACGATCTTGCGCTCGACCTCGTCGATTTCCTGCGGCAATGAATCGATCGCGATGCGCAGCCGCGCCGCCGCCTCGTCGATCAGATCGATCGCCTTGTCGGGCAGGAAGCGGTCGGTGATGTAGCGGTGCGACAGCGTCGCCGCCGCGACGATCGCGTTGTCCGTGATCCGGATCCCGTGGTGCACCTCGTAGCGCTCCTTCAGGCCACGGAGGATCGCGATTGTGTCCTCGACCGAGGGCTCGCCGACGTACACCTGCTGGAAGCGCCGCTCCAGAGCCGCGTCCTTCTCGATGTGCTTGCGGTACTCATCCAGTGTCGTGGCGCCGACGACGTGCAGCTCGCCGCGCGCGAGTGCGGGCTTCAGCATGTTGGAAGCATCGACCGCGCCTTCGGCGCCGCCGGCACCGACCAGCGTGTGGAGCTCGTCGATGAAGACGATGTATCTCCCTTCAGCGGACGTCAGTTCCTTGAGAACGGACTTGAGCCGCTCCTCGAACTCGCCACGGTACTTGGTGCCAGCGACCAGCGCACCGATATCGAGCGCGAGCAGATGTTTGTTCTTGAGCGAGTCCGGGACGTCGCCATTGACGATGCGCTGCGCCAGGCCCTCGACGATTGCAGTCTTGCCGACACCGGGTTCGCCAATCAACACGGGATTGTTCTTGGTACGGCGAGACAGCACCTGCATGACGCGGCGAATCTCTTCGTCACGGCCGATGACGGGGTCGAGCTTCCCTTTGCGGGCGAGCTCGGTGAGGTCGCGCGTGAACCGCTGCAACGACTGGATCTTGCTCTCGGGCTCCTGGTCCACGACGCGATGCGCGCCGCGCACTCCCTCCAGGGCGGCGAGCAGCTCTTTGCGATTGACACCACCCGCCGATAGCAGTTGGCGAGCCGTAGTGCCCTTCTCTTCGACGAGAGCGAGCAGCAGATGCTCGGTCGACACATAGGCGTCACCGAGCGATTTCGCTTCTTCATCGGCGCGGTCCAGGACGCGGGACAGCTCCCTCGCCAGCGTCGGTTCAACGCCACCGGATTGCTTGGGGAACCGCCCGATCTCGCGCTCCGTGTCGGCCTGGAGCTGGGTGACGTTCAGTCCGGCCTTCTGCAGCAAGGGCACGACAATCCCCTCGTCCTGCTGCAGGAGGGCATAGAAAAGGTGCGCGTCGTTGACGACGGGGTTGCCGCGGGTGCGCGCAAGCGCAGCGGCCTGCTGAAGGGCTTCAGCGGCCTTTACGGTTAGTCGATCTGGTTGGATCATGCCGGCCCCCAAGGCAACTGGCGTGCCGGGGAAAGATGTCGAAATGACAGGGCGGCGAGAAGATGCGGGCTTCTCTTCGCCGCCCTTATTTCATCACAATCATCTTCTTCGTAAACCTGCGCCCGTCGACCACCAGCTGGTAGATGTACACGCCCGATGCCGCCTCGCGGTCCGTGTTGAGCACGTTGCCGTTCCAATACGCGGTAAACGCGCACACACCCGCGACGGGAGTGCACGTCAGCTCGCGATTGGTCAGCTCCTCACCGGTTCCCTGAAGAATCGGAACCGCGACGACTTGCGCGAGCACGTTGTAAATGGTGAGCGAAACCTTCGGCCGGTGACCGTTGGCAAAGAGATCGCCGCTCAAGATGAACGGGATCGTGGTCGCCGGATTGAAAGGATTCGGATAATTCTGTTTGAGCTCTACGAGCGGAGCGGGCGCCGCTTGCCCTCGTACGCCATCAACCGCCGCCGTGAGAAGCCCCCCACCGAGCCCCCCGACCAGCACTGCCCAAGCATACAGCTTCATCCCCCACCCCTCGGCAAACGTAAAGATGCGTTGGACCGCTCTCCTTGTAGGTACTGGGCGCGATAGTGACTGCTGTATGGAAAACCTAGGAACGGTCATTCCACCCTGTCAAGCACGCAGAACCCGGGTATCTCCCTTACGACTCGTGATGCCCCGCCGGTCCGCCCACTCGAGCAACGGAATCAAGTACTTGCGCGTCAAGCCCAGACGGTCGCGGAATTGGGCCGGCGTCGCGGCACCAAGCTCTCGCAATGTGTCTTCGACCGCCCGCCGGAAGTCGTCCAGTGCCTGTTTCAAGGCGTATCGCTCCTGATCCACCCGTTCGACTGATCCCTCGCGCGCCAGATGCGCGAGCAACGCCGGCACGGTGGGATCCCCGAGCTCCTTTTGCAACTCGGCGACCGTGGGCAGCTGCCACTTTGCCTCGGCGAGCCGCTGCGCCAGGCGCCCGCCCGCGTCGCCGGCCCGCTCGCGCAGCGCGGCCTTCCAACCAGGCTTGCGCACCGCCGCGCCATCTTCGGTGCGCTCGAATGACTGCTTCTTCATCCCATGCTCGATCAACAAATCGAGCACTGCCGCGGGTGCATTCACCGCCGCGCGCAGCGATTGCAATGACAATCCCGGATCGAGAGGATGCTCCTCATGATGTGCGGCGACAACCTTGGCAAGGCGTTCGACTTCTCCGCTCACGGCGCGGCGCGCGACCAGGATGTCGTCGACCGCCAGCACACCCTTCCCTGCTGCAGCGATCGTGCCGGGCACTTCGGCCGGAAGAATGCCCAGACGCACCGGGAGGTCAGCGATCCGGACGCCGGCGAGCCCTGCTTCCTCAACGAGCCTCGCAAGCAGTTCGCCGGGCGGCTGTCCTGCCGTCAGGCCCCGTTCCGACACCCTCGGCCGCTGCGGCGGAAACGGGTCGAGCACGACGCCGCCCCCGATTGTCGTCACGGGCGAAAAGCTGCGGATGACGAACCGATCACGTCCTCGCGCGACGATCGAGTGTTCCAGAAGGAGTCGCGCGACTCCGCTTTCCCCGGGTGCGATCGAGCGAACCTGCGCCACGCGCCCTAGGACCTCAGCCGTGCCCAGGTGAACGCGAATGCGCGTGCGCGCGGCGAGTGGCCTGCGGACGGAGGGCAGCAGCTCCAACGCCACATCGAGTGCGGTGGTTGGCGCCCATCCCGCGCCGGTGAGGGCAACGTGGCCGCGCTCCAGCTCTTCCTTGTCAGCGCCCACGAGTGCGAGGGCAGTACGGCGCCCCGGAGCTGCACGGTCGGTCTCCTCGCCGTGAACCTCGATCGACCGCACGCGGACTTCGCGGCCCAAGGGCAACAGACGCACGCTCGCGCCGGCCTCCACGGTTCCGCTCCACGTCGATCCGGTCACGACCGTTCCCGCGCCCGCGAGAGCGAACACGCGATCGATTGGCAGCCGAAACAAGTCGTCCACGGGCCGGTCCGCGAGATCCGCCGCGATGGCGACAAGGGCGGTACGCAGCTCGTCCAGACCCTCGCCGCTCAGCGCCGAGACCGCGAGCGGCGCATGCCAGCGTACTCTGCTCCGGGACAACCGCTCTGCCACCTCCGTACGCACCATGCCGAGCCATTCGGCGTCCACGAGATCGCGTTTGGTGAGGACCGGAATGCCACGCCGCACACCGAGCAGCTCGACAATCGCGAGATGCTCTTCGGTCTGCGGCATGATTCCTTCGTCCGCGGCAATGACGAGGAGGGCGACGTCGATGCCGGTCGCGCCCGCGAGCATGTTCCTGACGAAGCCTTCGTGACCGGGGACGTCAACGACGCTGGCCTGGATGCCATTGGCCAGCGGAAGCGGGGCGAACCCGAGATCGATCGTGATGCCGCGCCGTTTCTCTTCTTCCCACCGATCGGTATCGACCCCGGTGAGCGCCTTTACGAGCGCGGTCTTGCCGTGGTCGATATGTCCCGCGGTGCCGACTACGAACCGGCGGAAATCCATGCTCGCCGCTCCCAGATATCGATGGCGCTCGACCGCTGCTCGTTGCCGTTCTGCGCCACTTCTCCCAAGTGATGACGAATGAAGCGAGCTACGAGGCGCCGGTGGGCCGCGGCGTGCGCCGCGTCCAGTGTGGGAAGGTTTGCCTGCGTGTCGTTCAGATCTAAGAGGTCGCGGTATGCCCGCGGTGGCAGTTTTGTGGGCGGCTGAGGCCCGGCACAGCTCGCGCACAACACCCCACCCTCCGCAGGGCTGAACGCCACGGTGCTGTCTCCAGGGATCGCATTGCCGTCCCGGACGCAAGCCTGGAGCTGAGGGGCAAAACCGAGTACACCCACGAGCAGCCACAGCCAGCGAACGGCGACAGCATCGGCCTGTTGTGGCGCAGCCTGAGCGAGCGCATCCAGACCCTGGATAAGGGTCTCGTAAGCGGCGGCCAGCGGCGCGGGAGGAGCCATCTTCAGCATCACTTCCGAAAGCGCCTCCGCTCCGGCGAAACGGCCGAGGTCGCCTGCAAGATCGCGCCGCAGCTGGATTACGTCGAACGCCGCAAGCGTCTGGAGCTCACGCGTCTCTTTGTGGTAGAGCTGTGCAACGCCCTCGCTCAGTGTTTCGAGCGCAGCGCCAAAGGGACTCCGGGGGCGCAGCACACCCTTCGCGATTGCGCTTTGGACGCCGTAATCGCGTGTCGCGAGGCGGACAATTTTGGAGGTTTCGCTGTAGCGGTACGTGCGGAGCACGACCGCCGGCGTAGAGACTAACGTCACTTCCCCGGCTCGAGCACCAGGAACTTCACATTGTCCTTCGAGACGGCACGCAGCCAAGCCACCAGCGCGTCGACACTATCCGGTGGTGCGATGCCCCGTCTGCCGCTGATGCGTCGTGTAATGCGCAGCTCGCGACCGCTCTGGACGTATTCGGCGTGGTAGCTGCCGAACGTGCTGGTCTCGGTGATTCCTGGCGGCAGTTGGGCGGTCCAGCCGGATGGCAAAGTCACACGCAGTTCCGAAACGATCTCGAGCGGTCCAACGACGTCACCGACATCAATCGGGAACTTACGCGGCCGATGACGCTCCAGCTCCGGCACGGAACGCAGCAATGAAAAGGTGGGCAACGACTGCGGAAGAGTCAGGATCCGCGTGGATCCGGAGCCAGAAACGAGCGGCGCATCGCGCACCGTGACGGCGACGAGTGGCGTTGCGGCGAGATCGCGCCCATCGAACAGGGCAAGGCTATCGCCCGATGCTCCGGGGAATACGCCGTTGGCCAATGCCTGTGTCACTTGACGCACGTCGTCCTTGCTGAAGGTGCGCGCGTATGCCCGCCGCAGTCCGTATTGCAGAGAGCCGTGCTTGATCTCGGTATAGCGACCGGTAAACCGACCGTCCGCGGCAAGCTCGCCAACGGTTCGTACTTCTGATCGATTCGTCGAATCCGGCGCTTGCGGGAGAACCACGCGTTCGAATTGACCATCGTCGTGGATGACCAGAGCGAACGATCCCTCTTCCGCGGGCGGGAGCTCGGTATAGGGCGTGAGCTCTGACGTCAAATCGAGATACAGCCGTCCGCGCGCGGGTCGATCGACGGCCGCAATCATGTGATCGAATTGCTGCACTGTCGGCACCGTGGAGTCGGCGTTGCCGTTCGAGCTCAGCAGCACCGGGAATGCGTGCACGCCCATGGCCCGCGCCATGGCGATGAACAACGTCGCCTTGTCCTTGCAATCACCGTAGCGTGATTCCACGACCTGCGCGGGCAGTCGCGGTAGATACCCCCCCAGACCGAGCGACAGCGACACGTAACGGAAGTCCTGCGCCACCCAGCGATAGACCGCTCGCAGCGAATCGTCGAGCGTCTTGGATGATCGTACATGCTCGCCGAGCTGCGCCTGCAGGTCCGGCGTCAGCTTATAGCGATCGGCTCCTGCCAACAGATTGGCATACCAGCGTGCGACGTCGGACCATTCGATCGGGGCCGCCACATCGAGACTGACGTACAGCGTGTTGGGAGTCGCGGCGAACGGCTCGCTCTCGATCTTCTGAACATCCTTCGTTGCCCACGTGTACACGTGGCGACCGTGCCCCTCGACCTCCTGCCGCTTGAAGT
>Ga0209239_1002976_pt1 | contig 9994 bp, 9 predicted proteins | sample GraSoi013_2_20cm_FD_185824 | JGI IMG/M metagenome (GOLD analysis project Ga0209239, IMG submission 185824) | Grasslands soil microbial communities from the Angelo Coastal Reserve, California, USA - Sample 10_02_2013_2_20cm (SPAdes) (version 2) | ecosystem: Environmental > Terrestrial > Soil >...
CGGCACCCGAGGGCGGCTCATCGAGCCGCCCTCCCAAATCGATAAGAACCCCCGGCTTGGTCTGCCCCGAGAATGGGGTCCGACAAGGGGAAGCGGAAATTCAAACGGCTGTTGCTCGCGGCCGACCTTCACGGATCCGAGATCACCTTTCGGAAGTTCCTCGCCGCCGCGACTTTCTACGATGCTGACGTCCTCTTGATCGGTGGAGACCTTACAGCGAAGTCGATCACCCCAATCGTCCGCCAGGGGGACGGCCGCTATCAGACCCGGTTGGCGGGAGGAACGCGCGACAACCTGACCGAAGCCGAACTGGGGCCGATCGAGAAGGCCGTTGCAGACTCCGGTCCTTACCCGGTTCGGCTGTCCGAAGACGAATACGCCCGCTTGCGGGCGGATCCGGAAAGAGTCGATGCCTTGTTCATCGATCGGATGATCGATCAAATCCGCCGGTGGACCGACATGGCGGAGAAACATCTGGCTCCGCTCGACATCCCGCTGTACTGGATCGGCGGCAACGACGACAAACCGGAGGCCTTGATTCACGCCGAATCAACGCCGCACGTCCACTTCATCGATGAAAAGGTGGTGCGGCTCGACGACGATCACGAAATCCTCGGGTTCGGATGGACGAATCCATCGCCGTGGAACACACCAAGGGAGCTCTCGGAAGACCGTCTCAAGAAGCGGCTCGATCCCCTCTTGAATCGCGTCGAGGACCCCGCCCACGCGATCTACCTGATGCACGCTCCGCCGTTCGAGACGGGACTGGACATCGCCCCCAAGCTCGACGCCACGACCGACCCTCCACGCCCCGTGATCCAGGGAGGCCAGCAGGTCTTGATCCCGGTCGGCAGCACGACCTTCCGGTCCGCGATCCTCGAAACGCAACCGCTGCTCGGCCTGCACGGCCACATCCACGAGACAAAGAACGCCGCGAAGCTCAAACGGAGCGTCCTCGTGGACCCCGGCTCGGAGTACGCGTCGGGCACGCTCCGCGGGGCGATCGTCAACCTCCAGCGAGATCGCGTCCTGAGTTACCAGTTCACGACTGGCTGAACGCGATTGTCTCGCGGGCCTGAGGTCGCCTCGCCGCCGATCGGTCTAGATCGGAGGGACCTCTTTGTACGCGAGGTCGAGGTCGACCCCGATCCGCCGCAGGTACGCGCGGCGCACGAAGTAATAGGCCACCCAGCCGAAGAAGATAGCCACGACGACGTACAGGAACAGATTTCCGGAGTAGCCGAGGTTCGAGAAATCGACGTTCACGAGGAACGGCACCGTCAGGAAGAAGTAGAGCATCGTCGCGCTGAACGCGGCCGCGATGACGCCGCAGATCGTGATGAGGGGGATCGGCCCGACCTTGTATTTGGAAATCGGCGCCGTCCGATAGACCTCCTTGCGGGTCCACGGGAACACGGCCCCTCCGAGAGCCGTGCCGATGTACATGATGGTGGCGACGGCGGTGACCGCCAAGGTGTAGATCTGGTAGTTGGGGATGAGGTTGTAGACGTAGGCGAAAACGTACCCGCCAAGGATGAGGAAGATCACGTGGGCGTAGACAGGGGTGTGGGTCCGCGGGCTGACGTGGCTCACGAACTTGGGAAGCACCCCGTCGATCGACATCGCGACCGCGACCCGGGTCCATCCGACGATCACGTTGAAGACGACCTGGATGGCATTGAGCATGATCCCGATGATCATGAGGAACAAGAGGATCGGGCTGTCCGTCAGCATGATGGCGAGGGAGCTGAACCACGGCGGAATCGCCGGCACGGGGATCGCCGGGTTGTACGCGCCGGCGGCGTAGGCCGCGGCCGAGAGCCAGTTCTGGTCAACGGTTCGGACGACGACGAGGCCGAGCACCGCCATCATGATCATGCTGACGACGCCGCCGCCGAAGTTGATGAACATCTGGTTCTTCAGGCTCTGCGCGCCTTGGATCTCTCCGGCCTGCTCTTGTGCATACCCCACCCACCCAAGGCTCGTCAGCGCGACCGGGGTCACGAGGATCGTGCCCAGGATGGAGACGGTCCGCGCGGGCGTGAATCCGTTCGTCATCGCGTTGTCGAGGATGGCCTGATACGCCCCCGAGCCTCCGGCAACGAACGCGGAGGCGGTGTCGTATCGTTGGGCGAAGGCGGTGTTGGAGGTAGTCAGGAAGAGGATGACCATGAGGACGTAGCTGAGGAGGAAGCCGTACCACATGATCCACTGTAGCTGCACGAACCAGCGGAAACTCTTGATGAGCACCAGCGCGGCGATCGTGGACGAGACCATCGTCACAATCGTGGGGCCCCAGCCGACCAAATACCAGGCGCCCCAGTCGACCAACATGCGGTTGCCCGTCATGACGCCGAGGCCCGTGAGCAGCGGGTAGACGCCCAAGACGGACACGAGCCAGCCGCCGAGCGCCTGCCACTGGAGGAAGAAGGTGAGGATCATCATCGCGACCGTGGCGAATCCGAACCAAGGCCGTAATGTCCGACTTTGGAAGACGTAATCGCCGCCCGTCCGCGGCATGGCGGAGGCGAGGCCCGCATAGACCACGGCCAAGAGGGACGCGAAGGCGCCGCAGATGAGGATCCCGGCCCAGACGGAAGCGCCCGGGTCCAAGGCCAGGGGCGTGATGTAGACCCACGGGAAAATCACCCCGATGTTGAGGATGTTGTACGCGAACGCGGAGTACGGGGACATCACGCGGACGAGCCCGGAGGCCCGCCTTGTGAAGACCTGGACCGGTGCCGTCGCGGTCTCGCCGCCCCGCCGGAATACATCGACTTCGCCCACGCTCCCTTCCCCTGCGGCTAGCCGGTAACTTGCGCTCGGGTCATCAAGCTTTTCGTCGCCGGATTCCACCATCTGGCCGGATTCATTCGTCCGCGCACAGTTCCATGGAACAGGCTTATAGACACCTGCCGATTCCGGGGGACCGAACGGGCCTCGGTTTGCGTTCCGACCTTGCGGCCGACCGTTGGAGGACTTTCCACTCCTCCGTGAAGCATGGCAGATCCATCGAAATTCGTCTCCCTCGGTGATGAAGAGTTCCTGCGGGAGGCCCGAAAAATCGTGGATGCAGCGAACGCCGAAGGCACCGCCTTGCGCATCCTCGGCTCGCTTGGCATCTACGCGCATTCCCTCCACGTCCCCGAAGGCCTCTCGTTCTTTCACCGCGTCGGCCGGGTGCGGGAGGGGGCTCCCCTCTTCACGGACCTCGACCTGATGGGATACGCCAGCCAAGCGCGCTCCATCAGCACGGTGGTCGAGGACCTGGGGTTCCGACCGGACCGGATGATCAACGGGTTCTTCGGCGACCGGCGACTCGTCTACTACGAGGGGGGCGACCGCTTCCACCTGGACATCTTCCTCGACAAGCTCGAGTTCAGCCACGACATCCTGTTCGGCAAGAAACCGGGGAACGGGCGGTTGGAGCTCGACTTCCCGACGATCTCCCTGACCGACCTCGTGTTGGAGAAGCTCCAGATCCATCGGATCGGTCGGAAGGACCTCGTAGATTTGCTCGTGCTGTTCTTAGGGCACGAGGTGAAGCCCGGAGCGAACGGCGACCACGAAGTCGTCGACGCCGACCACGTCACGCAGCTCCTCGCGGACGATTGGGGATTCTGGTACGAGTCGATCCAAAATCTCGCGAAGGCGAGGCAGCTTCTTGCGAACTTCGTCGCCGAAGGCCGGATTTCCGCGGACCTTTCGGGCCGCATCGTCAAACGCATCGAGGCTCTCGAGTCCGCGCTGCAGACGGTGCCCAAGGGCCGGCATTGGGAGAAACGGGCCAAGGTCGGGACCGCGAAGCCGTGGTACCGCGAGGTCGAAGAGATCGTCCGCTAGCGCTGCCGGGAGCGGCCCCATTGGGACGTCTCCGACAGCTGGACGGCCTTTTTCATGAACCAGGCGACCGCGACGACTCCGAACACCAATCCGCCGGTCACCGCGGCGATCATCCCGAAGACGATCAGGACGATGTTCAAGGGCAGCTGGAAACTGCCGGAGAGCGAGACGACGAGAAGCCCGACAACCATGGCGCCGACGCCGGAGAGCGCGACCGCGGGCCTCCGTAATTTCAGCGCCATGTTTCTCTTCCCTCGGATGCCGCGACTCCGTAAGAATCGAGGCCGATGAGGACTGCTGGACCGATCTGGCCCGGCCATGTCCCGAGGCCCCTAAGAATCTCGCGGCGTGAGAATTGCAGTTGGACGGCGGTGAGAACGAAACCGCTACGGTGCCGCTCGATGCTTGATGAACGTGCCGTTCTGGAACTCTTCGACCGCCTGCTCGATCTCCCTGCGGCTGTTCATCACGATCGGACCCCACCACGCAATCGGCTCGTGGAGCGGCTTGCCCGACACCAGGAGGAACCTCGTCGGCGCGTCGCGGGCCTTCACCCGGACCGAATCGCCATCCTGGAAGACGACGAGGTGACCGTCCTCGACGACGTCGTCGGCTTCCTCGTTGAAACTGGCCCGACCTTCCAGCAGGTAGGCGAAGGCCGTGTGGCCCCGCTTCACGGGATGCACGAAGTCCGTGTGCGGCTCGAGGCGCACGTCGATGTATTCCGGGTCGATTCCAATATCTTGGACCGGCCCGCGATTCCCGCCGACCTTCCCGGCCACGACCCGCATCCGAACGCCCCGGGCGGGCTCAATCTCGGAGATGCGCGCGGACTTGACCTCCTGGTATCGCGGATCCGACATCTTTTGCGCCTTCGGCATGTTCACCCACAGCTGGAAGCCCCCCAACCGGTGGCGGTCCACTTTCGGCATCTCCTGGTGGATGATCCCGCTCCCCGCGGACATCCATTGCACGTCCCCGCGCCCGATGATCCCTTTGTTCCCGATGCTGTCCTCATGCTCGACGCGGCCGTCCAACATGTAGGTGACCGTCTCGATGCCGCGGTGCGGATGCCACGGAAAACCCGCGATGTATTCCGCGGGATTCTCGGAACGGAAGTCGTCTAACAGAAGGAACGGATCCAGCCGGGGGACTTCCGCGGCTCCGAACGCTCGACGCAGGTGGACGCCGGCCCCTTCGATCGTCGGTCGAGCGGCGAGAATCTCCGCGACCGCCCGGATCTTCGGTTGTCGCGTCGCCGGTTCCCCACTCATGATGGTTGTACCTTACGGTCGTCCGTCATAAGCCTGACGGCCCCGACGGATTCGGGTTGCCGCTCGCGAGGATCTCCGCGATGGACGCGTAGAGGAAGGGGAGTTCCGGGATGGTGCCACCGGTGCAGTAGATCGTGCCGCTGCGGTACCCGGTGAAGACCACCCGATCAATTCGGCGCCAGGCCTCGTGGGGATTGCTCAGGTCTCTGTCTTCGACCGCACCCCTTCGGATCAAGAGTTCCCGGATGACGGCGAGCATTTCCGGATTCGCGCCTTTCCATGTCCGAGCCTGCACGGGCCGAGAACATGCCGGCGCCTCTTAGGATTTCCCGCGGCGGCCGGATGAAGGAATGGGTCGTCGAAGCGGACGGGTTCTCGTGGGTCGATCCCGCGGAGGAGGCTTTCGAGTAGGTGATCGAAGCCAACTGGTAAATGGGACCGACGTGGTCGGCCGAGGCCCATGAGAAACGTATCGTCGGCGAGGCGGTTTCGATGAACCCCTCGGCGGCCACTCCAGACGAACCACCGAAACTACGACGGTCTGCGCCCCTGGTCCTCGCGGGCCTGCTGGCGGGGCTGCTCCTGGGCTTCATGGACGTGACAATCGTCTCGACGGCTGCTCCGACGATCATCGCCGACTTGGGCGGCTTAAACCTCTTTGCATGGGTCTTCAGCGCCTTTCTCATCGTGCAGACCGTGACGATCCCGATCTTTGGGAAACTGTCCGACCTGTACGGCCGGAAGCGGTTCTTCCTCCTCGGCCTCCTGGTCTTCATGGCCGGTTCCGCGTTGTCCGGCGCCTCGCGGGACATCTACCAGCTCATTGCGTTCCGGGCGCTCCAGGGGATCGGATTCGGCGCCTTTGTGCCGGCGACGATCGCCATTGCGGGAGACATGTTCCCGCCCGAACGCCGCGGGCAAGTCCAGGGCCTCCTCTTCTCTATTAATGGAATCGCCTTCGCGATCGCCCCCGCCCTCGGCTCCTTCTTGACGGAGGCGATCAGCTGGCGGTGGATCTTCTACATCAACCTGCCCGTGGGCGTCGTCTCCCTAGCCCTCATCTATTTCGCGCTCCGTGAATCGAAGGCGGCCGACGCGAGTCCGTTCAGCGATTGGCTCGGCGCGTCGTTGCTCGTCGGGTTCCTCGGCCTGCTGATGATGGGGCTGTTCCTCGGCGGGTCTACCTTAGGGTGGACCTCGTGGGCGGAGATCGCCCTGTTCGCGGGGAGCGTCCTGCTCCTGGCCGGTTTCGTCCTCGCGGAACGACGGGCGCGGGAGCCCGTGCTCCCTCCGCGATTGTTCCGGATTCGGAACATCGCCGCGGCGACCGTCGTCAACATTCTTCGCGCCGCCGCATTCTTCGGCATCATTGCGTTCCTGCCGCTGTTCGCGGCGAAGGGGCTGGGTGCGAGCCTCGGCGACCAACGGAACGTGATTTACGCATTCACGCTTCCGCTGACCGGCGGACTCCTCCTGGGCGGCACCCTCGTTTCCCGATTGGGATTCAAGACGCCCGCGATCGTCGGGGCCGCGATCAGTTCCATCGGAATCTTGCTCATCACCTCGATCCGATCTTCTTCGTCGATTCTGCAGCTCATGACCGTCTGCCTCCCAATCGGTTTCGGGAACGGGATGATGATCCCCGCGACGATCGTGGCGTTCCAGAACTCGGTCGAACGGAGGGAAATTGGAATCGCCTCGGGCCTTGCCACGTTCACCCTCAACCTGGGGGGAGCGATCGGGGTCTCGCTCCTCGGAGCCGTCCAGATTAGCCTGTTCGCCTCCGACCTTTCCGCGCTCCTCGCGGGTTCTCCATCGGGGGGCGCGGCGATCCTCCAGGAGGCCTTCGCCCAGTCCATCTCATCGGTCTTCTGGATTGTGTTGGGGGTCAGCGTAGCGACCTTCGTCGCCGTCCTCCTCATGAAGAGGTTGGCCGCGGGCGGAGCACCTGCGACCCTCGGATAGGCCCGCGGCCTGGAACGCGGCTCGACGCACCCGACGGGGTTGTCGGTCGCTCTCCATTATTAAGGAAACGCTTAAGTATTCTCCGCGCATGACGGTTAAGCTGATGCTTAAGGTTCAGAAGGTCCGGCTCGACGACGTGTTCGCCGCCCTGGCCCACCCGATTCGGCGCGCGATCATCGAGCAGCTTGCCGAAGGCGATTGCACGGTGGGCGAGCTGGCGGCGCCTCACGACGTGAGCCTCCCGGCCATCTCCCAGCACCTTCGCGCGCTGGAGGAGGTCGGCCTCCTGAAGCAAACGCAGGCGGGGCGGGTGCGCCGATGCGCCCTCAAGGCGGGCCCCCTGTCCGCCGCGTTTTCGTGGATCGTGCAGTACCGGATCTTCTGGGAGGACATGCTAGACGACATCGCAGTGAAAGTCGAACGGAGAGGAACACACATGGCAACGACCAAGGCAAAGATCAGTGGGACGACAGGTACGGTGCGACTGACCCGCGTCTTCAAGGCGCCCCGCGAACGCGTATTCAACGCGTTCCTCGACCCCGACGCCATGGCCAAGTGGATGCCGCCGAACGGGTACACGGCCCACGTGTACAAGTTCGAGCCCAAGGTTGGCGGGCTGTACCGCATGAGCTTCTCGTCCCTCGACAAGAAAGACACGCACTTCTTCGGAGGCAAGTACCTCGAGATCAAGCCTTACGAGCGGTTGCACTACACGGACAAGTTCGAGAGCGACGACCCGTTGATGCAGGGCGAGATCAAGGTCACCGTCACGTTCCGAGATGTGCCGGGCGGGACGGAAGTGAAGATCGTGCAGGAAGGGCTGCCGAAGACGATCCCCGTGGAATCGGCCATGCAGGGCTGGAACCAGTCCCTCGAGAACCTGGCCCGGCTCGTGGAGGGGTAGGCCCCCTCGAGGGACGGCGAATGCGGCTTCCGCGAACCGGTACGGCGCCGGCCGCGGGAGCCGCCCGACGGATTGAACGCCCGAACTCCTGGGCCTTCTGGGACCGCGGGAATCCTTGAACGGGCGCCGGTCGAGCTTAGCCACCGGTGACCCTCGCTTTCCCACGCTTTCGTGGACGTGACCGAAGTTTCGCTGTTTCAATCAACAAGTACCGGCTTCTAGCTTACGCTGGAGGAAGGTTGGGAGTCTCATGTCCGAAACCAACACCGTGCTTGTTGTAGGTGCCACAGGGGACTTGGGAGGTCGGGTGGTGGACGCGCTCTTGGCTCGCGGGAAACGCGTCCGCGCGCTCGTCCGCGAGGGAACGGACCCGAGCCGTCTCGCGGCGAAAGGTGTGGAGATCGCGCGAGGGGACATGCTCGAGCCTGCGTCGTTGGAGAGGGCCATGAGCGGCTCGAATGCTGTCGTCACCACCGCAGCGGGATACACGCGCCGCCGAAAGGGCGACTCGCTGGAAAAAGTGGACGACCTCGGGAACCGGAACCTCGTCGACGCCGCGAAGAAAACGGGGATCCGTCGGTTCGTCTTCACAAGCATCCTGACCTGCGACCAGGCCCGCGATGTCCCCCATTTCTGGCAGAAGAAACTCATCGAGGACTATCTGGAGCGGAGCGGCGTCCCTTTCGTGGCCCTGCGCCCCGGCGCGTTCCTCGGCGGTGGCAGCGCGAGATTCTTCCTCAGGGGGCTTCAGAAGGGTCGAATGATGACCTTTGGGTCTCCCACCGTCCGGTGGACGTACATCCACCCCGACGATGTCGCCCGGTGCCTCGCGATGGCCATCGACGATACCCGCGCGGTCGGACGCCGGATCGACCTCGGAACGGACCGCCCCGTCTCCGCCGTTGAACTCGCGGGCATCTTCACGAGACTCCTCCGTCGCGAGGTGAGGCCAAGCGTTGGTTCGTTGCTCGTGATCAAGACCGTCGGCACGATCGGAGGCCTGTTCCTTCCTTTCATGCGCGACATGATGGCGATGGGCCGGTACTTCGAGACAGGAAAATATGTCGCCGATACGAAGCAACAGGGCGAACTCTTCGGTCCCGTGCCGACAATCGAAGATACCGCCCGACGAGCGCTCGCGGATCTCGAACTTGTGCCGCGAGCCGCGTGAGAGAATCGTCGGCGAACCAAGAGAGTGCGGATTGGAGGCATCGAACAATCCGTTCTAGATAACGACCGTTGCCGGAGAGAGAGCCGCAGGGGGGAATTGAACCCCCGACCTGCGCCTTACCAAGGCGCCGCTCTACCACTAAGCCACTGCGGCAACATCGCAGCCAAAGGGGGGACGTTACTTAGGCGTATCGACCGGCCTTCAGAGGCCGGCGTTCCTTCAAACCAATCATTAAGTAACGCACGGGTTTTCGCAACACCGGATGAAGACATCCATCTCCTCCTTCGATCTCCGCGTCCTCGTCGCGGAGTGGCAGGGCCTCATCGGGGGCCATGTCGACAAGGTCTACCAGAGAGAAGACGAAATCATCTTCCGCATCAATGTCCCGGATCGCGGAAAGGTCGAACTCTATTCCAAGGCGGGCCGCTGGCTCTGCCTCCATGAGGTCGAAGAAAAGCCGGGATCCCCTCCGCCCTTCGCACAAACCCTCCGGCGGCTGCTTGATAACGCTCGATTGACGGCGGTCGAGCAACAGGGCTTCGATCGGATCGCGCTCTTCCACCTCGAACGAGGCCCCGACCGGTTTGACATCATCTTCGAGATCTTCAGCAGAGGGAATCTCGTCGTCGGTCGAGAAGGGAAGATCGTCGCTGTCCTCTCCCCAGAGAAGTTCAAGGATCGCGCGGTGGAGATCGGCGAGCAATACGTCTTTCCTGTCGCCGGCATCGACCCGCTCGAACTCGACCGAGGAGGCTTCGCCGCCGCGGTGAGAGGGGCCAAGGGACAGGTGGTCCGCGTCCTTGCGACCATCCTGAATCTCGGCGGTACCTACGCCGA
>Ga0209239_1002979_pt1 | contig 9983 bp, 8 predicted proteins | sample GraSoi013_2_20cm_FD_185824 | JGI IMG/M metagenome (GOLD analysis project Ga0209239, IMG submission 185824) | Grasslands soil microbial communities from the Angelo Coastal Reserve, California, USA - Sample 10_02_2013_2_20cm (SPAdes) (version 2) | ecosystem: Environmental > Terrestrial > Soil >...
CCTTGTTTCCTCGGCTTTCAAGGTGAGAGAAGTTCCGCCTCTCTGCACATCCTCTGAATGCAACAAAGCACGTTCCCGAGCCACTTCTGCTGCCGATGTGCATCTCGTTGCGCAACCCGTGGGAAGAGCCCGAATTTGACTATCAAAAACAATATTGCACTTGTGTGCTTCTCCTAGAAAGCCCGAGGCGTTGGAAAGCTGCTCATAGGCATACTATACTTCTCTCAGAGAGTAACATTTCTTCCAAGGAGAAACACTATGAGCCTTGCTCTTAATCGACCTGGCGCTTCAAGAGGGCGCTCTGCTGTGCTTGCTATCTTTATCGCCTTCACCCTGCTCTTTCTGGCATACGTTGATCTCTCCATGGTATTTGATGATCGCGCTTTTCGGACAGGAGCCAGAAGTTTTTGGAATATCTACAACGACACGTACCTGGCTTTCTTTGGCGTAGTTCTCGCCGTACTTGCTACTGCCGTCGTCCTGTTTTCTTGGCGAAGCGAGCCTGGAGATGCGCCACATAAGCGTACCCTGACTTTTAGCATGTTAGGAGCGGCCTTGCTTTCCCTAGTAGCATGGTGGCTATTCTTCAGCATCCATGGGTTTGCCATCTCAGTCCTCGCAGTACTCACAACATTCGGAGTCATTCTTGCTTCCGCCGCCACCACCTTCAGAAATACATCCACCCCGATATCATACCGGCATGCCCTCATTCCCGCCATTCTCACAGTTCTCTGCATGGCCGCAGTAGTCATCCTCACAATACTGAGCCATCTCACGCTCAATACAGTCTCCCCTGGACTATTTCAGGCAAATCTCATCGAACTCACTATTGTTCTGACCATCATGGGCATCGCTACCCTAATTGCTGCAATCTTCGTCATACGTGCCCTGTTGTATGGTCCTCCCTTGTAGGCCAACAACAGGTGTCGGTAAGGGTCGACAACTGGAACGCTCAATCAATCGTACTGGCAGCGTTTTTTGTCTACCCTGTTTCTCTGGAAGGGAAATACGCTCAAGCAACCGAGTCACCCATTCCCGCCCGATAGCAGCAATGGGTTGCGCTATCGTGGCGAGGGCTGGCTCAAATGCGGAGGCGTAGAGAATATTGTCAAATCCAATAATGGATATATCTTCAGGAACCCGAATTCCCTGTGCATGAAGCGCGTTAATCGCACCAAGAGCCATCAAATCCCTATATCTGCAGTAACTCAAAGGGAACTGCCTGGAGTCCGGCCACCAACTCAGAGTCCTCTGTTTGTGTCAGGTCCATGTGATCTGCTCCTGTTTCTCATGGGAAGCGATGAAGAAGAGCTTCTCAACGAGCGAGAGGCACTCCTGTTACCCCATGACGGTGAACCGTGCGCGACGCGCTTGAGCGTCGAGGGCATGACGAGCGATGATCACCTCATAGGCAATCGGCTCGACGCTCCATCCCCCTGTACCATCATAATAGGCCAGACCGGAGATGGGGACCGCCAGGCTGACCGTGCGCGTTTCACCGGGCGCCAGCGCGACGCGGGCGAACGCCTTCAGCTCCTTCGGGGCGCGCTCGATCGCCGACCCGTGCGCCGCGATGTAGAGCTGCACCACCTCCGAGCCTTCCACCTTGCCGGTGTTGGTGACATCGACCCTCGCCTCCAGGGTGTCATCGGCCCCCAGGCGATCCTGGGCCAGCTGCAGGTTGCCGTAGGCGTAGGTGGTGTAGCTCAAGCCGAAGCCGTATGGGAAGGCCGGCGCAGCGCCATCGCGCTCCAGCTTGCGGTAGCCGTGCCACAGGTCATAGGTGATGGCTGTGGCATTTTTATCGAAAAACGGGAGATCCTCGGCGCGCCGTGGGAAGGTGCAGGGGAGCTTCCCACTTGGATTGACCCGCCCAAGCAGGACATCGGCGAAGGCGTTGCCGCCTTCCATCCCAGGATACCAGAGCATGAGGATCGCCGGAACCTGTGCCCTCCAGGCCTCCGTGATGATGGCACTTCCCCCCATCATAGCCACAACGGTCCGTCGATTGACCGCTGCAACGGCCTGAATCAGCGCCTCGTCGTCCGTATGCAAGGTCAGCGAGCTGCGGTCGCCGCCGACCCCGAACCCGCCCTCCCCCTCACTGGGTGCCATGCCCACGCCCTGCATCAGCGCCTGGGCGATCGGCGCCTCCTCTGGGGTTGGTGGTGGGAAGAGCGCGGCCAGCGCGGCCATGATCTCGGGCGCGACGTACTCGCCCTCGTCGGCAGAGGTGTAGCCCGCCACGCAGATCGCCACATCAGCGCCCTGGGCCGCTGTCACCGCCCGCGTCGGCTCGCTGCCGTCGTCGTACACGATCGTGACCCCTTCGCCGAGCGCGGTGCGCAACCCTTGGAGCGGAGTGATCACGTAGGCCGGTTTGGTGTTGCTGGAGCCGGCGTCACCTGTGTTGGGCGTGTCGGCCAGCTTCCCGATCACAGCCACCCGCTGCACGTTCACGAGCGGCAAGAGGTTGCCCTCGTTTTTGAGCAGCACGATGCTCTTTTGGGCGGCCTCACGGGCGAGCTGGCGATGGGCCTCGCACCCAACCACGTCGGAGGGGTAGTCGCTGGGATTGCGCCCCTGGGCAAAACGCACCTGCTGCCGCAGCAGTCGCAGGGCCGCGTCGTCGATCCGTGCGAGCGGTACCTCGCCGCGCTCGACCAGCCCTTTCAAATGACGGTGGAACAGATTCTGGAACGGCATTTCGAGATCTTGCCCGGCGAAAGCGGCCTTCCTGGCATCTCGCATTCCCCAGACAAAGTCGGTGAGCACGAAGCCCTGAAAGCCCCACTGTTCCTTGAGGATATCGTGGAGCAACGTCTTGTTCTGCCCACACCATTCGCCGTTGACGCTATTGTAGGCGCTCATCACTGAGGCCACACCCGCATCCACCGCCCGCTTGAAGTGCGGCAGATACACCTCATGCAGTGCGCGTGGGTCAATGCTCACGTCGACGGTAAAGCGGGCGTTCTCCATGGAATTGAGGGCGTAGTGCTTGGCGCAAGCCATCACATGGCCTTGCACCCCACGGGTGAGCGCCGCACCGAAGGCGCCCAGATGGTGGCTATCTTCGCCGTAGGTCTCCTGGGCACGACCCCAGGCCGGGTGACGCACGACGTTGATGCACACGCCGCCGAAGTGATTGCCACCCAGCGCACGCAGCTCACGCCCAATCGCGTCGCCAATCCGCTCTTCCAGCGCCGGATCCCAGCTCGCCCCGCGTGCCATCGACACAGGGAAGGTGGTCGCGCCGGGCATGACGACCCCACGCGGGCCATCGGAGAAGCGCACGCCGGGGATGCCCAGGCGCGGTACAGCGCCAGCTACCCAGGTATGCTTATTGTAGCCGCCAGCAAACATTTCGGCGAGGCCGGGCCAGAAAGGCGGATCGCCGTCCATCAACCCGATCTTCTCCTCGAGGGTGAGCTGGTCGAGCAGCCCCTGCGCCCGCTCCTCGATTTGTGCATCGGTCAGCGATTCGGTGGTCGTCAGGGCCCCAAAGGCATCGGCAGCATCAAAGGATCTTGTCGTCATCGTGTCTCCTCTTCATGGTTGGGCCAATCTTCGGCCTGCTTGTCTGTCTGTTCTGTGACGTCCTTCGTCCCTGTTTCCAGGGGAAACGGACGGGGTGAGAAGGGCTGGTTGTTTGGAACTGATTGACCTTCACAGTCTACCATATCCTATCCTGCTTATTTGTGCCACTACCTACCAGATAAGAGGAGCTGCTCGGGGAAGAGTTGCAGGTCGCTTGGTGACGAGGTGGAGGAAACCAGAGTGATGATGACGGAAAACAGTACACCCACTGCTGAAACAGGGGGGCCTGGAGTTGGCCTCGCTGCAGAGGAGAGAAACGGACGTGGGCAGATGCTGGATGAGAAGAGCAAGAAACAGACCCGGGACGGCTTGGGCATCCCGGGTCTGCTCGCGGAACCGACCGGAACCGACGGGTTTCGAGTCCTCTGTCACCAATTTGCTCCCTCTTCCTTGCCCCGTCGGGCACACTGTCTCAAAAGGGGTAGTGGCTCATTTGAGAAGGATAGCCCGGTCGAGATGGTAGCGATGGAGAAAGAGCAGAAGACACACCTCGTGCATGAGCTCTGACTTTGAAAACGAGAACGTCATGCGAACAAAACGAGCCAAACGTTGACGCAGCCTGTTCTTCCAACGCTCGACGTGGCAGGTTTCTCCGGTCTCTTTTCCTACAGCCGTATGTTGCTCCTCGGGGATCACCGCCTTGTATGCCGCCCAAAAGGACGTTTCGCAATGTCTCTAGCGGTAGGCTGCTGGAATGGCCTCCCACAAGCGTTGACACGTCTTGCCGGCTCCGATCGCGAAGTCGCATAGGCGACCACTTGACGCGTCTTGCGGCACAAGGCAATCCACATCCAGGAGTCGTGCGCTTTTTTGAGCACAAACGAGCCATCCGTTCGTCCAGTTCCAGGGTCGTGGAAGTGCGATCCTCTGGATCGGGGGCGAGCAGGGTTGCATGTAAGGGAGGAAGCTGAGCTCCTTTTTTTGATCCAACTGGAGACGGTTGCTCGAGAGACCGGCGATCGATGCGCGTGAGACCACGCAAGAGGCTCGCGTTCTTGAGAGGCATGCAGACTCTCCTGGCGGCGAGCTTGTGGATTGGCATTGGGGGGAGGATTCTCACGGCTGCGACGCCCACAAGCGTGACAGCGATCCTTTTGTTTACCATTAGGGGGCATGGCCGTCGCGCTACCCTTGCCTCACTGCCACAATGAAGACAGTGAAGGGGAATTGTCACCCTGGAAGGCTCCTCTTTTTCATTTCACTTGTCCTCACCGTCTCGCATCTCCTTCTTACTTGCGCCACTACCCGTCGCCGCTGGGGAAAGATTCGAGAGAACCACATGTTTTGCTAGGTTTTCGCTCGCTCAGGTGATATGATTTTAGAAGAAAAGAGGAGACTATAGGTGTATGGAGGCCCTTGATCCCGCACGGGTCACGCTGGCGCATCGGGGTCCTCCGCCTATCGCCAGGCATAAGTATTTTGTCAAAAGGTGGTGAACGCACATCGTGGGATCATTCTCAGCACCAGTCATTTGCCCGGTACTCATTGGTCGCGCGCCTGAACGGGACGCACTCTCTCGGCTCATTGATCGAACCAGACGCGGACAGGGGCAAGTTGCCCTTGTGTGTGGTGAGGCAGGCATTGGCAAATCACGCCTGGTTGCCGAAGCCAAAGCCTATGCCCAGGCTCAAGATTTTCTCCTGCTCCAGGGCAACTGCTTCCAGATGGATAGCTCGTACCCCTATGCACCACTCCTCGACCTGTTGCGCGCGTCAGCTGCGCCAACGCCACTTGGGGCTGACCCTGATCCAATCGTCCGGGAATTTGCTTTGCTGCTGCCAGAATTGGCGCCCTCGCTGGCTGGTCCTCTCCCTGCACCTTTACCAGACCCCGAGCAGGAGAAACGTCGCCTCTTCGCGGCTCTGACACGCTTCTTCAAAGAACGAGCCAGTCAACGTCGCGTGCTGCTCGTCATCGAAGACCTGCATTGGTGCGACGATCTCAGCCTGGAATTTCTCCAGTCTCTTGCACGTTTCTGCGCTGCTCAGCCTCTTCTTTTACTGATGACCTATCGAAGTGATGAGGTTCAACCGAGCTTGCAACGGGGCCTTGCCCAATTGGATCGTGCGCGTCTCTCCCAGGAGCTCCACTTGGTGCCACTCTCGCGCAGCGATGTTGATGCCATGCTGGGTGCCATGTTCGCTCTGCCTGAAACTGAGCGGGCCAACCTGCTGGACCTCATCTACCCGCTCACCGAGGGCAACCCGTTCTTCGTTGAGGAGGTCCTCACTTCACTTGTCTCACGTGGGGAACTTTTGTCTGACAATGGAGTCTGGCAGCACAAGCCACATCTCGACCATCGGAGCAAACAGGTGCCTGTTCCACGCAGCGTGCGGGATGCTCTGTCCCAGCGGATACAACACTTGAGCGCAGAGGCCATGCAAGTCGTCACCTTTGCTGCCGTGGCGGGAAGGCGCTTCGACTTTGCGGTGCTCCAACAGGTCATGCATTGTGACGAAGATCGGCTCTTGTTGCTGATCAAGGAATTACTAGCGATCCAGTTCGTGGTGGAAGTCTCGGCAGACCAGTTTGCCTTCCGTCATGCGCTCACACAACAGGCCGTGGTTGCAGGATTACTGGCACGCGAACGCCGTTCGTTGCATCGCATGCTCGCGGAAGCCATTGAGCAACTCTACGCCACGACATCTCTGCTGGATGCCCATCTGGTGGACCTGGCCTCTCACTATTACGAAGCTGGCGTGTGGGAGAAAGCATTGGAGTATGAGCAACGTGCTGGTGAAAGGGCACTGGCACTGTACGCACAGCATGCGGCTCTCGACCATTTTACCCATGCACTCTCCGCTCTGCATCACCTCTCTGAGGTGCCCACTTCACCAATCTATTGCCTGCGTGGACAGGCGTACGAAACACTTGGCGAGTTTGAACGGGCGCTGAGCGATTATGAGCACGCATTAGAGGCAGCTCGCGCCGCTCAGGATCGCCCTATGGAATGGCAGAGTATGATGGCACTGGGCTTCCTCTGGACAGGACGTGATTACGCGCAGGCAGGAGGATGGTTCCACCGTGCCAGGGATCTGGCCGAGCGCCTTGCTGACCCCACGCTGCGGGCCCGTAGCCTCAATCGCCTGGGGAACTGGCTGGTGAACACCGAACGAGCCCAGGAGGGGCTTGAGGCACATCAGGAGGCGCTTCAGCTCTTTGAAACTCGGCAAAATACACAGGGCATGGCTGAAACGCTTGACCTGCTGGGCGTGGCCTATGGTTTCTCAGGGGACCCGGCCAACGCGGTGAAGCATTTTGGCCGAGCGGTTGAGCTGTTTCGTACGCTTGGCGACAGTCAAAGCCTGGTCTCCAGCCTTGCTGCGCGGGCCCTCGACTCAGCACCAGAGACTACTGAAACCACCTTCAGCGCGCTGAGAACACGCGACGAATGCCTGCAAGACACCGAAGAAGCTTTGCTCCTGGCACGTCAGACGCATTCACAGGCAGGGCAGGCTTTTGTAGAGTTTGTCACCGCGCAGGTATGTTCCTCCTTTGGTGAATTCGGCCCGGCGCTTGCGCATGCACAAGAGGCGTTGCGCATTGCAACAGCCATAGAGCATCAGCAGTGGATCGTCGTCACCTACGGTGCCCTGGGACAACTGTATCTCTCGATGCTTGAACCTGCTTTGGCGATTTCTGCGCTGGAAGCGGGATTAGCTGGAGCGCAGACACTTGGCTCTGCGTATTGGATCGGGAATCTGAGGTCGTACCTGGCACTGGCCTACGTGCTCAGGCGAGAATTCACTCGCGCAGAGGAAGTACTCAAGGCCGTCATGCCACAAGAGTATCAGCCGAGCAATTTGGGTGAAAGGCAAGTAGCTCGCGCCTGGGCCGAGCTTGCACTGGCGCAAGGCAAGTCTACTATCGCGTTACATATTGCCGAGCAATTGCTTGTATCCGCGCCAGGTGATGTGCGTCAGCAGCCCATTCCTCATCTGCTGGCATTGAAAGGCGAGGCCCTCCTTGCGCTGAAACGCCTGGAGGAAGCAGCTCGGGTGTTAGAGGACGCAATATTGGGTGCAGAGCAGCGTCAAGCTCCATCGGTACTCTGGCGCGTCCATGGCTCATTGGGGCAGGTCTACCACATGCTCAAGCGAGCGGATCAGGCGCAGCGTGAGTGGAGCGAGGCCTGTGAAATCATCGCCAAACTGGCCGAAACGATCGATCAGACCTATCTGCGCGAACATTTTGTGCAGGCGGCACTACAGACCCTCCCATCAGAAAAGCCACTGCCGTCCCGTAGAGTGGCGGCTGAAAAGTTTGGCGTGCTCACTGAACGCGAGATCGAGGTGTTGCGTGCTGTGGCACAAGGGTTGACCGATATCCAGGTGGCCGAACGACTGGTGATTAGTCATCGTACCGTCCATTCCCACCTCAACTCGATCTATAGCAAACTCGGCATTACATCGCGTAGCGCCGCCACGCGCTACGCCATCGAGCACGACCTGGCTTAATACTCCCATGTGCTGCCTTGTGTCAAAAGACGGATGCCTCTATGATATCTCGCTTGCTCCTCTTCTCACGAAAAGAGAGAGTCATCGCGTAGGTAATTTAGCCCAGGCACGCTCAAAAATCGCCTGGAGAGACTGAAAATAGCTCGAAAAGAAATGCGCTGTTCAGCCGATGTGTTTTGTACGTCCTTCAAGCTACACTCCTGGAAGTGGTTCTCCTCTTTTTCGAGAACCAGTAGAAGTAGCGAAAGGAAGACAGACATCATGGCAGTAAACGTTGAACAGGCTGAACAGGTTCGTCATCAGCAGCGCGAAGAGTGGAGCGCTGCCGCTCCTGGTTGGCAAGGGCGACGCGACGACGTAAGCCGGCCAACCGTCTCTATCACCGAGCGGTTGCTTGCTATGGGCGGCATCACATCTGGACAGCGCGTGCTCGATTTGGCGTGCGGGAATGGCGATCCATCCTTTGCCATCACGCAACGTGTCGGCTCTCTGGGGTATGTAGTTGGTCTTGACATTACAGAACCCATGGTGCGTGGTGCACAGGCATGGGCGAAGCAACATGGGCTGACCAATGTTGAATATCGTGTCGTCTCCAATGAACTGGAGCTTGGGGTTCCCGATGCCAGCTTCGACGCCGCCACCTGCCGGCATGGCCTCATGTATATGCCTGAGCCGGTGGCCGCGCTGCGCACATTACACACAGCGCTCAAACCAACAGGTCGGGTCGCTATCAGTACCTGGGGACCTCCAGAACGCTGCCCGTTCTTTAGCCTTGCGATGCAGATCGTGATGCGGCACATCGAGCTCCCACCACCTGATCCAGGTGCTCCCGGTCCCTTCGCCCTTCCCACACCAGAGATACTGACGGCTCTCCTGGAGGTAGCCGGGTTTACCAACGTGGATGTGGTTGCTTTTGAAACGAGCGTCCTGGAGGCTGAGAGTCCGGCAGCGTACTGGGATCTCCTGTGTGAAGTTGCCGGGCCGCTGGTGCCGCTGATGGCATCCCTCCCCACAGAGGTGCGCCAGGCTCTCCGCGATGATGCCATCAAGACCTATGGCGCCTTGTCTCAAGATGGACCGGTGAAGCTGGGTGGCGAATACCTGGTGGCAGCAGGCATCAAAGGACACGCTCGCTGAGCCAGAAAAGACTGAGGAGCCAGGGAAACGATGGTTCAAGCTCCTCAGCCTCTTTCTCTCTGGAAAGAGCAAGATATCGAAGGTGAAAAACAGTTCTTTCGGTGAAGACATTGCTGGATCGGTTGAGTGATCACCGATCTCCTCTAAAAGAACAACAATCGCTGAGACACTGAAAAGGAGGCGCGCTGATGCCTAGATCGATTCATCCCGACACAAAGATTGGCACGGTGGCGCTGACCATCTCCAAGCTCGATCGGGAGCTCGCGTTTTATCAAGACGTCCTCGGCTTCCAGGTCCATCGACGCGCAGGGGACACAGCGTACCTGGGTGCAGGCGGGCCGGACTTGCTCGTCCTCACCCAACACCCTGGTGCCGAGCTAGTGCCGGGCACAACCGGGCTGCATCATTTCGCCATCTTGCTGCCATCGCGTCTGGCCCTGGCGTTGGCGCTGCGACATCTCGGTGAGACAGGCACACCGCTGAAGGAGTCCTACAACCATTGGTGCAGTGAGTCGATCTATGTGGCCGACCCCGACGGCCACAGCATCGAGATCTACAGAGACTGCCCACGTAGGGAGTGGCTCTTCGATGGGACGCAGTTGCGTATAGCGTCGGTGCCCCTCGACCTCGAAGGTCTGCTCTCTGAGCTTTCAGGACGCAGCGATGAGTGGGGCGGGTTGCCGCCAGAGGCAATGATTGGTCACGTAAACCTGCGGGTTGCCAATCTCGCTGAAGCCGAATCCTTCTACGCCAGCGTGCTCGGATTCGACATCATCGCGCGGTACGAATCAC
>Ga0209239_1002983_pt1 | contig 9975 bp, 14 predicted proteins | sample GraSoi013_2_20cm_FD_185824 | JGI IMG/M metagenome (GOLD analysis project Ga0209239, IMG submission 185824) | Grasslands soil microbial communities from the Angelo Coastal Reserve, California, USA - Sample 10_02_2013_2_20cm (SPAdes) (version 2) | ecosystem: Environmental > Terrestrial > Soil >...
CCTTAACGCGGGTCTCAAACGTATGTAGCGACCACTGCGCCTCGCCGCGCGAACCATCGAGACCGAGCTCCGCTGAGCGGGAGTGCTCCGGCCGAAGTGCTGGATTGCCGAAGAAAGGATAATAGAGTTCGTTGAAGGTGGGCGCTCGGAACGCAGAGCCGAACGAAGCGGTGAGCCGCCGCCCGCCAGCGAACCGGTGCGACCATGCTGCGCTTCCGGTCGCCTGACCTCCGAACTGCTCGTTGTCATCGTGTCGGGCGCTGATGCTGAATCGTTCAGAGGCGAACCCTCCTTGATACTCGAGGAAGCCGCCGATGTCGCGACGTGAACTGACGGCATAGCCGACCGAGCTCGCCACGCTGTCGCGCTGCGCATCGGTACCGAGTGTCAGCAGGTGCTGCGGTGCCAGCTGCCAGTCGGCCTGCAGGGTGCCTTGGGAATGAAGGGTGTCGAACCTGGTCTGCGGGACGGAATTGAGGTCATCCCTCGCCTCGTCCCGCGACTGGCCGGCACGTATCGTCAGGTGCAGTGAGGACAGGGGCGACCATCGCCCCGTCACGCCCGCAGTCTGCTGGACGAAGCTCTCGTGATTGACGAACGTCCCGGCGAAGCGGGTCCCTCCCTGGGCACGCAGTGCTGTGACCTCGACGTTCGAAGTGTCGCTGAAGTCGTATCCGATCCGAGCGGACTGCGAGGCGTTGTGAAAGCCGTCAGGCGTGAAATCGAATGTAAAGCAACCCCCACCCGGCGGAACGGGTGTGCCGCGGCACGACACATAGCCATCGCTGCCGAGGTAGGAACTCGAGGCGCTGTAGGAAAGGCCACTCGTGCTCCCGGAGAAACCGGCGCTGGCATTTTCCGTGTTATGACTGCCGCCGCCTGCGCTGGCCGTCAGCTGTGGCTCGCCTCGTCCGCGGCGAGTGAAGATCTGGATCACCCCACCGACCGCTTCCGACCCATACAGGCTTGAGCGTGGACCCCGGACAATTTCGATCCGTTCAATCTCCTCGACCGGCAGGTATTCGAAGGCCGTCGTGCCGAGCGTAGCCGACGTGAGTTTGACGCCGTCGACCAGAACCAGAACCTGGTCCGCGTCGGTGCCGCGCAGGAAGAGCGCGGTCGCCTTGCCGAGGCCCCCATTGTTTGAAATTTGCACGCCTGCCTCGCCGGTCAGCAGCTCCTGTACCGACGTCGCCTGGCGCGCCTCGATGTCTGCTCGGGTGATGATCGTCACCGCGCTGAGCGCATCGTCGATCGACTGATTTGTGCGTGTGGCCGTGACGACGACGGTGGCCGCGTCGCTCTGCGCCTGTACAGCGGCGCTGGCTAGTGGGAATGTCGCAAGACCGTCAAGAACGCAGACCCGCACGGCACCGCGGAGCGTACGCAAGAATGCCATCCCACCCTCCATGCACCCGCCGTGCATGTGTCGGACCGATCGACGTGGAGGATGGGAAGCGATGCAGAGTGTGCGCAGTGCAGGGACACCGGCCGCTCCACACCGATGCTGCCCACCGCAACACGTGCCTCTGCGCCGCAGGTCGGTCTACGGGCTCGTGAGTGGAACTATCCTGCCGGGTCGCCTTCCCACGCCGAAGCGCAGTGGCATCGTGACTCGGCTTTTACTCACTTACCGTTGCGGGGGCAGCGCCGGATTGGCCTTCGTCGGCTTCACCGGCTTCCCGTTTCACTCGTGCGACCATGAGGTCTACGAGCACCTGAACGCAGCGCCAGTCTGCCGCTCATCCAGCGCGGCGTCAACGGTCAAGGCCATCGATGCCGCGCAGGTCGCCGAACCGGCTGCGTCGTGAACGGCTTCTATCGGGCCGGATCCAGTTTCAGAGAGGATGGCGACTGTGTCGGTTGGTAACACCAGCGGCCTCACGCCCCGAATCGGACTTAGCTATGGCCAGGAAAGCTGGTCTCTCGACAGCTTCCCACTCGGATCGTAAACCCTCACTTTCGTCGGAAGCTCCGCACTCCACCGCCACAGCACGAAACCGTGCGCGTCCTGCGTCGCACCGGGAGCAAAGCTCGGAGTCAGAAGCCCGGCATAGCCTTGCGCCATCAGGCGATCGGCGATCCGCCAGGATGCGGGCTCGCGACCGGCTGCGGCTTCAAGAAACCATGCGCTGCGCATCTCGGTGAGCTTCACGTGGTGGTGCGCGCGCCCAGCGTCGGTCCGCAGGTCCGCCAGGGGCTCGCAGTCAAAGTCGTAGGAGCACAGCACGCACGGGTCGAACTTGCGCGCCAAGCCTTGGGTGATCTCGCGCACCGCCGTGATGGCATCGAGCGCCAGATACAGCGCCGGGGTCCCTTTGCGGTTATAGCGGCCGCCGTAGAGAGCCGCGCCATCGCCTGAGAGCGGCTTGAACGACCAGCGTGGATCGTGCGCCCGGAGGGCGGTCCCCTGCAGGCGCACGGATGGGCTTTACGCGAAGTTGCCCTGGGAGAGGAAATCGAGGTAGTCGCGCACCACGGCGGCCTTGCCCTCCTTGACGAGCGCTTCGGCGGTGCGGTCTCCGAAGGCGGCGATCGGCTGCGCGCGGTACCAGGCCATGGCCTGCGGCTGTCCGCCGGCCCACGGAACCACACGCACGATCACTTCCAGCATCTCGCGCACGCGGGTCTGCGTTTTTTCGGACGCAGCCCGCTTGACCTTGTATAGCGAATCGCGGCCGAGGCCTAAGGTGGCGGCGAGCTGGGTCTTGGACATGCCGAGGGCGTTTGCGACCCGATCGATCCCGGCTCGCCCCGGCTCATCGAGCAGCGCGCGCAGGAGTCCCGGGAGCTTGAGCGCCTCGGGGCGTCCCGCGAGCGGTTTCGCGCGATGCGCGGCGCGTGCCGCGTGTTTCGAGGCCATAGTTACCGACAGGCAAGCCATTTACAGTCCCCTGGGCCCCGGAGCCAGCTCGAGTCGATCGACCGAACGCGCGCTGAACGCGCCATAGCAGCACGTGGATGGGATTGATCGAATGAGAGACACTGGGGACGCAAGTTTTTGCGCTCATGTCAGCTCCCGTGCAATCCCCGCCGCCCTTCACCTCAAAACAAGGCCAGTACTTGGCGTTCATCTACGCCTACACGCGGGTGCTGGGGCGCCCGCCGGCCGAAGCCGACATCCAACGGCACTTCAAAGTCACCCCACCCACCGTGCATCAAATGCTGATCACTCTGCAACGCATCGGCCTGATCCGGCGCAAGCCCGGCGTCGCGCGCAGTATCGAGTTGCTCGTCCCGCCCGAATCGCTCCCCGTGCTGCGCGCAGATGCTAAGGAGCGTCAACGGACTTGAGCAGACCGGTGGTTTGTGACCTGACTCGATTTGTAAGCCGTTGGTAGAGCACCAGACTGTCAGAGTCGGTACGTGTCCGCGGCAGTTGGCAGAATGCTATTCGGGCACGGTCGGCACTGGCGCGTCGGGCTGGGACGCCCGGGCGGAGCGGAGCATGGCGATGGCCGCATACCCGATGACGCCCGTGACCACCCAGCGCATCAGCGTGAGGTGATCGCCGAGCATCTTCACGAGCGGGAACGCGGCGATCGTGCCGGCGATTCCGCCGAGCGTGAGCCCGACCGCGACCGCGGGCGCGAAACGGCCGGAGCGCAAGAAGCCGAGGCTCGCCACCGGGATCAACACGCCGTCGCTCGCCATCATGATCGGGTAGGCGGCGATCGGGTGCATTCCGAGGAATGCGAGCAGCGCCATCGAGGGCGCATAGTTGCCGATGCCGACGCACATGAGCGCGCCGAGGACGAAATTTGCCACCGCCGCCAAGGCGAACCGCCAGCCCGCGAGCCCCATCGCCGAACCGGTCGGCGGGATGACGCCGAAGTTGGTCATCGTGAAGAACCCGGCGGCGAGTAGCAGAGCCACGCCCATGAACACTTGGATCAAGCGGCGACGCATTCGGCTAACGATGCCGGCGCCGATCCAGGCGCCCGCCCCGGCACTGATGACCATCGCCATCAGGAGCGTGGGTTCGACCTGGACCGCCGTGATGAAGAGCGCCGCGCTGAAGAGGATCCCCACGGCATTACCGACGTTCAGCGTCCCCGGGATCAGTTCGTCCGGCGGGTACCCGCGCAGCTTGAACAGCGCCGTGATCTGCGCGTAGTTCCCGATGCCAAGCGTGTCGAGGAAGCTCGTCACGCCGCCGATCACGACGTCACCGGTCAAGGGGCGGACTGGCCATTGGTGCTTGCGCGTCGCGACCACCCAGGCGACGACGACGGCGACCTCGACGGCCGCGAGGCAGGCATAGACGATCACCAGCGCCGCCGACATGGTTCCCCCCGGCGGCCGATGTCCCACCTTGCCAAAACGCCGGCAGCCCCTGTTAGCTTAGCCGATTCCTGCTGAGAAGCTGCACGCCATGGCTGCGTTGGGCGAGGTCAACAGCCGCATGCGGGACTTCTTCGACGTCCATGCGCTTGCGGAGCACAATCGCATGCACGATACATGGGCCTGAAGGCCGGTGTTCCGGCGGAACGACGTTATCGTGCTCCGCTGAAGGAGCGGGACCGCGACCGTAACTACGCCTCAGGTCCGCCGTCGATTTCCGTGGCACTCTTTCGTCATACTTGGGACGGGTGCAGCGACCCCAAATGAGGAGCGACAGACGATGGCTAAGAACGTGATTTGCCTTTGGTACGACGGCACGGCAGAAGATGCCGCCGGGTTTTACGCCCGGACCTTCCCAAACAGCGCCGTCACCGCTGTCCATCATGCCCCCGGCGATTACCCGGCTGGCAAGCAGGGACAGGTGCTGACGGTCGAGTTCACGGTGCTGGGAATACCCTGTCTCGGCCTGAACGGCGGCCCCGCTTTCAAACACAGCGAAGCCTTCTCGTTCCAGGTCATCACCGAGGACCAGGCCGAGACCGATCGTTACTGGAATGCGATCGTCGGCAACGGCGGAGCCGAAAGCGCGTGCGGGTGGTGCAAGGACCGATGGGGCTTGTCCTGGCAGATCACCCCGCGTGCACTCCTGGAAGCGACGACCAGTCAGGATCGGGCAGCCGCCAAGCGCGCGTTCGAGGCGATGATGGGAATGAAGAAGATCGACATCGCCGCGATCGAGGCAGCGATGAAATCCGCGGGCCGCAGGGGCACCGCCGCCAATCTTTGACTCGCCAAATTTTGCCAAGTCGGCCTATGCTTGCGACATGGGCACGATGAACATTTCTCTACCCGATGCGCTTAAGGACTTTGTTGACGAACAGGTCAAGCGGGGTTACGGCACGAGCAGCGAATACGTGCGCGAACTGATCCGTGAGGATCGGGAGCGGTTACACCTGCGTGAGCTTCTGCTCGCGGGCGCAGCTTCCAAGGCCGCAGCACCGGCCGATTCAGCCTACTTCAAGAGACTTCGCACGCGGGTGCGGGCGGCCCGTACAACGGGCGCCCGGCGGTGATCGGCAAGCCGACCGTCCCCGTGAGCGAGCCAACCACGACGTCGACGAAGCCCTCGAGTACTGCCTCGAGGAGGCCAGCGACGAGGTCGCGCTCGGCTTCATTGACGCGCTCGAGAAGGGGTACACGCACATCAGCCGGCATCCTGCGAGCGGCTCGACGCGCTACTCAGTGGAATTGAACCTGCCGGGGCTGCGCTCTCGGCCTGTCCGGCGCTTCCCGCACATCGTGTTCTACGTCGAAGCCACGGACCGTGTCGACGTTTGGCGCGTGCTGCATGGCACCCGCGACATCCCCGAGTGGATGCAGGGGCCCGGGCGCGAATAGACCCAGATCTCGATTGCTAGCCTCGTTGCTGTCGCCATGGCGCGTCGTCTTTCTGCTTCCCCTCGCGCGGTCGCACGTAGCGCGGCGAAGCGTTCCGCGCTCTCTAATACCGGCTGCGCATCGAGCTCCAACACATCGAGCCCCTCGTCTGGCGCCGCGTCCTGGTTCCCGGAGATGTAACCCTCGCGAACCTGCGCCTGATTCTCCAGGGAGCCATGGGCTGGCACGGTGGCCATCTGCATGAGTATGAGATCGCGCGGCGGCGATATGGGGTAGCGGACGAGGACTGGCCGAGCACGGAGCCGGTGATCGATGAGCGACAGGTGCGTTTACAGGCGCTGGTGGAAGAGGGCACGCGTCGTTTTACTTACCTCTACGACTTCGGTGATCACTGGGAGCACAGCGTCACGATCGAGAGCTCTGTGGCGGCCTCTTCAGACGACGCGCGTATCCGCTGCATCGCTGGAGCGAACGCTTGTCCGCCGGAGGATGTAGATGGTCCTCCTGGCTACTTTGAGTTGCTCGCCGCACTCAAAGACCCCGCGCATCAGGAGCACGCCACCATGCTCAAGTGGGTGGGCGGCTCCTTTGACCCCGCTGCGTTTGTCATCGCCGATGTCAACGAGCGGCTCGCCGCAATCCGAGCGTAACCGATTATTTCGGCAGCATTCCGCATGCACAACTCATGACTTCGGTGGCGCGCCGGGTAGTAGACCGGCAGATACTGCATCTGCTCAAGATGTGGCTTGAAGCACCGGTGGATGAGACCGACGATCAGGGCCGTACGCGGCGCACGACCCGCAGCAGGGACAGCAAACGGGGTATTCCTCAAGGCGCACCGATTTCACCGCTCCTCAGCAACCTGTATATGAGGCGGCTGGTGTTAGGGTGGAAGCGGCTCGGGTTCGAGCGTCGCTTCGGCGCTCGCATCGTCTCGTATGCCGACGATCTGGTGATCTGCTGTCGTTATCAGGCTGAAGAAGCCTTGGCGGCACTGCGGCAGGTGGCCACTCGGATCGGTTTGACGGTGAACGAGGATAAGACTCATGTGTGCCGATTACCGCAAGGACGGTTCGACTTTCTGGGTTACTCTTTCGAACGGTGCTACTCGGAAAAGACGGGCCGATCCTATCTGGGGTCGCGACCGTCAAAGAAGAGTATCCAGCGCATGGTCGCGGCGATCAGTGCGCAAACCGAGCTTGGAAGTGGAAACGGGGCAATGGAGCGGCTACTTGGGCACCGGCAACCGAAAGGGCCGGCAACAGACCAGCCTACCTCCTGTGGCTACCGCGCCACTTCTCGACTCTACCAAAAGTGATCAAAACGGTTTTTTCGGTTTGTAAGCCGTAGGTCATCTGTTCGATTCAGATAGCCGGCACCACTTTATCGCTATGTTTATAGGGCATTTTTCCCGCACGATGCCGCCTTGAACCGCGCGAGCTGGGCAAGATCGCCCACTGTGACGCTCGCGCACTACGAGCAGCACATCGACGAGTTCCGGGGCGGCACGCGCGATCACGACGCCAGCCAGAAATCATTGCTTGGCTATTGATGACTGCCGCCGCGCCGCAGCAGCTGAGCCGGTTCAGCAGAATCCACAGCGAGGTGTTTTACGGAAAAAAAGCCGATAACGTTGGACATTGCCTAGCACTCAGCGTACGGTTCATGGCGGCTCGTGACTCTTTACTTCTTGCGAGTATCTATTGGCTCGGGCGCAATTCCGGCGCCACTCTCGCCAGCCCGCAATCCGACCGGTCCTCCGAACTAGACAGGCATACCGCGGTATCTGTCGCCTGCGGGTTGATCGTATGGACTCTACGCGCGTAGTGCGTCTCCCGGCATCTGCGCGATCATCCCGTCGTATGGCGAGCGCGCGGCGACGGCTCATTCCATAAGCAACTCAAGCGGTTTGTGCGAAGCCGGCGGACACTTGAGGAGTCGTTTTCATGAGTACTCAGCTTCGTAGCGATCTGAAGTCCACTGCGCCCGCCAGAGTTAGTCGGACCGCCATGAACCCATCTGGTGCCAAGGATCTCACGGCCCTGGCGGCGACGTTGTCACCCGTCGGTCGGGCAGCGCGCGAAGCACTGATTGCCACGGCACCGCATCGGCAGTCCGAGTTTCACAAGGATCTCGCCGAATACGTCCGTGCTGCGCCATTGGCGACAGACGCCATCAATGCGACCACCGGCGCGGGACAATTTAACGCGCCAGCCTCTGCGCTGAAGGCTGCGGAGCTGAGATCCCGAACGGCACCACGGGGGAAGCCCCGCACCAGCGAAGGGTGCCAGGACGATCTGGCAAGCGTGAAAGGGCTCACAGTCGCATTGCGTCAAGCGCGCGATCGATCCGAAACCGCCAGTCGCGCGAAGCACCCCTTGCTGGCTGGAGCCCACCGCGATTTGCGCGAACCATTGACGGCAATGCTGCGGCTCAACAGCGATTGGAATGTTCGAGGGACCGACATGGTGGCGGTAAGAATGATCGAACAACAACGTCAAGCGCTTGAAGTGATGGCCGATCTCATTGACAGCTTCCTGACGATCGCCGAGCCCGAGATAGCGCAACAGCCCGCACCGCTCATCACGGACCTTGCGTCGCGATCTGTTGGCAGAAAGCTGCGCGAGGTGAGCGCAACGCCCGAGCCGTGCGCTGAGGAATGGTCAGCCGAATGGTCCTTGATATCCACTCTGGACCGCCCCGGTGTGCCCGTGGCGGTCGGGCCGGCGTCGCGCACGCATCGCGTCCTCGTACTCGCTGAGGACCGAGGGGTTTTGGGCGCATTACGGATCAATTTGTTATGCGCAGGATATCGGGTGTTCGCGGCAGCTACCGCAGACGAAGCGCTCGCCCGAGCCCGGACGGCGACATCGCTCATTGACATCATCATCGCGAATTTAGACCTCACTGGCGAGGATGACGGCCTCGCAGTGATCGACAAGACGCGTCTATTGTTGGGCTACAACGTTCCCGCGGTGTTACTGACGACTCAGACGTCCATAGAGATCGGCAAGCCTGGGCTGGTCGCCGATGTTTTTCTGCTGAGAAATCCTGTCAATCTCGATGAGCTCAACGCCCTGATCGGCGAAGTGCTCAAACGTCCACGGCGCTCTCGCCTCGCTCACCTGAGAACCACAGGCGCGAAGCTCGGTCACGACCAACCCAACCCAGAGGTCATCTGCTGACAGACTCTTAAAGTCACATAGGCGGATGCTCACCCAAAGGGCTGGACTGGGCGTGGCTCCCCTTTGTGTTTATGAGGATCCTTGCATGACCACCATACACCCAGAACTCCAGGGATTGATTCTCCCCGCGCACTCGACGAGTGGCACCGAAGATGACGACGATGACCGAGACGACGAACATGCGGGTGAGAATGAGGCGCCGGTGCGCGCCGTCGACGAGGGCACCGAAACCCCCGAGGAGTTCGAGGTCGACGATAAGGATAAGTTGGGTCGTCCTGAGGCCGATGAAGAGGAGCCCGAGGAAGAGATAGCAGCTCCCGAGAGCGCTGGCGTCGACAATTTAGGACTCCTGCCATAGACAGAAGCACCGCGCCGTCGGCAGCTTTTTCGGGGGATCCACCATTGAAATCCGGTCTTAAGTCACCATTTACACTGAGGGATATCCACTGCTTCAAAGGAGCGTTCAGTTATGAAGATTCGTCCTCTTCATGACCGCGTCATCGTGAAGCGCTTGGAAGAGGATCGTACCTCGCCTGGCGGCATCGTGATTCCCGATACAGCGGCCGAAAAACCCATTCGAGGAAAGATCGTCGCGGTCGGCAAGGGCAAGATCCTTGAGAACGGACAAGTGCGTCCCTGCGACGTCAAGGTCGGCGACAAGATTCTCTTCGGCAAGTATACCGGCACCGAAGTGAAGGTCGACGGCGAGGAACTTGTGGTCATGCGTGAAGAAGACGTCATGGCCGTTATCGAGTCGAAGTAACTCACCCGAAGGACACGGCAATGGCAGCCAAAGAAGTACGACTTAGCGACGATGCGCGCCAACGCATGTTCAAGGGCGTCAACATCCTTGCGAATGCGGTGAAGGTGACACTCGGCCCGAAGGGCCGCAACGCGGTGCTCGAGAAGAGCTACGGCGCTCCGACCATCACGAAGGACGGTGTTTCGGTTGCGAAGGAGATCGAGCTCAAAGACAAATTCGAGAACATGGGCGCGCAGATGCTGAAGGAAGTCGCTTCCAACACCTCGGACGAAGCCGGCGACGGTA
>Ga0209239_1002984_pt1 | contig 9971 bp, 7 predicted proteins | sample GraSoi013_2_20cm_FD_185824 | JGI IMG/M metagenome (GOLD analysis project Ga0209239, IMG submission 185824) | Grasslands soil microbial communities from the Angelo Coastal Reserve, California, USA - Sample 10_02_2013_2_20cm (SPAdes) (version 2) | ecosystem: Environmental > Terrestrial > Soil >...
CGCCGCCGCATTTGTGCCGAGCTGCTGGGCCAAGATCAGGATGCTGTTGAGGGGCGTGCGCAGCTCGTGGGACATGTTGGCCAGGAATTCGGACTTGTACTTCGACGCCAGCGCCAGTTCTCCGGCCTTTTCCTCTAAGGCATGCCGCGCTTGCTCGATTTCTCGGTTCTTACGCTCCACTTCGGCGTTTTGGTCGGCAAGCTGTTGGGCTTTGTTCGCCATTTCCTCGTTGGTCTGTTGCAGCTGCTTCTGCTGCGCTTGCTGCTCGGTCGCAAGCTTCTGCGACTGTTGCAGCAAGCCTTCGGTCCGCATCGTCGCCTCGATCGTGTTCACCACGACGCCGATGGTCTCCGTCAATTGGGAGAGGAACGCGAGGTGCGTCTTCGTGAATTCCGTCAAAGAGGCAAGTTCGATCACCGCCTTCGTCTGGCCCTCGAACAGAATGGGCAGTACGATCAAGTTGCGCGGCGACGCCTCCCCCAGGCCGGATTTGATACGGATGTAATCCGGCGGGATACCGCTGAGGTGGATCCGGCGTTTCTCTACCGCGCATTGACCGACAAGTCCGGCGCCGAGCGGCCATTCAGCCGACGTGTTCGAACTTCCCCCGTACGCGTAGTTGGCGAACATTTTGAGGCACGGGCCGCTCTCGGCGGTGTCCATATGGTAGATCGCGCCAGCTTGCGCATTGATCAGTTGAGTCAATTCGGAAAGCAGCATCTGGCCGACGGTCACCAAATCGCGCTGTCCCTGCATCATGCGGGTGAACTTGGCCAGGTTGGTCTTGAGCCAATCCTGTTCGGTATTCTGGTCAGTGGTGGCGCGGAGGGTCGTAATCATCGCATTGATGTTGTCCTTGAGCTCCGCGACTTCGCCGCGCGCCTGCACTTGAATCGCACGGGTCAGGTCGCCTTGTGTCACCGCCGTGGCCACCTCGGCGATGGCCCGCACCTGGGTCGTCAAATTCGCGGCGAGCAAATTGACGCTTTCGGTCAGGTCCTTCCAGGTGCCGGCCACGCCGGGCACGACCGCCTGGCCGCCCAGGTTGCCCTCGGTGCCGACCTCGCGGGCGACCCGGGTCACCTCCGCGGCGAACGCGTTCAACTGGTCCACCATCGTGTTGATCGTATCCTTGAGCTGCAGGATCTCGCCGCGCACGTCCGCGGTGATCTTCTTCGACAGGTCCCCGTTGGCCACCGCCGTCGTCACGTCGGCGATGTTGCGCACCTGGCCAGTGAGGTTGCTCGCCATCGAGTTGACGTTGTCGGTGAGGTCCTTCCAGGTGCCGGCCACGCCGGGCACGGCCGCCTGGCCGCCCAGCTTGCCGTCGGTGCCCACCTCGCGCGCCACCCGGGTCACCTCTGCCGCAAAGCTCCGCAACTGGTCCACCATCGTGTTGATCGTATCCTTGAGCTGCAGAATCTCGCCGCGCACGTCCACGGTGATCTTCTTCGACAGGTCTCCGTTGGCCACGGCGATCGTCACGTCGGCGATGTTGCGTACCTGGTTGGTCAGATTGCTCGCCATGGAATTCACGTTGTCGGTGAGGTCCTTCCAGGTGCCGGCCACGCCGGGCACGGCCGCCTGACCGCCCAGCTTGCCTTCCGTGCCGACCTCGCGCGCCACCCGGGTCACTTCTTCGGCAAACGAGCCGAGTTGGCCGACCATGCTGTTCACGACTTTGGCCGTCTGCAGGAATTGGCCCTTGAGCGGTCGTCCCTCGATCTCGAACGCCATGGCCTGCGACAGATCGCCCTTCGCGACCGCACCGATCACACGGGCCATCTCGTTGGTGGGTTGGACGAGATCGCCAATCAAGGTGTTGATGGATTCAATGCAGGCCGCCCATCCGCCGGTGGCGCCCTGAAGGGATGCCCTTTGCGAAACATGTCCTTCCTTGCCCACCGCGATGCTGACCTGCTCGAACTCCTTGACGAGCTCTTGCTGGCGTTCGAGGATCTCATTCAGAGTATCGGCAATCTTACCAGCCATGCCGGTGAGCTCCACCGGCATGCGAACGGTAAAGTCACCCTTCTCGAAGGCCGTCAGGACTTGCAATAATTGCCTTTGATCGAGAGTGTCTCTACTCACTTCCTGACCCGGCATGGCCTTCTCCCTTCAATTTGCTTTCTCTCCCTGATTCTCAGTCGTTCATCCTTCCGCATTCCTCGTGACAATGCAGCGGGTCTCCAAGGCCCTGCTCCTCTCTGGTCGCGTCATCTGAGATCCTGTGTCAGGGGTGAGCTCGATCTCATGCCTCCATTGACGCGTTGCACCATGGAGGCAGGGGCGTGCCGACGCTCCTGGATCGCCACCGTCATCTTGATGAGAGTCTTGAGGAGGGCTTCCTGTTCCGCGGGGGTGAGGCTCTCGGCCGCTGCGATGAGAAAGCCGTCTTGCCCTGCCGCATGGTCTGCCTTCCGCTGTCCCTCGGTGGATAACGTGATGATCACCACACGTTCATCGGTTTCAGAACGCACCTTCCGAACCAGGCCTTTTTGGGTGAGCGTCCGGACGGATTCGCAGGCCGTGGCCGGCGTGATGCTGAGCCCTCTGGCGATGGCCGACAGCCTGGCTGACCGCTTGGGGCATTGTCGCAGGAATTCCAGAATCCTGGTCTGGGTTAAGCCAAGCCCGTTCGACCCCGCCGTCTTCCGATCATGGTGGTTGAGGGCCAAGCCGATCTTGACGAGCCCGCTCGCGAGCCGGTGGGCCAGCGACGGAGTGCGGTCACGAATGTGAGTAGGATTTACCGGATGCTGACGCATCGCATTGCCTCCAGAATGATATGCATTTCTTTAGTATTTCTTTAGCTTTCCGAAATAGGGGGATTGCGGATTATTCGGGTCCCTAACAACGCAAGGCTCATGCCCTAGGTATTGACCGAAGGCGACGCTACGAAGTGCCATGTAACTACTTGATTATCAATAGTGTTTATAGAAAATAGAGGTGGCATGAAGATAGGGGGAAGATCTGGGACGTGGGGTGCCATCCTGACAAAATTGTACGGGGTTGTACGACTCTGGCGGTTAGGACGAGCGTGCCCGGAAGGAACCGTTTAACCTGGCGGTTTGCGGATTTCAGCGCACCCGGGCTGCGGGGCATCTTCCGACAGCACCCTCGGCGCTGGCAACAGGACCTCTAAGACGGTTCGACGAGCAGCTCCCGCGCTTGCTTCTGTTCGGCAATGGCCTTCGCCGCGAGGCTGTGCCGGAAGAAGAGACGATCGATCGCCTGTTGCGTCAACCGCTTCGCCGCTTGAAGATGGCTCACGGCTTCGGGATGCAGACCGGCCTCAGTCAGCACCCTGATGCTGTCGTCCGTCTCATGGACAGCGCGCTCGAGCAATTCCTTCGCGTCCCCCGGGTCGGGGAAACGCCTCTCCGCACTGTCCTCCAAGAGCTCGATGCTGGCCCGGATGTTCTCCAGTGCGTTGAGGACCCGCAGAAACGCGGCGATCGCTTCGATCTGCGTGCCATCCAACTCGATGCCGCTCAAGAGCTGGCCAGCCGGCGAATTGTTGAACGAGTCACCGTCGTAAAAGCCTACCGCTCCTTCGATAGTTCTGATGGCATTGTTGTGGAAGAACGGGCCGGTGTCGGCTGCCTCGACGAGCGGTGGAATGTTGAACGTGCCGTCCCCCGGCCTCCCAAACCCGTCGTCAGGGGGGACCTTTTCGTCCGTCAGGTCGGGGGGTTGATCGGGCAGGTCCTCCACGCCTGTATTGAAGTTGATGTTCCCAAGGTTTGCGCCGCCCAAGCTTGCTGTCGCCCCGGCATTGACATGGCAGAGATTGCACTTGCCGACGTTGCGATCGAGGAAGATCTCCTGACCACGCTTCGGGACCACCCCTTTCAATGGCAGCGGCAAGCTCAAGTCTTGCTGGCGTCCCAGCGAGAGCATGAAGGCTTCCAAGGCGTCCAGTTCTGCCTCTGTCGGCAGACGAAAATCCACACCGCGGACACGACTCAAGGTTTTGGTGAAGTGCTGGATGACCGCGCCCGTGGCGAATGACCGGAGCGTCCCATCCGGTGAGCCGTCACCGGACCATCCGGTGCGGGGACCCTGGGGACTCGCCACCGACGTCCGGAGGCTGAGCACGTGGGGCACCCCGCGCATGACGAATTTATTCTCCAGGTCGTTAAACCCGTCCACGTTTTCCAGGATGAGCCCGAACTCCCGCATCAGTTTGGGGTTTTCAAAGTTAAATTTGAGGTCCGGGTTGAACTCGGCTACGAAGAGCTGATCGTCGTCCGGGAGTGTCGCGATGAACGCAGGATTGATCCCAAAGTTGGCCTCGGCTCGGTGACAGGTGCCGCAGGTCCGGCCATTGCCGTTGAAGGTTTCGTTAAAGAAGAGCCGTTCCCCTTTCGCGATGAGGGCTCTCTCGCGATCCTTAGCCGAGGATAAGAGGACTTGGGAGGAGACTTGATACGTGGACAACATGATCACTCCAAGAATCATGGCCAGGATGATCCAAGTCCGCTTGATCCCCCGCTTTCGTTGTGATCCCTGTTCCATACGGCCCTCCTCGGAGGGGTGAGTTTCCCGCTCGGCTTCTTCCCGCGACTGCCGGACCGACCATGTCATTAGGGGGCGTCACTCAACTGAAGACTAGCACGCCGGGGTAAGAGCAGACTGACAGGAAGGTTAAATCAGGGTAAGCAATCGTAAGAGAAGCAACAAGGGAAGTGCGTTTCCTATAAACTTCCTATAAACGAGGGAACGGCACGACGCTGATGTGTCCCACTGCGCCAGGAGAAGGGATGCTTAGGAAGGTGAGACCAGCGCGTTGCGGAGTTCGGCGGCGGTCTTGGCGTTCACGCCCGCGTCGCGCAACTGCTCGTCCGTGGCCTCGGCAATCTTCTCCAGGCTGCCGAATTGCCGGAGGAGACTCTTCCGTCTGGTCTCGCCGATGCCGGGGATCGCATCCAAGCGCGAGGCGACCATGGTCCTCCCTCGCAACTGCCGGTGGTAGGTAATCGCGAACCGGTGCGCCTCATCGCGAATCCGCTGGACGAGGTGGGTCGCGGGTGAGGAGGGATGGAGGATGATGGGGTTTTTCCGGCCCGCCAGGAAGATTCGTTCCTCTTTCTCGCCGCGCGCCTTGGCCAGGCCGATCACGGGGAGATCCGCGTGTCCGACCTTCCGGAGTCCGTCCAGGGCGGCGGCGAGCTGGCCCAATCCCCCGTCGACCAGGACCAGGTCCGGCAGAGGCAGATCCTCTGTCTCACCATAGCGCCGAGTGACCACCTCCTGGATGCTGGCGAAATCGTTGGCGCCTTCGACGGTTTTGATGCGGAACTTGCGGTAGTCCGATTTCTTGGCTTGCCCGTCCTCCCAGACCACCATGGAGGCGACGGACTGGGCGCCCATCGTATTGGAGATGTCAAACCCTTCGATCCGCCGCGGAGCCCGATCCAGGCGGAGCAGCCGCTTCAGCTCTTCAGCCGCCTGGCGGTCGGTCTCCTCGTTCCGGAGGTGATCGGCCACCGCCGCTGCGGCGTTCTCCTCCGCCAGCAGAAGCAGTTGGTGTTTCGCCCCGCGCTCCGGCGCGATGATCCGGACCGTCTCGCCCTTCTTCTCCGACAGCCAGGCTTCAAGCAAGCCTGCCTCACTCAGCGGGGTCGGGACCAGTAATTCTTTCGGCGGGAGCCCTTCCTTGTTGTAGAACTGCTCGATGGCGGACCGGACCAGTTCCTCATCCGAGGCGTCCGCCGCCTTCGGCCAGAAGAAGTCCTTGCGCCCGATCAGCAGCCCCCCGCGGACAAACAGCATCTGGAGGTCAACTGCAGTGCCTTGCGCCGGGACCTGCCTGGCGAGACCGATCACGTCCTGCTCGGTGGAGGCGGTCTGGGTCACCCGCTGTTTCTCGAGGGTGCGCTCGATCTTGAAGATCCGGTCGCGGAGCCGAGCCGCTTCCTCGAACTCTTCCCGATCGGCCGCGGCCTGCATCTCAGCGCGCAGGCTTTCAAGGAGCTCGCGGTCCCGTCCTTCCAGGAACTGCCGCACCTGCTTGACGATCTGATGGTACTGGTCGCGCGACTGGTTGCCGACGCAGGGGGCCATGCAGCGTTTGAGCTCGAACTCGATGCAGGGCCGTTCAGCCGTGCCGTCAATCTCGATCTCGCAAGTGGCCAGCGGGAACACCTTGCGAATCACCTTGAGCGTTTCCCGCAAGGCCCCGGCCGGCGTGTAGGGGCCGTAGTACAGGGCGCCGTCTTTCTGGACTCGCCGCACGATCGAAAGACGCGGGAAGTTCTCTTTGATGGGCAGGCGGAGATAGGGGTATTGCTTGTCGTCGCGCAGCACTACGTTGAAACGTGGGCGGTGCCGTTTGACCAGATTACTTTCCAGGATGAGCGCTTCTAATTCGGATCGCGTGACGATCGTCTCGAGATCGGCCATCTGGCTGAGCATGAGCGCGGTCTTCGGGCTGTGGTCGCCCCCCTTCTGGAAATAGGAGCGCACGCGATCCGCCAGCACCCTGGCCTTGCCGATATACAGGATCTCGCCCCGCGCGCTCTTCATCAGATAGACGCCGGGCTGCTCGGGCAGGTGATCGAGCTTCGACTGCAGTTCGGGAGATACCGCGACGGCGTTCGCCATGCCGGAATTGTACGGCGCGCGGGTGGAGTGGAGCAAGTCGTCGGGGATGTTCGTCCTAGACGATCGCTGTCCCCGGCGGACGCTCGATCAATTCGATCTCGTAGCCGTCCGGCGCATCGATGAAAATAAAGCGGCTGCCGGAGGAGCTTCTGGTGGGGCCGTCGGTAATCTTGATCTGCTTGGCGGTGAGGGCGCTGATAGTCTCGTCCAGGTTCTCGACTTCGAACGCGAGGTGGACTAGGTCTTCCTGGACCTTCACCGGTCCGCTGGGGGGAAAGCTGCACAGTTCGATCAGCTCCTCGCTGTTGGGGACCTTGAGAAACGCGAGGTGCGACCCGCGCGGAGACGTCTTCCGTTCGAGCACCTCAAGCCCCAGCACGTCGGTGTAGAACTTGATCGTCTGGTCCATGTCGCTGACCCGCATCCGGGTGTGCAGCAGTTTCCTCACACGCATGGCTCGTCTCCCGATAGGAGCTGATAGCATATGGCGTATGGCTTATGGCCAGAAGAAGATTACATCGTGCCCGGTCTCTGGCTCATGCCATATGCCATCAGCCATCAGCTCTTTCGGATCGGCCCGACTGTTTTCCGCATCAGGATCTCGGCAGATCCTGGGATTAGAAAATTGGGGATGGGCCCGATCTTCTGGTACCCGTGCTTCTGGTAAAACCGGCGCGCCTCCTGGTTGAAGTCGGAGACGCACACAAACAGGTTTTTCGCTCGAGCAAACACCAGCCCTTCCAGATAGTTCAGCAGGATGCCGCCTAATCCCTTCCCGCGCGCGGACGGCGCGATGGCCAGCAGTTCTAGATAATCGCCCATGAGGAAGCGCGGCCGAAGGAGCGCCAGGCCGGCGACGGCGCCGTTGGTCTCGATGATGAATGCGTCGCGCCCTTGCGGCATGGCGCCGAACAGTCGTGCCCAGTCGGCGGAGGTGTAGCCCAGCCTCTTCCAGGGCTCCGAGTCGGCCAGCATCTGGACCACGGCTTCACGGTCTTCGGCCTTGTACGGTCTAATGGTTGGTTCTTTGCTCACAGTGATCCAGCAGGTCGGTGACGGTGACCGGTTGAAGACCCCGTTTGAGAACCAGATCCTGGTACAAATCCTCCACCACCTCACGCGTATGGAGCCCCTTGCCGTTCGCGTGGAACACGATCACGCTGCCGTTTCGCACGGTGGCCGTGAGTCGCTCGACCATGCGAGAGCGGGAGAGCCGAGGGTCGGGGTCCCCAGAGACCACGTCCCAGAGAATAAAACGGAGCCCCAGCGCGCGCACGATCCCCACGGTCGCGTCGTCATATTCACCGTACGGCGGCCTGAACAGCGGCGCGCGGTGCCCGTACTTGGTCTCCAGCAGCGTGACCGCGGACGCGATCTCGCTGCGCTGGCGATCTGCGTCCAGCCTCGGCAGGTGTGCGTGGACCTGCCCGTGCGTGCCAAGCTCGAAGAAGGGCACCTCCCGCAACGCTCGGACCTCCTGCTCGTGGGTCGCCATCCATCGGCCGGACAGAAAGAACGTGGCCGGGATGCGCTTGGTCATCAGCATGTTGACAAGCTCGGCATCGTAGCCGGTGCCTTTCCGGACCGGGCACATGTCGAAGGTGAGCGCAATCGCTTTGCAGGTCGGTGGACCCACGCGGATGACTTGCGCCGCTCCGTCTCCGGTCCCGGCCGCCACCCCCCATATGATGGCCCACGCCGCGAAGGCCGAGCGAGACATCTGGTTCCGCATGCCGCCCAGTATACCCGAATCAATGGATTTGGGCTCAGGGGAAGCGGGAGATTGGGATTGACGGTCGAGCGTCATGGCTGGTATGGATAAGCTGAGGATGTTGTAAAAGCCCTCCAGCGGCGTTTGGGCACCCATTGCTCCAATAATGCAATGGGTATAACGCGAAAGGCCTCAACGTAGGGAACGAAGCCTACTGAAGGCAAAATAACTATCCGCGCCCATTTGATCGAAGGGCGCGGGTCAAGCAAAGCTTGGTATGTACCTCCTCGGGCTTATCACTCGCTGCGGCCTTGCCGGGCGGGCTTTTCCAGCATCCTCTGGGTTCCACACAGCGCCCTCTCGTCATCGTGAGAGTGACTCGTGGTCCCCGGGCTCCGGGGGGGGCAACAGTCTTTTGCTATGAATGGCCGCGATTGGCAGATCGGCCGCATCCTGGGCATCCCGATCAAGGTCCATGTATCCTGGTTCTTGATCTTCGGGTTCGTCACGTGGAGCCTGGCCACCGGGTATCTGCCGGAGTCGATTCCGGGCCTTTCGGTCCCGCGCTACTGGATGATGGGCGGCGTCGCTTCGCTGCTGCTGTTTGGGTCGGTTCTCCTTCACGAGCTGGGCCACTCGTTCGTGGCGCTGCGGTACCGAATCCCGATCCGCCAAATCACGCTCTTTGTCTTCGGAGGCATCGCCCAGATGCATCGGGAGCCGCCCGGGCCCCGAGCGGAGTTCCTAATCGCGATCGGCGGGCCGATCGTCAGCTTCGCCCTGGGAGGGCTGCTCCTCGGGTTGGTGTCTGTTGCTCAGACTCGGCCGGGTCTGGTGGCTCTCGGATTCCTGCTCGGCGCGATTAACCTCCAACTCGGGCTGTTCAACCTCATCCCCGGGTTCCCCCTTGACGGCGGGCGGGTGCTCAGAGCAGGCCTGTGGGCATGGTCAGGTGATTTCGATCGAGCCACACGGCAGGCTTCTCTCGCTGGCCAGGGGTTTGGAGTGGCGCTCGTGTCCCTGGGGACGGTGTTGCTGCTCGGCGCCGCCACCGGCGCCATGCCGGAGCCGCTGGCGGCGAACGGCGGGTGGATCATCCTGATCGGCGTGTTCTTGTTCGTCGCGGCCCGTGGCAGCCGGCGCCAGGCGTCCATCCGGTCCGCTCTCGCCCGGGTCGCGGTCGGAGATTTAATGGTGCGCGATGTGGTCACGATCAGCCCGGACCTCAATGTGGGTGAAGCGGTGGCTCAGCACTTCCTCCGGCACGGCTATGAAGGCTTCCCGGTCGCGGAGGACGGTCGCGTGGTCGGGATGGTGACGATCCATGACGTGCAGTCCCTGCCCCAGTCCCTCTGGCAATGGCGGCGAGTGCGGGACATTATGCAGCCCTGGTCGCCCGCGATGGAGATCGCCCCCGATGCGACGGCGTTGAAGGCGCTCGAGCAGATGCTTCGCGAAGGGCAGGGCCGCCTGGCGGCGGTTCAGGAGGGACGGCTGGTCGGCCTGATCACCCGTTCCGGCGTGAACCGGTTTTTGCAGCTTCGAAACCCACGACGCTCAAAGAGTACAGATAGTTCTGAGTACTGAGCTTATCGGAGGCCCCTATTCGCCCGCTCGGGCCACGGAGAGGTTCTGGGAGATCGCCACACTG